>Ga0075431_100000201_pt1 | contig 43911 bp, 37 predicted proteins | sample RhiMetdeltSRZDD5_FD_75297 | JGI IMG/M metagenome (GOLD analysis project Ga0075431, IMG submission 75297) | Populus rhizosphere microbial communities from Tennessee, USA - Rhizosphere MetaG P. deltoides SRZDD5 | ecosystem: Host-associated > Plants > Roots > Rhizosphere > Soil | place: USA... | reverse complement strand
AGCGAAGTGCCAGCCCCCCGACTTGCACATCCGATGCTTGGGCATACTTCCCGTCTGCCTTTCGCCTCGCCGATCCCCCTCTCACGCACCCTATCCGTCGGCGTCGGATGGGCGCTTCCGCAATCTCGTCCCGGCAGCTAAGCCAGCGCAGATCCCCCTGCCCTTCGTGCCTACCAAAAAAGGCCGAAGCTCGTACATGCGGCGCTAAATTTCTAGCGGCTCGCCCGCGACGTTGAAAGTGGCAATAATACGCCATCTTCCAGCAAAAACTTCGACTGCCACAATCTTATCCGATTCGGGCGAAGTCCCCCATTGCTGGCGCAAGATGGCAGCGACCAGGGGTTGTCGGGAGCACCGGGATTCTCGCGGAAATACGCACGTGTCACGGCTTGCGAATGGCTGAAAAAGGCGGCGGCGCCCGCGGTGCAAACGAACCGCGAACGCCGCCTATTTTTTCGATCCCGCTGAACGCTTGGTGGGGGGCAGACCCCTCGCCGCCCACGTCGAGATTCCCACAGGCGTCTAGGCGACGGGTCTGACCCCCCCGTTCCGCCTAGCCGAGACCGGTGAAGCGGCGCACGTCGATGACGGTCACGAACACGAACAGCAGGAGCACCAGCGCCAGCCCGATTCGGAAGCTGATCTCCTGAGCCCGCTCGCTCACCGGCTCCCGCCGAATCGCCTCGATGGCATAGAACAGAAGGTGGCCGCCGTCGAGAACCGGCACCGGCAGCAGGTTGAAGAAGCCGATCGCCACTGAGATCAGGGCCACGAAGCCGATCAGCGCGCCCGGCCCCCAGGTCGCCACCTGCCCGGACATCTCAGCGATGCCCAGCGGCCCGCGCAGCTGGTCGGCTGGCATGCGCTGGGTCACGATCTGGAACAGCGCGGCCACGTTGTCGGCGATGATGGCGTAGGTCCGGTAGACTGCCTCGCCGGCGGCCTCCACGGGGCCGTAGCGCCTGAACTCGCCCTCGGGCGTGCCCTTGATGCCCAGCATGCCCAGCTTGACCTTGTTGCCGGCGCGGTCGGTCGTCTCGCGCTCACCCGGCGTCGCCTTGATATCAAGCTGCCGCCCCTCGCGATCGACCTGGAATGCCAGCTCGCGTCCGGCGCTTGCCCCGACGATTTTCTGCAGCTCGGTGAATGATTTGACTGCATTGCCGTCGATGCTGACGATGGTATCGCCCGACTGGAAGCCGGCAGCAGCCGCCGGCCCGCCGGGGACCAGGGCGCCGACCTTGGGCGGCATGGACGGCCCCTCGATGCCGACCGTGACGCGCTTGATCTTGCCGCCGACCGGGTCGGCGGTCTCGGCCCAGACCGGCCTCGCGGTGAGCTTCACGAGCGTGTCGCCGCGCTCCACCTCGAACGTGAGGTCGCGGCCTGCGTTGAGGGTGATGAGCCGCTCCATATCGGCATACGAGCGCGGCCGATCGCCGTCGATGCCAACGATCAAGTCGTTGATTTCAAAGCCCGCCTTGGCCGCCGGCCCATCGGGATCGAGCGCGCCGACGCGCGGCACCGTCACCCGCTCGCCGATGAATACGAACATCAGCGTGAAAATGGCGATGGCGAGCAGGAAGTTGGCAATCGGCCCGGCCGCCACGATGGCCGCACGCGCGGCCAGCGGCTTGGTCTGGAACGCTCCTTCGCGCTCGGCCGGCGTCATGCGCGCCAGGCTCTCGCGCGACGGCATGCTGGCGCTGTTGTCATCGTCCATGAACTTGACGTAGCCGCCGAGCGGGATCCAGGCGAAGCGCCAGCGTGTGTCCAGCTTGTCGGTGAAGCCGAAGATCTCGCGGCCGAAGCCGACGGAGAACTCCCTCACCTTCACGCCGCACCAGCGCGCGACCAGGAAGTGGCCGAGCTCGTGAATGACGACGACCGGGGTGAGAACGAGGAGAAACGCCATCACGTAGAAGGCGAGGTTGCCCAGCCCTCCAATCCCCTGATCGATCAGTCCCATCTCTACCTCCACTCACCAATTCCACCAGCGCGTCCGGCCCGTAGGGCACTTGCTCAGCTGCGCGCGTGCTTGTCCATCAGCTCAAGGGTAAATCTGCGCGCCGCCGTATCGGCCGCCAGCACCTCTGCCGTGTCCTCGGCATTGGCGAGCAGCCCCTGTCCCGCGGCTCCTTCGAGGGCCTTCGCGACCAGCTCGGCGATCTGCAGGAAACCGATCCTCCCGGTCAAGAACGCCTCCACGGCCACTTCGTTCGCTGCGTTGAGCACGCACGGCGCCATCCCGCCGGCCTGCATCGCCTGGCGCGCCAGCGCAAGGGCACGGAAACGCGTCTCGTCGGGCCGCTCGAAGCTCAGGCTCGCCAGCTCGACGAGGTCGACACGCCGGGTGGGAGCGGCAATGCGGGCGGGCCAGGCCAAGCCGGCAGCGACGGGCGTGCGCATGTCGGGGTTAGCCAGTTGCGCCAGCATGGAGCCGTCGCGGAAGCCGACCAGCGCGTGCACGATCGACTGCGGGTGCACCACCACCTCGAGCTGGGCAGGCCCCACCGAGAACAGGTGGTAGGCCTCGATCAGCTCCAGGCCCTTGTTCATGAGGGTTGCCGAATCGATGCTGATCTTGCGGCCCATCGACCAGTTGGGATGCTTGAGCGCCTGCTCGGGTGTGGCGCATCGCAGCTGCTCCTGGCTCCAGGTGCGGAACGGGCCGCCCGAGGCCGTGAGCACGATGCGCTCGATGGCCGCCGGCTCGGCGCCGGCGAGCATCTGAAACACGGCGGAATGCTCCGAATCGACCGGCACCAGCTCGGTGCCGGTCCTCCGCACCGCCTCCATGAAGATCGCGCCGGCGCTTACGAGGCATTCCTTGTTGGCCAGCGCCACGCGCCGGCCCTGGGACACCGCCGCCAGCGTAGGCCCGAGCCCCGCCGCGCCGCTGATGGCGGCCATTACGCAATCCGCCGGCCGGGCTGCGGCCTCGGTGAGCGCCCCGGAGCCCGCGGCAGCCTCGATTCCTGTTCCGGACAGGCAAGCCTTCAGCTCTCCGTAGCGCGTCTCGTCTGCCAGCACGGCAAGGCGCGCCCCGTGGCGCACCGCCATCTCCGCCAACGCCTTGGCGTTGCTGTTGGCCGTTAAGGCCGCGACCTCGAAAAGATGGGGGTTGCGGCCGATGACGTCCAGGGTGCTCTGTCCCACCGACCCGGTGGCGCCGAGCACGCTCACACGCTTGACGGCGTCCGCTGCCCCGGCGACCCCGTTTGCGGGAGCCTCGGTTGTCGCGCGCATCTGCCCGGAAACCATGATTGAAACAACCTGCTCGGAACCGCTCATGACCCGAGCAGCAGGGCGCGCGCCGGTGAGTGCATGTCGATGGCCGCGGCGGCCAACGCCACTGCCGAGGCCACCGCGATCAGGCCGTCCACCCGGTCCATGACGCCGCCATGCCCTGGCAGGAGCGAGCCCGCATCCTTGGCGCCGAAACGCCGCTTGAGTGCCGATTCCGCCAGGTCCCCCGCCTGCGCCACCAGGGCGAGCGCGGCGCCTGTGGCGGCAAGCCGCAGGGCCGAGCCGCCCGGAACGAGGAGCCAGAACAGGGCGCCAACAGCGGCACTGGCGGCCACAGCGCCGATCAGCCCCGACCAGGTCTTCCTGGGCGAGACCTGCGGCCACAGCAGCGGCCCCCGCAACAGCCGTCCGCTCAGGAAGGCGGCGGTGTCGGCGGTGGCCACGATCACGATCAGGAAGACGACCGCAAGCAGCCCCAGCCAGGGCTCGTCGGGGTCGGATCGGAGCCAGATCAAGGCGATGGCCGGGAAGCCGGCGTAGAGCACGCCCAGTGCGGCCAGGAAGCTGTTCCGGCCCAGGCTCAGCAGCATCGCCAGTATGGACCCGATCAACAGGGCCAGCAGCCCCAGGCCCGGATAGAGGAACGTTGCCAGCAGGCCGGCCGCCGCGGCCGAACCAAGCTGCACCGCCACCAGGATGCCGGCATTGGCGCCATGCACCAGCCGGCCCCATTCCCAGCTCACGACCAACGAGAGCGCCACCACCATGAATGCAAACGGCACGGGCCCCGATAGCGTGAACAGGGCCACGCCGGCACCCATGGCCAGCCCCGAGAGCACACGCACAACGAAATCACCGCCAAGCCGCCTGACCCAGCCGCCCTCGCTCCCCTCCGCGTCCTCGTGCTCGTGCATGGTCCTCTGGTTTCTGCCGGATCGAGCCTCGGACGGCTGCGGTTCCCGACTCTGGTCCCCGACTCTGGAGCGGCTGCAGATCATCAGCCACGGCCGACAGAGCCGTGCGCGGGTGGCGCTGCCGGGCAGCTGGCGGCTCCCGGCGCCGTCAGACCTGCTTGATCTCGGCCTCCTTGCCGACCAGAACCTGATCGATCTCCTTGACGAGACGGTCGGTCAGCTCCTGCACCTTGGCAGAGTTCTTATGGTGCTCGTCCTCGCTCATCTGCCCGTCCTTGTCGAGCTTCTTGAGCAGGTCCATGCCCTCGCGGCGGATGTTGCGGACGGCCACGCGGGCCTGCTCGGCATATTTGTGGGCCACCTTGACGAGGTCCTGGCGCCGCTCCGCGTTCAAGGGCGGAATGGGCAGCCTGAGCAGCGCGCCCTCCACGATCGGGTTGAGCCCCAGGTTGGCCTCTCGGATCGCCTTCTCGACTGCCCCCACCTGGCTCTTGTCCCACACCTGGACCGAGATGGTGCGGGCATCCGGCGTCGAGACCGTGGCCACCTGGTTGAGCGGCATGCGGGCGCCGTAGACGGTGACCGTGACGGGGTCCAGCAGGTGGACGCTGGCCCGGCCGGTGCGCAGGCCGCCCAGCTCCTTCTTGAGCGTGTCGATGGAGGCGCGCATGCGGCGCTCCATGTCCTTCATGTCGAACTTGCCAGCGGCCATGAGTCGTTCCCCTTAGCGTACGGGCAGAGCAGGTGCCGCGCGGGCTTCTCCCGATCATCGCCGGCCCGGACGGACGCCCGCCCTTTGGGCCGCCTAAGGCCGGTCCTCGATGACCGTGGCCCGAGCCTCGCCCCTCAGGACCTTCAGGAGGTTGCCCGGCTCCTGGATGGAGAATACCACGATCGGCAAAGCGTTGTCGCGAGCGAGGGCGATGGCGGCGCCGTCCATGACCTTCAGATCCCGGGCCAGGACCTCGCCGTAGGTTAACCGTTCGTAGCGCACCGCCTTCGGGTTGGTTTTGGGATCGTCGGAATACACTCCGTCCACCTGGGTGGCCTTGGCCAGCGCGCCGCAGTTCATCTCCGCGGCCCGCAGGGCAGCCGTGGTGTCGGTGGTGAAGAATGGGTTGCCGGTGCCGGCCGCGAAGATGACGACCCGCCGGCATTCCAGATGATGCAACGCCTTGGAGCGAACGAAAGATTCGCACACCGTGGGCATCGGGATGGCGGACAGCGTGCGCGCCGGAACGCCGAGCTGCTCCAGGCCGCTCTGCAGGGCCAGCGCGTTCATGACGGTGGCCAGCATGCCCATGTAGTCGGCCGTGGCGCGGTCCATGCCCTTGGCCGCGCCGGCCAGGCCGCGGAAGATGTTGCCGCCGCCCACGACCACCGCCAGCTCGGCGCCGGCCTCGACGGCCTCCTTCATCTCCCGGCACAGCCGCACCACGACATCCACGTCGATGCCGTAGCCGGCCTTGCCCATCAGGGCCTCGCCGGACAGCTTGAGCAAAAGGCGCCTGTATCGCAAGCCGGGTGCCGAGCCGCTCATGGTTGCCGCCATTCCAGGTCGCTGGCCATGTCGCTGACCGAGCTTATGCCGACGGACGCTCGGCATGCAAACCGGACCGGCAGCCGTCCACCGGGAATGTCGCGCGATGCCCCGCGCCGCCGGTCAACGCTTGGCGGCCGCGGCCGCCACCTCCGCCGCGAAGTCGGTATCCTTCTTGTCGATGCCCTCGCCCAGGGCGTAGCGCACGAACCGGGTGACCTTGACGGGTGCGCCGGCCTCCTTCTCCGCCGCCTTCAGCACCTGTTCCACGGTGGCCTTGCCGTCGCCGCCGGGGCCGAGGAAGGTCTGCTGCAGCAGCACCACCTGCTGGTAGAACTCCTTGCGCAGGCGCCCCTCCACCATCTTGGCGGCGATCTCAGGCGGCTTGCCCGAGGCCTTGGCCTGCTCCGTGTAGACGGCGCGCTCGCGCTCGATGAGAGCGGGATCGAGCTCGTCGGCGCTCACCGCCGCCGGGCTCGCCGCGGCGATATGCATGGCGAGCTGCCGGCCCAGGGCGGCAAGCTCTGCCGCCTTGCCCTTGCTTTCGAGCGCCACCAGCACGCCCACCTTGCCCAGCCCGTCGGCGGCCTTGTTGTGGATGTACTCGGCAACCACCCCGTCGCCGCTCGACACCCGCGCCGTGCGGCGCACGCCCATGTTCTCGCCGATAGTGGCCACCAGCTCCTTGACGTAGGCCTCCACGGTCATGGCCTTGCCGGGATAGGTGATGGCGAGCAGCTTTTTCAGGTCGCCGCCGGCCTCCAGCGCCAGCCCCGCAACGGTGCGCACCATGTCCTGGAAGCGGTCGTTGCGGGCGACGAAGTCGGTCTCCGAGTTCACCTCCACGATGGCGCCGGTCTTGCCCTGCACGGCGACGCCGATGAGGCCCTCGGCCGCCACCCGGTCCGCCTTCTGCGAGGCCCGGGACAGGCCTTTCTTGCGCAGCCAGTCGACGGCCCGCTCCATGTCGCCCTGGCTCTCCGTCAGGGCGGTCTTGCAGTCCATCATGCCGGCGCCGGTCTTCTCGCGCAGCGCCTTGACCAGGCTGGCCGTCACTTCCGCCATGGCTATCCTCGTTCCTTTCGCGCGACTCGTAGGTTGGGTCGAGCGCAGCGAGACCCAACATTCACGAACGTCCGCCAATTGTGTTGGGTCTCGCTGCGGCTCGACCCAACCTACGACCGCCCGGCCCTCAGACGGTCTGCGACTCGATCAATTTCTTGGCCGCGCTGATCCACTCCTCCTGTGTGACCCGCCCCTTGAGCCTGAGGGCGCGATCCAGGGCCTGGGCCATATCCGCATCCAGATCGGCGATCTGCCAGAAGTGGAACACGCCGAGGTCGTTGAGGCGCTGCTCCAGCTTGGGGCTCACGTTGGGCAGACGCTTCAGGTCGTCGGCCTCGCCGCGCGCAGCCTCGATGCCCTTGAACACCGGCAGATCCGCCACCTGCTCCTCGGGCGGTGCCTCGGATGCGCCCACATCGACCCCGGCCTCGACCTGGCTGCGCTCCAGCCCGTCGATCGCAGCGCGGGCAACGAGGTCGCAGTAGAGCGTTACGGCGCGGCCCGCGTCGTCGTTGCCTGGAATCGGAAAATCGATGCCGTCGGGGTCGCAGTTGGTGTCGACGATGGCCACGATGGGGATGTTGAGCCGCCTCGCCTCGGCGATGGCGATCTCCTCCTTGTTCGTGTCGATCACGAACAGCAGGTCCGGCAGGCCACCCATCTCCTTGATGCCGCCCAGCGACTTGTTGAGGCTGTTGCGGGCGCGCGTGAGCTGCAGGACCTCCTTCTTGGTCCGCCCCTTGGTCTCGCCGACCAGGGTCTCATCCAGCTGCTTCAGCCGGCGGATGGACTGCGAGATCGTCTTCCAGTTGGTGAGCGTGCCGCCGAGCCAGCGATGGTTGATGTAGTATTGCGCCGACCGCTTGGCGGCCTCGGCGATGGCGTCGGAGGCCTGGCGCTTGGTGCCGACGAACAGCACGCGGCCGCGCCCGGCCACCACGTCGCTCACCTTGACGAGCGCCTGGTGCAGCAGCGGCACGGTCTGGGCCAGATCGATGATGTGGATGTTGTTGCGGGCGCCGAATATGAACGGCGCCATCTTCGGGTTCCAGCGGTGGTTCTGATGGCCGAAATGCACGCCAGCTTCGAGCAGCTGACGCATGTTGAACGTGGGCAGCATGCGAGTTCCTGTTCCGGTTGGTCCTCCGCGGAGCGCTTCGAGGCCGGTCGCCCGGCCCACCGGAGCGCCGGACGGGGCTTTCCATCCGCCGGCGCCATGACTCCGCGTGTGTGATGGGGCGCTGTCTAACGGTTATGCGCGCAATGCACAAGCGGAAAGGGGTCAGACCCCTCGCCTCCACCTTGGTGCTTTGCTGCCCCGTTCGACGCGAGGGGGCTGACCCCTTCGCGGCCGGTCCTAACCGACCCGCTTCTTCCCGCCCTGGCGGGCCTTGCGGGCGGCGTAGCGCGCGTCGCGTGCGGCCTTGCGCTCGGCCGCCTCGGCGGCATCGCGGATCACCTTCTCGATGGCCTCCCGCCGCTCGCGGGCCTCGCGCTCGGCGCGCTCGATGGCCTCCTGCTCGGCGCGGACAGCCGCCTCAGCCTCCTTCTGCGCCTTGCGTACGGCGTCCCGCTCTGCCCGCGCCTGCGCGATCCGCAGCCGCTCCTCGCGGCGCCTGACGACCTCGGGATCGTCGGTTGCGGGCCGGGACTTGAACCGCTCCAGTGCCGCCTTCCTTGCATCGGCCGCCTCCTGCAGGCGGTCGGCAAACGTCTTCTCCTTGAATCCCTTCATGCCTGTCCTTCCGTCGCCGCCGCCACCGCGCGGGCGCGCCGCCACACCTGTCAACCGGTCATCAACCTTTGGGAGTGCCCCTCGGCGCGAGGATAATGCCGATTCGCAGCCGTGAGATAGGACCACCGTGCCACGATTGCAATAGGATGAGGGCGCCCAACTGTCCCGCGGACGGCGGGCAGCTTGTCGCCCCGTCGTCGCCCGTTATCGTGCTGTCATGGCCGGCGCGCGATGTCCTTTGATCTGTCCCCGGGGGGCGAACGCCGCGCCGACAGCGATCCGGCGCTGCTCTTCGCGATTGCGACCAGCAGGAGGCAGGCGAAGGCGACCGGTGCGGCGAGCACCAGCAGCACCGGCCAGCCCGGTGCGCCGGCCTCATAGGCGAGGCCGGCGTGGACGGCGAGCGGCGCCATGACGAGGAGCGGGGCCAGTGCCGCCAGCCGCCAGCGTCCCCGGTAGCGCATGGCCATCAGGATTTGGAGGAAGATGTAGGCGGGTCCCGCCAGCGCGACCAGCTCGCCGATCAGCCAGTCTCCGGTCAGCCAGTGCATGTCGCGAATGCTCCTTGCCGGCTCCCGGCGCCCCGGCGGGCTCAGCCCGTGGCGATCTCATCGTAGCCCCGGCCGATGAACTCGATCAGGCACAGCCCGTGCCCGAAGGGGTCGGCCAGATGGGCGATCTTGCCCCATTTGTGGGTTGCCGGCTCCCCGTCCAGGCTCGCCCCGGCAGATATTGCGGCCTCGAGGGCCGGCGCCAGGTCCGGCACGACGAAGTCGAGATGCACCGGAGTCCAATGCCGCGCATAGCGGCGGCGCTCGGCCGTGGCGGGGCTCGCCTCGGTGGTGGCGGCCTTGGCGAGCAGGTAGATCGGCGATGTGCCGCCCGTCAGCTCGACGGCGAGTACGCCGAAGCGGCGGCCGATGCTCAGGCCCAACGCCGACGTGTAGAACGCGACGGCCCGGTCCAGGTCGTCGACATCGATGTTGATCAGCACATCTGCGGTCATGTGTGGCTTCCATTGTCACCGGGGGTTTGGCAGCACGGAATATACCTGCTCAGGAGCGCCACAATCCGGGACTACCGGCGTTGTCCTGAACAGGCCTGTCATGAACGGAGCCGCGTGAGGAGACTGCCAAGATGACCAAACTTACGCTGTACCACGCCAACCCGTCGCGCTCATCGATCGTACTGTGGATGCTGGAGGAGCTCGGGCAGCCTTACGACATCCATCCGCTGAGCCTCAAGAACGGCGAGAACCGGGAACCCCAGTATCTTGCCGTCAACCCGATGGGCAAGGTGCCGGCGCTCCGCCACGGCGACGCGGTGATCACCGAGGCCGGTGCGATCTGCTGCTATCTCGCCGACGAGTTCCCCGAGGCCCATCTCAATATACCGGTCGGCGACCCACGTCGCGGCCCCTACCTCAAGTGGCTGTTCTTCAGCCCGAGCTGCATCGAGCCGGCGATGCTGGAGCGCGCCTTCCCGCGCAAGGAGCCGGTGGGCCGATCGACGGCGGGCTTTGGCGACTTCGACACGGTCATGGACGTGCTCGGCCAGGCGACAGGCGCCGCGGCTCCGTGGCTCCTGGGCGAGCGGTTCACGGCCGCCGACGTTCTCGTCGGCTCCACGCTGCGCTGGGGCATGCTGTTCAGGCTGATCCCCGAGCGCCCCGAGTTCGCGGCCTACGTCGCCCGTCTGACCGACCGCCCCGCCTTCAAGCGCGCGGCCGGGTTGGATGCACAGGCGTAGGTTGGGTCAAGCGAAGCGCAGACCCAACACGTGTTGAGCACATCGCCCTTGACAGTCTTGGGTCTTCGCTGACGCTCGACCCAACCTACATCCCCTCAATACGACCGCGGCAGCCCCAGCACGTGCTGGGCCAGGTAGGCGAGGATCATGTTGGTGGAGATGGGCGCGGTCTGGTAGAGCCGCGTCTCGCGCCACTTGCGCTCGATGCCGTACTCGCGGGCGTAGGCGAAGCCGCCGAAGGTCTGCATGCAGGCCTCGCCGGCAGCCCAGGCGGCGTCGGCGGCCAGCATCTTGCCCATGTTGGCCTCCGCCCCGCAGTCGCGCCCGGCCTCGAAAAGGGCTGCCGCCTTGCGCACCATCAGCTCGGCGGCGGCGGCCTGCGCGTGGGCGCGGGCGATGGGGAAGGCCACGCCCTGGTTCTGGCCGATGAGGCGGCCGAACACGACGCGCTCCTTGGCGTACGCGCTGGCGCGGCGGATGAAGTAGCGCGCGTCGCCCAGGCTCTCCGAGGCGATCAGTATGCGCTCGGCGTTCATGCTGTCGACGATGTAGCGGAAGCCCTGGCCCTCCTGGCCGATCAGGCTCTCGGCCGGGATTTCCAGGTTGTCGAAGAACACCTCGCAGGTGTTGTGGTTCAGCATGGCGTCGATCTTGCGGATGTCGAGGCCCCGGCCCCCTCGTTGAGCTTGAGCCTCCCGCAGATCGACGATGAACACGGACAGGCCCTCGGAGCGCTTTTTCACCTGGTCGGCCGGCGTGGTGCGGGCGAGCAGCAGCATCAGGTCGGAGTGCAGCACGCGGCTGGTCCACACCTTCTGGCCGTTGACGACGTAGCGGTCGTTGCCCTTCTTCTCGGCGCGCGTCTTGAGCTGGGTGGTATCGGAGCCGGTGGTCGGTTCGGTGACGCCGAACGCCTGCAGCCTGAGCTCACCCGAGGCGATGCCCGGCAGGTACTTGCGCTTTTGCGCCTCGCTGCCGTGCCTGAGCACCGTACCCATGGTGTACATCTGCGCATGGCAGGCGGCGGCGTTGCAGGGACTGTCGTGGATGGTCTCCAGTACGGCGCAGGCGGCGGAGAGCGGCAGCCCCGACCCACCGTACTCCTCGGGGATCAGCGCGGCGAGATAGCCGGCCTCGGTGAGGGCGCGCACGAACTCCGTGGGGTAGGCGGCCTCGTGGTCGAGCTCCATCCAGTATTCGTTGGGGAAGCCGTCGCAGATGCGCCGCACGCCTTCGCGGATGTCGCTCCAGCCGGGGTCGAGGCGGAGGGTGACGCTGGTTGTGTCGTCAATCATGGCCAACGTCCTGTTAGCCACGACCGGACCCACTCATGCTCGGCCAGCTCTGGCGAGATTCCACGAAGGAGACTCATGAAGCTGTCCTGTACCGCGAGCAACATTTGCTCCAAGGAGGCGCGGTCGATTTGCTCCTCCGCCGGGTCCGGCTCCCACGCAATAGCGTAGCTTACACATGACGCGAGACAGGTATCATCTCCAGCAGGAGACAAGAAAATCTGCCGCTGAATACCTTGCTCGTAGAAAAAGATCTCGCCCTCCATGCCGGACTTTACCGCAAGAAGAGCGCTCGGCAATTGCTCCATGAGAACCGCAAGGTCGATACGCACGTCGACGGGCCAACGATCCTGACCGAAGCCAGAAACGACAAGCTGCACTTGGCGTTCGACGGCTCCACACACATCGGCCAAGATGGCGCGGACATCCTCCAACTCCGGATCGTATGTCCGCGCTAACAGTCGCGTGTCTACGGCGTTCGGAACTCGCAACTCAATGTGCATGAGCGCAGATTTGTAGGGCGGGTTAGCGCGATAGCGCGTAACCCGCCATTGCCAGGCTCAACGTAACGAAATGGCGGGTTACGGCCCTTCGGGCCTAACCCGCCCTACGCTGCTTATCCAGCGCCGCAAACGTCCCGCCCTCCTTGGCGAGGCGCTCGATCAGCGGCGCGATCTTCCAGCGGGCGCCGTACTTGGCCTCGTACGCCTTGATCTTCTCCGCCGCGGCCTTCAGGCCGATGACGTTGTCGACCTGCCACATGGGGCCGCCGCGCCAGCCGGGGAAGCCGTAGCCGTTGAGGTACATGGTGTCGCAATCGCTGGCGCGGAGCGCGATGCCCTCCTCCAGGATCTTGGCGCCCTCGTTGGCGAGCCGCAGCAGGCACCGCTCGACTATCTCCTCGGCTGGAATCGTGCGCTGCTTGATCTGCAGCCCCTCCGCCTCGGCCTTGATCAGCGCCTCGATCTCGGGATCGACCTGGCGCTTGCGGTCGGCATCGTACTTGTAGAAGCCGGCGCCGGTCTTCTGGCCGTGGCGGCCCATCTCGACGATCCTGTCGGGGATGCGCGCGAGCTGCGCCGCCTCACCCGTCAGCTTGCGCTCCTTGCGGATGCGGTAGCCCACGTCGAGGCCGGCAAGGTCGCTCACGGCGAGCGGCCCCATGGCCATGCCCCACGCCTCCAGCGCGCCGTCGATCTCCTGCGGCATGGCGCCTTCCAGGAGCATGGCCTGCACCTCGCCGCCGTAGGCGTGCAGCATGCGATTTCCCACGAAGCCGTCGCACACGCCGGCCTGCACGCCGACCTTGCCGATCCGCTTGGAGATGGCCATGGCGGTGGCCATCACGTCCGGCGCGGTCTTCTCCGCGCGCACGATCTCCAGCAGGCGCATGATGTTGGCGGGCGAGAAGAAGTGCAGGCCCACCACGTCCTGGGGGCGCTTGGTCTGCGCCGCGATCTCGTTCACGTCGAGCGTCGAGGTGTTGGTGGCGACGATGGCGCCGGGCTTGGCTATTCTGTCGAGCTTGGCGAAGATCTCCTTCTTCAAGGCCATGTTCTCGAACACCGCCTCGATGATGAGATCGGCGCTTCCCAGGTCCTCGAGCTTCAGGGACGGCGTGAGCTTGGCGAAGCGGTCGCCGGCCTGCGCCTCGGTGATGCGGCCGCGCTTGGCGTTGGCGTCCAGCGTGTCCTTGACGCGCTCCACGCCCTTGTCGAGCGCCTCCTGCGTGGTCTCGACGATGGTCACGGGGAAGCCGGCGTTGAGGAAGGCCAGCCCGATGCCGGTGCCCATGGTGCCGGCGCCCAGGATGCCCACCGTCTGGATGTCGCGCAGCTTGGTATCGGGACCGATACCCGGCAGGCTGGCGGCCTGCCGCTCGGCGAAGAACTTGTACTGCAGCGCCCGCGCATAGGGGCTGGAGTTGGTCTCCATGAAGGCCTTGCGCTCCAGCGCCGAGCCCTCCTCCACCGGCAGCGTCGCGGCCTCCACCGCGTCGATGGCCGCCTTGGGCGCCACCGGCCCGCTCGGATGCCGGTGGCTCACCGCCGCCCGCGCCTTTTCGAACAGGCCGGCTGGAATCGAGGCCTTGTCGATGACGATGGCGCCCACGCGCCGCGGCGGCTTGCCAATCTGTCCCCTGGCGAACTCGACGGCGGCAGCTACAACATCTCCATCCGCGACCTTGTCCACCAGCCCGGTCTTGGCCGCCTTGGCCGCGTCGATGAAGGCCCCCGTCGTGATCATCTGCAGCGCCTGCTCCACGCCGACGAGACGCGGCAGCCGCTGGGTGCCGCCGGCACCCGGCAGGATGCCCAGCGTGATCTCGGGCAGGCCCAGCTGGCGCACGTCCTTGGCCACCACGCGGTAATGGCAGCCCAGCGCCAGCTCCAGGCCGCCGCCCAGCGCCGTGCCGTTGATGGCCGCTACAATCGGCTTGTCGCTTCCCTCCATGCGCGTGATCTGCGGCGGCAGGAACGGCTCCTTCATGCCGGTTGAGAACTCGGAGATGTCGGCGCCGGCCGAGAAGAACCGCCCCGTGCCGGTGAGCACGATGGCCTTCACGGCCGGATCGGCATTGGCCTCGTTGAGGCACTTCTCCAGATCCACCCGCAGCGCATGGCCCAGCGCGTTCACCGGCGGGTTGCTCATGCGCAGGACCGCCACGTCGCCTTGCTTCTCCCACTCCACGATCGCCACGGTCGCGTCTCCTCTGGTGATTCTCTGCCGGTTTGCTGCCGGGCCTCAGGCCCTGCCGGGCCGCGCGGGCCCACTCAATTCGACCCTGCTTGGCGCCAGCCGCTGCGCGGGGCTACTCTCAAAGCACAAGCCAAGCAAAAGCAAGGCGAAAGCACAAGGTCGGGAGGAGAGCCCATGCTGCGTGGGTTGATGATGGATCGGCCGCTTCTGGTGTCGAGCGTGATCGACTATGCCGCGGAGGTGTTTCCGGACGTGGAGGTCGTCTCGCAGACGGTGGAGGGCGGCATCCACCGCTACGGCTACGGTGCGGCACGCGAGCGCATCGGTCGCCTTGCCAACGCACTGATCGGCCTCGGCATCAGGCCGGGCGACCGGGTGGCGACGCTGGCGTGGAACGGCTACCGGCACTTGGAGCTCTACTACGCCATCGCGGGTATCGGCGCGGTGTGCCACACCATCAACCCGCGCCTCTTCCCCGAGCAGATCACCTACATCGCCAACCACGCCGAGGATACGGCCCTCTTCTTCGACCTCACGTTCCTGCCGCTGGTGGAGAAGCTCGCGCCTGCCTTGAAGAGCGTGCGCACCTACGCGCTCATGACCGACCGGGCGCACATGCCGGCCGACGGCCAGCTCCGCGGCCTCCTTTGCTACGAGGGCCTGCTGGAGGAGGTCGAGCCGCACATCGCATGGCCCGAGTTCGACGAGAACGCCGCCTGCGCGCTCTGCTACACCTCGGGCACCACCGGCGAGCCCAAGGGCGTGCTCTACTCCAACCGCTCGATGCTGCTGCACTCCTTCTTCGTCATCGCCGCCCACCCGCACACCTTCGCCCGCAACCGCAAGATCCTGCCGGTGGTGCCGCTGTTCCACGCCAACGCCTGGGGCCTGCCCTACATCACGCCGATGACCGGCTGCCCCTTCATCCTGCCGGGCGTGAAGCTCGACGGCGCCAGCCTGTTCGACCTGATGGAAGCTGAGGGCGTCGACAGCGGCTGGGGCGTACCGACGGTGTGGCTTGGCCTGCTCGACGAGTTCAAGAAGCGCGGGCGCAAGCCCACCCAGTTGAAACAGATCCTGAGCGGCGGCTCGGCCGTGCCGCAGGCCATGATCGACACCTTCGTGCGCGACTACGACATCGAGGTCATGCACGGCTGGGGCATGACCGAGATGAGCCCGGTCGGCACCTTGACCATCAAGCGGCCCGAGGAATGGGCCCTGCCGCCGCTGGAGCGCGCGGCGCTGACCGCCAAGCAGGGCCGGCGCATCTACGGCGTCGAGCTCAAGATCATCGACGACAAGGGCCGGCACGCACCGGCGGATGGCGAGACCTCGGGCGAGCTGTTCGTGCGCGGGCCGGCCATCGTGTCGGGGTACTTCAAGAACGAGGAGGCGAGCGCCCGGCAGATCGACGCCGAGGGCTGGTTCGCCACCGGCGACGTGGCCAAGATGACGCCCGACGGGTGGCTGCTCATTGTGGACCGCACCAAGGACCTGGTGAAGTCGGGCGGCGAGTGGATCAGCTCCATCGACGTGGAGAATGCCGCCCTGGCCTGCAAGGGTCTCGCCAACTGCGCCGTGATCGGCGTGCCGCATCCCAAGTGGCACGAGCGCCCGCTGCTGGTGGCGGTGAAGGCGCCGGGCGCGGAGCCCACCAAGGCCGAGATCCTCCAGGTGCTGACCGCCACGCTCGCCAAATGGCAGCTCCCCGACGATGTGGTGTTCGTGGATCAGTTGCCCATGACGGCGACGGGCAAAATCTCCAAGAAGGACCTGCGGGCGCAGTTCGTGGATTACAAGCTGCCGGAGTGATGTGGTTTCGCGGGCCCGCGGCGAGGAGCGGCCGGACGGCGATCTTGATGTCTTGATTGCTTACGACTCTCGGCGGCCGTTCACGCTGTACGACCTTGTGCACACGGAGCGTCTCCTGGAAGAGCGGCGAAGGCCGGTGATGACGAACCCGTTTCGGCGAGGTGCAGCGGCGAGCCTGCTACGGATGGCGAAGCCTGAGCTATGAGAACGTCGGACCGTGCCATGTTGGGTTGCGCCGCTTCGCGGCCAAACCAACTTACGAGAAGTCGCCTACGCCTGCGAGCGTGACCCCGCCGAGACGAAGCGCGCTCCGACGGCGACCGCCGCGTAGGCAGTTGCGGCGGCCAGAATGCCGGTCACGTAGGGCGCCTCCAGCCCCAGGAGTCTGCCGCCCAACCACACGACGGCGCCGACGACGATCGCCGCATAGGCGCTGGGCGCCCCGCCCCATCCCGTGAACAGTCCGAAGGCGAAGGCCACGAAGATGCCCGCAGTAGCGAACGCCGACGCCAGCTCCACGAGGCTGGAGATCGCGTCGGACTGAAGCGCCAGGCCGAAGGCGATGAGGCCGAGCAGGGCGACGCCGCTGCGCGCCAGGGCCACCTTGCCGCCCTCGCTGACGTCGGGTTTCAGCCTCAGGATGATGTTGTGCGAGACGAGAGAGGCCGCCGCGAGCAGGGCGGAGTCGACCGTTGTCAGAATGGCCGAGATGAGCGCACCCGCATACATGACGAAGATGACCGTGGGCAGGTAGCGTTGGGCGAGCGTGGGCACGAGCTGCTCGGCTTCCTCAAGACCCGGTGCCAGTCGCGCGCCCACCAGGCCGAGGAACACCGGGATCAGAGCGACCAGGAGGTAGCCGACGCCGCCGAGCCAGGTGGCCGTGCGCGCCACGTCCGCCGACCTGCACGCGAGCACCCGCGAGATCAGCTCCACGGCCACGAGAGAGCCGCAGATCGGTATCGCCCACTGCTCGATGAAGCCGAGCAGCGATTGATCGGGCCCCATCGGCGCAAAGCGCGCCGCCTCGATCCCGGCGAGCGCCTGCGCCGGACCGCCAACCTCGATCAGAACGAAGACCAGCATTGCGACGAGGCCGACGACGATGGCGATGCCGTGCACGAAATCAGAGTAGACGTCGGCGAGAAGGCCGCCGATCGCCGTGTAGACGATCACGATGACGGCGGCGACCGCGATGGCGGTGGCGAGGTCCATGCCCGTGGTGGCGCCCATGATCTGGCCGAAGCCCCGGATCTGGGCCGCCGCCCACAGCACTGAGCCGGGCACCAGCAGGATGACCGTCAGGCGCTCGACACCGGGCGAGAAGCGCTGGCGGAACATGTCGCCGAAGGTGACGAGGCCGCGCCGCCACAGGCGCGCCGCGAACAGCACGCCCATGATGACGATGCTCACCGCGTAGGCAAAGGGCTCGCCCTGGGCGCCGGAAAGACCGTCGCTGTAGACCCGTCCGGCGGAGCCGAGGACGGTCTCGGCGCCGAACCAGGTCGCGAAGACGGAGAATGCGGCAAGGCCCACGCCGAGCTGACGGCCGCCCAGGATGTAGTCGGCCTCGTTCTTGATGCGCCGCGAGACCACGAACGCGATGGCGAACTGGACCACCAGATAGACAAGGATTCCCAGCAGAACCCCGTTCATGACCTCCCCCCGGAGCCAACCCTGGGCCAATCGCCACCGCGATCCACATTGCTGGGCGGGATTGCGGAGGTCAACGTCCCCCGCACCTGCATGAACCTGCCGGCTCCCCTTCGTCGCCGCGGTGTGTCTGTCGTTTGTCGGCGACCCCGGGACGATGGTGTGGCATGCGCGCAACCGACATGTCACGACTGCGCGATGTGACCGGCCTTGGCCACAATCACCCGGTAGATGCCCATCCCCATGCGAGTCGTGGCGATATTCCTGGCGATTGGCGCCATAGCGGGCGGGTGTGCGCAGCTACCCCTGCCCGTGGGCAGCGGCCTGCCCGCAACCTGTGCGGACCGGTTCACAGAGTTGCAATGCAAGGAAGGCCGGCGCTGCCGCTGGATCAACGACGCCAGGCGCGCCGACGGCACCTACGCCACCGCCCATTGTTCGGAAGAGCACTGACGCGCCCCGCGCGGGCTTGCGATCTCGCGGCACCGCGCGTCGGATGACCGAGGGGCGGAATTCTCAAATAGGCGGGCTCAGGGCGTGGTGCGCCCCACCTTGAGCCGCGCGGGCGGCCCTGCCGCCGGTCCGCCTTCCACCAGGGGCCGGGGCGGGAAGCGGCCGAGCGAGCGCACGCGGTCGTACATGACGATGGCGCCGGCCATGGCCAGGTTGATGCAGAAGCTGGTCGGGATGCGCACCACATAGTCGCAGTGGGCGGTGAGCTCAGGCGACAGCGCGCCGCGCTCAGGACCCAGCACGTAGGCCGCGCACCTGGGGTGGTGGAAGCTCGGCAGGTCGATGGCCTCGTCCAGCAGCTCCACGCCAACCAGCCGACAGCCGATGGGCAGCACCAGCGCTGCGGGGCTCGTCCAGTTGTAATGCGGCAGGTGATGCACGCCTTTGGACGTATCGGCCCGGGCCTCCAGCGCCGCGTAGGTGGCGCCGACGGTGAACGTGAAGCTGGCGCCGAAGCCGTGCGCGGAGCGCATCAGGTTGCCGAGGTTGAGCGCCTTGGAGATGCGCTCGGCGCCGATGCCGAAGTAGCCGCGGGCGGGAAGGCTGGAGCTGGGCTCGGGCGGCATTGGGCTGCGTCTGCTTTGTTGATGCGTCGGGCGGACACGCTGGACGACGCTTGCGCTGACACGGGGTCCGGGGGCGGTGCGGGTGGTTTAGGACGCCATTGAGTCCCGGGCAAGTCGCGGGCAAGACGGGGCAAATCGGGGATGGCGGCATGCAGGATCAAGGGTTGCCGCTGCCACGAGCCATCGGCTAAGCAGGCAGGAGAGGTCGCGGGTCCGCGGGACACCCGGGCAGTCGCGTCCGAAAAGCCAAAGGTCCAGGGAGGCACGAGCCGATGAAATTGAGAACGCTATTGGCTGTCGCGGTGATTGCTGCGATGGGCGCCACCGCCGCCTCGGCGCAGCAGAGCAAGCAGCTGTCGATCGCCACGGGCGGCACCGGCGGCGTCTACTACCCGCTGGGCGGCGGCTTCGGCAACATCCTGGGGAGGGAGCTTCCCGGCGTCGTCGCCACCGCCCAGGTGACGGGCGGCTCGGTGGCCAACCTGCAGCTGATCGGCTCGGGCAAGGCCGACATCTGCTACACCCAGGTGGACGCCGCCTGGGACGCCATCAACGGCACGGACAAGTTCACTGCCACCGGCAAGCTGCCGATCCGCGCTCTGGTCGTCATGTACCCCAACCACATGCACGTGGTCTCGGTGGACGGCACCGGGATCACCAAGGTTGAGGACATGAAGGGCAAGCGCGTGTCCACGGGCTCGCCCGGCAGCGCCACCGAGGTCTACGCGCTGCGGGTAATCGAGGCGGCTGGCCTCGACCCGGACAAGGACATGCGCCGCGAGCGTCTCGGCGCGGCGGAGAGCGTCAACGCGCTCAAGGACCGTAAGATCGAGGCCTTCTTCTGGGTGGGCGGCCTGCCCACGGCGGCGGTCACCGATCTGGCGGCGACGCCCAACACCAAGATCAAGGTGATCGACATCGCCCAGTACACGACGAAGATGAACGAGAAGTACGGCCCGCTCTACGCCGAAGCGACCATCCCGGCCACGACCTACAAGGGCATGGACGCCGACGCGAAGAACAACACGGTCTGGAACATCATGGCGGTCAACGCCAGCATGGACGAGAAGCTGGCCTACGATCTGACGCGGATCATGCTGGAGAAGCGGGACGACCTGGCGCTGGTCCACAAGGAGGCGCTCAACATCAAGCCCGAGTGGCAGACCTCCGGCCGCGCCGGCATCCCCTGGCACCCCGGCGCGCTGAAGTACTTCAAGGAGAAGGGCATCAAGGTGGAGTGAAGGTGTCAGACCCTCCGGGGTCTGACACCGTTCCGCGACCGCCGTTGGAGCTACGGTGTCAGACCCGGAGGGTCTGACACCTACGCCTTGATCCGCTCCATCTGCGGATCGTACAGCGGCCGGAGCGAGGCCACGGCCGGGTAGAGCTTCCCGGCGATATCCACCTCCCAGCGCCCCTCATTCAGCCAGGCCCCATCGATGGGGCCGGCAGACTCCACCATGGCGAGACCGACGGCGCCGCCGAGCGTGTGGCCGTAGGAGGCGGCGCGGATGTAGCCGACGGGCTTACCGTCGCGCTGGACCGGCTCGGCGTGGAACAGCAGCGGCTGCGGGTCCTTCACCAGCACCTGCACCAGCCGGCGTTTCGGCACGCCGGCGGACTTCTGCCGCAGCGCAGCGTCGCGGCCGATGAAGCCGCCAGGCTTGTCGAGATCGACGAACAGGCCGAGGCCGGTCTCGTAGGCGTTGTCGGTGTTGTCGATGTCGTGGCCGTAATCGCGGTAGCCCTTCTCTATGCGCAGGCTGGCCAGCGCCTTGAGGCCGGCGTGGCGCAGGCCGAGGCCCTTCCCCGCCTCGACGAGGCGCTCGTAGACATGGGCCGCCTGCTCGGTCGGGATGTAGAGCTCGTAGCCCAGCTCGCCGACGTAGGTGATGCGGATACAGAGCGCGCGCGCAAAGCCGACGTCGATCTCACGGGCGGTGCGGAACGGGAAAGCCTCGTTCGACAGGTCCGCGCCGGTCAGCTTCTGCATCAGCTCGCGCGAGCGCGGACCCTGGACGTTGAGCTGGCAGTATGCCGACGTGACATCGGTGACGAAGGCATGGGCGTCGTCGCGGATGTGCCGCCGCATCCAGGTCCCGGCGTGGCGGTGCATCGTGTCGGTGACGACCACGAGGAAGCGCTCGGCATCGAGCTTGGTGACGGTGAGGTCGGCCTCCAGCAGGCCGTTCTCGTTCAGCCATTGCGTGTAGGTGATGGTGCCCGGCGCGCCATCGACGGTATTGGCGGAGATGTAATTCAGAGAGCGACCTGCATCGCGCCCCTGCACCAGGAACTTGCTCATGAATGACATGTCCATGAGGATCACGCCCTCGCGCGCGGCTCGGTGCTCCGCCTCCCACCAGGGAAACCAGTTCTCCCGGCCCCAGGAGAGCCGCTCCACTTTGGGCTCGTGCCCTGCCGGCGCATACCAGTCGGCGCCCTCCCAGCCGCTCACGTCTCTGAAATAGGCGCCCGCCGCGGCCAGCCGGTCGTGCACCGCAGAGCGCTTCACGCCGCGCGCAGTCTCGGGCGACAGGGTCGGGTAGTGGCACTTGTAGACGAGGCCCAGCGACTCGATGGTGCGGGCGCGGCGATACTCCGGGTTGGACTGGTAGCGGTGCAGGCGGTCGATATGAATGCCGGTCACGTCCATGTCGGGCGTGCCGGTGATGATCCAGTGCGCCAGCAGCCGGCCGAGGCCGCCGCCGGTGAGAATACCGATCGAGTTGAGGCCGGCGGCCACGAAGTAATTCTTGAGCTCCGGCGCCTCGCCGACGATGGGGCGCAGGTCCGGCGTGAAGCTCTCCGGGCCGCAGAAGAATTTCTTGATGCCCGCCTTCAGGGTGACAGGCACGCGCGCCATTGCCGTTTCCAGGTATGGGCCCATGCGGTCCCAGTCCGGCTCGATCTCGCCGAACGCGAAATCGGCCGGGATGCCTTCCACCTTCCATGGCGCGCACACTGGCTCGAACAGGCCGACCAGCAGCCCGCCGCTCTCCTCGCGGTAGTAGGCATAGGAGGCCGGGTCCTCCAGCACGGGCAGGCCCGGCGGCAGCCCGGCGATCCTCTCCGTGATGAGGTAGTAGTGCTCGGCCGCCTGGTTGGGGATGGCAACGCCGATCTCCTCGCCCAGCTGGCGCGCCCACATGCCGGTGCAGTTGACGACAAACTCCGCGGCAATGTCGCCGTGTGCGGTGCGCACCCCCGTGGCGCGGCCGCCCTTCTGCAGGATGCCCGTCACCCGCACGCCTTCGACAATGCGGGCGCCCGCGAGCGTAGCGCCCTTGGCCAGCGCCATGGCGGCGTCCACGGGGTTCACGCGGCCGTCGCCCTTGACGTAGAAGCCGGCCAGCATGTCGTCCACGCTGGCCAGGGGGAACAGCCGCTTCACCTCGGCGGGCGAGATCTCCTCCACGTCCACGCCGCAGAGGCGGTTGAAGGCCGCCACGCGCCGGTATTCCTCCAGCCGGTCGGCATCGGCGGCGATCTCGATGAAGCCGACGGCCATGAATCCGGTGGCCTGGCCGGTCTCGGCCTCCAGCCGGCTGTAGAGGTCGCGGGTGTACTTGCGCAGCTCGGTAGAGGTCTCGGAGGTGGAGCCGAAGGTCACCATCAGCCCGGCTGCGTGCCAGGTCGTGCCGGAGGTGAGCCGGTCCTGCTCCAGCAGCACCACGTCCTTCCAGCCCATGTGTGCCAGGTGGTAGGCCACCGACGTGCCGATGATGCCGCCGCCGATCACTACGACGCGGGCGCGGTCCGGCAAGGCTGGCGCAGACATGGGTGTCTCCTCGCATCCTTGGAAGGGGTCAGACCCCGCGCCGCTCCGCTTCCGATCCATGCGAGCACGAGTGCCCGCGGAGTCTGACCCCTCACACGCGCCGCCGACACAAGCCGAAATCGCTTCGCATGGCGAAATGCGGCGACTGACAACGCGGCCTTTTGCCATTCGATGCCGGACAGGGTGACCGGCCCGCGCGGCGTCGTGTAGCATGGCCGGGCACGCAGATGCCAATGGCCGCCAAGGGCCGGAGCCTCGAGGGAGAGACGCGCGTGGACCCCAGCCCGCCCAAGGCCGATACTGTCTCATCGCATCCCGCCGAGCTCAGCCGGGACGCGCAGGAGCAGCTGGAGCGGTACATCGAGGAGGAGGAGGGGGCATTCAACCGGCTCTCCGGCTGGATCGGCCTCGCCATCGCCGCGTTCACCATAGCCGTCTCGCTGTTCCACCTCTACGCTGCTTACGAGATCGTGCCGGCCCACGTGCTGCGGCCGACGCATGTCGGCATGGTGCTGGCCCTGTGCTTCCTGATGTTCCCCATGGCCCGGCGGTTCCGCGACCGCATCCGCTGGTGGGATTACCTGCTGGCCGCCGCGGCGGCGGGAACGATGATCTACGTGCTGTCGCAGGGCGCCTACTTCGGCGACCGGGCCACCATGCCGACCCGGACTGACTGGATCGTAGGCGCGGTCTTCATCGTGCTGCTGCTCGAAGGCACGCGCCGCGCCACCGGCTGGATCATGCCGACCGTAGCCATCGCCTTCCTCCTCTACGCGCAGTTCGGCAACCACCTGCCACATCCCTGGACGCACCGGGGCTACGCGATCGAGGACCTGGTGGCGCACCTCTACATGACGCTGGAAGGCATCTTCGGCACCACGGTGGACGTAGCGTCCAGCCTCATCATCCTCTTCACGATCTTCGGCGCGGTGCTGCAGCAGTCGGGGGCAGGGCGGTTCTTCATCGATTTCTCGTTCGCGGCCATGGGCGGGCGGCGCAACTCGGCCGGGCGGGCGGTGGTGCTCTCCTCCTTCCTGATGGGCGGGCCGTCGGGGTCGGGCGTGGCGACCACGGTGACGATCGGCACCGTGGCCTACCCGCTCCTGGAGAAGGCCGGCTACGAGAAGAACGCAGCGGGCGGCCTGCTCGCGGCCGGCGGCCTCGGTGCCATCATCTCGCCGCCCGTGCTCGGCGCCGCGGCGTTCCTGATCGCCGAGTTCCTGAAGATCTCCTATTTCGACGTGATCGTCATGGCGACGATCCCAACCGTGCTCTACTACTTCGCCATCCTGGTGATGGTGGAGGTGGACGCGCGCAAGCAGGGCGGCGCGGGCGAGATGCTGGTGGCCAAGGGCGAGCTGTGGCGCCTCACCAAGGCCTACTGGTTCCACTTCGGCTCGCTGGTCTCCATCATCGCCTTCATGCTGATGGGCTTCTCGCCAGTGCTCGCCGTATTCTGGGCCACGGTGCTTGCCATCGGCGCCAGCGTCTTGCGCTCCGACACCGCCATCGTGCCGTGGTGGGCGGCGGTCCCGATGGTGTTCGCGCTGGGGCTGGGCATCGCCCAGATGACGGGCACGCATTTCGAGGCGTTCTCGGAGCATGGCTGGCTCCTGATCTTCGTGCCGGCCGCGGCGGTGGCCGCCATCGGCCTTCTCGCGCCGCGCCTGGTTCCGGTCTCCGAGCGGTTCGCCACCGCGATGCGGGAAGGCACCACCGGCGTGCTCAACATCGCCGCCACCTGCGCGACGGCGGGCATCATCGTCGGCGTGGTGACGCTCACCGGCCTCGCCCAGCGCTTCGCCGACATCATCATCGGCTACGCCCAGGGCAGCCTGCTGCTCACTGCCCTGTTCACCGCCATCATCGTCTGGCTGGTGGGCCTCGCCGTGCCGGTGACGGCCTCCTACATCATGTGCGCGGTGATCGCGGCGCCTGCCATGATCCGGCTCGGCGTGCCGGATTTCGCCGCTCACATGTTCATCTTCTACTACGCGGTGCTGTCCGAGGTGTCGCCGCCGACGGCCTTGTCGCCGTTCGCAGCCGCGGCCATCACCGGCGGCAACCCCTACATCACGACGCTTCAGTCGTGGAAATACACGATGCCGGCGTTCCTGGTGCCGTTCGTGTTCGTGCTCGACCCGCAGGGCGTGGGCCTGCTGCTCACGGTGCCGAAGGGCGGCGGCTGGCTCGACATCGTCGAGGTGTTTCTGGAGACCGCCGCCGGCATCGCCATGCTTGCTTTCGCCGCCCAGGGCTGGTTTTTGAAGCGGAGCACCGTGCTGGAGACGGCGCTGTTCGCCATCGCCGGGGTGTTCCTGGTGTTCCCCGCCATTCTCGGCGCGATGCTGAAGCCGCTGCTCGGGATCGACGTGGGCGCGTTCGTGCCGGGCTTGTCCGATGTGGGCCTGCGCATCGGCTACAACGTGTTCCTGGGCCTCCTGGTATTCGCCGGGGCTGCGGGGCTGCAGCGGGCGCGCGCGACTTGATGCCTGAGGGCTATGCGCCTATATTGGCGCATGCCGGCTCTTGAGACCAACACCCGCAAGATCGTTGCTCGGCTTGAGCGCGAAGGCTGGGTGAGCGTGGGCGGCAAGAGACACGAGGTGTTCAAGCATCCCAGGAAGAGCGGGCGCGTCGTTGTTCCGCGACACCGGGAGGTGTCGCCCTTTGTGGCCCGCGAGATCGCCAAATCCGCTGGATGGACCTGAAGATGAAGAAGCCCACCTCTCGCTCCAATGCAGAGCCCGCAACCCGTTATGTCGTGGTTGTGGACGGCAAGCCCGGTGCCTACGGCCTGTATGTGCCCGACATGCCCGGCTGCACCTCCATGGGCGAGACCATCGCCGATCTGCTCAGCAACGCGCAGGAGGCCCTGCAGCTCTGGGCCGAGGATGCCGTCAACAGCAAGGAGGTCCTGCCGAAGCCGCGCAGCATCGAAGCGATCCGGAGGGATCGGGATGTGGCTCGCGATCTGGCGGAGGGTGGCGTTCTGGCCGTTGTTCCTTTGGTGATGGAGACCGGCCGCCCGGTAAAGGCCAATCTTTCGCTCGATGCCGGGCTGCTGGCGGCCATCGACGAGGCCGCCGCCGCGCGGGGCCTTACCCGCTCCGCCTTTCTCGCCAGCGCAGCGCGGGAGAAGATCGCTGCGGAAGGATAGGTGAGGGGCGCGGCATCAGACCTCCCAGATTCGGAGGGTCTGACGCTCGGCGTCTACGCTTCATCCACGATCGGGTTGGACAGTACGCCGATCTTCTCCACCTCCACCTCCACGGTGTCGCCGGCCTTCATCCAGGCAGGCGGCTTGCGGGCGTGAGCGACGCCCGACGGCGTGCCGGTGGCGATCAGGTCGCCGGGCTCGAGCGTCATGAACTCCGACAGGGTGGCGACGACGTTGGCAGTGGAGAAGATCATGTCGGAGGTGTTGGAATCCTGCATGGTCTCGCCGTTGACGCGCGTGCAGATGCGCAGGCCGGAGGCGCCGGGCGGCAGCTCGTCGGCGGTGACGATCCAGGGGCCGAGCGGGCCGGTGGCATCGAAGTTCTTGCCGGGCGTCCACTGCGTGGTCTTGCGCTGGAAGTCGCGCACCGACACGTCGTTGAAGAGCGTGTAGCCGAACACGTGGTCGAGCGCCTTGGCCTCGGGGATATGCCGCCCGCCCTTGCCGATGACGATGGTGAGCTCGCACTCGTAGTCGAGCTGGATGGAAACCTTCGGGCGGATCACCGGCGCGCCCGCCGCGTTGAGCGATGTAGGCACACGGATGAAGAAAGAGGGGTACGTTGGGATCGGGTGACCGCCCTCCTTGGCGTGCAGCGCGTAGTTGAGGCCGACGCAGATGAACTTGGATGGCCGCGCGATGGGGAGCGCCGCCTTCACCGAGGCGAGGGGGAGCTTCGCCGAGGCCTTGGCCGCGGCGGCCTTGACGCTGGCCAGCGCGGCGGGGCCGGCGGCGATCAGGGCGGCAAGGTCTTTGGGGAGCGAGGCATCGGCGGCGGCGAGATCGATGACGTTGTCGCCCTCCACCAGCCCCAGCGCGGGGCCGCCAGCCTTCTCGAACATCATCAGCTTCATGGGTGCGTCTCCTTTCGCCAGGTTTTGGCCAGGAATTAGCCAGCGCGGGGCCTTGTTAACCTTGGGCGGACCGCAGCAGGATGGGGCACAACCTGTCAAGTGCCTGAAGGAGACCGTCACGCATGCACAACCTGAGAGCCGACGCGGCGCGGCTGTGGGACACGCTGATGACGACCGCGGCCATCGGGGGAACGGCGAAAGGCGGCATCTGCCGGCTCACGCTCACCGAGAACGACCGGCAAGTGCGGGCGTGGCTGCAGAAGCAGACCGAGGCGCTCGGGTGCACGGTCGTCCGCGACGACATGGGAGTCATGTTCGCCCGCCGGCCGGGCAAACGGTCCGACGTGCCGCCGATCGCCATCGGCAGCCACATGGATACCCAGCCCACCGGCGGCAAGTTCGACGGCAACCTGGGGGTGCTGGCGGCGCTGGAGGTGCTGCGGACGCTGCATGAGGCGGGCTACGAGACGTACGCGCCCGTCGAGCTCGTCAACTGGACCAACGAGGAGGGCACGCGCTTCACGCCGCCGATGCTGGCCTCGGGCGTATTCGCCGGTGTCTTCACCCGCGACTGGGCCTGCGGGCGCGCCGACCCCGAGGGCGTGAGCTTCGGGTCGGCGCTGGAGGCGATCGGCGAGCGCGGAGAGGAGGCGTGCGGTGCGCATCCGCTCTCGGCGCTGTTCGAGCTGCACATCGAGCAGGGGCCGATCCTGGAGGCGGAGGGCCTCGACATCGGCGCCGTGACGGGCGTGCAGGGCATGCGCTGGTTCGAGGTGACGGTGACGGGCCAGGCGGCCCACACCGGCGCCACACCCATGCATCTGCGCAGGAACGCCCTGCTCGGCGCCGCGCGTCTCGTCGAGAAGGTGGAGGCGATCGCCCGCGCCCATGCCCCGCTGGCGGTGGCGACGGTGGGATCGATGCGCGTCAGCCCCAACTCGCCCAACGTGGTGCCGGGCGAGGTGTTCCTCACCGTCGACCTGCGCCACCCGGAGGCGGCCGTGCTGGAGGAGATGGAGCGCGAGTACGTCGCGGCCCTGGGTGCCGCCTGCGATCCGCTCGGGCTGTCGGTGGTCTCGACCCGGATCTGGGATCAGCCGCCGGTCGTGTTCGACCCGCAGTGCGTGGCTGCGGTGCGGGGCGCGGCTGAGGCTTGCGGCTTCAAGGTGCGCGACATGGTCTCCGGGGCCGGCCACGACGCCGCCTACGCCGCCCGGGTGGCGCCGACCGCCATGATCTTCGTGCCGTGCCGCGGCGGGGTGAGCCACAACGAGGCGGAGTTCTCCTCGCAGGAGCAATGCGCCGCCGGCGCGCAGGTGTTGTTACAGGCGGTGCTTGAGTACGACCGATGGCTCAGCGAGCAGGGATAGGGGTCAGACCTCTCGCCGGAACAGGGGTCAGACCCCTCGCGTCCAACGTCGGGCGCGAATTGCCAGGTTGGATGCGAGGGGTCTGACCCCTACTCGTACTCGTGCCAGACTCCGCCCGGATCGGCCACGCGCCCCCCGCCGTCCTCAAGGTAGCCGGGGCCGATGGGCACCTTGCCGTGCCCGCCGGGGATGTCGAGAACGTAGGTGGGCTGGGCGAGGCCCGACAGGCGTCCCCGCAGCTGCCGCACGATGGCCTGGCCCTCGGCGATGGTCAGGCGGAAGCGGCTCGTGCCGGGGGCGGGATCGGGGTGGTGCAGGTAGTAGGGCCTGATGCGGCACTCGACGAAGGCGCGCATCAGGGCGGCCAGCGTCTCGGGATCATCGTTAACGCCCCGCAGCAGCACCGTCTGGCTGACCATGGCGATCCCGGCATCGATCAGGCGTGCGCAGGCGGCTCGTACGGTGGGGGTGAGCTCGCGCGGGTGGTTGGCGTGGAGGGCCACGTAGACGGCCTTGGCGGGGCTCCTGAGGGCCGCCGCGAGGTCATCGGTGATGCGGCCGGGCTCCACGGCCGGAACGCGTGAGTGCCAGCGCAGGACCTTGACGGTGTCGATGGCCGAAAGACGTCGCGTGACCTCTGCAACCCGACGCGGCGAGAGGATGAGCGGGTCGCCCCCGGTCAGGATCACCTCCCAGATGCCCGCCTTGGCGGCGATGTACTCGAGCGCTTTGCCAAGGGCGGCATCAGTGAGTGCCTGCGGGCCGCCGGGGCCGACGACCTCGCGCCGGAAGCAGAAGCGGCAATAGACCGGACAGGCGTGGGTAAGCTTCAGCAGCACGCGGTCCGGGTAGCGGTGCACCACGCCCGGCACGGGAGAGAGGCGCTCCTCGTCGAGCGGATCGGGTCGCTCCTCGGGGAGGTGCTGCAACTCGCCGGCATCAGGCACGAATTGGCGGGCGATCGGGTCGGCGGGGTCGGCCGGGTCGATGAGCCGCGCCATGTCGGGCGTGATCGCCACTGCGTACCGGGCGGCGACCCTGTCGAGCGCCGGCGCCTGCTCCGGCGCCACCAGGAGTGCCCTGCTGAGGTCGGCAATGGATCGCAGTGTCTTCACGGCTTCGATGGGAAGCTCCTGCCGGCGTGCATGTGTCTGGGAGCAGCCGGATCGTCGGCGCGGAGCGCGCGACGAAGGCCGCGGTCAGACGCCGACCATCTCCGCATAGGCGATCCAGCCGCCAATAAGCAATATGAAATAGGCAAAGAGCCAGAGGCCCTTGAGGGCCATTCGTTGCTCTGCTGGATCGCCCGATGCCAGCGCCAGGCGCATCTCCAGGGCGATGCCCAGCAGGCCGGCCCTGCCCTTGTCCATCGCCCGTCGCAGCAGGCCGGCCAATCCCATGAAGCCCGGCCACAATGGCAGGAGAAGCAGCAAGACGGCTGCCGGCACCACGTACTCGATGGGCAGCTGCAAGGCTTCCGTGCCGAAAGCGCGATGCAATATGTCCGGCCGGGTCAGAATGGCCGCCAGCATGAGCCCATACAACGCCAGCCAGCACAGCGCTGCGATCGTTGTCTCGGTGTTCGGTGCGGTGGGTGGTCGATGCGAGCTGCGTCTGGCGAGCCAGGCCAGAATGCCCACGGAGAGCAGCAACGCTCCGGTTACACCGAAGCCGATCGCGCCACTGCGATCCGTAGTCACTGCGGCCGCCAGGCCCGCCATCGCCAGCATGGCGGAACCCAGAATGATGGCTCCGCGCGGCTGCAGCTGTCTGAGCAGGTCGAGCAAGCCGTATGCCCCTTCTATATCTCAACAAGCGCGCCTGCCGGCCACGTGCCGGGACTGCGCCTCTGCTTTCTTGGATCGACAGCGTGACGGATGTAGGGCAGTGTGCGATGCCAATGCGATGACTGAAGATCGGATGGCGCGGCTGGCGCGCAACGGCGGATTTCGCTTCGCTCCGCTAGTCCGCCCTACGTGCCCTGCGGGATCGGCGTCCAGACCACCTGCTCGATGTGGGTCGCCCCGGTCGCCAGCATGACCAGCCGGTCGAAGCCGAGGGCGGCGCCGGCGGCGGGCGGCATGTGGGCGAGCGCGGCCAGGAAATCCTCGTCGAGCGGATAGCGCTCGCCGTAGCGGCGCTGCTTCTCATCCATCTCCTCCCCCAGGCGGAGGCGCTGCAAGGCCGAGTCGGTGAGCTCGCCGAAGGCGTTGGCCAGCTCCACGCCGCAGGCGTAGAGCTCGAACCGCTCGGCCACGCGCGGGGCGTCCGGCTTGGGCCGGGCCAGGGCGGCGAGATGGGCGGGGTACTCCGTGAGCAGCGTGGCTCGACCATGCCCGAGGCCTGGCTCCACCTTGGCCACCAGGATGCGGCTGAAGATGTCGCCCCAGGTATCGTCGGGCACGGTGCGGATGCCGGCGCCGGCCGCCGCGCGGGCGAGGGCGTCGCGGTCCGGCGCATGGGTGCCGAGCGTAGCGAGCAGGTCGATGCCGGCCTGCCGCTGGAATGCCTCCGCGACCGTCAGCCGCTCCGGCGCAGCCAGCGGGTCGATGTTTCGTCCGCGCCAGGCGAAGGTGGTGGCGCCTGCGGCCTGCGACGCAATCTTCAGGAGCGCCGCACAGTCCTCCATCAGCGTCTCGCAGGGCGCGCCTGCGCGATACCATTCGAGCATGGTGAAGACCGGATGATGCAGCGGCCCGCGCTCGCGGTTGCGGTACACCTGGGCGAACGTGAAGATCCGTTCCTCCCCGGCCGCCAGCAGCTTCTTGCAGGCGAATTCGGGCGAGGTGTGGAGATAGAGAGGCCGCCGCTCTCCGCCGGGGTCGATCAACTCGGTGGCGAACGCATGCAGGTGCGTCTCGTTGCCCGGCGACACCTGCAGGGCCGCCGTTTCCACCTCGATGAAGCCCTGTGCCTCGAGCCAGCTGCGGATCGCCTTCTCGATGCGACCACGCGCCAGCAGGAACGGGCGCCGGTCCTGATGCTTGTCGCGACGCCACCAGGGGCTTGGCTCTGCGGGCTCTGGCAAGGTCGGCCTTGGCGTGGTTGCGGCGTTGGTTGCAGCTTGGCGATGCGCCAAAAGGCCTGTAGAAAGCGGCCATCCTCGATTTGGCGAGCCTGCGGCCTTCCGGTGCGTTTCCAGGGCTCATCAGCCAGCAAGAAAACGGAGTGACCGGCGGTGGTGAAGATTATCGCAAGCTCGGTGCGCAAAGGCAACGTGCTCGACATCGACGGCAAGCTCGTCATCGTCATGAAAGCCGAGAACATCCATCCGGGCAAGGGCACGCCGGTGACACATCTCGACATGCGGCGCATCTCTGACGGAGTGAAGATCACCGAGCGCTACCGCACCACCGACCAGGTGGAGCGTGCCTACCTGGAGGAGAAGACCTACAACTACCTCTACGAGGACGACATGGGCTTCAACCTGATGGAGCCCGAGACCTACGACCAGATCAGCGTGCCGAAGGAGATCATCGGCGAGCAGTCGGTGTACCTGCAGGAGAACATGCCGATCAGCGTGAGCCTGCACGAGGGCGTGCCGGTGTCGGCCGAGATCCCGGCGCGCGTGACACTGGAGGTCGTCGAGGCCGATCCGGTAGTGAAGGGCCAGACCGCCTCGTCGTCCTACAAGCCGGCGGTGCTCTCCAACGGCCAGCGGGTGATGGTGCCGCCCCACATCACCTCGGGCACCCGCGTCGTAGTCATGACCGCCGACGGCTCCTACGTGGAGCGGGCGAAGGATTGAGCGGCGCGTAGGTTGGTTAGCCGCGAAGCGGCGTAACCCAACACGGCATCCTCTGACATGTTGGGTTACGGCCCTCCGGGCCTAACCCAACCTACTTGTCCGGCCAGCACACCAACGCGCTGGCTTTGCAGGTGTGCTCGTCGACCACGACGAGATTCAAGAACAGCTCGCAGCTCACGTCCTTCTTGCCGACCGTGTAGCTCGCGATGCCCTTCGTCCTGGCCCAGTCGGCGATGTACTTGTCGAGCAGCGCCTGGGCATCCTTGGTGGGGCCGTCCTTGCCGTAGTCGTTGACCGAGAACGCGAGCCGCGTGCAACGCGCCTCGGCGTTGCCTGCGGCGAATGCGGCTGCCGCCAAGACCAGGCCCGCTGTCATGAAAGCTCCGGCGCGACGCATGGATCACCTCCCCGTTGCGGTGAAACGTATCGACGTAGGTGGTGGGTCAGGCCACAGGCGCGTAACCCACCGATAGGGCGCTCAGCGCGGATAGGGCGCGTCGTTGAAGCGGGGCCCCAGCCCGGAGTCGAAGAAGAAGCCGCTGTCGAAGGGACCGGCGGGGCTCTGCTGATCCGAAAGCGGTGTGCGGAAGATGCTCGAGCTGGTGAACAGGCTGCGATTCCAGGCGTAGCTGTTGATGGCGTCGGGGTCGCTGTAGGAGTAGTAGCCGCCACGCACCAGGAAGCCACGCACCCGCACGGCGCGCTTCGCCCTATACTTGGTGGCGCGGCTCCCATCCGCGTACGCCTTCGATGTCCAGAAACCGCCGGCTGCCGGCAGGCCGGTGCAGGCAACCATCGTGCAGGCGGCGACCGCCGCCAGAATGCCCGTATACCTCATGAGCGCGTCACTCCGGATTGGGTACAGTCATTCATCCAACGCCATTCCCCATGAATGGCACAGGTCAGTCAACGGCGAGCAAGCGTCAAGTCGGTTAAGAAACCGTCATGCCGGCATTTTCTGATGACTTGTGGCTTCCCACGGGAGTGCGCAATCCGCGCATCGCCGCCGCTGCCCGGCGTCCGGCAGGGCGGCCCCTCGCACCATGGCGAGGGGCTCGGATAAGGCCGGCCGTGGTGCCCGGCCCGTCGATCTCACGTCACTTGCAGAGCTTCGCGCCTACCGTGCACTCGCGGCCAAGGAAGCCTCCGGCCGAGCAGCGGGACTTCAGGTTGCTCACCTTGTAGCCGGGCGCTGTGCCGACCGTCTGGCTCGACGCCATCCAGGTCGCCCATGAGCCCCAGTCGGTGCCCTGCAGGACAGCCTCCCAGGCCTGGAATTTCGCGGAATCGTCGGTGCCGCCAGTGCCTTTGCCGGCCTTGCTTACACACTGGGCCTGGGCAACTGTCGCAGCTGCCATCAGAGCACCGGCAGCCAGGACCAAGCGCACGCTCGTCTTCATCACGGGATCTCCCTCACACTGGTGGATCAGTCCGCGGGAGATTGCCCGAGATCGGGGACGTTGCAACTGCTGCGCTGCGGCTGTCCACTGCGAGGTCGGTCGAATCCTTCACGCCCGTGGCGCGCTGGTGACGGGTGCCACCAGCGGCACGGGTTGCGAAAGAATGCCTCTAGTCCGCTTACTCGGCCTGCAGGTTGACCGCTTTGGGTCCCTTGCCACGCTTGTCCGGCTCGGTCTCGAACGAGACGCGCATGTTCTCGGCCAGAGAGCCGACGTTGGACCGCTCTACCGCGGTAATATGCACGAACACGTCCTTCCCCCCGTCGTCCGGCGTGATGAAGCCGAACCCTTTCGACTGGTTGAAGAACTTCACCGTTCCCTTCTGCCGCATACGAGGCCTCCTAGCCCTTTGCAAAGATACGATTGTGCGCGCGGCGGCAGTCACGCCAGCGCGAGCGTTGCCAAGGCAGACTCATCCGATGTCCGGGAAGGTGAGGCGCAGTCAGCGACGGTACGTCAGCGCAAGTCATCTCAGGAGAGTCTCAATAGTCTCGGCCGGGGCCGATGGGCCGCCCCGCACTGGCCGGGAGTATCGGTGATTGCCGTGCACGGCGCAAGGCAAAACCGCCTGGACGTCAAGCACCAGAGCGTTTTCGGCCGCGAGGCGTGGCCGATCTGCGGAGGCTTGTGCTATCGTCCGCGCCGATAGATCCGAGCTGAACGTGTGCGCCTGCGCCGTCGCCCGTGCGCCGTGCGAGCTCCGGCAGGAGCACGGCAAGGTCGCTGCGCAGCGTGTGGGGCGGATTGGCGATGATGAGGCCGCAGCCGTTGAGCCGCTCCAGATTGAGCGGCCGCCGCAGCATCACCTCCGCGCGCAGCACCTTGGGGCCTGCAACCGCGGCAACCGCGCGATGGAAGCGGGTGACAGGCTTGGGATCCTTGACCGGATACCATGCAACGTAGACGCCGGACGCGAAGCGCCGCAACCCTTCCGCCAGGCCGTCGGCCATGCGTTCGAGCTCACGCTCCTCCTCGAACGGCGGATCGATGAGGATCAGTCCACGGCGCTCCTTGGGGGGCAACTGGGCTTTGAGCGCCAGCCAGCCGTCAAGCGCCAGGACCTTGACCCTGCGGTCGCGGCCCACGACAGCCTTCAGCCGCGCGTGCTCCTCCGGGTGCAGCTCGTTGGCGACCAGGGTGTCGTCGGCACGCATCAGGCGGCGGGCGATGAGCGGGCTGCCGGGATAGAGGCGCAGGTCCGGCCCGTCGTTCTCGGCACGGACGGCATCGAGATAGGGCGCGAGGAGTGCGGCGACAGGTGTCGGCAGGGGCGCTGCGCCCGCTCCCAGCAGCCGGCCGATGCCGCCTTGCCACTCGCCGGTCTTGATCGCCGCCTCGGCATCAAGAGCGTAGAGCCCGCTGCCCGCGTGCGTATCGACGATGCGGAATGGGGCCGGCTTGCGCTTCAGGTGCTCGATGACGAGGGCGAGCACGGCATGCTTCAGCACGTCCGCGAAGTTGCCGGCATGATAGGCGTGGCGGTAGTTCATGGGTCAAAGACCGGCAGTGATCGGCAGTCGGCAGCTTCGGCACTCGTAAGAGGCGGACTCGATGGGCAAGGGCGCGAGCCTCCCGACTGCCGAAGCCAATCAGGGACCGTATCCGGCAGCCCCTACTTACTTTGCGGCACGGCCGACTTCACGAAGGGGTTCTTGCAGCCGATGAGATATCTTGCATCGAGCTCGGCGAACGTGGGCTCGCCGGCATGGACCACCTTGGCTTTGGCCAGGGCGACGCGGTGCGAGACGCGATCGGTCTCGAACACGTGGGGTGACGCGCAGGTGAACAGCATGAAGCCGCGCTTGTCCTTCCTGGCGGCCTCGCGCGAGGCATCGCCGTAGCGGTAGACGCGCTCGCCCTTCTCGTCGGGGATCACGACGTAGCTCAGCCCGCTGCCGGACTGGTAGGCGGCGCGGAAGCTCTCCAGCGCGGGGCCGGTGTCCTCGGCACGCACGGGCGCGGCCAACAACGCGGCGCCGACAGACGCGATGCAGACAAGGTTTCTCACGCTGGCTCCTTTCGCAGTTCGCGGACGCACGTCCTTTGAGAACGTTGGCATGAAGGGACGCTGAATTATATCGCATAGCCCGCGGCCGTGGAGCATCGCCCCGGCCACGCCATGTTCCTTGGTTAGCACCATAAACGCATGCGGTCATGCGACTGGATGCTCGGCTGAGGGCTACGCAACAGGCGCAACCCCGCGGTCGGCGACTAATGTTGCAGTGCACAGACGAATCGCAAAATTCAGCAACGTTCAAAATGAATTCAAGGAAACTTTATCAACCGCCATACATTTGTGGCTTCGATCCCGCTCCAACTGAGCCTAGTCTGCCGTGGCCCGCATCCCGGGGGAGGGGCAAGACATTAGCGGCAGAGCGTCCGGAGAGTTCGAGATGCTGTCAAAGCGGCTGTGCCCCCACACCGGAGTCATGAACTTCTACTTCGATGCCGATCCGCATTTCGCGGTGGGCTCCGTCGTGAAGACGGCGGGCCAGGGGTATCTGTGGCGGTGCTACACCGATCCGTTCGCTGCGACCGGGGCTGAGCCGCGCATCGAGGTGGCCGAGCGGCGCGTGGCCGACTTGTGCCGCAAGGCGGCCGCGCACGCGCATCCGTAGGCGGGGCAGGGGTCAGACCCCTCGCACCCGACGTCGCGCTCTTGCCAGCAGCGTTCGTGCGAGGGGTCTGACCCCTACCACTACACCACCGCGCGCTGGCTGCGGAGAAGCTCCCACGCCGCGTTGATCTGTTTGCTGCGCAGCTCGCGCACGGCGCGGTCGGTCTCGTTCTTGGCGTGGTCCGGGTGCCAGCTCTGGCGCAGGCCGTCGACGATCTTCTTGATCGCCGCCTCGCTGGCGGTAGGAGCGACGCCGATGCCGAGCAGCTGCATCGCCTCCGCCCTGGTCTGGGGCATGCGATCACCCAGCTCGGCCACAGTGCCTGCGTTGCTCTGACCCAGTGTCCGCGACATCGCCGATGCCGCCGCATTGGGCGGCAGATTTCCGCGCGCGTTGGCAATGCGGGCCGGCGGGCTCGGACGCTTGTCGCCGAGCGACACCGAGCTGACGTCGCGCGGACGACGGCGGGCGTCGCGAATGCCCTCGTTGCGACGCGCCAGCGCGAAGGCGGTGAGGAGCCCCAGCGCCAACCCGCCGAAGGCCACGAGCGCGCCAACCGTGGTGGTGCGGAACACGCTGAACAGGTTGATGCTGACCCCGCCGCCCTCCGGCTCCGCCGCCTGCGTGGGTGGTGCGGTGGGCAACGGGGCGGCTTTGGGTGGCAGCGGCGCCACGGCCTTGGGCGGCTCGGCGGCTTTGGCCGGTGGTGAGGCCGCTGCAACCTTCGGTGCCTCGGGCGCCGCAGGCCTGGCCGCGGCCGGAGCCGTCTTCGAAGCCTCGGTGACAGGCGCCGGCGTAGGCGCCGCAGGTGGCGGCAATCGGTCTGCTGCGGTGCTCGGCGCCTGCGCGCTCGTCACGATCCTGGGCCCCAAAGATTTGGTCTCGGAGGCCGCCGGCTTGCTCTCGGTGGGCGCGGTCTTGGGGACCTCGGCGGCCGGCGGGACTGGCGGCGCTGCTGTAACCCTGGGCGGCGGCTGAGGCTGCGGGGCTACCTGCGGCGGGACGGCCGGCGCGGGTCTGGCGGGCTCCTCCTGGTCAGCAAACGCCTCCGGCCAGGGCGGCTGTGGCTCGGATGGGAACAGCTCCGGCATCGGGTTGTTCGGCGCGGGCCTGTACTCCGGCTGATTGACGCCCGGCGGAGCCGTCGCCACAGGCGGCAGCGGCCCCGCTACGCCGCCGACAGCAGGTGGTCCAGCCTTCACGAAGATGCCGTCGATGCCCAGCATCGGCGCGTAGCCGAAGGGCATCTCCACCACTGGCGGCGGCGCCAGGGCGAGACGGTCGGCGCAGTAGCGGCGCATGCGGCGGGTCTCGGAACGCTGCTCGGTCCCCGGCTCCTGGGCGCAGGGATCGTCAGTCGGCAGGCTCCAGCGCGGCCCCATGCGCAGCACCAGGCGACCGTCGAGCAGCCAGGCGCGGCGGCTGCCCTCGTTGCTGGCGGCCACCACCGACACCCACGGCACGCGGGTGCCGTCGCAGTCGAGATCGAAGCGGTGCACGGTCCACTGCCGGCACAGGTCGGGATTGGTGGGAGAGCAGGCGGAGAACTTGCGCTGGTCGCGCGGACCGAGAACGCGATGACCCCGCTCCGAGGCCGGGCTGAGCAGCGGCTGCCCGGCCACCATGCTGCAGGCGTAGGGCATGACGAGCAGTTCGTTGGCGTGCGCCCCGCCCGGCAGCAGCAGCGCCGCGAGCGCCAGCAGGCCCGCCGCTCCTCGTTTAGACACCTGCATGCCGCGTCCCCGCATCATGTCTTCCGCTTACGTCAAATACGCCTTCTCAGGCCGAATCCGTCGCCGTCCCGCCGGCAGCGGCCGATCCCGTGCCGGATATACAATACGAACCTTAGCCGGGCCCCGGTTCAGAGTCCCTACGCGATTCGCGGCAGCTCCCGGCGGCCCGCCGAACCACGATCCTCAGTCAATGTTCGATGAAGGTGGCCGGCAGCCCCTGGTGTGTCATGACCTTGGCAGCTTTGTGACCCGTGTGAAACCTGGATCATCGCTCGTCCAGGAACTGCCGAAGCTTGCGCTCCTCCCAGTCGGCGATGGCCTGGGGGGAGCGGCCGAAGACCGTTATGGCGTGGGCGAGGATGCCGATGCCCCAGCCAAGCAGCACCCACAGCACCCACCAGGGGCCGCCGCTCGCGATGTTGACGATGGTGAGGCCCGCAAGCACCGTCGCGAACACGAAGAGGTGGATGTAGAAGCCCTTGAGTGCCGCGAGCCGGCGTCTGGCACGTGCGAGCCTTTCCTCATCCGGCCCGGGCGGGCGAGACGCCAGGTCCGGGGGCGGCTGTGGGGATAGTGGCTCTCGAGTCGAGCTTTGCATGTGGTTCCAGACTTGCTTGGGGCCACGGATGCCGCAGTTGCAGCCAACGTGGTCAGGCAACGCCGGGCGAGGGCAGCGGTTCCCGCCTGCGCGACCGCCAGCGGTGCAGCCGATCGAGCATGAGATAGATCGCGGGCGTGGTGTAGAGGGTGAGCACCTGTGACACGATCAGCCCGCCGATGATGGTGATGCCAAGGGGCCGGCGCAGCTCGGAGCCCGGGCCGACGGCGATGGCGAGCGGGACGGCACCCAGGATGGCCGCGAAGGTGGTCATCATGATCGGCCGGAAGCGGGCGATGCAGGCCTCGTGGACGGCGCGCGCCGCAGAAAGACCGCGCTCGCGCTCGGCTTCCAGGGCGAAGTCCACCAGCATGATGCCGTTCTTCTTGACGATGCCGATGAGCAGGATGATGCCGATGAAGGCGATCACCGTGAGCTCCATCTCCCAGAGCCGCAGAGCCACCAGCGCGCCGAGGCCGGCGGCCGGCAGGGTGGAGATGATCGTCAGCGGATGGGCAAGGCTCTCGTAGAGCACGCCCAGCACGATGTAGACGGCGATCAGCGCCGCCAGGATCAGCAGCCCCTGCATGGCGGCCTGCTGCTCGAATGCCCTGGCGTCGCCGGCCGCCTCGGCGCGGATTGAATCCGGCATCCTGAGCTCCGCGACCGCCTGGCGGATGGCCTCCTGCGCCTCAGCGAGCGGAAAATCGGGCGCGACCCCGTAATTGACCGTGACCGCCGGGAACGGCCCCTGGTGGTTCACCACCAGCGGGGCCAGGGTGCGCGTGACGCTGACCAGGCTCGAGAGCGGTACCTGCACGCCGTCGCGGCCGGGCACGTAGATGCGGTTGAGGTCGGATGGATCGCGCTGGTAGCGCGGGTCCACCTCCAGTATCACGCGATACTGGTTGCGGTCGGTGTAGAGGACGGCGACCTGGCGCTGGGAGAAGGCGTTGTTGAGCGCGGTGTTGATGTCCTGCACCCGGACGCCGAGGCGCGCGGCGGCCTGGCGGTTGACGGCGATGGTGGCCTGCAGGCCGCCGGTTTCGCGGTCGGTGGAGACATCGACGAGCCCCGGCACCTGCTTGAGCTTGTCCACCACTTTGGGCACCCACGCGTAGAGGTCCTCGAAGTCGGGACTCCAGAACGTGAACTGGTACTCGGCCCGGCCCTGCCGCCCGCCGCCGCGGATGTCGCGGGCGGCGAAGAAGAAGGTCGACAGGCCCTGGATGCCGGTGAGCGACTGGCGCAGCCGGCTGATGACGCGCTGGGTGGTGAGACCGTCGCGCTCGCTTAGCGGCTTGAGCGAGATGAACATGCGCCCCTGGTTGACGGAGGCGTTCCAGCCCGAGGCGCCCACCGAGGAGCCGACGCTGGCGACCGCCGGGTCGGTCAGCACGATCTCGAGGGCCTGCTGCTGCAGCTTGGCCATGGCCTCGAACGAGATGTCGGTGGCGGCCTGGGTGGAGGCGATGACGAGGCCGGTGTCGTCCTGGGGGAAGTTGCCCTTGGGAGTCTTGACGTAGAGGTTCACGGTGGCGGCGACAGTGGCCAGCATGACCAGGATGGTGAGAAAGCGGTGGCGCAGCGCGACGCCGAGGGTGGCGGCGTAGGCGCGGGTGACCCAGTCCATTGTCCCCTCGACGATGCGGTCGAGCCGGCCGGCCGGGCGGCCCGGCGCGTGACGCACGAAGTGCGCGCAGATCATCGGCGTGACGGTGAGCGACACCACCGTGGACACCGCCACCGCGAACGCCAGGGTGACCGAGAACTCGCGCAGCAGGCGGCCCTGGGCGTTGCTGTTGAAGAGCAGCGGGATGAAGGCGGCGATCAGCGAGACGCCGATGGCGATCACCGTGAAGCCGATCTGGCGCGCGCCTTCCAGCGCGGCGCGCAGGGGAGGCATGCCGCGCTCCAGGTTGGAGTACATGTTCTCGATCATGACGATGGCGTCGTCGACGACGAAGCCGACCGACACGGCCAGCGCCATGAGCGTGAGGTTGTTGACCGAGAACCCGGCCGCCCACATGAGGGCGCAGGTGCCGGCCAGCGACAGCGGCACGGTGATGCCGGCGGCGATGGTGGGCGTGGGCCGCCGCAGGAACAGATAGACCACCAGCATCACAAGGACGACCGAGAGGCCCAAGGTCAGCTGCATGTCGTGGACGCTGGCGCGCAGCGTGGTGGTGCGGTCGGACAGCACGGAGATGTCGATGCCCTCGGGGATCATGCGCCTGACCGAGGGCAGGAGGGCGTGGATGCGGTCCACCGTGTCGAGAACGTTGGCGTCCTCGCTCTTGGTGACGGTGAGGAGGATCGCCGGCTGGCCGTTGAAGCTGGCGGCCGAGCGGGAGTTGCGCGTCGCCTGCATCACATCAGCTACGGCGCCGAGCCGCACCACGTCGCCGTTCGTCGTCTTTACGGCGATCTTTTTGTAGTCCTCCACCCGCATGCCGAGTTGCGCGTTGGTCTCGATGGCGATCGCCTGCTTGGCGCCTTCGATGAAACCGAGCGGAGCCAGCGCATTGGCCTGCACCAGCGCGGTGCGCACCGCATCGATGCTGAGTCCCATGGACGAGAGCAGCATGGGGTTGACGCGCACCCGCACGGCCGGCTGCTCGGCGCCGGCGGCCGTCACCTCCGCCACGCCCTCCACCTGGGAGAGCCGCTGCACGATCACGGTGTCGGCCACGTCATAGAGCTTGTCGGGCGCCAGCGTCTTGGACGTGAGCGCCAGGATCAGGATCGGCGCGGCGGCCGGGTTCGCCTTGCGGAAGCTCGGCAGCGAGGGCATGTCGGCCGGCAGGTCCGCCATGGCCGCGTTGATTGCGGCCTGCACGTCCTGGGCGGCGCCCACGATGTTGCGCGAAGGGCTGAACTGGACGGTGATGCGGGAAGAGCCGAGCGCGTTGACGGAGGTGAGCTCGCTCACGCCAGGGATCTCGCCGAGGCGCCGCTCCAGGGGCGCCGCCACGCGCGCGGCCATGGTTTCGGGGTCGCCGCCTGGCAGCGTGGCCGTCACGCGGATGGTGGGGAACTCGATCGACGGCAGGCTTGCCACCGGCAGGCTGAAATAGGCCACGACGCCGACCAGAAAGAGGCCGATGGCCAGCAGCGTGGTGCCGATCGGGCGCTCGATGAAAGGCCGGGAGAAGTTCATGGGGCCTACTCCGCAAAGGGGGTCAGACCCCTGGCCTCCAGCGAAGCAGGTGACAACGAACCGCTGGTGCGAGGGGTCTGACCCCCGGCTTGCGTCGGCGCCAGGCGCGCGCGCAGCCGCTCCATGGCGAGATAGATCACAGGCGTGGTGTAGAGCGTGAGCAGCTGGCTCAGGATGAGGCCGCCGACGATGGTGACGCCGAGCGGGTTCCTCAGCTCCGAGCCGGTGCCCGCCTCCAGGGCCAGCGGCAGCGCGCCGAACAGCGCGGCCAGCGTGGTCATCATGATGGGGCGGAAGCGCAGCAGCGAGGCCTCCACGATCGACTCGCGCGGGGAGAGCCCGCGGGTGCGCTCCGCGTCGAGCGCGAAGTCGATCATCAGAATCGCGTTCTTCTTGACGATGCCCATCAGCAGCACGATGCCGATCAGGGCGACGAAGGAGAAGTCCATCCCCATGTACATGAGGGCCAGCAGCGCGCCGATGCCGGCCGAGGGCAACGTGGTGAGGATGGTGAAGGGGTGGACGAAGCTCTCGTAGAGCACGCCCAGCACGATGTAGATGGTGATGACCGCGGCCAGGACCAGCCAGGGTTGGGTGGCCAGCGAGCGGGTGAACTCCAGGGCGTCGCCCGAGAAGACACCGGTGACGGTGGTTGGCATCTCAATCTCGCGCTCGGCGGCGGAGATGGCCTCCACCGCGTCGCTGAGGGAGGCGCCGGGCGCCAGGTTGAAGCTGATCGTCACCGCCGGGAACTGGTCCTGATGCTGGATCACGAGCGGCGCGGTGCGGCGCTCGACGCTCGCCACCGAGCTGAGCGGGACCTGGGCGCCGGCGCTCGAAGGGACGTAGACGCGCGACAACGCCGCCGGGTCGGTCTGGTACTGGTCCATGGCCTCCAGCACCACGCGGTACTGGTTGGCCTGGGCGTAGATGGTGGAGATCTGGCGCTGGCCGAAGGCGTCGTTGAGAGCGTCGTTGACGGCCTGCATGGAGACGCCGAGGCGCCCGGCCGTCTCGCGGTCCACCTTGACGAAGGCGCGCAGGCCCCCGTCCTGGGCCTCGGACACCGCCTCGCGCAGCACCGGGGCCTCGCGCAGCCGGTCGACCAGGCGCGCCGACCAGCGCGAGACCTCCTCTGAGCTGGCGCCCACCAGGGTGTACTGGAACTGCGCGCGGCTGGCGCGGGTGGAGATCTGCACGTCCTGCACGGGCTGGAAATAGACCGTCATGCCCGGAACGCCGGCGACGGCAGCCATCAGGCGCGGGATGATGTGGGAGACATGGGTCGGGCGCTGGCCGCGCGGCTTCAGCGTGATCTTGAGGTGCCCTGTGTTGGGCGTGGGGTTGAGCGCGCTCACGCCCACCACCGAGACCACGCCGTCCACGTCTGCGTCCTTGCGGATCCTGTCGGCGATGTCGTTCTGCAGCCGCTGCATCTCGGCGAAGGAGACCTCGGGGCCGGCCTCCATCACGGCGGTGACGAGGCCCGTGTCCTGGAGCGGCAGGAAGCCCTTGGGGACGATCAGGTACAGCCCGACCGTGATCAGCAGGGTGGCGAAGGTGGCGACCAGCGTGGCCCGCTCGTGGCGGAGCACCCACAGGAGGCTTCGGTGGTAGCCGCGAACCACCAGGTCCATCGCGCCGTTGAAGAAGCGGGAGAGGAATCCCGGCCGGCCATCGCCCTGATGGCGCAGCAGGCGCGAGCACAGCATCGGGGTGAGGGTCAGCGAGACGATGGCCGAGATGACGACGGCGATGGTGAGGGTGAGGGCGAACTCGCGGAACATGCGGCCGACGAGGCCACTCATAAAGAGCAGCGGAATGAAGACGGCAACCAGGGAGAGGGTGAGCGATATGACCGTGAAGCCGATCTCGCGCGCGCCCTTGAGCGCCGCCTGCAGCGGACTCTCACCCTTCTCCATGTGGCGGACGATGTTCTCGATCATGACAATGGCATCGTCCACCACGAAGCCGGTGCCGATGGTGAGCGCCATCAGCGACAGGTTGTCGAGCGAGAAGTCGGCGAACCACATCACACCGAACGTGGCGATCAGCGATACGGGCAGCGTGATGCCGGCGATGATGGTGGCGCGGATGGTGCGCAGGAACAGCAGCACCACCAGCACCACCAGCGCCACGCTCAACACGAGCGTGAACTGCACATCGTGCACGGAGGCGCGGATGGTGCCGGTGCGGTCGCTGACCACGGTGAGTTGCACGCCCTTCGGCACGGCACGCTCGATGCGCGGCAGCTCCGCCTTGATGCGCTGCACGGTCTCGATCACATTGGCGCCCGGCTGCCTGTGCACGTCGAGCACGACGGCGGGCACGTCTTGGAACCAGCCGCCCACCTTGTTGTTCTCCAGGCCGTCCACGACCTGGGCCACGTCCTTGAGCAGCACAGGCGCGTTGTTGCGGTAGGCGACGATCACCTCCTTGTAAGCCTCGGCGTCGGTGATCTGGTCGTTGGAAGATATCGTGTAGAACTGGTGCTTGCCGTCGAGCGAGCCCTTCGGACCGGAGACGTTGGCCGACGTGATCGCCGACCTGAGGTCCGCCATGCTGAGTCCGTAGGAGGCGA
>Ga0075431_100000197_pt1 | contig 44284 bp, 43 predicted proteins | sample RhiMetdeltSRZDD5_FD_75297 | JGI IMG/M metagenome (GOLD analysis project Ga0075431, IMG submission 75297) | Populus rhizosphere microbial communities from Tennessee, USA - Rhizosphere MetaG P. deltoides SRZDD5 | ecosystem: Host-associated > Plants > Roots > Rhizosphere > Soil | place: USA... | reverse complement strand
GCGCGTCGTCGCCGAGATCGAGAGCTCGAGCCCGGCGACCCGATGCAGCAGCTCGGAGATCAGCGTGCCCTTCCCGACACCGGACGGCCCTGTGATCACGAAGACCTTCGCCATCAGCGCAATCCTGAACTAGACGGAGGACCCATCGGCCGAGCCAAGCCCGGCGGCGACCGTGGCGCCCCGGGCTACCGGCGCATCTGGGAGACCAGCTCACCGCGCTGACGCGCGGAGAGGCCGCCGATCGTCTTCGACGGCGAGATCCGGCACTGCGTGAGGATCTTGTTCGCCTTCACGCGGCCGTACTTCGGCACCGCGACGATCATGTCGAACGCCTTCGCCGACATGACGTAGTCGGGCGGATCGAGGAGCAGCTTCTCGATCTTCGCCTTGCCCGCCTTGAGGTCCCGCTTCAGCTGCGCGCGCCTGGACCGGATCTCATTCGCCCTCCCGAGGGCCCGCATCCGCTGCTCGTGGCTTCGCTCGGGAACAGCGGTGGCAGTGTCGACGGAGGGGACCATCGGCGGCGGCGATTATATGCCCGCCGACGCAGGGCGCAAGGGGGGTTTGGGGCTTTCCGGCGAAATTCGATTCGACCTCAGGTTGAGGTCCACGCCGAGATCCGACCCTCGATGTCAGCCATCGACGCGAAGCCCCTCGCGGAGACGGCGGCTTCGAGCTCGTCGCGAACGCGCGCTCCCGCCAGCGGATCTCTGAAGGTGGCGGTCCCGACGGCCACCGCGGCGGCTCCCGCCGCCAGGAACTCGAGCGCATCCTCGCCGGACTCGATCCCGCCCATTCCGATCACGGGAATCGTCACGGAGGCGGCGACCGAGCGCACCTGCTCCACAGCCACGGGGCGGATCGCCGGGCCCGACAGGCCGCCACGTCCCGCGCCCAGCCACGGTCCCAGGGTCCCTGGAGCGAAGGCGGTCGCCTTCAGAGTGTTGATGAGCGAGATCCCGTCGGCACCTCCCTCCTCAGCGGCGCGGGCGATGATCGCGGGGTCGGCCACGTTCGGGGTGAGCTTCACGATCAGCGGCTTCGTGGTGATCGGGCGGACGGTCTGAAGGAGCGACAGCGTTTCCGGCGCCTGCTCTCCCACGATGAGCCCGGATTCGACGTTCGGGCACGAGATGTTGAGCTCCAGCGCGGCGACCTCGTCGCGCGCCGCCACAGCCTCGACCAGGCGGGCGAACTCCCCGTGGCTCGTCGCCATAACCGACACGCAGAGCGGCACTGGGAGCCCTGCGAGCTCCGGGAGATCCTGATCGAGGAAGCCGGCCAGGCCCTTGTTGGGCAACCCAATCGAGTTGATCATCCCCGCGGGCGTCTCGAAGATCCGCGGCGGGGCGTTGCCGGCGCGGGCCTGCGGCGTGATCGTCTTCGAGACGAACATCGAGAACGGAAACTCGTCCAGCAGGGCGTCGCCGAAGGCCCGGCGGGCGGCGATCGCGTCGAATGTCCCTGAACCGTTGATGACCGCGTGGTCCAGGCGCAACCCCGCCACCTCGACACTCGTGTCCATCAGTGGCCCGATCCCGGCACCAGGGCGGTCTCGATCTCGGCGGCGTTGACCACCGGGCCATCGGTGCACAGCCGCATGTACCCGCCTGCGGCCAGGGGCACGGCGCAGCCGAAGCAGGCTCCGAATCCGCACGCCATCGGTGCCTCCATCGCGAGTTCGCATCCGACGTCGCGCTCCACGCAGAGCGCGCGCACCGCCTCCAGCATCAATGGGGGGCCGCAGGCGTAGACAGCCGCGGATCGCGCCGAGTCACCCTCCAGCAGCACGGCGAGGAGCTCGGTGACGTAGCCGTGATGGCCCACGTGCCCGTCCTCGCTTGCCAGGCGGACCTCGCAGCAGCCGAACAGCTCCTCCACCCCGCCCGAGTGCTTTCGATCGCGAAAACCCAGGAGCGTCCGCACCGGTACGCCGCGGTCGGCAAGCTCGCGACGGAGGATGGCCAGTGTGGCCAGTCCGATTCCGCCGCCGACCAGGATCGCCCCGGCGATGTCGGCCCCGAGCTCCCTCGGGTGGGAGAACGGGCGGCCCAGTGGGCCCGTCACCCATAGGCCCTCGCCGTCGCGAAGCGTCGCGAGCCGCTCGGTTCCCGGGCCCACGTCATCCGCCAGGAAGTCCACCCGTACGCCATCCTCCTCGGCGTGTGCCTCGGCGACCGCGAACGCCCTGGGCAGGTACGGCCGCCCGGTGCGCTGACCCCAGCCATCGGCCGCCGCAAGCATGTAGAACTGGCCGGCCCGTGGCTGGGGGCCGGCCTCGTCCAGCACCGAGAAGATGCGGTAGCCGCCGGTCGCGAGGTTCTCGGTGACCTCGCAGAGGCGTCGGCCGGGCGGCGCCAGGACGCGGTCGTCAGACGCGCGCTCGCTGCCGGCTATCGGTGTCATGGAGCTCTTGGAGCGAGCGCGGCTCGGTGCGGCGCTCGCGCTGCGCGAAGATCGCCCTCGCGGCGGCGGAGGCGCCCGTCATCGTCGTGATGCACGGGATGCCGCGGCGCACCGAGGCGGTGCGGATCTCGTACCCGTCGCTGCGCGCGCCGCTGCCCGTCGGCGTATTGATTACGAGGTCGACCTCGCCGTTGCGGATGAAGTCGACGACATGCGGCGAGCCATCGCCGATCTTGTTGATCGCCGTCACCGGCACACCCATGCGGGAAATCGCCTGCGCCGTCCCGCGCGTGGCGATCACGTGGAAGCCCAGGTCGTGGAAGCGGGCGGCGAGCTGGGTCGCCGCCGGCTTGTCGCGGTCGGTCACCGTGATGAAGACGGTGCCCTTGGTCGGAAGCGAGATCCCGGCCGCCGCCTGAGCCTTTCCGAAGGCGGTCGGGAAGTCGCTCGCGACGCCCATGACCTCTCCGGTGGACTTCATCTCCGGGCCCAGCACCGAGTCCGCCCCGGCGAAGCGGGCGAACGGAAGCACCGCCTCCTTGACGCTCACGTGGTCGGCTGGCGTGGACGGAAGGTCCTGGTCGGCAAGCGCCTCGCCCAGCATCAGCCGGCAGGCGATCTTGGCGAGCGGCACGCCAGTCGCCTTGGACACGAAGGGAACGGTTCGCGAAGCACGCGGATTGGCCTCGATCACGTGCAGCGTGCCGGCAGCTACGGCGTATTGGATGTTGATGAGGCCGACGACGCCGAGCTCCAACGCGATCCGCTCCGTGGTGTGGAGGATCTCGTCGAGCATCTCCTCACCCAGGCTCATCGGCGGCAGCACGCAGGCGGAGTCGCCGGAATGGACCCCCGCCTCCTCGACGTGCTGCATGATCCCGCCGATCCGCACCTCGCTGCCGTCCGCCAGGGCATCGACGTCCACCTCGATCGCGTCCTCGAGGAAGCGGTCGAGAAGCAGCGGGTGCTCCTGGTCCGCCTTGACGTTCTGCTCGACGTATGCGGCGAGGCCCTCGGCCGTGTAGCAGATCTCCATCGCCCTTCCGCCGAGCACGTAGGACGGGCGCACAAGCAACGGAAACCCGACCTCCTCGGCGATCACGACGGCCTCGTCGGCCGACAACGCCGTTCCATAGGGCGGATGGGCGATCTCGAGCCGCCGTAGGAGCGCCCCGAACCGGCCGCGATCCTCTGCGAGGTCGATCGCGTCGACCGGGGTTCCGAGGAGCCGCGCGCCGGCGCTCTCGAGGGCACCGGCGAGCTTCAGGGGTGTCTGCCCGCCGAACTGGACGATCACCCCCTCGGGGCCCTCGGACTCGATGACCGCGAGGACGTCCGCGGCGGTGAGCGGCTCGAAGTACAGGCGGTCGGAGGTGTCGTAGTCGGTCGAGACGGTCTCCGGATTGCAGTTGACCATCACCGCGTCCCGGCCGGACTCGCGCACGGTCATCGCGGCGTGGACGCAGCAGTAGTCGAATTCGATCCCCTGGCCGATCCGATTGGGCCCGGAGCCCAGGATCACCACCGACGGCCGATCGCCACGCCTGACCTCCGACCCCGGCGCTCGCTCATGGGCCGAGTAGAAGTAGGGCGTCTCCGCCTCGAACTCCGCGGCGCAGGTGTCGACCGACTTGAACGTTCGGTGCTGGCCCTCGGTGCCGTCGCCCTCGAGCGCGAGCGCCCGAAGCTCGTCGAGGAACCACGGGTCGATCGAGGTGCGCTGGTGGATCTCGGCGGGATCGACACCACGCCGGAAGGCGGCGAGGATCAGGTCGTAGCGGTCGGGCGCCGGGACGAGGAGCCGCTCCAGGAGCTCGCCCGTGCCCTCCGGCACGTGCGGCGCGGAGTCGAGCTCGCGCGAGCGCATCGCCTTGGCGAAGGACTCGCGGAACGTGCGGCCGATGGCCATGGCCTCGCCCACCGACTTCATGTGCGTCGAGAGGCTTCCCTCCGCGCCCGGGAACTTCTCGAACGCGAACCGGGGGATCTTCGTCACGACGTAGTCGATCGTGGGCTCGAAGGCGGCCGGGGTCACCATCGTGATGTCGTTCGGGATCTCCTCGAGCGCATAGCCGACCGCGAGCTTCGCCGCGATCTTCGCAATCGGAAAGCCGGTGGCCTTCGAGGCGAGCGCGGAGGAGCGCGACACGCGCGGGTTCATCTCGATGACGACGACCTCCCCCGTCTCCGGGTTGACCGCGAACTGGATGTTCGAGCCGCCGGTCTCCACCCCGACGGCGCGGATGACGCGGATCGCCTGGTCGCGCAGCTCCTGGTAGCGGCGATCGGTGAGCGTCTGCGCCGGGGCGATCGTGACGCTGTCGCCCGTGTGTACGCCCATCGGGTCGACGTTCTCGATCGAGCAGATGACGACGACGTTGTCGGCGCGATCCCTCATCAGCTCAAGCTCGAACTCACCCCACCCCAGAACGGACTCCTCCACCAACACCTGGTTGATGGGGCTGGCCGCGAGCCCCTCGGACACGACCTGGTGGAGCTCGGTCGCCGTCCGCCCCACTCCGCCGCCCTCGCCGCCCAGCGTATAGGCGGGGCGCACGATCGCTGGAAGCTCGATCTCGCCGTCGGCGAGCCCATGCTCGACGTCGCTCACGCTGCGGACGATCTGCGACCAGGGCACCCTCAGGCCCGCGACCTCCATGGTCTCGCGGAACGCCTCGCGGTCCTCGGCGCGGCGGATCGCCTCGTAGTTCGCTCCGATCAGCTCGACCCCGAGCCGGTCCAGGATGCCCCGGTCGTGAAGCGCCGACGCGAGGTTGAGCGCCGTCTGGCCGCCCAGCGTCGGCAGCAGCGCGTCCGGTCGCTCACGCTCGATGATCGCGCTGACCGATTCGACCGTGAGCGGCTCGACGTAGGTACGGTCCGCGAACTCCGGATCGGTCATGATCGTCGCCGGGTTCGAGTTGACGAGGACGACCTCGTAGCCCTCCGAAAGCAGCACCTTGCACGCCTGGGCGCCGGAATAGTCGAACTCGGCGGCCTGCCCGATCACGATCGGGCCCGAGCCGATCAGCAGGACCTTGTCGATGTCCTCACGCCTGGGCATCAGTCCTCCTCGCGCCCCCCGCCCGCCAGCGCCACGAAGCGGTCGAACAGGTAGCGGGAGTCGTGCGGACCGGGGCCCGCCTCCGGGTGGTACTGGACCGTCGCGCCGGGCACGTCGCGCAGCACCAGCCCCTCGACCGTGCGGTCGTACAGGTTCAGGTGCGACAGCTCGGCGGCCCCGAACCGCGTCTCCCAGCGCACCGGCTCGTCACCCTCGACGCGCGACTCGCCGGCCGGCCCCTGAACGGCGAAGCCATGATTCTGCGAGGTGATCTCGATCCGCCCCGTTCCCAGGTCCTTGACCGGATGGTTCGCTCCACGGTGACCGAACGGGAGCTTGAACGTCTCCAGGCCGACCGCGCGACAGAGGAGTTGGTGGCCGAGGCAGATTCCGACCACGGGCCGCTTGCCGACGACGCCCCTCACCGCGTCGACGACGTAGTCGAGCGCCGCGGGGTCGCCGGGACCGTTGGCCAGGAAGACGAGGTCGGGATCGCGATCGAGGATGTCCTCGGCCGACGCCGTGCACGGAAGCAGCGACAGCCGGCAATCGCGCTCGCGGAATTGCCGCAGGATGCTGAGCTTGATCCCCGTGTCGATCCCAACCACGTGCGCCCCGGTGCCGTCGAGCTCAACCGGCTCCGCGGGCGTCACCTTCCGCGCCAGGTCGGCGCCCGCCATCGAGGGCTCGGCCTCCACCCCTGCGCGAGCCTCGCCCTCGGCGAGCTCCGCCGGGAAGATGCCGCCGCGCATCGCGCCGCGATCGCGGATGTGGCGCACGAGCGCCCGCGTGTCCACCCCCTCGATCGCTACGACGCCGCAATCGCGCAGCCAGTCGATCCAGCCGCCCTCGGCATCGGCGGCGTGCTCGGCGTTCTTCGCCTCGCGCATGATCACGCCGCGAGCGTGGATGCGGTCGGATTCCATCCCGTCCCGGGCGACGCCGTAGTTGCCGATCAGCGGGTAGGTGAAGGTGATGATCTGCCCGGCGTACGAGGGGTCCGTGACCGCCTCCTGGTAGCCGGTCATCGACGTGTTGAAGACGACCTCGCCGGTCGTCCCGGGGGCCTCTACCGCACCGCGAAGGTGCCCGTCGAACCTGGTGCCGTCCTCCAGGAGCACGTAGCCGGGCGTCCCCGACCCGTTCGCGGTCCACCTCGGGCTCATGCCGGATTGGGCGCGTAGTCGAGCACCACACGCTGAACGACCTTGAAATCGTCGGTCCCGGCGCGGCCGACCAGCTCGAACAGCGCCGTCTCGACACTCGTGATCACGGCCCCGGCCCGCCGAGCCTTCTGGATACCGACCTCCTTGCTCTCGTCGAAGCGAGAGCCGACGGCGTCCACCGCCACGTGGACCTCCACGCCCTCGTCGAGAAGGTCGAGCACCGTCTGATTGACGCAGACATGGGCCTCGATGCCGCACACCAGCGCCTGATCTCGCCCGTCGAGCGCGAACCCCTCCGCCTCGGTCCCGGAGAAGCACACCTTCTCGATCGGCACCAGTTCCTCGGGCAGGTGGCGTGCCACCTCGTCCACCGTGCGCCCCAGGCCCTTCGGGTACTGCTCGGTGACGATGATCGGGATCTCCACGGCCTCGGCGCCGCGGATCAGCGCGGCGACCCCGCGCGCCACGTCATCGAAGCCCGGCAGGGCCTTGCGGAAGGCCTCCTGGACGTCGATGACCACGAGCGCCGCCCGATCGCGGTCGAGCTTCGCGCGGGTCACGCGACCCCCATCGCGAAGCTCCGTTGCCGGTAGACGACCTGGCCAGCGACGACGGTGGCCAGCACGCGTCCATGAAGCCGGCTCCCGGAGAAGCACGAGTTGTCGGACCTGCTCTCCCAGCCGTCCGCGCCCGGCTCCCACTCGGCCTCGGGATCGAACAGGACCAGGCTCGCCTCCGCGCCGGGCGTGAGGCTGGAGGGCTCGATGTCGAACGCGGCAGCTCCGGCGCTCATCCGGTCGACGAGCACGGCGAGATCGAGCACCCCGGGCAGCACGAGCTTCGAATGGAGGACGGCGAAGGCAGTCTCGAGGCCGGTCACGCCCATCGCCGCCGCCTCGAACGGGACCTCCTTCTCCTCGGCCGCGTGCGGCGCGTGGTCCGTGGCGACGCAGTCGATGAGTCCGGAGCGCAGCGCCTCGATCAGCGCCTGGCGGTCGTCCTCGGCGCGTAGCGGCGGGTTCATCTTGAACCGTGAGTCCAGGGTGCGGACCTCCTCGTCCGTCAGCACCAGGTGGTGCGGCGTCACCTCGCAGGTGATCCTGACCCCGGCATCCTTGGCGGCGCGGACGACCTCGACCGACTCGCGGGCCGACAGGTGCTGAACGTGGATCCGGGCATCCTCGTAGGCGGCCAGCGCTGCGTCGCGCGCGATCATGGTGGACTCGGCCACCGACGGGACACCCGCGAGCCCCAGGGCGGCGGAGACGACCCCCTCGTGCATCACCCCGCCGAGGTGGGGAGCATGGGCTCCGGCGGGGCGCGAGAGGTCGTGGTCCTCCTCGTGCAGGGCGATGTTGGCGCCCACCAGGTGCTGGTACTGGAGTGCGCGGCGCATGAGGCGGGCGTTCGCGATCGGGAGGCCGTCATCCGAGAAGCCGACCGCTCCGGCTTCGCGAAGCTCGGCCATCTCGGTGAGCTCCTGGCCCTCGAGGCCGCGGCTGACGGTGGCGAGGAATCCTGCCGGAACCGATGCCTCATCTCCCGCTCGCTCGCGAAGCGCCAGTACGTCCGCGGCGGAGTCCACCGGCGGGGTCGTGTTGGCCATCGCGAGCACGCCGCAGTACCCGCCCGCCGCCGCCGCCCGCGTCCCGGTCTCGATGTCCTCCTCGTCCTCATTGCCGGGCACGCGCAGGTGGACATGTGGATCGAAGAACGCCGGGAAGACCTGCTTGCCCTCGGCTTCGATCACCTCGCCGGGACCGTCCGCGGTCCCCGGAGGGGCAATCTCGACGATCTCGCCGCCGGCGATGACGACGTCGTGCGCGCCCGCGATCGCGGCGCGGGGATCGAGGACGAACGCGCCCCGCACGACCAGATCCCCCCCGCTACCCCGTCCGCGCCAGTCGAGGGAGGACGCGCGCCTGCTCATGCCGGCTCCTTGATCGGCGTCGGATCGGTCACGCCGTCGGCGTCGCCGGATCGGTCGCCGGGGCGCGGACGCCCGCCGGTGAGGAGCTCGTACAGGATCGCCATGCGCACGACGAGCCCGCTTTCCACCTGCTCGGCGACCAGGGAATTCGGACCGTCGATCACCTCGCCGGAGAGCTCGATCCCGCGGTTCACCGGTCCCGGATGCATGACCAGTTGCCTGGGGCTCAGGCGCCTGGAGTCGATCTGGTACTTCGTTGCGTACTCGCGAATCGACGGCACGAACGACTCTCCCATCCGCTCCCGCTGCATCCGGAGCGCGTAAACGACGTCTGCCTGCTCGAGGTCGTCGAGCTCGTAGGAGACGGCGCACCCGAGCGCGCGCTCGATCCCGCGCGGGATCAGCGTGGGCGGGCCGCACACGGTCACCTCGGCGCCCATCATCCGGAAGGCGAGGATGTTCGAGCGCGCCACCCGGCTGTGCAGGACGTCGCCGACGATCCAGATCCGCCTCCCCTCGAGCGCGCCGAGCCGACGGCGCAACGTGTAGACGTCGAGCAGCGCCTGGCTGGGATGCTCGTGCTTGCCGTCGCCGGCGTTCACCACGGCCGCGTCACTCCAGCGGGCGACGAGATCGGCCGCCCCGGCGTGGGGCGAGCGGATGACGATGGCCTCGGGACCGTAGGCGCCCAGCGTCGCAATCGTGTCCTTCAGCGACTCCCCCTTGTCGACGGCGGAGCCGGCTGACTTCACCGAGACGACGTCCGCCGACAGGCGCTTCGCGGCGAGCTCGAACGAGGAGCTCGTGCGGGTGCTGGACTCGTAGAAGAGGTTCACGATCGTCCGCCCGCGCAAGGTCGGGACCTTCTTTATGTCGCGCCGGCCAACCTCCGCAAATCCCTCAGCGCGCTCCATGATGCGCTCGATGTCGGCTCGCTCCAGGTTGCCGATCGCCAGCAGGTGCCTCATCGGGTCGCCTCCACTCGGCCTTCGATCATGACCTCGTCCACGCCGTCGACCTCCTCGAGGCGGACGTACACCCTCTCCGTGCGAGAGGTCGGGAGGTTCTTCCCCACGTAATCCGGGCGGATCGGGAGCTCGCGATGTCCGCGGTCCGCCAGCACCGCGAGCTGAACCCGTTCTGGGCGGCCGTAGTCGAAGAGCGCATCGATCGCGGCGCGCACCGTCCGGCCTGTGAAGAGGACGTCGTCGACCAGCACGACGGTGCGCTCGTCGAGGTCGAAGTCCAGGTGCGAGGAGTGGACGACCGGCTGCGCGCCCGGCTCGCGATCGTTGACGTCGTCGCGGTAAAAGGAGATGTCGAGATCCCCGAAGGGCACCTCGGAGCCGGTGAGCTCCCCGACCAGTGCGTGGAGCCGACGGCCAAGTACGGCCCCTCGCGTGTGGATGCCGACGAGCGCGACTCGCTCCGACCCGGGGTTCTTCTCGATGATCTCGTGCGCGATTCGCACGAGCGTGCGACGCAGATCGTCGCGGTCGAGGACGATCTTCTCGGTATCGCTTCGCAACTTGCCCCTTCCTGGCCTCTCCGGACCGGGTTAAAGGAGAATCTCTTGCGGCGCCTCGCGCCTGACCGGCGGCTGCAGCGACGATCACCGCCTCACCGGACCAATCGTCAGCCTACCAACCGTCTCCGATCCCAATTCCGTCGATGCGTTACAAAGGGCGCTCGGCATGCGGGTCCCAGAGGCGACACGCGAGGCGATCGCGATCCACCAGGCGGCTGGGCGACGCTTCACGGCCGGTGGTGTCCCCAGCTTCGTGCGCGACCAGCCGCCTTCCGTGGGGATGGGCGCGGCGGTGGTGCTCGTCCACGGCGTCCCGTCGAGCTCATTCCTGTATCGCAAGATGATCCCGGCCCTCGCGCAGCAGGGGCTGCGGGCGGTCGCGTTCGATTTCCCCGGACTGGGGTTCGCCGATCGCCCCGAGAGCTTCGACTACTCGTGGTCGGGGCTCGCGCGCTGGATGGGCCAGGCGATCGACGCGTTGGGAATCGACCGGTGCCACCTGGTCGTCCACGACATCGGCGGCCCGATCGGCTGCGAATGGGCGGTGCTCAACCCGGACCGAGTGCTGTCGCTCACGGCCCTCAACACGATGCTGGGTGTCGCCGGCTTTCGTCGTCCCTGGACGATGAGTCCGTTCGCGATCCGCGGGCTCGGCGAGATCTGGCTCGCGTCGTTGCGACCGTTCGCGATGTCTCAGCTGCTCTACCTGCAGGCGATCGCCAACCGCGCCTCGACGCCGCGTCGCGAGGTCTACGCCTACTACTACCTCTTGAAGCGCGCTGACCACGGCCGGGCGTTCCTACGGATCATGCGCGGCTTCGAGCTCACCGCTGAGAAGCAGCGCTTCCTGTGGGAGGGGCTGGCGGAACGGCCCTATCCGGCCCGGATCGTGTGGGGTGAGCGCGATCCGGCGCTTGGGCTCGACCAGCTTCGTCTCGTCCAGGAGGCGCTCGAGGTCTCGGATCCGATCCTTCTGCCCGCCAAGCACTTCCTCCAGGAGGACCAGGCGATCGCGGTCTCCGGCGCGGTCGCGGATCTGGCGGCCCCGCTCGGGTAACGCCCGAGCTCAGGCCCGTGCCCGAGCGCGGGCACCGCCCTCGATCAGGGTCGGCTCGCCCCGCTCGGGGAACGGCACCTCGACCACGTCGAAGTCCCGCGGCGCTTCGGCGGTCGGGAACACCTCTCGCGCCTCGGCCAGAACCTCGCGCACGTCATAGCGGGAGGAGACGTGGACCAGGGTGAGGAGCTTCACGCCGGCCTCGCGCGCCAGCTCGGCCGCCTGGCGCCCGGTTGAGTGACCCGTTTCGGCGGCCCGCTGGATCTCGGCGTCGGCAAAGCTCGCGTCGTGCACGAGGAGCTCGGCCTCGTGGGCGGCGAGGCGCGTCATCTCGCACGGCGCGGTATCTCCGCTCACCACCATCTTGCGGCCAGGCCGCGGCGGGCCCATCACCTGGTTCGGGACGACCACGCCATCGGAGCCCCGTACCTCCTCGCCTGACTGGAGACGACTGAAGTCCGGTCCGGGCTGGACGCCCAGCCGCGTCGCTGCGTCTGGGTCGAAGCGTCCGGGCCGCTCGTCCTCGACCAGCGCGTAGCCAAGCGCGCGCATGCGGTGCTTCACCGGGAACGAGCGGATCTCGTAGCCGTCGTTCCGGATCGCGGCGCCCTCGGCGAGCTCCACCAGCTCGATGTCGTAGCTGAGTTTTCCGAAGATGCGCGCGAGGACGGAGAAGAGGCTGCGCAGCCCACCTGGCCCGACGACCCGAAGGGGCCGTTTCCGGTCCTGTAGATCGTAGGTCTTCAGCAGACCGGGCAGACCGAGGTAGTGATCGGCGTGATAGTGCGTCAGGTAGATCTCGTCGAGCTGGACGAGTCCGGTCGAACGGTGCATCTGCCGCTGGGCGCCCTCTCCGCAATCGAACATGATCCGGTCGCCGCCGATGCGCGTGAGCAGGCACGCCGTGGCCCGTCGCGCCGTGGGCACGGAGCCGCCGGTGCCGAGAAAGACGACGGAGAGATCCATGCCCGAAACGGTATCCGCGCTCTCCGCATCGTTTGGGCGTCGTGAGCCATCGGACCGCGACTAGACTGAATCGCCGAGCGCCCGTAGCTCAGTGGATAGAGCGTCCGCCTCCGGAGCGGAAGGCCGCAGGTTCAAATCCTGCCGGGCGCGTTCAGCTCACGGCGCCCGGGTCCACCAGTCACTTACTTCTTGCGTCGGCGCTTCCGGGAGAGGTCGCGAATCGCGTAGCCAGCCTGCGCCGCGATCATCGCGTCGAGAGCACCAAAGCCAAGGACAACCGGAGACATTCGATTCCTCCTTGAGGGACGCTTCCATTATTCGATGTAAAGGAGTGGATTCGGGCCGGCGGGCGCAGGTTTTATGAACTAATTAGCCTCGGCGCGGGAGCCCGCGCCTCGGGGTGCTCGCGATACCACTCGATGGTGCGCCGTAGGCCGGTCTCGAGTTCGACGCTCGGCCGCCATCCGACCACCTCGCGGATCTTCGTCGCGTCCACATATTGCCGGTTGATCTCACCGGCCGGATTACCCCTCCCGAGGATCCGCGGCACCACATCGGTGCCGGCCAGGCGGGCGATCATCGCAACCACCTCACCGACGGCGTAGGGCCGGCCGCCGCCGGCGTTGAACGCCTCGCCCCTCACGTCGTCGCGATCGAGCCCGTCGGCGATGGCGAGATAGGCCGCCGCCGCGTCATCGACGTAGAGGAAGTCTCGCTCCGGTGAGCCGTCGGAGCGAAGGATGGGCGGGCGACCCTCCAGCGCCGCGCTCACGGCCTCCGGAACGAGTCGGCTGAAATTGATGTCGCCGCCGCCATAGACGTTCGCGAATCGCGTCACCGCGACCGGTAGCCCGCACGATGGCCAGAAGCTCCGCGCGAGGAGGTCGGCCGCGGCCTTGCTCGCCTCGTACGGCGCCGTGGGCCGGAGCGGCAGGTCCTCGCGGTACGGCAGCTCGTTCTGGGCGCCGTACGCCTTGTCGGACGAGGCCACGACCGCGCGGTCCACCCCGTGCGCCCGGCAGGCATCCAAGAGGATCCACGTGCCGCGGACGTTCGCCTCGAACGTTGCCCCGGGGGACTCGGCGGCGCGCCCCACCAGGGTCTGCGCGGCGAGATGGAAGACGGTATCGACGTCGTAGTCGCTCAGCGTGGCGCGCACGAGCTCGGCATCCAGCAGGTCGCCCTCCACCTCCTTGACCTGCCTTGCGATCCCAAGCAGCTCGAGCACCGAGGGGCGCCCCTCCCGACCGCCTCGGTCCAGGGACACCACGGGTTCCCCGCGGTCCAGCAGCCGCCTGCAGAGCCAGGCGCCGACGAACCCGCGGCCACCCGTTACCAGGGTGCTACCGGGCACCAGCGTCGGCCGCCGGGCTCCGATCCCACACGGCCCAGGGAGCACCGCCGGCCATCCACAGGTCGTTCAGGGTCACGGCGTCCTTGTAGGTGTCCATGCAGTCCCAGAAGCCGGTGTGCCGGAACGCGTGGAGCTCGCCCTCGGCGGCCGCCAGGCGAAGCGGCGTGTGCTCGAGGACGCTGTCCCGCTCCAGGTACTTGAGGAATCCCGCCTCGAACGTGAAGAAGCCGCCATTCACCCACTGATCGAGTCGGGGCTTTTCCTCGAATGACAGCACGCGGTCGTCGTCGTCGAGCTGTGTGACTCCGAACGGAGCCCGCGGCCGGACCACCGTGACCGTGGCCAGCCCACCGTGCCTGCGGTGGAAGGCGCCGAGCGCGGCGAGATCGATGTCCGCGACACCGTCCGCGTACGTCAGCGAGAACGGCCCGTCGCCAACGTGATCCGCCGCAAGGCAGATCCGTCCCCCGGTGGGGGTATCGGGCCCGGTGTCCACGCACTCGATCTCGATGGGCTCAGGCCATGCGGCGGCGGCGGCGAACTCCTCGATCGCCTCTCCCAGGTAACCGGTGAGAAGGAGGAAGCGACCGAACCCCTGAGCGGCATAGATCCGGACGACGTGCCACAGGATGGGCATGCCGCCGATTTCGACGAGCGCCTTCGGGATCGCGTGTGTGCGCTCCTGGAGGCGCGTCCCCCGGCCGCCACACAGGATCGCCACAGTACCCCCGCTGGTCACGGCGGGAGCCTAAGGAATCGACGCTCGGATCGTCCGCGCCTCAGCCGCCGGCGACGGCCGGGAGGATCGTCACCTCGTCCCCATCCGATAGCTCCGTCTCGAGCCCGTCCCGAAACCGGATGTCCTCGCCCGAGACGTAGACGTTCACGAAGCGGCGCAGCCCACCGTCCTCGGTGATGCGCTCGCGCAGATCGTCGTGCTCGTCGAAGACGGCGTCCAGCGCATCGCCGACGGTTTCGCCGTCGACCTCGATCTCCCCCTCACCGTCGGTGACGGCGCGGAGCTGCGCGGGGATCTTGACGGTGACTGACATTTCGTCCGTGACTTTAGCTGCCGGCAGTGGCCGGCTCGAGTCCGGGATCGGCGGTCCGTCCGGGCGAGCTCCCGCCGGGCGCACCACTTGGTGTCAAGGTCGACTCGAGCTCGGCCTCGAATCCCTCCAGCGTCGGCTCGATCTCGTGCATCCGGAAGCCGTCCCGGGTCGCATCCAGGGTCTTCAGGCCCTCGCCGGTGATGTAAGCGACCACGCGCTCGGCCGGATCAATGTCGCCTCGCCGGGCGAGCTTCGCCAGCGTCGCGATCGTCACGCCGCCGGCCGTCTCGGTGAAGATGCCGGTCGTCTCCGCGAGCAGGCGGATGCCGTCCCGGATCTCGTCGTCGCTGACGGAGTCGATGCCCCCGCCCGTATTGCGGGCGAGGTCCAGCGCATAGGGACCGTCCGCGGGATCGCCGATCGCCAGGCTCTTCGCGATCGTGTCCGGGCGCTGCGGCTTGCAGACATCGCGTCCCGCGGCGAACGCCGCTGCGACCGGGCTGCATCCCACCGCCTGGGCCCCGTTGAACGTCGGCAGGCCGCCCTCAACCAGGCCGAGATCGATCCACTCCGAAAAGCCGCGCCCCAGCTTCGTGAACAGCGACCCGGACGCGATTGGCCCGACGATCCGGTCCGGCACGGACCAGCCCAGCTGCTCCGCGGTCTCGAACGCGAGCGTCTTGGAACCCTGCGAGTAGTACGGGCGCAGGTTGACGTTCACGAACGCCCACGGGCGCGTCTCGCAGAGCTGTGTGCAGAGCCTGTTCACGTCGTCGTAGTTCCCCTTGACCCCGATGAGCCGGGTGCCGTAGACACCGGTCGCGAGGAGCTTCTGCTCCTCGAGGTCCGCGGGGACGAAGACGTAGGAGGTGAGGCCCGACGCGGCGGCGTGCGCGGCCACCGCGTTCGCGAGGTTGCCGGTGGAGGCGCAGGCGACCGTCTCAAACCCCAGCTCGCGTGCCTTCGCCAGGGCAACCGCGACGACGCGGTCCTTGAAGGAATGTGTCGGGTTCGCGGCGTCGTTCTTCACCCACAGGTCGCGCAGGCCGAGTCGCTCCGCCAGGCGGTCGACCCGGATCAGCGGTGTCAGGCCGGGCTCGAGCGGATCGCGCGGGCGCTCGTCAAACGGCAGAAAGTCCGCATAGCGCCAGATTCCCGGTGATCCGGCCTGGATCTTCCGTCGCGCCTCGGCCGGATCGAGATCGGCGAAGTCGTACGCGACGTCGAGAGGACCGAAACAACGTTCGCACACGTACCGCGCCTCGAGCGGGTAGCTCGCGTCGCACTCCCTGCAGACCAGCGCCTCAGGAGCCATCACTCTGGCCTCGCTTTCGTATCGGAGTCACCTAATGAAAAACCTCTGCTGCCGGGCTAGGGAGCAGAGGTCCTGATGGGACTCCGCTCACATCTCCCAGGTCGTCCACCTGCTGGAATTGGCACCTTCCCCTCGCGGGGGGGTTGCCGGGGTTTCATCGGGCCAGTCCCTCCACCCCTCTGGATGTGGCAGCTATGTGTCCGCGGAATATACAGAAGCCGGAAACGGCACCAGCCGGTTTCGGGGCTAAAGCCCCTCACTCACGGAACCAGCAACGGCACCAGCCGGTTTCCGGGCTAAAGCCCCTCACTCACGGAACCGACCGTGTTCCGCACGTTGCAGCGAGGGGTGACGTTGCGGGTACTCTTCGTCTCAGAGGCGATATGGACGAGCGACCGAGCGAGATGGTGACCGATGGCGAACCTCCCGAAGCCGAGGCTGCGCAGAGCCGGCCGAGCCGGTCAGCCCGTCGCGCCGGCGCCTGAGCCCACCGAGCGCAAGCCGAACGTCGAGACCATCGCCGCGGAGGGCCTGCGCTGGGTCAACATCGACCATCCCTCCCCGCTCGAGTGTGCCTGGCTCGAGGAGCAGTTCGGCTTCCACGCGCTCGACCTCGAGGATGTGCTGTCTCGCAACCAGCGCCCGAAGATCGACGAGTACCCCGAGTACCTCTTCATCGTCCTCCACTTTCCGGTGTTCGATCGCACCGTGGGCCGCCTTAACGCGGGCGAGCTGGACATCTTCGTCGGCCCGGATTACCTCGTCACGATCCCGAACCAGCCGCTGCAGCCGGTCGCGTACCTGTTCGAGCGCTGCCGGCAGAAGGAGGAGCTGCGCCACCAGCTCTTCTCGCAGGGTTCCGGCTTCTTGCTCTACAAGGTCACCGACGACAGCTTCGACTACTGCTTCCCGATGCTCCGGAAGATCGGCAACAAGCTCGATGCCCTGGAGGAGGAGATCTTCTCCGGCCGCTCGGAGGAGGTCGTCCGCGACATCTTCAACGTCAAGCAGGAGATCATCAACTTCCGCAAGATCATCCGCCCGCAGCGCCCCGTGCTGCGCGATCTCGAGCGCACCAAACAGCGGTTCCTCGCCGCGCGCGAGGGCGAGGATCTCGAGATCTACTTCGACGACATCGTCGACGCCCACGAGCGGATCTGGGACATGCTCGAGAACTACAAGGAGGTCGTCGAGGGTCTCGAGGAAACGAACGAATCGGTGATCTCCCATCGCGTCAACGACATCCTGCGCGTCCTGACGGTGATCAGCGTGATCCTCCTCCCGCTCACGCTGGTGGCGAGCATCGAGGGCATGAACGTCCGTGTCCCGGGCCAGAACGCGATCGGCGCCTTCTGGATCATCCTCGGGCTGATGGCCGTGATGCTCGTGGGCCTTCTGGCGATCTTCCGTCGCCGCGGCTGGCTCTGAGAACGCCGAACCGCCGAGCGGTGCAATATCCGCGCACAGCGCGGAAAACGCATCGTTCGACGTGGTGATGCAGAGCATCCGAGCGGCCTCACGGTAAGCAACCCGACACCGCGCCATCCGTCACCTTGACATCCGGTATCGCGTATGTAGGGTCGCCCTCGACGCATATCCCACCCTTTCAGGCAGGAGGCATCCACATGCGCAAGCTCATCTTGGCGGCAGCCCTCGCGTCAATCGGCGCGCTGGTGGTCGCATCCCCGGCGTTTGCGATCGATCATCACTTCACGGTGCTCTCGAAGCAGAAGTCGGGTCATCGAGTGGGTCAGAACGCGTTCCGCTTCAAGGACAAGCTTCTGGACCCGCACAATCGCCACGACCGAGTGGGTCGCGATCGCGGCAAGTGCCGGTTCAAGCCCCATAACCGCAAGGTCAAGTGCCACGCGACGGTGCACCTGAACGGCGAGATCGGCGGGTTCGGCAACATGCGCGTCAGGGGCGACCTCGACCGTGGTCCCGACCATCTCGTGGTGCTCGGCGGCAGCCGTCAGTTCGACGGCGTCGCGGGCAAGGTGACCATTCACAGCACCCGCAACCGGAAGATCGACAAGCTGCACTTCGATCTCGTGCGCTAGAGCCATGAGCCCTGCGGCCGCGCGAGCGGCCGCAGGGCCAATGGCCAATGCATGAACATCGTGTGTAGCTGTGGCCGTGCCATCGATTAGGCTGCCCGCCCGAGTCCAGGACTGAGCGCCACGAAGACGCGGTGAAATGGCGTGCGGCGCGGATACGCGCTTCTTGGGTGTGACGACCGGATCGGGTACCGCGTGAGTTTGTAGAGCACCTTCAGCCTGGGGTCTGTCAGACGGGGCAGTTAGGCGGCCCGCCTGGATGCCGTGCCCGACGCATACGATGGGCGGTGTGGCCAATTACCGCCTTTGGGCGCCCTGGCGCCTCTCCTACGTGAAGGACGCCTCCAAGGACTCCGACGAGGGCTGCATCTTTTGCACGGCGCCCGCCGCGAAGGACGATCGTGGCAACTTGATCGTGCACCGGGGTAAGCGGTCCTTCGTGATCCTCAACAAGTTTCCCTACACAAACGGCCACCTGATGGTCGCGCCGTACGACCATCTCGCGACGCTGCCCGCGCTCGACGCGGAGACCGTCGCCGAGATGATGGCGCTCGCGCAGCGGGCGATCGTCGTGCTCGACGAGGCCTACGGACCGCAGGGCTACAACGCTGGCCTGAACCAGGGACGGATCGCCGGTGCGGGCTTCGCCGACCACATCCATCTTCATGTGGTGCCGCGGTGGGCCGGCGACACCAACTACATGCCCGTCATCGGCGACACGCGCGTGATGCCCCAGTCGCTCGAGGACAGTTACGACAGCCTGGAGGGCAAGTTCTGACCGCGGTCGAGCCCGGCATCTTCAAGGCGTACGACGTCCGCGGCCTCTACGGCCGCGAGCTCGACGGCGAGGTCGCCTGCCTCATCGGGCGATCCTTCGCGCGAGTTCTGGCCGGACTGCGCGGGAAGGAGACCTCGGAGCTTCGAATCGGACTCGGCCGAGACATGCGAAACGAGGCCCCGGAGATGAGCGATCGCGTCCGCGAGGGGCTCGTCTCCGAGGGGTGCGCGATCCTGGACGCGGGAATGGTCGGCACCGAGATGCTCTACCACCTCGTGGGATCGCGGGAGCTCGACGGCGGCGCGATGGTCACCGCCTCGCACAACCCCAAGGAGTACACGGGCATCAAGCTCGTGCGCGAGGGGGCATTGGCGCTCTCAGGCGATGCCGGGATCGACGACGTTCGCACCACGCTCGAGGCGGGGCTCCCCGATGCACCGGGCGGCGGGCGCGTCGAGGCGGTCGACATCTACGACGACTACCACGAGCGCGTCCTCGGTTTCATCGACCCGAAACGGATCAAGCCGCTCCGTGTCATCGCCGACGGCGCCAACGGGATGGCTGGGCCGATGGTGGGTCCACTCCTCGACCGATTGGGCCTCGACTTGGAGACGTTCTACTGGGTCCCGGACGGAGACTTCCCCGACCACGACCCGAACCCGCTCGTGGAGGAAAACCGTCGCTTCGTGACCTCCAAGGTCTTGGAGGAGCACGCTGACATCGGGATCGCATGGGACGGCGATGCGGATCGGTGCTTCTTCATCGACGACACCGGCGAGTTCGTGCCGGGTGACTTCCTGACTGCACTCCTCGCCCGCCAGCTGCTTCGAAAGGAGCCCGGCGCCCGCATCGTCTACGACGTCCGCGCCAGCCGTGCGGTGCCCGACACCGTGCGGAAGCTCGGCGGCACCTCATACGTCAATCGCGTAGGCCACGCCTTCTTCAAGCGCGCGCTGCGCGACCACTACGCGGCGTTCGGCGGCGAGGTTTCTGGGCACTACTACTTCCGCGACTTCTGGTGCGCGGACTCGGGAACCATCCCGGCGCTGCTGGTCCTCGAGCTCCTCTCCACGGAGGATCGCCGGCTCTCGGACCTCGTCGCCGACTTTCGCTCGCGGTACTTCATCTCGGGTGAGATCAACTCCGAGGTGGCGGACCAGCAGGCGAAGATGAACGAGCTCGCCGAGCGCTATTCCGACGACGAGATCTCGTGGCTTGACGGCGTATCGGTCGAGAATCCGGAGTGGCACTTCAACGTCCGGCCGTCGAACACCGAGCCGCTGCTGCGGCTGAATCTCGAGTCGCTCGTCTCGCGGGAGGACATGGAGCAAAAGCGGGACGAGGTACTGGAGCTGATTCGAGCATGATCTCGCTCATCGCTCCAACCCGGTGTTGCTGCCGGCCGGCATTGGCTTGACTCCGGAGGAGGCCCTCGAGCGGGCGCGTGAGGTGGGAATACACCGCCTCCAGATCCCGACCCCGTTCGCCGTCGGACGCGTCAACTGCTACCTGATCGAGGACGACCCGCTGACGCTGGTCGACACGGGCCCGAACTCAGGCAAGTCGCTCGACGAGCTCGAGCGTCAGTTGGCCGATCTGGGTCATGCGATCTCGGACCTCGCCCTCGTGATCCTCACCCATCAGCACATCGACCACCTGGGGCTGGTCGAGATCATCGCCGACCGCTCGGGGGCCGATGTCGCCGCCATCGACGCCGTGGTCCCGTTCGTCGAGAATTTCGGTGAGGACAGCGAGGCCGACGACCGCTTCGCCGCGTCGCTCATGCTCCGGCACGGGATCCCCGAGGACGTCGTTGTCGCGCTGCGCTCGGTCTCGAGGAGCTTCCGGGCATGGGGCGCGAGGGCGAGGGTGACCCGGCCGCTTCGGGACGGCGAGGAGCTGGGCCTTCGCGGCCGCACGCTCGCGGTGCAGCACCGTCCGGGCCACAGCCCCTCGGACACCGTGTTCTGGGACGCCGACCGGAAGATCCTGCTCTGCGCGGACCACCTGATCGCACACATCTCCTCGAACCCGCTCATCTCCCGCCCGCTCGACGGCTCCGATGAGCGCCCGCACGCGCTCATGATCTACATGGACTCCCTGCGCCTGACCCGGGAGCTGCCGGCCGAGATCCTTCTGCCCGGCCATGGCGAGCCGATCACCGATCATCGCTCACTGATCGACGAGCGGTTCGAGCTGCATCGGCGCCGCGCAGAGAAGATCCACGACCTGATCGTCGAGCGCCAACGCAGTGCCTACGAGATCGCGCAGGAGCTGTGGGGAAACGTCGCCGTGACGCAGGCGTTCCTGACCCTGTCCGAGGTCCTCGGCCATCTCGACCTGCTCGTCGCCGAGGGGCGGGTCCGTGAGGTGTCCGACGGGGAGCTGATCAGGTTCGTGGCCGTCGAGTAACGTGAGCCGGGAGGAGCTCGCACCGTGACGGCCGGTCCCGCAACCGCCGAGGCACCGCCTCGCCCCCAGGCGCGCACCAAGGGCGTGCCGGCTTCCGCACGGTCCGCCAGGAAGCGGATGCTCATCATCGTCAACCCGTACGCGACGACCGTTTCCGACCGCCTGAAGAACCTGGTGGTCTACGCGCTGCAGGGCCGCTACGACGTCGAGGCGGTGCTGACCGAGGCCCAGCACCACGCCACCGAGATCGGGCGCGAGGCATGTGAGGGTGGGTACGACATCGTCGTCGCCTTTGGCGGGGACGGGACGCTCAATGAGATCGCGAACGGGCTCGCCGGGACCGACGTTCCCGTCTCCGTGTTGCCCGGTGGATCGACGAATGTCGTTGCCAGGACGCTCGGTATCCCGAATGACGTCGTCGACGCCACCGAGCACCTGCTCGGGCTCGCCGACGATTTCCGACCCCGGCGCGTGGACCTCGGCGTCGCCAACGGGCGCCGGTTCGTGTTCGCGTGCGGCGCCGGCCTGGATGCGACCGCTGCCAAGACCGTGGACTCCCATCCCCGGATGAAGGCACGTGGCGGGCGTTGGTACTACACGTGGGCGGCTGTCTCAGGCTTCTACGGCAGATATCTGCGAGATCCCATTCGCCTGCGGATGCGGGTGGATGGATCGACCGTCGAGGGGGTGACCGCGATCGCCCAAAATTCGGACCCGTTCAGCTACTTCGGCGGCCAGCCACTGCACATCTGCGAGAACGCCGCACTCGACAACGGGACCCTGTCGGTGGCGATGCTCCGCCGGGCCGCCCAGCGCGACGTGCCGACGCTCGCCGCGCGGGTCCTGATGAAGAGCATGCGCACTCCCCACCACCGCCAGATCCAGCACTTCGACGAGGTCGCGGAGTGTCGGGTCGAGTCCGTCTCCCGGGACCAGCGCGGGTCGATCCGGCCGTTTCCCGTCCAAGTCGACGGCGACTACATCGGCGACCACGGCGAGCTCGACGTCAGCATCGAGCCGGCGGCGCTGGCCGTCGTTGCCTAGATCGGAGTCTCCCTGAGATGGCTGGCGTCGAGGGATGCCGCTTTTGCGCGATCGTCGCCGGTGAGGAGCGAGCCCACGTGGTCTTCGAGGACGAGACCTCGCTCGCGTTCCTGGACCACCGCCCGCTCTTTCCCGGCCACTCGCTCCTCGTTCCGCGCGAGCACCACGAGACGATCTGGGATCTCCCGGACGAGCTGGTCGGGCCCCTGTTCGTAAACGCGAAGTTCCTCTCCGGCGCCATTCGGGTTGCCATGAGCTCCCAAGGCGCGTTCGTGGCGCTCAACAACATCGTCAGCCAGAGCGTCCCCCACCTGCACGTCCATCTCGTCCCTCGCAACCGAAGGGACGGCCTGCGCGGGTTCTTCTGGCCGCGGCGGCAATACGACGGTGAGGAGCACATGCGCGAGACGGCGGCGGCGATCCGGGCGGTCGTCGAGGGAAGGCCACGAGGGGAGAACCCAGCCGAAGATGTCGGGTGAGGTGAATCCGGTCCCGGAAACCGGGACTAGATTCACCTGACCCGGCCTGCGCGGTTCTGCGCCGCGTATCCGAGGCGGTGCACCACCAAGCCGACGCAGTCGACTCCGAGGAACATCGCCTCCTCCAGCTGCCTCTTCCGAACGCGTCGGGCCATCTGCTTCGCCCCGGTCGATAGGCCCGGCCCCAGGGGCCACGGTGGCGACGACCCCGGGTAGCGCTCGTTCAGCCATCGGGCGCCGGCGCCGTACCGGGCGATCGCGCCGAGCAGCGACGGCAGGCTGGCCCGGTGACGGTGGTGGACGAGCGCATCGTGGCGGAACTCCACTCGCCACCCGGCCGTGTGCAGTCGGCGGCACAGGTCGAGGTCGCCACCGGACCGGATGCCCTCGGTGAAGCCCCCGATCGCGTCGAACGCCGCGCGCCGGACCAGCAGGTTGCCCGCCGCGGCGCCTCCGCCATCGGCGCGGATCAAGCCCTCCGCGTGGTCGAACAGGCGTCGCGAGCGCGCGTAGCGTGCGACGAAGGAGCGCTGGTCCGGCTCGCCGAGGATCTGGCCCGCCACCGCGCCGCAGCCGTCCAAGACGGGCCGGGCGAAGTACGCATCGAGGAGGTTCGGCTCCGGGCGGCAATCGGCGTCCAGGAACAGGATCCAATCGGTCCCGATCACCGACGCTCCCTCGTTGCGGGCGTGATAGGAGGAGCGCTCGCGGGTGGCTCGCACCACCTCGATCCCGTCGCCCGCGATCCAGCCCGCCACCCCATCCTCGGTGTTGTCCGCAACGACCATCCGATCGCCCTCGTTCCGGTTGAGGCAACGAAGGGATGTCCGCAGCCGGTCGGCGGCCGCCCGATCGCCCCTGAACGGAACGACAACTCCGACTTCTGGGCGCATTGACGGGGTTAGGTACCCCATGGCGTCCCTAAGGCCGTCAATGTGGTGATTCAGGCGGTTGGGGTCACGCGATAGGCGTCGAAGACGGAGTCGACGTTTCGCAGCCGGCCCACGCACTGCCGGAGCTGCTCCGAGTCCCCCACCTCAACGACGAACCGGTTCTTGACCATGGGGTGCTTGGTGCTGCAGAAGGCCTCGATGATGTTGACGCCCGTCTCGGCGAACGTCCGTGAGAGATCCTCGAGCAGGCGGGTGCGATCCCAGGCATCCACTTGGAGCTCGACCCGGTAGGAGGTGGCGTTGTCCCCAGCCCACGCGACCTCGGTGAGCCGCTCGGGCGAACGCTTGAGCGAGCTCATGTTCCTGCAGTCCTCGCGGTGGATGGTGATCCCGCGACCGAGCGAGACGTAGCCGACGATCGGATCCCCGGGTACCGGCCGGCAGCACTTGGCCAAACGGATCATCACGTCCTCGACGCCCTTGACCGTGATGCCGTATGCGGAAGCCTCCTGGGTACGACGCTGGCGCTCGTCGCGCCCCTCGAGCACCCCCGCCAGGCGTGCCTCCGTCTCATCCCCGGCGACCGCCTCCCCCTGCTTCAGCCGCTGGAACACCTTGTTGGCGACGGTCTTCGGCGAGATCTTTCCCTGGCCCACCGCGATGTAGAAGTCATCGGCCTTGCGAAATCCCATCTCGCGGGTCACGTCCGCGAGGAGTGGTGACGCCGCGATGCGTTGCGGTGGCAGGCCGCGCTTGCGGAGGGCGTCCTGCAGGCGCTCGCGGCCCCGCCGCTCGGCGTCCTCGCGTCGTTCGCGCTTGAGGAATGCGCGGATCTTGTTCCGCGCACGACTGGTTCGCACGAGCGCAAGCCAATCGCGCGACGGCCCGCGCTCCTGCTTCGCCGTCAGGATCTCGACGATGTCGCCCGACTTCAGTTGGTAATGGAGCGGAACGATCTTCCCGTTGACCTTTGCGCCGACACAGCGGTGCCCCACGTCGGTGTGCACGGCGTAGGCAAAGTCGAGCGGCGTCGATCCGGCCGAGAGGTTCTTCACCTCGCCCTTCGGCGTGAAGACGAACACCTCGTCCTCGAAGAGGTCGACCTTCAGCGACTCGAGGAACTCGGCCGGGTCCTGGTCACCCTCGACCTCGAGCAGCTGGCGCAGCCAGGTCATCTTCTCGCGCTGAGGATCGCCCTTCGTGCGCCCTCCCTCCTTGTAGATGACGTGGGCGGCGATCCCGTACTCCGCCGTCTCATGCATCTCGGGCGTACGGATCTGGATCTCGAGCGGGCGGCCCTCCGGCCCGATCACGGTCGTATGGAGCGCCTGGTACAGGTTGAGCTTGGGCGTCGCGATGAAGTCCTTGAAGCGCCCCGGCAGCGGCTTCCAGATCGAGTGAATGATCCCGATCGCGCCGTAGCAGTCCTTCACCGAGCCCACGAGGACGCGCATCGCGGTGAGGTCATAGATCTCGTTGAACTCCCGGCCCTTCTGCGTCATCTTCGAGTAGATGGAGTAGAAGTGCTTGGCGCGACCCGAGATCTCGGAGTCGATCCCCACCTCCTGGAGCTCGGACTTGAGGAACTCACCCGCGTCCGCGACGTACCGCTCGCGCTCGGCGCGCTGCTGGGAGACGAGCTTCTTGATCTCGCTGTACTTGCGCGGATGCAGGCGCTGGAACGAGAGGTCCTCGAGCTCCCACTTGATCGCGTGGATCCCGAGCCGGTGCGCGAGCGGCGCGTAGATCTCCAGCGTCTCGCGCGCCTTCTCGATCTGCTTTTGCTTCGGCAGCGCCGAGATGGTGCGCATGTTGTGCAGGCGGTCCGCGAGCTTGATGAGGATGACCCGGAGGTCCGTGGCCATCGCGACCATCATCTTGCGGTAGTTCTCAGCCTGGCTCTCGTCCCGGCTCTGGAAGGTGATGCCGGTGAGCTTCGTGACGCCGTCGACGAGACCCGCGATCGTGTCGCCGAAGCGCTCCCGGACCTCGTCCAGGCTCGCGCTCGTGTCCTCAACGGTGTCGTGCAGCAACGCCGCGCACAGCGTCTCGCTGTCGAGCCGGAGGCCCGCGCAGATCTTCGCGACCTCGACGGGATGGGTGATGAAATCCTCGCCCGACTTGCGGCGCTGGTCGGCGTGCCGCTCGCAGGCGAAGGCGAAGGCGCGCTCGACCGCCTCGGTGTCGATGAGTTGGACGCCGTCATCGGTGTGCTCCGCGAGGACGGCCAGGAGATCTCCCAGAAGCCCCCGCTCCTCGTCGGTGAGGTCGGCCGCGACCTTGCTCTCCGGCGCCGGGGCCTTCGCCGCGACGGCTCCGGCTCCCACCCGCGTGTGTCCCTCGCGGTCCGGCGGCGTCCCGTCCGGTTTCTCCGTGCGCCGGCGCGTGGGGCGGACCTTTACCTTGGACGAGGTCCTACCGGCCTTGGCCTTGTCGGTCCCCTTGCCGTTCGCACCATCCTTGGGCGCGGCCGGCTTGGCCCGCTTCTCGTCTAGCTCGGTTGTCTTCGCTTGCTTAGGAATCGCCTGCCCTCCTCGTACCGGTCGCGGTAGGCAGCGAAGGACGCGGTCAGCTCCAGATCCTTCCTCACCGAGGATACGACGCGCAGGCGATGCGGGGTGCGCGTCCGGTCCCATTCGACGGCGCCCATCTCCTCGAGCACTCGGATGCGCCGCGCCCCGACCTCCGGCGCCCGGGGAGGGCGGGCGGGGCCGTGGAGGGCCCCGCGGAGATCATCCCCGCTCAAGCCCGACCCGCTCGCGTCACGATTCCGAAGGACGCGGTAGAGGGCGGCAAGCGCGGCCCGGCGCGGCCACTCCTCCTCGTGCACGCGCAGCGAAAGCGTCACCTCGGCATCCCCCCACGCCAGATGCAGGAAACCGCTGCCGGCTTGGGCGAAGTGCTCCAGGTGGGCGAACGGGGGCGGGTCCACGACGACCGCGTGAGCGAATCCGCATGCCATCTCGGGCGCCCGTTGGAGCGCCGCCCAGTCGGCGAGGACGACGCCGCACCCGGCCTCCAGCACTCGGGCCATGCCCTGCCGCGACGCATCGTCGGTCAAGCGCGCCGAGGCGATCGCAAACGGCCCACCGCAGAAGCGCGCCGGCGCCGCGGCGCGCTCCACCAGCTCCCGTCGCCGTAGGGAGTCGGCGCACAGCACGAGCACGGGTTCCCTGCAAGAGGCGAGCGCAGCGACCGCCGCCACCCCGGAGTCACCCCGCCGATCCACGAGCTCGCGGCTCTCCGCCGCTGCGGGCCCGGCGGGCGGCCACTCGCGGAGGGGCGCAAGCCGCTCGGCCTCGAATCGCCGCCACCACTCCCGCGTCTCGGGATAAGGGAGGGCGCATCCCGCCTCGGTGGTCTCGCCACACCGGTAGAGCTCGCCGAGGACGACCCGGGGCTCAACCGCTCCGTTCCATTCGTTCAGCTCGAGCTTGACCGAGACGTCCACCGGCTCGGCAATCTTCGCCTCGGCCAGCGCTCCGTTGACGCCGAAGGCCACACCCATGGCGCTGCGCGGACCGCTCTCGAGCCGAAAGCGAGCGTGCTTCTCGCCGTCGCCCATGGGCCGAACGTCGCGCACTCGAACCGACGGCACCAGCAGCCGCACCCCGGGGTTCCCCATCCCGAACGGCGCCAGGCGCTCGAGCTGCTCGGCGACGTCGTGCCCGAGGCTCTCGCCGCCCACGACGGCATCGATCGGCTCCGTGGGGATGAGCTGGTCGCGCTCGATGACGCTGGCTGCATGCGCCACGAAGGCCTCGCGGAAGGCGTCGATCCGATCGGCCTGGATCTCCAACCCGGCGGCCGCGCGGTGCCCTCCATGGCGCTCTAGATGTGCAGCACAGGCGTCCAGCGCGGCCAGCAGGTCGAAGCCGGGGATGCTGCGGCCCGATCCGCGGCCCCGCCCCTCGGAGTCGAGCCCGATCAACACCGTCGGCACGCCATGGCGCTCCGCGAGCCTCGACGCAGCGATCCCCACCACCCCCGGATGCCAGCCGGTGCCGGCGAGCACCAGCGCGGGCGCGTCGAGCAGGGGCTCGGGGAGATCGGCCCGCGCCGCCGCCGCGGCGTCCACCACCTCGCGCTCGGCGATACGGCGCTCGCCGTTCGCGCGGTTCAGCTCAGCCGCGATCGAGTTCGCGCGCGGCTCGTCGGTGGTCAGCATGAGCTCCACACCGGCATCCGCGCGGTAGAGCCGACCCGCCGCGTTGATGCGGGGACCGAGCCGGAACGCCAGATCGCCCTCATCGAGCCGCTCCATCGGCACCTTGGCGGCTGCGCACAGCGCGCGGATGCCGAGCCGCCGGCCGCTTCGCGCGATTGCGAGCCCCTCCCGGACCAGCGTCCTGTTTTCACCCCGGAGGGGCACAAGGTCCGCGACCGTCGCGAGCGCCACGAGGTCGAGGTCCGTCTCGGCCGCCTCCACCCCCAGAAGCGCCGCCGCCAGCTTGTAGGCGACGCCGGCGGCGCACAGCTCGCCAAAGGGATAACCACCCAGCCGGGGGTGAAGGATGGGGCAGCCGGGCAGCTCAGCGACCGGCTCGTGATGGTCGGTGACGATCACGTCGACTCCGGCTTCGCGCGCCGCCGCCACCTCTCGCGGGCACGTGATGCCGCAATCGGCCGTGATGAGGAGCCGCGTCCCCCGCGCGGCGAGGCGCTCGACTCCCTCCCGTGTCAGCCCGTATCCGTCCTCGAGGCGCCCGGGGATGTACCAGTCGCAGGCTGCGCCTCGCTCGCGCAGCGCCCGGACCAGGATCGCCGTCGCCGAGACCCCGTCGCAGTCGTAGTCACCGTGGACCGTGATCGCGTGCCCGGCGGCGATCGCCCGCTCGATGATCGCGGTGATCTCGCGCATGGGGCCGAATGCGAATGGGTCGTGCGTATCCGATGCCTCCAGGAACGCCCGTGCCTCCCCCACGCTCCGGTAGCCGCGACGCACGAGGGTCACGGCGACCGGTTCGGGCAGGTCCAGCCCCTCCATGAGTGCCCTGGCCTCGGCGTAGGAGAAGGGCTCGAGCGAGAAGGTTCGTCTGGCGGCAGCCTGGGTGGGCACGTCGCCAGGCTAAGAACGCCCCTGGACGGAACCGTGTCAAGCGGCCGAGCGGTGCAAAATCCGCGCTCAGCGCGGAAACTGCACCGTTCGGCGGAGGCGTGGCTATTCGATGCCGGCCAGTCGCTCCCGGCGGACGCCGATCGCGTAGACGATCGCCATCCCGATTAGCGCCCCCGGGACCGCAAACAGGACCGTTCCTATGTCCGTGTCGCCGATCGACCGCCCCGAGACGATCTGGACGACGGCGCCCGAGATCATGCCGCCCGAGATGGCGCCGAGCAGGGCGCCCACGATCCCGGCCCAGAAGCGATCGGGCAGGAAGATCGTGAAGTGCCACAGCGCGACGGCGATCGTGAACCAGACGACGGCCGCCATCAGGCTTCCCGTCCACTCATCGGTGCCTCCCGTGCTTGCGCCGGCGGCGCTGTTGACGCCGACGTCGCTCTTGACGCTGCTGCCGCTCCGCCTTGGCGCCGTCATCCCTCGGTTTGGGCGCCGCCCTCGGCGGCTCCGGCTCCGACGGGAGCGCCGACGCGGTTCCGTCGCCGCCGTCCACCTCGGCAGGCCTGCGCTCGGTCCGGGGCTCCTCCACGGCCGCGGTTTCGGCCACCTCACCCTCGGCCTCCGCCCCCACTCGCGCGGGCACTCGAGGCGCCGGTGCCGGCTCGCCGGCCTCCTCGCCCACCTTCGCCACGACGTTCTCCTCCGGGAACGTGGGCAGGTATCCCATCTCGTCGATCAGGCGCTGACGACGGGCGCGGTAAGCGGGTTCGCGCTCCTTCCAATGGGTCAGTACCGGCGTCGCGATGAAGATCGAGGAGTAGGCCCCCGACGCGACGCCGACCATCATCGCGAACGCGAAGTCCTGGAGGGTGGCACCCCCGAAGACGAGCAGCATCGCCACCAGGAAGATGGTCGAAAGCCCCGTGATCAGCGATCTCGTGAGCACCTCGCTCATTGACTTGTTCGCGATCTGCGAGAAGGCGGCGCGCGGCATTCGTGGCACGTTCTCGCGGATGCGGTCGAACACGATCACGGTGTCGTACATCGAATAACCCAGGATCGTCAGGAAGGCCGCGACGGTCCCGCTCGTCACCTCCCTGCCGGTGAGGGAGTACACGCCTCCCGTGATCAGGATGTCGTGGGCCAGAGCGATGATCACCGGAATCGCGTACTTCGCCTCGAACCGGATGGCCATGTAGGCCGAGATCACGAGCAGCGAGAAGATGATGGCGATGACGGCGCTCTTCGCGACCTGCGCGCCGAAGGTCGGTCCCACCGACTCGCTGCTGAAGGAATCCGAGCCACCCTGCAGGCCGAAGTTCTGGTCCAGCGTCTTCTGGACCGTCGAGTTGACCTGGTTGATGGGGATCTTGCCCTGGATCTCGACCACGTTCTGACCCAGCTTCGGGTTCTCCACGGTCTGGATCTCCGCGCTCGACGCGTTGTCGACGTTCGCGTTCTCCAGCGCGTTCCGCACGTCGTCGATCGACGCGGGCTTGGCCAGGCTCGCCGTGACCTTGGCCCCCGACGTGAAGTCGATCCCGAGGTTGAGCTGCTTCGTGGCGAGCGAGATCGCGCCGATCGTCAGGATGCATCCCGAGATCGAGAAGAACCACCGGCTCGCGCCGCTGAAGTCGAAGTGCCACCGCACGCGCTGTCGGCCGGCGCCGAGCGCCCGCGGCGAGTGCAGGACCGACGACCGCCCCGTGGCGCTGAGCACCGCCTGCGTGAAGAGCACCGCAGTGAACAGCGAAACGAGGGTGCCGACACCCAGCGTGAAGGCGAAGCCCTTGACGCCAGCGGTCGCGAGAACGAACAGGATGAACGCCGTGAACAGGGTGATGACGTTTGCGTCGATGATCGTCGCGATCCCGCGCTTGTAGCCCTGCGCGATCGCCGACAGGGGCGATCGCCCTGCTCTGGCCTCCTCCTTTATTCGCTCGAAGATGACGATGTTGGCGTCGGCCGCCACCCCGATAGTCAGGATCAATCCCGCGATCCCAGGGAGGGTCAGGGTGATCGGGATGAGCTTGACCATGGCGAAGAAGATGACCCCGTAGACCGCCAGGCCCAGGACGGCGACGGCGCCCAGCAGCCGGTAGTAGAGGAGCAGGAACAGCACGATCACGGCGAGCCCCACCACGCCCGCCTTGATCCCCTGGTCCAGCGCCTGCTGGCCCAGGGTCGCCGACACCGTGCTCTGGCTCACCAGCACGAGCTTCACCGGCAGCGCGCCCGCCTGGAGGATCGATGCCAGATCCTGCGCCGAGCTGATCGTGAAGTTCCCCGAGATCTCGGCCCCATTGCTCCCGTCGATCCCGGTCGGGTTCTCGATGAAGTTGATGATCGGGGACGAGAAGACCTGGTTGTCCAGGACGATCGCGAAGTGCTGTGAGAAGTTCGCGGCCTGATTGGCGTCGAGCGTCCCGATCGGAGCACTGGCCCGGCCGCGCTCGGCGATCGTCTGCGTCACCTGCTGGAACGCCGACTGACCGTCGCCCTGGAAGTCAAAGGTGACGATCGGCTGCTGGGTGGTGGGGTCGAAGTTCTGTTCCGGGTTCTTGATCTCCGTCCCGTTGACCGCCGGCTGGTCCTTCAGCACGAACTGCGGCGACTTCGCGAGCTGGGCCTGCGAGAGGGACAGTGACGGGCTGGTCGGAGCCGCTGCGATCACGGTGCCCTCCGGCACCGTCTTGATCACCGAGCCCTCGGGCTGCTTCTCGTTGTTGAACTGGATGAAGAGGTCCTTCTTCCGCTCCGCGGGTCCCGCGAGAAGCTTGTGCGACTTCTCGTCGAAGAGGTAGTAGGTCGGCCCGTCCGTCGTGCAGCCGTGGCACTCCGGTTTCTGCGTCGAGGCGAACTGCACCGCGGACCAGAGGTCCTTGAGCGTGTATGCCTCGGGCGGGATGGGTTGGCTCGTGTCCGGATGGGCCGGATCCTTCGGAAGCCCCTTCCCCGGCGGCGGGATTATGTTCGCCTCGAGGTCATAGAAGTAGAGCTGTGCCGTCTTGCCCACGAGCTGGATCGCCTGCTGGGCGTTCTGCACGTTCGGCAGGCCGACCTGGATGCCGTTCTCGCCCACTCGGGAGATCTCGGGCTCGGAGACGCCGAACTTGTCAATCCTGGTGCGGATGATGTTGATCGCCCGGTCGATCGCGCTCGCGTCGACGTTGGGCGTCTGTGGGGTGGGCCGAGCCTCGTAGACGAGCTGCGTTCCGCCCTTCAGGTCAAGCCCGAGAACCGTGGACTTGGTCGCGATCACCACGCCCGAGAGCACGAGGAGCGCGAGGACCAGCGCGATGATGAACAGGTTTCGCCGCCGGGATCCCATCAGCCTTCGAACGTCAAGTTGGTGCCTTCTCTCCTCGCGGTCGCGAGCGCGTGCGCCGGGGCGGCGCCCGGCACATCAAAACTACCGCGGCGTCAGGACCAGCAGCATCCCGCCGTCGTCGTCATAGGCCGGGAAGAGGTCCGCCACGGCCTCGGCCGGCAGGTCGCCCTCCGCGTTCACGTGCACCCGCTTGTTCAGGGACCGGACCCCCCACTCCAGCGTCGTCTCGATCGGATCGGTGACTCCATCGTCGTTGACGTCGGCAGTCTCCCCGCCGTCGCCCCGGTCTACCCACTGGAGGCCGAGCACCTCCTGGACCGGGCGACCGATCACCTGCTCGTCCTTCAGCCCGGTGAGCTCGAATCCGCCCTTCCCCACGTCGAGCACCCGGCCCTCCTGATCGCAGACGAAGAACGCGGCCTCCGGCGCCGGGTAGTAGTCGTCGAGCAGCTCGAAGATGAAGCCGAAACCGCACTTCGAGCAGCCCTTGGGCCTCGCCGACAATCCCGCCGTGCGCTCGGAACTCAACTCGCGATTGCCGCAGTTCGGACAGATGAAGAACGGCACGCGCGTAAGCGTAGCGATGGCACTTTGCCGGCTCAGAAGAGGCTCGCGGCGGAGCGCTCGGGGACCGGCAACCCGAGGTGCTCGAACCCCCGCTCGGTGATCACCCGGCCCCGAGGGGTGCGCTTGATCAAGCCCTGTTGGAGCAGATACGGCTCATAAACGTCCTCGATCGTGTCCTGCTCCTCGTCCACCGCGGCCCCCAGGGTCGACAGCCCCACCGGTCCGCCTCCGAACTTGGTCGCGATCGCGTCCAGGATCGCGCGATCGTGGCGATCGAGCCCTGCCGCGTCGACCTCCAGCAGGCCGAGCGCCTCACGCGAGACATCGCCCGTGATCACGCCCGTCCCGCGGACCTCGGCGAAGTCGCGCACCCGCTTCAGCAAGCGGTTGGCGACCCGCGGCGTTCCGCGGGAGCGCTCGGCGATCTCGCGCTCACCCTCTGCCTCGACCTCCACGCCGAGGATCCGCGCCGAGCGGCGAACGATGCGCGCCAGGTCCTCCGGGGCGTAGTGCTCCAGCCGGTGGCAGACGCCGAACCGGTCCCGAAGGGGGGTCGTCAGGAGGCCGGTGCGGGTCGTGGCGCCGACCAGCGTGAAGGCCGGCAGGTCCAGGGTCACCGTTCGCGCACCGGCACCCTGGCCCAGCACGACCGGCAGGCGACGCTCCTCCATGGCGGGGTAGAGCGTCTCCTCGATCGCGCGGGAGAGGCGGTGAATCTCGTCGATGAAGAACACCGAGCCCGGCTCGAGAGCCGTCAGGAAGGCGGCGATGTCCGCCTTGCGCTCGAGCGCGGGGCCCGCCGTCTGCACGAGCGATGCGTTGAGCTCCGCGGCGACGATGTTCGCGAGCGAGGTCTTGCCGAGTCCGGGCGGGCCCGCCAGAAGCACATGGTCCAATGCCTCGCCCCGCCGCCTGGCCGCCTCGATGAAGACCTCGAGCTGGCCGGTCACCTGCTCCTGGTTGACGAAGTCCGCGAGGCGCCTGGGGCGCAGCGAGGAGTCGAGCTCCTCCTCGCCGCCGGCGAGGTGGCCATTGCCGAGCCGCTCGCCGTCGACGCCGTCGAGCCCGTTGGCTGCGGTGATTCCCGGATCGCGGGCGACGTTCATGCGCGCGCTCCCTGCGCCGCCCGGCGGAGGGCGGCATTGATGAGCTCCTCCGCGCTCGAGCCGTCCGCACCCTCGAGCAGCCCCTCGGCCTCGGTGAGGGTATAGCCCAGGTGCATCAGCCCCTCGCGGGCCAGCGCGCGAGGCTCAGCGTCCTCGGGGTCCCCTGCGGCCGGGACGCCATCGGTGAGCTCGCCCGCGATCTTCTCGCGGAGTTCGACGATCAGCCGCTCCGCCGTTCGCTTGCCCACGCCGGGAGCCGACTGGAAGCGCTTCGCGTCCCCGGCGGCGATCGCACGCAGCAGCTCTCGAGGCGGGCCGCCGGAGAGGATCGCCACCGCGACCTTCGGGCCGATCCCCGAGACCGAGGTCAGATGCAGGAAGAGATCCCGCTCCTCCTCGCTCGCGAATCCGTAGAGCGACAGCGAGTCGTCCCGGGCGACCAGATGCGCGTGGAGGGTCGCCTGCTTGCCGCGACTGGGGACGGCCTTGAGGGTCTCGGCGGAGACCGCGAGGCGATAGCCGATACCGCCTGCCTCCACCACGACGTGGTCCGGCCGCCGGACGAGCACCTCGCCACGAACGGAGGCGATCACGCCGACCCCACGCCGGTCAGCTGACGGCCGATGGCCGCCGCGGTTCCTGCGTGCGCCGCATGGCAGATCGCGACGGCGAGCGCGTCGGCCGCGTGGTCGGACTCCGGCGGCTGGGGGAGTCCCAGGAGGGTCCCCACCATGCGTTGCACCTGCTTCTTGGCCGCTGCGCCCGTCCCGCAGACGGCCGTCTTCACGGCCTGCGGGGTGTAGTCGAAGCACGAGATGCCGCGCTTGGCGGCGGCGAGGAGAGCGACGCCCCGCGCCTGCCCCACGCCGATCGCGGACCGCACGTTCCTGCCGAAGTACACGTCCTCGAGGGCGAGTGCGGCCGGCTCATGCCAGGCGATGAGCTGCTCGAGCTCGTCGTGGATCCGGGCCAGGCGCTTCTCGGTCGGCTCCCCCGGCGGTGCCTCGATCACGCCTCCATCGACGGCGCTCATGCTGCCGCCGGCCACGCGCACGACGCCGAAGCCCGTGTGCGCCACGCCGGGGTCGACACCCATCACGACGATCATGCGTAGTGATTCTGGCCCCGCGCCCGGATGCCTTCCGAGGGAACGGACCGGGGCGGAACCCGGGAGCCGTCAGGCCGCGATCTCCTCCAGCACGTCGACGGGGATGTCGAAGTTGGCGTGGACCGCCTCGACGTCATCGTGGTCGTCGAGGGCCTCCATCAGCCGCATCACGGCCCGCGCATCGGTGCCCGTCACCTCGACCACGTTCCTCGGCTCCATGGTGAGCTCCGCGGACTCGATGTCGACGCCCGCCCGCTCGAGCGCATCACGGACCGCCCCCAGGTCCTCCGCGGCGCTGACCACCTTCAGCGAGTCGCCCTCCTCGCTCACGTCCTGCGCACCGGCGTCGATTGCCGGGATCAGGTCGTCCTCGGAGTAGCGGCCCGCGTCGACCATCACGACGCCCCGCTTCTCGAACACCCAGGCCACCGAGCCGGGCTCGCCAAGGCTGCCGCCGTGCTTGTCGAAGGCATGGCGCATGTCGGCGCTCGTCCGGTTCCGGTTATCGGTCAGCGCCTCCACCAACACGGCCACCCCGGCTGGGCCATAGCCCTCATAGAGGACTCGGTCGATGGTCGCGGCGTCCGCGCCGGCGCCGGTACCGCGGTCGATCGCCCGCTGGATCGAGTCCTTGGGCATCGAGAAGTCGCGAGCCTTCTGGACCGCCGCGGCGAGGGTGAAGTTCGAATCCGGGTCGCCTCCGCCCTCCCGCGCGGCGACCGTGATCGCGCGGGCGAGCTTCGTGAACAGCTGACCGCGGCGCGCGTCGGTTGCGGCCTTCTTGTGCTTGATCGAGGCCCATTTGGAGTGACCCGACATGGCCTCACATACTAGGAACGGGCCAGGGTGCTGCGGGAGAGCAAGTGCGCGTAGGCACGGCTGGGCGGCCGGGCCTCAGTGCCCGGCCGCCACGGCCTCGGCATCCCCTATGTCTACGGCCCGACACCGAGCCCCTGGCCACGAAGCTTGAGCGGTGTCGCTGCCCCTAGGAACAGTGCGGCGCGGCGAAAGTTGCGGTGGGCGTTTTGCCAGATCGCTGACGTCGCCTCAGGCGACGAAGCGACCGTCCTTCTGAAATGGCTCGCCGTCGACCTCGATGCGGCCCCCCCGTCGCAGATCGCAGACGAGGTCGGTGTGCACGGCGCTCTCGTTTCTCCCGCCGCATTCGGGGTAGCTCGCCCCGACCGCCATGTGGACGGTGCCACCGATCTTTTCGTCCAGCAGCACATCGCGGGTACCGCGGTCGATGCCGAAGTTCGTGCCGATTCCCAGCTCGCCGAGCCGGCGCGAGCCCTCGTCGGTGTCGAGCAGGCTGACCAGGTAGTCCTCCCCACGCTCGGCACTGGCGTCCACCACCTTGCCGGAGTCGAAACGCAGGTGCGCGCCCACGACCTCGCGCCCGCCCACCATCGCGGGAAGGTGGAACGAGACCTCCCCTTGCACGGAATCCTCGATGGGCGCCGTGAAGAACTCGCCGTCGGGCATGTTGTGCTCGCCGTCCGCCGCGATGAATCGGCGCCCGGCGATCCCGAGCGTGATGTCCGTACCCGGGGCCGTCACGTGGACCTCCTCGTGGCCCTCGATCAAGTCCGCGAGCCGCTTCCACTCCTCGGAGGCCGTGCGCCAGGCCTCGACCGGGTCGTCCGAGTCGGCGAAGCACGCCCCGAAGTAGAAGTCCTCGAACTCCACCAGGCTCATCTCGGCGTCGGACGCGTACGCCGAGGTCGGGTAGAGCGTGTAGACCCAGCGAAACTCACCCTCGGCGCTCCGCCGAAGCGTGGTCTCCATCAGCTCCCGGGTTGCGGCCCGCCGCCGGGCCTGGCGCTCCGGCGGCACCTGCGACAGCTCACGCGTGTTCGTATCCGCGCCGATGACGACGTTCGCGTCGCATTCCTCCGCCTCCCACCGCGCCATCGGCGAGACCCAGTCGAGTTGCGAGTCGGACGCGTTGCGGAAATACGAGGCCGATTGGCCGTTGAACGACAGCGCCACGGTGGGGTTGGCTCCGGCGCGCAGGGCCTCCTCATAGACGGCCGCGATGAGCGGCTCGCCGGCGGTCTGGCCGCGAATCGCGCACGTATCGCCCTCCTTCAGCTTGACCGAGTACCGGACGAGGATCCGGGCGAGATTGTCGATCCTCGGATCACGCATGGGGATGAGGACCCCCACTCGCGGCTCCCTCCGCCCGCTCCTCCCGCGCGCCCGTCGCCAGCGCCATCAGAAGCGCGTGCACCCGGGAGTCATCGGTCAGCTCGGGGTGAAATGCACAGAGCACGATCCGGCCCTGGCGGACGGCGACGGGGTGGCCTTCCACGCGCGCGAGCACTTCCACGTCGTCCCCATGACTCCCGATACGCGGCGCGCGGATGAAGACGGCTCTCAAGGGGTCTGGTCCGAGGCCATCGACCTCGAGTTCGACCTCGAAGCTCGCGATCTGCCGTCCGAACGCGTTCCGTCTCGCCGTCGCGTCGACCAGGCCGAGGTGCTCGCGGTCGCAGACGATCATCCCGGCGCAGGTCCCGAGGATTGGCCGGCCGCCATCGGCGTGGGTGCGAATTGCCGGCTCGAGGTCGTCGCGCTCGATGGCCTTCGTGATCGTCGTGCTCTCGCCGCCGGGGATCACGAGGCCGTCGAGCCCCTCGATCTCCGCCGGAGTCCGGGCCTCGACGGGCTCCGCTCCCAGCGAGTGGAGCGTCTCCGCGTGCGCCGCAAAGTCCCCCTGGCTGGCCAGGACGCCGATCCGCAGCCGACTCGCCGGCCCGGCGTCGGGCGGCACGGCGCTTGAGCGATCCACCTCGACTAGACCCCGCGCTGCTGCAGGAGCTCCCCCTGCGCCGCGAGCTGCGCGATGTCGTCTCCCCGCATCGGCTCCCCGAGCTCGATCGACGCGGCCGCAACCCGCTCCGGATCGTTGAAGTGTGTCGTGGCTTCCACGATCGCGCGGGCCCGGCGCTCCGGGTCCTCTGACTTGAAGATGCCCGAGCCGACGAAGTTCCCCTCGGCGCCGAGCTGCATCACCAACGCGGCGTCAGCGGGGGTCGCGATCCCGCCGGCGCAGAACAGCGGCACAGGCAGCCAGCCGGTCTCGGCGACCTCGCGGACCACCTCCATGGGCGCGCCCAACTCCTTGCCCTCGGCACCGAGCTGCTCGCTGCCGAGCGTCGTCAGGCGCTTGATCCCGCCGACGATGCCCCGCAGGTGACGCACCGCCTCGACGATGTTGCCGGTACCGGCCTCGCCCTTGGATCGGATCATCGCGGCGCCCTCGCCAACGCGGCGAATCGCCTCGCCGAGGTTGGTGGCGCCGCACACGAACGGGACCTCGAAGCCCTGCTTGTCGATGTGATGCGCCTCGTCCGCCGGTGTGAGGACCTCCGACTCGTCGATGTAGTCGACCTCGAGCGACTGGAGCACCTGCGCCTCGGCGAAGTGCCCGATCCGGGCCTTCGCCATGACCGGGATGGTCACGGCCTCCTGAATCTCCTTGATCACCCGCGGGCTCGCCATGCGCGCCACGCCGCCGGCCGCCCGGATGTCCGCGGGAACCCGCTCGAGTGCCATGACGGCCACGGCCCCGGCGTCCTCGGCGATCCGGGCCTGCTCGGCGCTCGTGACGTCCATGATCACGCCGCCCTTGAGCATCTCGGCGAGGCCCCGCTTGACCCGGAATGTGGCCCTCTCGGTCATTGAAAGCAATATAGGGGAGCGATGGCGGCGTCCGCCCCGTGCGGCCGATGATTCGGGGTCTGCTCTTACTACTTCGTGGCAGGCACGCCACCTAGCGCGCGTGATCAGGCCGCATGTGTCGGCTCAATCACTCTCTCGTTGAGCGGATCCGGTGTGCACGCGCTCAGGCCGCCATGGCAGGCGGGTCACGCTCGTCGCGATCGGCGTCGCTGCGGGCCGCCGACGGGTCGGCCGCCGGTCCTCCGTAGGCGTATGACGCCTCCAGCGCGGGAAGGGAGCGCCCCTGTGCCGTCCGCGTAGGGCTCCGCAGGTCCCGAATCGCGACCGCGAGCCCGATCAGGAGAATCGCCGCGGCTGCGGCGATGAGCACCCCGACCACCCACGGCGCCCACGGCAGCGCCTCGTGCCAGAAGGCGTTGCCATGGTGGTCGACGCACTGCGCCGCCGGCGGCCAGACGTGGATGCCCTTGGCGAGGCCACCGCTCTGGGCACTCGGGTTCGGGCACTCCCCGCCCCATGACAACCAAAGCGCGACGGCCCACAGGACGAGCGCCGAGACGCCGAAGAGGACCGCCGCCCCGACGGTCGGCCCGAGCAGACGCCTGGGCCCGCCACTCCTCACGGCGCGAAAGCTAAATACGCGAGGCGGCGGAAAACGGAGGCGGGGAAATCAAAGTCCGCAAGCTCCGCGAAGTCCGTGCCGCGGACGGGCCCGTGCCGGCACGATGGTCGGATCCCCGCACCTATTGGTCGGTTTCTCGACCATCACTCAAATTGGGTGGCGGGGCCGCGGCTACTTCAGCTTGAACGCGCGGATGCGGTCCTTGAACGCCGCCTTGTCGCGTGCGTATACGCCGTGAGCGAGCGCCTGGATGATGCCCAGCAACGCCGAGTTGGAGCGCGTGAACGACGGGCTGTTCGAGGAGTAGTAGAGCGTCAGCTCGGCGTGCTCGCCCACCTCCGAGAGGGTCGCATCGCTCACCGAGAGGGTGCGGGCGTGCCGGTGGCGGGCGAGCTTCATCGCCCGGACCACCAGCGGGTGGGCCCGTCCGGCGGAGAAGGCAATGACGAGCGTGTCCTCGTCGACGCGGCTGAGCCTCGTGATCGAGTCCTGCCGCGGGCTCGTGACGACCTCGGCGCGGATATCGAGGAGGGCGAGCAGGTGCCGAAGGTAGCTCGCGAAGAACGCCATCTGGTCCACGCCGACGAGCATCACGCGGTGTGCGGAAGCGAGGGCCGAGACGCAGGCCTCGACCTGCTCCTTGGTCAAAGTGCGGGCCGTGTCCTCGACGTTCGCGTGGTCGGTCGCGAGCGAGGACTCGAACTCGGAGTGATCGAAGTCGAAGAGCTGGCCGGCGCCGGTCGCCTCCTCCGCGGTGCGGTTGCGGTACTCCTCGATGGCCGCCTGTTGAAGCTCGGGATAGCCCTCGAAGCCGAGAGCCTGGGAGAACCGGACCACCGTGGACGACGAGGTGCTCGCGCGGCGCGCCAGCTCCTCGGCGGTCTGGAAGGCAGCCTCGTCGAGGTGGTCGACGATGTAGCGAGCGACGTCCTTCTGGGAGCGCGAGAACTCGTCGAAGCGCTCGGTGATGTAGCCGGAGAGCGTCTTGCCGTTCTGGCGGGACGGACGCCCGTTGCGGCGCGACCGCGTCTGGGCGGCCCGCGAGCGTGACTGAGTCGGACGAGACTTCGTGGCCGTCTTGCTCACGGCCGCATGTTTCGCCCCCCTGGCGACTTTCCCTGCTAGCTGGACTAATCGTGCACTCCGATGCGGAGCTCGCCACCGGTACGGCGCTGCCCGCTGGGGATCACTGGCCGCCCGCGCCGCCCGCGGCGGTTCCCACGGGGCGGCTGCACTCCCTGAACCCCACCGCCCGGGCGAGTTGGAGGCGCTTGACCTGCTCGCTCACCGTCTCCGCCTGCGCCTTGGCATAGCCGGTCGCGTCGTTCTGCTGGGCCGCCTTCAGCCCCTTCTTCAGGACACTGATGTTCTTGTCCAGCGCCCCTACGTAGTCGTCGAGGCTGGATTTCAGGACTGCGGGTGGGCTGAGGTCGCGCAGCTGGCTCAGCTCGGTTTCGGATATGTCGATGAGCTTCTGGGTCAGGGTCGCGGCACCCTGCGGCGTGGTCGGTGGGTTCTGCTGCAGCTGTTCGAACTGGGTCCGGGCCTGCCTGCAGATCGCGTCGCCCTTCGCGATGAGCTCCTGCTTCGTCAGCGGTTCATCGCTGGCCGTCGTGGACGTGCCGCTTCCATCGCCGCCCCCACAGCCCACCATGGTGAGCGCAGCGGCGAGCGCGGCCGTCACACCACAGGTGATCCGCTTACCCGCGAGCACGGGCGCAGGGTAGCTGCCGCCTCCCGCCCGGAACGTCTCCCATACCGCGCCGTGACCGCGGATAGGGTCGGCGCCGTGACGGCCCGTGAGATCTACGTCCGCACGGTTCGAGTCTCCTGGCGAAACGCGGGCTACCTGCTCATCTTGGGGGCGCTGATCTTCGTGCCGCTCGGCCTCGTGGATGCCCTCGCGGACCGGGTTCAAGAGATCCGCGCCGAGAGCCCCAGCGAGGCGTTCGATCTCGGCGCCGTCGCGCTGATCGTCGCGGTGATCGTGCAGGCGGCGACGACGCTGCTGGGCGAGGTCTTCTACGCGGGCGCCGTCGGCCTCGCGCTGCGCCAGGGCGAGGGCTCACCGCCCCCGGCTCTGCGCGAGGTCGCGCGACGGCTCTCCTACGGGCGCCTGATCGCGGTCGACATCCTGTTCGGGCTCGGCACCGCACTCGGGCTCGTGTTGCTGATCGTCCCGGGGATCGTCTTCTTCGGCTGGTTCGCGCTCGCGGGCCCGATCGTCGAGATCGAGGACCGTGGCGTGCGAGCGGCATTCGCGCGAAGCCGGCGGCTCGTCCGGGGATCGTTCCGGACAGTTGTGCTCGTCCTGCTCCCGATCGTCGTCGCGAGCGAGCTCCTGGCCGTCGGGCTGCTCCAGCTTCCTCACCTGCTGATCCATGACGCCCTGTTCAGCGACTGGCTCGGCGAGTCGTTGTCCAACATCTTGGTCTCGCCCGTCTACGCGGTGGCGGCGGTGCTGATGACGCTCGAGCTCGCCGCGCGCAGGCCGGACCAGACGCGCGAGACGGATGAGCGTCACACAATCGGCGGTGAACCCACGGTGTCATCTCGTCCGTAGACCCCGCCAATGGCTCTCCTCGCATCATCCCTTCTGGACGCGCCCCTGCGACGACCGGCCTCGCCCGGGAATGCGGCGATCGTCCGATCGCTCTACGCGGCCTTCAGCCGACTCGCGCAGAACGGTGAGATCGCGGCGTACGTCGCCGGCCATTTCCACCCCGACTGCGAGTACTGGCCGGTCGAGGAGGTCAGTCCGATTGGCGGGCACGAGGCGCTCACAAACTGGATCCAACGATGGCTCGAGGCATGGGACGATGCCTGGGACGTGGTCGAGGAGATCGTCGAGGACGGCGAGGTGGTCGTGACCGCCACGAGGGTATATGGCCGTGGGCGAAGGAGCGGAATGGAGATCAGCCAACGGCTGTTCGACGTCTTCGAGCTTCGCGACGGCAAGGTCCTGCGGGTAACCGAGTACCTCGATCGCGAAGGGGCCCTTCAGGCCGCCGGGTTGCTCCACCTCTGAGCGGTGGTAGTTCCGATCACGCCGCACGCTGCGACAGCGCATCCAGATCGAGGATCGTGATCCGCCGTCGCTCGGTCCGAATCCAGCCGAGCTCTCTCATCGTGCGCAGCGCCGCGGCCACACCCGCGCGCGAGGAGGCGGTCCAACCGCCCAGTTCGTCGTGGGTGACCGGAAGCTCGATCCGGGTTCCCTCGTCGCTCCGCACCCCGTAGCGCTCGCCTAGCTCGATCAGTCGAGCGGCTAGTCGACCGATCGTGTCGGATGCGCCGAACTGAACGCGCTTTCGGTCGGCGTCGCGGAAGCGCTCGCTGAGGACATCGAGCAGGGTCAGCGCCGCGGTCGGTCGTCGCCTCAGATAGCTGCGGAACTCGGAAGCGGCGAGCGCGCGCGCCTCGGCGGGCTCGATCGCGATCACGTTGCTGGACCTGGGCCTGGCGTGGGCGAATGAAAGCTCGCCGAGGACGTCCCCCGGGCCGAGAAAGCTGAGGACGATCTCGCGCCCTCGGTCGTCGAGAAAGGTTGCCTTGACGTGGCCGCGCAGCAGGATCAGCACCCGATCGCCGGGCTCGCCCTGGTGCATCAGATGCTCCCCACGGTTGTACCTGCGCAGCCCACCGAGCTCGAGAAGGTCGGCGCGATCGGAATCGGAGAGCAGCTCGACGAACGTGTCGCGCTCGACCGATCGCGGGGCGGACTCGCTGGGCTCGGGGACGGACATCCAGAATTGGACCCTACGACGGTCCAGAGTTGAGTTGTCGGTCGCATCGGGGCCGAGGAAACTCGCCGGCATGGATCTGGATCGCAACGGCAACCGACCGCCGCGCATCCGATCGAGAGACCGCCACAGCCCCAACCAAGGAGGAACCATGCGGATGCACCACGACCGGCCCAAGCGTCTGATCGGCATTTTGATCGGCGCGGTGGCCGCGATCTCGATCGCCGTTCCCGCCACGGCCGGTGCGGCCCCCGTGATCACGCCCGTGCAGGCCGGCGCACCGTCGGCCGGGCACGCACAGTCCGCTTCGTCGAACACCGTGTTGCGCCGCGACGGTTCCCAGGCTGTGCCATTCGTCGCGAGCGCCGGGCCCACCACCGGTGGCGGCTTCAACTGGGGGGATGCCGCGATCGGCGCGGGCGCGATCACCGGCGTCGTCGTTCTGGGGCTGGGCGGCGTCCTCGGTGGCCGCAGGCTCAAGTCCGGTCCGCACCGTCAACGGATGCCGGCCGCGACCAGCAGCTGACCCACCGCGGCCACTGCATCGGGCGCTAGGCCCTGGAGAAGAAGCCCCGGTCCCTCACGGGATCGGGGCTTCTAGCTATCTCAGGCCCGGTCCGGGAGGAGCGCCTGAAACTCCGGCTCATCGCGGACAGGGTCGAGGTCTGAGTCGTCCGCCAGGTAGGACCGAACGCCGTCCGACTTCTCGATCGCGAGCCGCAGATGCTCGATCGCGTCGGCCTTCCGCCCGGCGAGGCTCTCGCAGCAGGCCAGGTTGTAGAGCAACCCGGGATACTCCGGGTGGGCTGCGGCCACGTCGCGGGCCTGGTCGGCTGCCTCCGCGTACCGTCCCTCGCGATACAGCTGCCCGAACGGCGCCCAGAGCTCCCAGCCCAGCGGCTCGTACACCTTCCCCGGCGTGGCCCCCACCGCCAGGATCGTCGTCCCCGGCTCCTCGGCGAACGCCGTCCGCTTCACGCTGGGCCGGGCGAATACGAACGTGCCCGCGGGCGCAGCCACACGCTCGCCGTCGAGCTCGAACCTGGCGCGGCCGCTCTGGACGAAGTAGAGCTCTTCGTCTTCGCCCTCCTCATCGTGCTCGTTGATGACCCTGTCTCCTGCCTCTCGACCCGTCCATGTGTTGATCCCGAACGACGTGATCCCGAAGTGTTGGCGCACCGGCCGCCAGGGACAGCGGCCATCGTTGATCTCGCCGATCTCCTCCACGTGGGCGACGGTGTACTCGCTCATCGGCCCTCCTCCGGTCGTTGTCGTCGACGCGCCCGGTCCGAGCACCGGAGCCTAACTGGCTGTGGTCGCTCAGCGGAGCGCGGCGCACACGGCCCGCAGCTCCGCATGGCGCGCGGCCTCGAAGGGCCTGCCGTCGTGTAGTTGGAGCCGCTTGTTGATCGACACGGTGACCGAGCGACGACCGCGAGAACTCGACGCCACGAACTGCGTGTAGCCGGGGAAGTTCCCGGTGTGCCCGTACACGGTCCCGCAGCCGGTGCGGCGCGCAGATTAGAGAGCCGAGGAACGGAAGCGACCGATTACGAC
>Ga0075431_100000196_pt1 | contig 44288 bp, 41 predicted proteins | sample RhiMetdeltSRZDD5_FD_75297 | JGI IMG/M metagenome (GOLD analysis project Ga0075431, IMG submission 75297) | Populus rhizosphere microbial communities from Tennessee, USA - Rhizosphere MetaG P. deltoides SRZDD5 | ecosystem: Host-associated > Plants > Roots > Rhizosphere > Soil | place: USA... | reverse complement strand
CAACGAGATCTCGATGATCTTCCAGGAGCCGATGACGTCGCTCAATCCGGTGATGACCATCGGCCGGCAGATCGTCGAGGTGCTGTTGCTGCACGAGGGTTTGGGTCGGCGCGCGGCGCACCGCAAGGCGGTCGATATGCTCCGTCTGGTGCGCATCCCGGAGCCGGAACAGCGCGCCAGGGACTACCCGCACCAGCTTTCGGGCGGCATGCGCCAGCGCGCCATGATCGCCATGGCGCTCGCCTGCAATCCGAAGGTTCTGATCGCCGACGAGCCGACCACCGCGCTCGACGTCACCATCCAGGCGCAGATCCTCGACATCATCCTCGAGCTGCAGCGCAAGCTCGGGACCGCCGTGATCCTGATCACCCACGACCTCGGCGTGGTGGCCGAGACCGCGCAGCGCGTCATCGTGATGTACGCGGGCCGCAAGGTGGAAGAGGCGCCGGTCGAGGAACTGTTCGCGCGGCCGCTGCATCCCTACACCCACGGCCTGCTGGCCTCGATCCCACGCCTCGGCTTGATGCGCGGCGAGATCGACCACACCGGCGACCGGCTGCAGGAAATCCCAGGAATGGTGCCGGCGCTGACCAACCTTCCTGAGGGGTGTGCGTTCGCGCCGCGCTGCCCGCATGCGCTCGATCGCTGCCGTCAACAATACCCCGGCTACGAGCAGACCCGGCCGGGTCACTGGGTGGCATGCTGGCGCGCGCGCGAGCTCTATGGAGCCGCCGATGCCTGAACGCGGCCGCGTCTCGACCGTCGTTGCCGGCACGCCGGTGCTCGAGGTCGCCGGCCTCAAGAAGCATTTCGCCATTCAGACAGGCATACTGCGGCGCACGATCGGGCACGTGTTCGCGGTCGACGGCGTGAGCTTCGCGATTCGCGCGGGCGAGACCCTTGGGCTGGTCGGCGAGTCGGGCTGCGGCAAGTCGACGGTCGGACGCACGGTGCTGAGGCTCTTGGAGCCGACCGCCGGCAGCATCAAGGTCAACGGCGAGGACATCACCGGCCTGAGCAAGGCGGAGCTGCGCCCCTTTCGCCGCGAGATGCAGATCATCTTCCAGGATCCGTTCTCCTCGCTCGACCCGCGCATGTCGGCCGGCGACATCGTCGGCGAGCCGCTGCGCGTGCACGGCATCGGCCGCGGGCGCGAGCGCGAGGCCCGCGTCGCCGAGCTGTTCGACCGCGTCGGGATGCGCAAGACGCAGATGGCGAACTACCCGCACCAGTTCTCCGGCGGCCAGCGCCAGCGCCTCGGCATCGCGCGCGCGCTGGCGCTCAACCCGCGGCTGATCGTCGCCGACGAGCCGGTGTCCGCGCTCGACGTCTCGATCCAGGCACAGGTGCTCAACCTGATGATGGACCTGCAGCGCGAGCTCGGGCTCGCCTACCTGTTCATTTCGCACAATCTCGCGGTGGTCGAGCACATCAGCCATACTATCGCGGTGATGTATCTCGGGCGCATCGTCGAGCACACCGACAAGAAGACGCTGTTTACCGCGCCGCTGCATCCCTACACGGAATCGCTCTTGCTGGCGGTGCCGGTGCCGGACCCCGCCATCAAGCGGCCGAAGCGCGTGCTGCAAGGCGACGTGCCGAGCCCGGTGAGGCCGCCCTCCGGCTGCCATTTCCACACCCGCTGCCCGTACGCGGTCGAACGCTGCCGGATCGAGTCCCCGGCGCTGCGCGAGGTGCGGCCGGGGCAGCTGGTGGCGTGCCATCTGCGATAGGACGCGTGCGGAGCGCGCAGGCGCCGTCGCGGGCGCTCTGCGGAACCGTCATTGCGAGCGAAGCGACGCAATCCAGGCCGCGGTGCCGTTTCTGGATTGCTTGGACGCACACGCTCCTAGCAATGACGGCGGACTAGGCGGCTCCCCGGTGACGTGGCCTGCAATTGCCGCTTACCCTGCGGCAGCGAGCAGCGGGCCTGAAGCGTGCGGGAGCTCGATATCGATTTCCAGCATCGAGACGGTTCCGCCGCGGTCGACTTTCACCTGCACCTTGTCGCGATCGAGCGAGATGTGCTTTCCGATCACGACAAGAATCTCCTCGCGCAGCTTGCTGAGGAGATCGGATTCCTTGTGTTCCAGCCGCTCGTGCGCCAGCAAGATCTGCAGCCGCTCGCGGGCAACCGGCGCCGAGCCGCGCGAACGCAACAATCTGAACAGGAGGTTCATGCTGCCCTCCGTCCGAAGATCTTGTCGAAGAGACCTTTCTTCAGGGCGGGGATGACGGTGACGACATCTTCGCCCTTGAGCTTCTTTGCAGCGCTGATATAGGCCCGCGCGGGGGCGCTGTCCTTGCTGCTCAACGTAACGGGAGTTCCGAGATTCGAGGCCCGCAACACCTCTTCGCTCTCGGGAATGATGCCGAGCAGGGGCGTCGAGAGGATCTCGAGGACATCGTCGATCTTGAGCATCTCGCCGCGCTGCGCGCGCGCGGCGTCGTAGCGCGTAATCAACAGATGCTTCTCGACGCGCTCGCCTTTCTCGGCCTTCGCCGTCTTCGCATCCAGCAGCCCGATGATCCGGTCGGAGTCGCGAACGGAAGATACTTCCGGATTCGTCACCACCACCGCGGCATCGGCATGCCGCATCGCAAGCGTGGCACCCCGCTCGATGCCGGCGGGACTGTCGCAGATCACCCAGTCGAACTGCTCCCGCAGTTCAGCGATGACGCGCGCTACCCCCTCGTCGGTGAGGGCGTCCTTGTCGCGTGTTTGCGAGGCGGGAAGCAGCGAAAGCGTCTCCAGCCGCTTGTCGCGGATCAGCGCCTGCGGGAGCTTCGCAATGCCTTGCACCACATTGATCAGGTCGTAGACGACGCGTCGTTCCGCGCCGAGTATGAGATCGAGGTTGCGCAGTCCGACGTCGAAATCGACGACGACCACCTTCTCCCCCAATCCGGCGAGAGCCGCACCCAACGCGGCGGTTGAGGTCGTCTTGCCGACCCCGCCCTTGCCGGATGTCACTACCAGCACCTTAGCCATCTTCATCGTCCTCCTCGACTGTCGTCAGTCCCGGCTTGCGATCTTGATAGACCCGTCTTCAAGCCAAACCTGAGCGGGTCTGCCGCGCAGGCTCGTCGCGATTTCGTCTGCGGTGATGTAGATCGAATCGATAGCCAGGAGCTCCGCCTCGGCTTTCGTGCAGAAAATGCGCGCGGTTGGATTCCCCTTGGCGCCCGCGAGTGCGCGGCCGCGCAAAGCCCCGTAAACGTGAATCGACCCGCCGGCGACAACCTCGGCGCCCGAACCGATGGAGCCCAGTACGGTCACGTCGCCGTTGAGGAAGACGATCGACTGCCCGGAGCGGACCGGACTCTCGATCATGAGAGATCTCGTTCTTGGGTCCGTCTCGGCGCTGGCAGCGCGCCGCTGCGGCGGCTCTTCGGCGCGGGCCGGCCGCATTCCCTTCAGGACCGGTGGCAATTCAGGATCAACGAGGTTCTCGCTGATGCCGTCGAGGCCCAATACCCTGATTTGTCGCTCTTGCAATGCATCGAGTACGGCGCGCAAGGACCCTCTGGTCAGCGTCACGCCCGACACGTCCAGAACCATGGGTCGGCCGGCGAAGAAGCCGGCCGTGCGGCGAAGCGTATCATCCAACTTTTCGAACCAGTCTCGCACCGGCGGCTCCGGTGCAAGCACGAATGCCAGGAAAGATCGCCCCTGAATGCGAAATTTCTGCTGGCGGGCAACGTCAACCGACACATGCGCCTCTAAAGCTTCTGGAGCCAACTCGATTAGCACCCCGGATGGTTTACAGACGGTTAACGGCAGGCTTCGCATTTCCGCGTGAATGCGTCGTGGGTGAGAGGGGCGCGCGCGCCGGCCGCCCCCGTGCAGGGCGCGGTCTTGCCGCTCGGAGAAGACCCGCTCGGGCCGAAAGCGGCTAGCGCGAGCGCAACTTGGGATCGAGCTCGTCGCGCACGGCGTCGCCGAACAGGCTGAAGCCGAATACCGCCAGGCTGATGGCGACGCCCGGGAAGATCGCGATCCAGGGCGCGCTCTCGGCATATTCCTCCGCGCCGCCCTGCAGCATCAGCCCCCACGCCGGCGTCGGTTCCTGCACGCCGAGGCCAAGGTAGGAGAGCGACGCCTCCAAGAGGATCGCCTGGCCGACGAAGGCGGTGATCATGATCAGGAACGGCGCCATCACGTTCGGCACCATGTGGCGCAGGATGATGCGGGAATGGCCGAAGCCGCAGGCGCGCGCCGCGTCGATATAGGGCATCTCGCGGATCGCGAGCGCGGTCGAGCGCACCACGCGCGCGCAGCGCGGGATGAACGGGATCGTGATGGCGATGATCACGTTCTGCATGCCGGTCCCGAAGATCGCGATCAGCGCCAGCGCCAGGATGATGATAGGGAACGCCATGAACACGTCGAACACGCGCTGGAAGATCAAGTCGATGCGGCCGCCGAAGTAGGCGCTCGCCACGCCCAGGATCAGCCCGATCGAGGCGCCGACGAACGAGGACACGAAGCCGACGATGAGCGCGGTGCGCGCGCCGTAAACCAGGCGCGAGAACACGTCGCGGCCGAACTGGTCGGTGCCGAACCAGTTCGCCAGGCTCGGCGGCTCGTGCATGCGGTCGAACGCATTGGCGACCGGGTTGTAGGGCGCGATCACGTCCGCGAACACGGCGACCAGGACCATCGCCGCGATCACGACGCCGCCGGCGGTGCCGAGCGGATTGCGGCGGGCGAACTGTCCGAGAATCGACAACAAGCCGCGCTCGCCGGCCTGCTCGTCGGGGAGCTCGACGTCGGTGCCGCGATCGGCGGTGATGGTCATCGCCCGCGCCCTCACCTGCCGTACCGGATGCGCGGGTCGAGCCACGCATACACGATGTCGACCAGGAAATTCGTGAAGACGAAGATCGCGACCACCAGCATCACCAGCGCCTGGGTCATGGTGTAGTCGTGGTTGGTGACGGAGGCGACGAACAGCTTGCCGAGGCCGTTGAGATTGAACACCTGCTCGGTGACGACGAGGCCGCCGATCAGGAACGCGAACTCGATGCCGATGATTGTGACCACCGGCAACAGCGCGTTCTTGAGCGCGTGGCGGCGGATGATCAGCTTCTGGATCAGCCCCTTGGCGCGCGCCGTGCGCACGTAGTCCTCGCGCAAGACCTCCAGCAGCGCCGAGCGCGTCATCCGGGTCGCCACCGCCGAGTAGCGGTAGCCGGTCGCCACTGCCGGGAAGATGGTCATGCTCAGGTTGTAGAGCGGGTCGACCCACAGCGGCACGTACTTGATCGGCGGCATCCACGGCGTCCCGAACACCTTCTTGGTCGTGACCAAAGTGCCGAGGATGATCAGGATGCCGAGCCAGAACGAGGGCATCGCAATGCCGGCGATCGAGAAGCCGCGCACCGCATAGTCGATCCAGGTGTTCTGCTTGACCGCCGAGATCGTGCCGAGCGGGATCGCGAGCAGGACGGCGGTGAGCGTCGCCATGATGGCGATCTGCAGCGAGAGCTGGAAGCGCAGCCCGATCTCCTCGACGATCGGGCGGCCGGTCCACATCGAGTTGCCGAAGTCGAAGCGGACGAAGCCCCAGATGAAATCCAGGAACTGGATCACGTAGGGGCGATCGAGGCCGAGCTCGCGCTGGCACAGCGCGATCGCCTTGGGATCGACGTATCCCGACCCGCCGGCCATGCGCAGCACGCAAACGTCGCCCGGGATCAGGCGCAGCAGGACGAATACCAGCAGCCCGGCACCGAGCAGCGTCGGGATCATCAACAGCAGGCGCTTGAGAATGTACTGGTGCATGATCCTCGGCGCCGGCGCCTCACCGCGGCGAGCGACGGCCGCCCGGCGCCTGCCACCGCTCGGCAGGCGCCCGGAAAGCCGCCTTGGTCACGCGCAACGCGCGGCGATCACTTGTCGAGCCAGACGTTCGCCAGGTCCTGGTTGATGTAGTGCGACGGGCTGATCTTCCAGCCCTTCACATAGGACCGGTGCGGGATGATCCGGTTCCACCACAGCGTGATCAGCGAGTGGGCCTCGGTGTCCAGCACGCGCTTCTCGAAATCGCGCATGATCGCCCGCTGCTTGGCGGGATCGGGTTCGCGGTTCATCGCCTCGAACATCTTGTCGGCCTCGCGGTCGGTGTAGCCGCCGTAGCTCTCGTTGCCGATGTCCTGCGACAGGAACTTGCCGATGTCGAGCAGCGGGTTGACGACGGACTGGCAGTTGAAGTCCAGCGTCACGTCGAATTCACTCGACCGCAGCCGCGCGTAGAATGGGCCGGTCGGCTCCATCTTCTGCTCGGCGGCGACGCCGATCTGGCGCCACTGGTCGATCAGCCAGGTGCCGACGATGGTGTACGGCTGGTCGATCGCGCGGTTGGAGAGCGTGAACTTGAGATCGGACACGCCGGCCTCCTTGAGCAGGCGCTTGGCCTCCTCGCGCGACTTGTTGATGTCGCGGGAGTATCCGGGCAGTTTCTCGAGCTCGGCATCGGTCGCCGCCAGCGGATGGCCCGGGAAGGCGACGCCGCCGACCGCCTTGACGATCGCGATCTGCGACAGGTGCTTCGATCCGCCCCAGCGATCCACGGCGAGCGAGAGCGCGCGGCGCACGCGCGCGTCGTCGAACGGCTTCTTCTTGTGGTTCGGCGTGAACAGGAGCACGCAGTTCCAGTCGCTCTCCTGCACCGTGATGTCCTTGCCGAGGGCGTCGACGAGGTCGTCGCGGCTCTTGGGCGGCAGCCCGCGGAACTCGATCGCGGCGCGGTCGCCGCGGATCGCCTGCACGCGCACCGCCTGCTTATTGGAGAAGATCGCCTCGAAGCCGTCGAGATAGGGCTGGCCCTTGACGTAGAAGTCGGGGTTGCGCTCGCCGCGCACGAATGCACCGGCCTCGCGGCCTGCGAACTTGAACGGCCCGGAGCCGAGCACGTTCTTCTCGTACCAGCGGATGTCGGCGTCGAGCTTGGCCTTGGAGTAGATGAAGTTGTAGGGCGTCGCCAGCGCCGGGATGAAGGCGCCGGACGGATATTTGAGCTTGAACACGATGGTATGGTCGTCGGGCGCGCTGACGCTCTCGACCATCACATACATGGCGACACGGGCGCTGGTCGTGCCCTCCGGCGGGAAGATGATCTTCTTGTAAGTCGCCACGACGTCGTGGGCGGTGAGCGGCGTGCCGTCGGTGAACTTCACGCCCTGCCTGATCTTGAAGGTATAGGTCTTGCCGTCGTCGGTCGGCTTCGGCATCTCGGTGCACAGGTCGCACACGAAATCCGTCGGCGAGGACGGGTTGTCCGGATTGACCTTGATCAGCAGGCTGTAGAACGGCGCGAACGGATGGATGAGCGCGAAAGTGGTCTCGCGATGTCCATCCCAGCTCGGCGGTTCGTCGGGGACGACGAAGTTCAGCACCCCTCCCCGTTTGGGTTCCTTGGTGACGTCGACGGCCAGCGCCGTGCCCGCGAACGTCCAGCACAGTCCTGCAGCCAGTGCGCAGGCGAATTTCAGTCTGGAGCCTGTCATTGCTCTTCCTCCCGTTTCGACGTTGACCCCCTCCTTCTCCCGCTGATCATTTTCAGCGTTCGGAGCCTTGCCGGCTCCCTTATATTTCGGTGCAGGCCACCCAGTGGCCCGGCTTCACCTCCCGCAGAGCCGGCACGGCCCTTGCGCACCCTTCCACCGCCAGTACGCAACGCGGATGGAACACGCAGCCGGCCGGCGGGTTCATCGGACTCGGCACCTCGCCCTTGAGGGTGCGGTGCTCGCGCTGTGACTCGACCGCAGGATCCGCAATAGGCACGGCCTCGAGCAGAGCGCGCGTATAGGGATGCAGCGGATTGCCGTAGAGCTCGTCGCACTCGGCGAGCTCCACCAGCTTGCCAAGATACATCACCGCGACGCGGTGGCAAAGGTGGCGCACGACGCTCAGGTCGTGGGCGATGAACAGGTAGGTGAGCTCGAATTCGTCGCGCAGCTCCTCCAAAAGGTTGATGATCTGCGCCTGAATCGAGACGTCGAGCGCCGAGATCGCTTCGTCGCAGACGATGAATTCCGGCTTCATCGAAAGCGCGCGCGCAATGCCGACGCGCTGCCGCTGGCCGCCGCTCATCTCGTGCGGGTAGCGGTCGGCGAATTTTGCCGGCAGGCCGCAGATGGTGAGAAGGTCGCGCACCCGCTTCGCCCTGGCCTTCCGGTCGGGCTCGAGCTCGTGCACGCGGATCGGCTCGGCGATGATGTCGCCGACCGTCATGCGCGGATTGAGCGAGCTGTAGGGATCCTGGAAGATGACCTGGATGCGCCGGCGCACCCGCGCCAGCGCCTTGCGGTTGAGCGTCGTCAGGCTCTGGCCGTCGAACAGGATCTCGCCCTCGCTCGCGCGCTCGAGTTGCAGGATGCAGCGGCCGGTCGTGGTCTTGCCGCAGCCCGACTCGCCGACCAGACCGAGGGTTTCGCCGCGGCGGATGTCGAAGCTCACCCCGTCGACCGCCTTGACCTGCGCGACCACGCGCGGAATGAGCGCGCCCTCGGTGACCGGGAAGTACTTCTTCAAGCCGCGGACGCTGACGAGGACCTCGCTCGGCGACGACTTGACGCCGGGCCGGGCGGTCGCGGACGCGACGGCGACGGCCGCGGTCACGAGGCCATTCTCCTGAACTCGGTCAGGCGGGCCTTTTCCCAGCACGCGGAGTGATGGCCCTCCGCCACCGGCGCGAGCGCGGGCGCGGCGTCGCCGCATTGCGCGACCGCAAACGTGCAGCGCGGCCGGAAGGCGCAGCCGGCGTCGAGCCGCATGAGATCGGGCGGCTGGCCCTCGACTGGGACGAGCTTGGCCTTGCGCGGCTGGTCCATGCGCGGCACGGAGCGCAGCAGCGCGAGCGTGTAGGGATGGCTGGGGCTGTGATAGATCTGCCGCGCCGTGCCGCTTTCGACGATGCGGCCAGCATACATCACGTTGACCCGGTCGGCGTAGCGCGCGACGACGCCGAGATTGTGGGTGATGATGATCAGCGCCACCCCGAGGCGCCGGGTCAGATCCTTCATCAGCTCCAGGATTTGCGCCTGGATGGTGACGTCGAGCGCGGTCGTCGGCTCGTCGGCGATGATCAGCTTGGGCCCGCACGAGAGCGCCAGCGCGATCATCACGCGCTGGCGCATGCCGCCGCTGAAATGGTGCGGGTATTGCCGCAGCCGGCGCTGCGGCTCCGAGATGCCGACCATGCCCAGGAGCTCGATGGCGCGCGCCTCCGCGGCCTCCTGCGACACGCCCATGTGCTGCCGCACCGTCTCGGTGAGCTGAAGCCCGATGGTGAGTACCGGGTTGAGCGAGGTCATCGGCTCCTGGAAGATCATGCCGATCTCGCGGCCGCGCACGCGACGGATCTCCTCCTCGTCGAGGGTCAGCAGGTCCCGGCCGTTGAAGCGAATGCGGCCGCCCATGATCTTCCCGGGCGGGTCGGGAATGAGCCGCAGGATCGACAGCGCGCCGACCGACTTGCCGCAGCCGGATTCGCCGACGACGGCAACCGTCTCGCCTTCGCCGACCTCGTAGGAGATGCCGTCAACCGCCTTGACAACGCCGACCGACGTCAAAAAATGCGTCCGGAGGCCCTCGACCTCGAGCAGCTTGGCCACATTCCTCCCCTTGTGGTCTCGGCGCCCCCGCCGCGCAACTCGCCCCTTCTCGGGTCGTTCACCTCGGAGCGTCCTGGGCCGCTCCCCGTGCGGCCCGGACAGTCTCCGCCGGGAGCCTGATCGATTTTGTCGCGCGGCGCAATCGGGCATCGCTCGCACAAGGGCCGAGCGGCTCGAGACGCACGTGGGGCGCGCCAACGTACGCGTCAAACGCGCGCCGCGCGCACATGGACTGCGAGGCGGAACGTGCGCACGCGCCGCACTTGCGGCCTCCCCCGTCTGCCCGGGGGCAAGCTTTGCGCACCCTACGCGCTCCGCTAGATTTGAGCGGATCGTCTTTGGGGGGAGGACAGCATGGCTCGCGTCAGGCATGCGGGGACGCTTCTGCTCGCCGGGAGCGCCGGGATCGCCGCCGCGTTCGCGTTGACGGAGCCCGCCCTCGCCCAGAAGCCGGGCGGGATCCTGCGCTCTACAACAGCTCGAACCCGCCGAGCGCCTCGATCATCGAGGAGGCAACGGTCGCGACCGCGATGGCGTTCTCGGGGCTGTTCAACAACCTGGTGATGTTCGACCAATCGAAATCGCGCAATGGCCTCGACACCATCGTGCCGGAGCTGGCCGAGAGCTGGACCTGGGACGAGGCCCGCACGGCGCTAACCTTAAAGCTCCGCCACGGCGTCAAATGGCACGACGGCAAGCCGCTCACCGCCCGCGACGTGCAGTGTACCTGGCAGCGGATCCAGGGCATCGGGCCCGACCCGTTCCGCAAGAACCCGCGGCAGAACTGGTGGATCAACCTGCAGGAGGTCAAAGTCGGCGGCGACCACGAGGTCACCTTCGTGCTCGCGAGGCCGCAGGCGTCGTTCCTCGCGCTGCTGGCGAGCAACCTGTCGCCGGTCTATCCCTGCCATGTCTCGGCGCGCGACATGCGCACCAAGCCGATCGGCACCGGGCCGTTCCGGTTCGAGGCGTTCGAATCCAACGTTGTCGTCAAGCTGGCGAAGAACCAGAACTACTGGAAGCCCGGCCGGCCCTACCTCGACGGGGTCGAGTTCCGCATCATCGGCAGCCGCGCCACCCGCATCCTTGCGTTCGGGGCGAACGAGTTCGATCTGACCTTCGTGGTCGACGTGACCCCGCCGCTGGTCGGCGACGTGATGGCGCGCTCGCCGAAGGCGACCTGCGCCATGGTGTCGACCGGCGTGAGCACCAACCTCCTGGTCAACCGCGGCCGGGCGCCGTTCGACCGCGAGGAGCTGCGCAAGGCGATGGTCTTGGCGCTCGACCGCCAGGCGATGATCGACATCCTGAGCCTCGGCAAATCGAGCCTGGCGGGCGCCATGCTGCCGCCGCCCGAGGGCGTATGGGGCATGCCGCCGGAGGCGGTCGCCAATCTGCCGGGCTACGGCGGCGACATGGCGGCGCGCCGCGCGCAGGCGCGCGAGATCATGGCCAAGCTCGGCTACGGCCCGGACAAGCGGCTCAAGGTCAAGGTCTCGACCCGCGATTTTCAGGCGTTCAAGGACCCGGCGGTACTCCTGGTCGACCAGCTCAACCAGATCCACTTCGACGCCGAGCTCGAAGTGATCGAGTCGACGGTCTGGTACAATCGCTTGGTGCGGCAGGACTATTCGGTCGCCCTCAATCTCACCGGATCGGGCGTCGATGATCCCGACGTGACCCTGACCGAAGGCTATGCCTGCAAATCCGAGCGCAACTATACCAAGTACTGCAATCCGGCGGTCGAGAGGCTGCTCGACGAGCAGTCGGAGGAGGCCGACGTCGAAAAGCGCAAGCGCCTGGTGTGGCGCATCGAGGAGATCTTGGCCCAGGAAGCGGTGCGGCCGATCATCTTTCACAGCCGCGCCGCGACCTGCTGGCATGCGCACGTGAAGGGCCACGTCGCGCACGAGAATTCGATCTACAACAATTGGCGTTTTGAAGATGTCTGGCTCGACAAGTAGCAGCCCGTAGCCCGGATTGAGCATTTGCGAAATCCGGGGCGAGGTAGGCTGAAAGGAATCCCGGCTTTCGCTGCGTTCAAGCCGGGCTACGTGCTTCGAACACGATCTCAGCATTCGCCGCCCGCGCAAGCACTACTCGAAAAGGAAGGAAGCCCGCCCATGCCGGATCAGATCTTTGCGGGCCTGAAAGTCCTCGACTGCGCGAGCTTCATTGCGGCGCCGGCCGCCGCCACCATCCTGTCGGACTTCGGCGCCGACGTGATCAAGGTCGAGCCGCCGGGGGCCGGCGATCCCTATCGCCGGCTGTCGAGCCTGCCGGGCTATCCGGTGAGCGAGCACAACTATTGTTGGCTCTTGGAATCGCGCAACAAGCGCAGCCTCGCGCTCGATCTCACGCAGCCGCAAGGCCGCGCCGTCCTCTATCGGCTGGTCGAGCAGACCGACGTCTTCATCACCAACATGCCGTTCCCGGCCCGCGGCCGGCTCGGCATCACCTACGAGACGCTCAAGCCCATCAACCCGCGGCTGATCTACGCCTCGTTCAGCGGCTACGGCGAGACCAGCGAGGAAGCCAATAAGCCCGGCTTCGACAGCAACGCCTATTGGGCGCGCTCCGGGCTCATGGACATGGTGCGGCCGAGCGGCGACGCGCCGCCGGCCCGCTCGGCGCCGGGCATGGGCGACCACCCGTCGGCGCTGGCGCTGTTCTCCGGCATCGTCACCGCGCTCTATCGGCGCGAGCGCACCGGCGCGGGCGCCCACGTGTGCACCTCGCTGATCGCCAACGGCGCCTGGTCGAACGGCTGCTGGGTGCAGGCCAAGCTGTGCGGCGCGCGCTTCCTCGACCGTCCGCCGCGCGAGCACGGCCGCAACGCCATCGCCAACCACTACCGCTGCCGCGACGGCCGCTGGATCCTGTTGTCGCTGCTCAACGAGGAGCGGCAGTGGCCGGCGTTTGCCCGATGCATCGGCAAGGCGGAGCTGATCGACGACCCGCGCTTCGCCACCAACGCCGAGCGCCGCGCCCATGCGCGCGAGCTGATCGCGATTCTGGACGCGGTGTTCGCGAGCAAGGACCTCGCCGAGTGGCGCGCGCGGCTCGATGCCCACGGGCTGGTGTTCGGCTTCATGGCGCTGATGGACGACCTCCCCAACGATCGCCAGATGTTGGAGACCGGCGTGTTCGTGCCGATCGAAGGCGACACCATGCTCACGATCGATAGCCCGATCCGGATCGACGGCGCCGAGAAGGTCAGGCCGCGCCGCGCGCCGGCGCTCGGCCAGCACAGCGACGAGGTCCTGCGCGAGGCGGGCTACGACGGCGAGACGATCGGCGCGCTGCGCGCGGGTGGCGTGGTGGGATGATGCCCCGCCGGTCATTGCGAGAAGCTTTACCCACGGAGCAATTCAGAAACGGCATCGCATGCCTGGATTGCTGCGCTTCGGTTTCCCTCAGCACGCTCCAAGATCGCCCGGCTTTCGCTCCGCGCAAGCCAGGTTAGCTGCTTTGCCCCGATGGTCGGGGATCGCGTTACTATCCCGTCATGCAGCCCGCCGAATTCTTCAGCTATCACGCGCCCGCGCTCGAAGTGCAGGAGGCGCGCCACAACCTCATTCTCGCGATCCTCGCGCGGGCGGCGCGCGAGAGCGTGCAGGACGTCGTCACCTGGAGCCTGGGCGCGCCCGGCCAATGCGCCGCCATGTCGCTCGGCTGGCAGATCGTTCTCGGCGAGCTCGACACCGCGCGCTGCAGGGAACTGGCCGATATCACCGCCGACGTCGCGTATCCGGGCGTGATCGGCCCGGATCGCACCGCGCAATGGTTCGTCGAGCGCGCGAACGCGCTCGGCCTCGCGTTTCTCGATCCCGTGCGCCATCACATTCAAGTTCTGATCGAGCCGCCGAAATACCCCGGCGCGGCGGGCCACGCGCGGCCGGTGACGGCCGAGGATGCGTCTTTGTTTGCCGACTGGATGGTGGCGTTCGCGGCCGAAGCGGTACCGCACGATCCCCCGCCGGTGCGCGAACGACTGGAGCGGGCCGCCGGCGAAGGCCGGCATCTGTTCTGGATCGTGGACGGCGAACCGGTGTCGGTCGCCGGCATCGGACGGCGAACCCGCAACGCGGTTGCGATCAACGGCGTCTATACGCCGGCGGCGCTGCGCGGACGCGGCTATGCGGGCTCGGTCACGGCCGCGGTCGTCGAGCGGGCCTATGCGGAGGGCAGGACGATCGCGTGCCTTTACACTGACGACGCAAACCCGTTCTCGAACCGCTGCTACGCCAAGATCGGGTTCAGGCCGGTGTGCGCATCGGTGAACTTTCCGAAGCGCTTGCCGGCGGGCGCGTAGCCCGTTGTCGGCGCGCCATGACGGACTGGTCGAGCGCACCAAGCCCAACTACGATGCCGCGACGATTTAGGCGCGCACAGGGGCAGCTCTGATGATGCTCGTTCGGTTTATGGCGGTGCTCGCGGCGCTGACCGCGGTCGCGCCGCTGCCGGCTCACGCCCAGCAATGGCCGAGCCGCCCGATCCGCATGATCGTGCCGTTCGCGGCCGGGGGCTCGACCGATGTCGCCGCGCGCCTCGTCGGCGAGCAGCTTTCGCGCGCGCTCGGCCAGCAGGTGTACGTGGAGAACCGCACCGGCGCCAACGGCAATATCGGCATCGAGGCCGCCGCCAAGAGCGAGGCCGACGGCTACACGGTCCTGATCGCGCCCGACGCGATCGCGAGCAACCCGCACGTCTACAAGGTCAACTACGACGCGCTCAAGGATCTCACGCCGGTGATCCAGCTCTCGCGCCAGCCGATCGTGCTGGCCGCGCACCCTTCCCTCGGCGTCAACACGGTCGCCGAGCTGGTCACGCTGGTCAAGGCGCAGCCGGGGCTGCGCTACGCGACCGGCAGCGGTTTCGGCTCATCGCAACACATGGTGACGCAGTGGTTCGCGCAGATCGCCGGCATCGCGCTCGAGCAGGTTTCGTATCGCGGCGGCGGGCAAGCGATCAACGACCTCATCGCCGGCCACGTCAAGCTCGGCTCGCTCGGCTCGACGCCGCTCATTCCGCACTATCGGGCCGGCAACCTGCGCCTCCTGGCGCAGACCACCGCCGAGCGCTCGGCGAGCCTGCCGGACGTGCCGACCTACCAGGAGGCCGGCATCAAGGGGCTGGTGCTCGACCAGTGGCTCGGCGCTTTCGTGCCGGCTGGAACGCCGCCGGCGATCGCGGCGCGGCTCAACGCCGAGATCGGCAAGGCGCTCGCCGAGCCGGCGATCCGCGACAACCTGGTGGCGTCCGCGCAGGAGCCGATCGGCGGCAGCGCGGACGCCTTCGCCCGCCTGGTCCGCGACGACTTCGAGAAATACGCGCGGCTCGCCAAGGAACTCAACATCAAGGTGAATTAGTTGGGCAGGCTGCGCCCGCGGCCATCCTTCAAGACGCCGCGCGTTCCGCGCGGCTCCTTAAGGAGCGGTCCGAAGGATGTTCGCTTTCATAGGACGTTGCACCTCGCGGCCCTTCGCCAAGCGGGGTCAATCCAAGTCCTTGCCGTCCATGCCGGCATTCTTGCGCGCCTTTGCGATCATGTCCTTGACGATCGGGCCGAGCTTGGTCGGGTCGCCGATCTGATCGATGGTCGGCCCGCGGTGCCAGCCCTCCAATACCGAAAGGATGCCGTTGCCGGTCTGGAACACGCGCGCGGTCACGTCCTGCGACTGCTCGCTCGCGAGCCAGGTCACGATCGGCGACACCCACTTGGTGTCGCGGCGCGCGCGCTCCTCCGGGGTAAGCTGCCGCAGGCCCTCGGTCATGCGGGTCTGCGCCGACGGCGAGATGCAGTTGACGGTCACGCCGTAGCGCCACAGCTCGCGCGCCGCGATGATCGAGAACGCCGCGATCCCGGCCTTGGCGGCGCCGTAGTTGGTCTGCCCGACGTTGCCGAAGATGCCGGAGGTCGACGAGGTGTTGATAATGCGCGCCTTCACCGGGCCGCCGCCCTTGCTCTGGTCGCGCCAATGTGCCGCGGCGTGGCGCGAGGGCGCGAACGTGCCCTTGAGATGCACCTTGATGACGGCATCCCATTCGTCCTCGCTCATGTTGGCGAGCATGCGGTCGCGCAGGATGCCGGCATTGTTGACCAGCACGTCGAGCCTGCCGAAGGTCTTGATGGCATGGCCGATCAGGTTGCCGGCGCCGGTCCAGTCGCTGACGTCGTCGCCGTTGGCGACCGCCTCGCCGCCGGCCGCGCGGATCTCCGCCACCACCTGGCTGGCGGGCGAAGCGTCGGTGCCGGTGCCGTCGACGCCGGCGCCGAGATCGTTGACCACGACCTTGGCGCCGTGCGCGGCCAGCATCAGCGCATGCTCGCGCCCCAGTCCCCGGCCGGCGCCGGTCACGATCGCAACCCGTCCCTCGCACAAGCGGCTCATGCGTTTCCCCTTTTTCCTGTCTCCGTCCGGCGGTCAGATCCCCGGCGCAAAACCGAACGTGCGCTCATAACGCTCCGCGTAGCGCGGCCACGCCTCCGGATTGACGATCCGCAGCGGGCGCTTGCCGTCGAGCGCGTCGAGCATCTGCTCGGCGGCAATGCGGCCCATCCTGATGCGCGCCTCCTTGGTGACGCCGGCGGTGTGCGGGCTGACCAGGACATTGTCGAGCGCGAGCAGCGGATGGTCGCGCGGCGGCGGCTCCTTCATCCACACGTCGAGCCCGGCCCCGGCAATGCGGCGGGCACGGAGCGCGTCGAGCAACGCGTCCTCGTCATGGATGAAGCCGCGCGCGGTGGTGATGAAGTAGGCGTGCGGCGGCATCAGGGCATATTCGCGCGCGCCGATCATGCCGCGGGTCTCATCCGTGAGCGGACAGTTGATCGAGACGTAGTCGGCCTGCCGCAAGAGGTCGGCAAGCTCGACCTTCTCGGCGCCGTACGCGGCCATTTCGTCGACCGAAAGGTAGGGATCGTAGGCGACCACGCGCATGCGGAAAAGTCCGCGGCAGAGCTCGCCCAGGCGGCGACCGACGTTGCCGAGCCCGACGATGCCGATGGTCTTGCCCAAGACCTCGGTGCTCAGGAAGGCATTGCGCTCGATGCCGTCCTGGCGGCGCATCATCCGGTCGGTCTCGATGATGCGCTTCGACAGGCAGAGCAGCATCGCGAGCGCATGCTCGGCGACCGATTCGGCATTGCCGCCGGCCTGGTTCACCACCAGGACACCGGCCTCCGTGCACGCCTTGACGTCGACGGTGTCGTAGCCGGCGCCGTTGCTGGAAACGATCAGCAGGTTGGGCGTGCGGCCGATGAGGTCGCGATCGACGTGATACTTGAAGTTCAACTCATCGCGCGCGGCACCGACCTGGTAGCCATGGGCTTCCGCCAGAATGGGCGCCGCGACGGCGTCGTCGCTGTCATTCTCGAGCCGGTCCAGGCGCACGTCCGGGCGCGTCGCCAACAGCTCGGCATAGCCGCCGTGCGCCAGGTACTTCACATAGAAGACGCGCTTGGTGTTGACCGGCATGGACCGAAACCCTGGAGCTCGAGGCTTGAATGGCGGCGGCGGGCTGAGGCCATTATTGCCGCGCCGGCATGGATCGCACAAACTGCCCCATCCACAGGGGTCAGCAAGGGAGCGGAAATGGCTGCCGTCGGAGAGGCCGCATCGGACAACCGGGCCTGGCACGAGATCGTGCAGGCGACGCTCAAGGCGAACGACGTCCGGCTCGTGACCTATGTCCCCGACAACGTGCTCAAGCCGCTGATCGCCGGCATCCACGCCGATCCGTTCTTCACCGTCTTTGCGGCCACGCGCGAGGAGGAGGCGCTCGGCATCGTCGCCGGCGCCTGGATGGGCGGGATGCGCGGGATCCTGCTGATGCAGACCAGCGGGTTCGGCACGCTCGCCAACGTGCTCGCCTCGCTCCCGGTCGCGTTCCAGATCCCGGTGCTGATGATGATCTCCGAGCGCGGCACGCTCGGCGAGTTCAACCTCGGCCAGGCGCTGGTCTGCCGCACCATGCGGCCGGTGCTCTCCGCGCTCGCGGTCGAGCACCACACCATCACCCGGCTCGACGAGGTCGAGTTCATCGTCGACCGCTCGATCAAGCAGGCGGTCGCGACCCGGGCGCCGGCAGCGCTGATCCTGTCGCCGCTGTTGACCGGCGGCAAGGTGTTCAAGGCCTGAGGAGCACCTGATGTCAGTGGTCGAGCAGCGGCCGATCGGTCCCGGCAACGCCCAGGTGATGAGCCGCTTCGAGCTCACCAAGCGGCTGGTCGCCAAGCTTCCCGGCGAGGAGGCGGTGATCGGCGGCATCGGCAACACCAACTTCGATCTCTGGTGCGCCGGCCGTCGGCCGCAGAATTTCTACATGCTCGGCAGCATGGGGCTCGCCTGCCCGATCGCGCTCGGCGTGGCGCTGGCGCAGCCGGCGCGGCGCGTGATCGCGCTCGAGGGCGACGGCTCGCTGCTGATGCAGCTCGGCTCGCTCACCACCATCGCCATGCTGGCGCCGAAGAACCTGATCGTGGTGGTGATGGACAACCAGAGCTACCAGATCACCGGCGGACAGCCGACCGCGACCGCGGCCGGCGCCGACCTCGTTACCATCGCGCGCGGGGCCGGCATCGCACAGAGCACCTGGGCCGCCGACGAGGCGATGTTCGACGAGCTCGTCGACAAGGCGCTCAAGGCCGACGGACCTTGGCTGATCGCGGCGCGGATCGACGACCAGCCGGGCGCCGGGGCGACCGACCGCGACCCGGTCGTCATCACCGACCGCTTCATGCGCGGCCTCGGCACCAAGAAATAGCGGGAGGCGCCCGCCTCTCGCCTCGGCCGTGCTGCCCGGCTGCCCTCCTCCGCGCGACCAATCCGGCGCGCCTCTACGGCTTTCCGTGGAACGTGCAAAGGCTGCGACCGGCGGCGTCGACCGACATGGGCGACCGTCTGCCCGCCGGGAGCTTATCGGCTCGGCGCCCGCGGAGATGCGGCGATGTTTTGGGCCTCGCAAAGCCCCCGCGCTGGCCCGGGCCGTGCCCGATTGTCGGACGACGCCGACGCATGATATGGGAATAGCGCGTCATGATTTGACCCAAACTGCCGACGGTGGCGCCCCTGCCGCAACGCAAGACGTTCCGGGCCGTACTGATCAAGCCCTCACACTACGACGACGACGGCTACGTCATCCAGTGGGTCAGGAGCGGCCTGCCGGCGAACTCGCTGGCGTGCGTCTACGCCCTGGTCGAGGACTGTGCGCGGCGGGGCGTCCTGGGCGAGGACGTCGACTTCGAGGTCATTCCCTACGACGAGACCAACACGATCATCCGCGTCAATCGCATCATTCGCGACCTCAAGCGCGCGGACGCCGGCTTCGTGGGCCTGGTCGGGGTGCAGTCGAACCAGTTCCCACGCGCCAGCGATTTGGCGCGGCAGTTTCGTGCCGCCGGCATTCCGGTGGTGATCGGCGGGTTCCACGTCTCCGGCTGCCTTGCGATGCTCCCCGAGCTGCCGGACGACATCAAGGCGGCGCAGGCGATGGGCGTCACGCTGTTCGCGGGCGAGGCCGAAGGCCGCATGGACGGCTTGCTGCGCGACATCTGGCACGGCCGGCTCAAGCCGCTCTACAACTTCATGAACGACCTGCCCGAGATGAGCCGGGCGGTGCCGCCGTTCCTGCCGCGCGCAGCGGTCAAGAAGACCATGCGGGATTATTCCAGCTTCGACGCCGGTCGCGGCTGCCCGTTCCAGTGCTCGTTCTGCACGATCATCAACGTGCAGGGCCGCAAATCGCGCTATCGCACGCCCGACGACATCGAGGCGATCATCCGCGCCAATGAGGCGGTCGGGATCCGCCGCTTCTTCATCACCGACGACAATTTCGCGCGCAACAAGAACTGGGAGGCCATCCTCGATCGGTTGATCGACCTGCGCGAGAACCAGGGGTTCCGCTTCAAGTTCACGATCCAGGTCGACACCTTGTGCCACCGCATGCCGAATTTCATCGAGAAGGCGGCGCGCGCCGGCTGCAATCGCGTGTTCATCGGGCTCGAGAATATCGATCCGGACGCGCTGATGGCGGCGAAGAAACGGCAGAACAAGATCTGGGAATACCGCAAGATGCTGCAGGCGTGGAAGGACGTCGGCGCCACCACCTATGCGGGCTATATCATCGGCTTTCCAGAGGACACGCCGGAAAAGATCCGCCGCAACATCGAGATTATCAAGCGCGAGCTGCCGCTCGACTTGCTGGAGTTCTTCTTCCTCACCCCGCTGCCCGGTTCCGAGGACCACAAGGTGCTCGCCTCCAAGGGCGTGTGGATGGACCCGGACATGAGCAAGTACGACCTCAACCACCGGGTCAGTCACCATCCGAAGATGACCGACGCGGAGTGGGAAGGCATCTACCGGGAGTGCTGGGACATCTTCTTCAACGCGGAGCACCTGGAAACGGTGCTGCGCCGCGGCGCCGCCCGCAACGTCAACATCAAGACGTTGTTCGGAGCCTATGCCGGCTTCCAAGCCGCCATCAAGGTGGAGAAGCTGCATCCGCTCGAAGGCGGAATATTCCGCCGCAAGGTCCGCACCCAGCGCCGGCAGGGATTGCCGCGGGTGCATCCGCTGGTCTTCTATCCGCACCGCGTATACGAGACGACGCGCAGCATCATCGCAATGGCCGGGCTCTACCTGCGCTGCCGGCGGGTATGGAAACGCGTCGCGCAAGACCCCAACCGGCGCGCGTACACCGACCTGGCGCTGCAGCCGTCGACCGAGGACGAAAGCACCGATTTGATGGCGACATTCGGCGAGGCGATTCCGGACACCTACGGCGCGCCGGTCAAGCGGCGGCGCCCGGCGGTCCTGGCGCCGGTTGCTTCCGCCGGATAGCAAAAGCGGCTCGGCCGGCGCCCGCCCCTCTCTTCCTTGCCAAGGATCAGCGCTTGCATTGGGTGCGGGGGTCGTGCTCTGCAAGTGGCCGCGGCGCTGCGCCGGGACGCATTGCCCGGGTGCGGAAGAGCAGAACATGGTCCAATACAGCGAGGTCCAAGACGGCAGAGCGGGCGCCTCGCCCGCCGCGATCAGCGCCCACTACGATCTCAGCGAGGAGTTCTTCCGGCTCTGGATCGGGGCGGACTTGATCTATTCGTGCGCGCTGTTCGACGGCACGCAGGATCTCGCCGAAGCCCAGCGCCGCAAGCTCGACTATCACATCGCGGCGGCCGGCGCGGCCGGCGCCAATTCCGTGCTCGACGTCGGCTGCGGCTGGGGAGCGCTGCTCAACCGGCTGGTCGAGCATGCCGACGTCAAGCGCGCCGTCGGGCTGACGCTGAGCCCGTCGCAGGCGCGTTGGGTCGAGCGCACCGCCCGGCCGGGCGTGGAAGTGAGGTATGAGCATTGGCGCGACCACGTGCCGGCGAGACGCTACGATGCCATCATCTCGATCGGCGCCTTCGAGCATTTCGTGCACCGCGGCCTCGACAGCGCAAGCAAGCTTGCCGTCTACCGCGACTTCTTCGCATTCTGCGATCGGGCGCTGGTTTCGCGCGGCCGCCTGTCGCTGCAGACGATCGCCTACGGGTTGACGCCGCGCGACGTCGATCCGTTCATCTTCGAGCGCATCTTTCCCGAGAGCGAGCTGCCGCTGATCTGGGAACCGATCGTTGCCGCGGACGGAAAGTTCGAGCTCATCGCGCTGCGTAACGACCGCGAACACTACTTCCGCACCTTGCGGATCTGGGAGCGGAACCTGAATGCGCATCGGGACGAAGCGGTGGCGATCGTGGGCGAAGAGGTGTTCACCGACTTTCGCCGTTACCTGCGGGATTCGGCGGCAGGGTTTCAGAGCGGCCTGGCGTGCCTTCTTCGCATGGCCTTTGCGAAGTCGAGCTGACTTGCCCGAACCCGCCGCCGCGAAGCGTTCAAGTCCCATGCCTCCGCACGCCCGTTGCAAGCGCCAATGACCGACACGGCTCGCGAGGTCTGGATCACCGGGATCGGCATCGTCTCGGCGCTCGGCGACGGCCCGGCCGCCCATTGGGACGCGCTCGACGCCGGACGGATCGTCGTCGATACGACGACGTTTGCGCCCTACGTGGTGCATCCGCTGGCTGCGGTGGAGTTCGAGCGGCAGGTCGGGCGCAAGCACGTCCGGCAAATGGAGCCGTGGCAGCGGATCGGGACCTATGCGGCCGGCTCGGCGCTCGACGACGCCGGCTTGAGGAGCGACGAGGCGGTGCTCGCGAACGCCGACCTGATCGTCGCCACCGGTACCGGCGAGCGCGACCTGCCGAACGAGGACGTGATCCTGGCGGGCTGGTCGAAGGCCGCGGATCCGGCGGCGTTCCTCAACGAAAGGCTCATGAACGATTTGCGGCCGCGGCTGTTCCTGGCGCAGCTGCCCAACCTGCTGGCCGGCTACATATCGATTCTGTTCGGATTGACCGGCTCCTCGCGCACGTTCATCGGCGAGGAATCGGCCGGGCTCGACGCCTTGCGGATCGCGGTCGCGCGTATTGCGTCCGGCCAAAGCGAGGTCAGCATCGTCGGCGGCGCCCACAACGGCGAACGCAAGGACCTGTTCCTGCTCTACGAGTTCGGCGGGTTCAACTTGCGCGGCCCGCATGTGTCGGTGTGGGAGCGAGGGCCGACGGGCGCTTTCGCACTCGGCTCGGCCGGCATCTTCGTCGTGCTGGAAGCGCGCGCGCATGCCGAGCGGCGCGGCGCCAGCCCGTATGCCCGCGTGAGCAAGGTGCTTGCCGCCCGTGGGCCGCGGCGCGCAGGCTCGGTGCGGGCCGAGCTTCGCCGCATGTGGGAGGCGCTGCGACCCGACGTCGAGCCCGGGAATGCGGCGGCGATTTCGGGCGCCACGGGTGTCGAGCCGGCCACCAAGGAGGAGTTGAGCTTCCTGCTCGAGGAGGCGGGCGTTCCGTTCCGGGCGACGGGGACCTATATGGGGCACGCGATGGAGCCGCAGTTTCTCCTCAACGCCGCCATCGCGGCGCTGACTGCAAAGCACGGGAGGCTGTTTGCCCCCGCGCGCGGAGAGCCGGCGGAAGGTTCATCCGGGGGCGCCGTCCGCCAGGTTGTGGTCACGGGGGTCGGCCATTGCAGGGGTGAGGGAATGGCGTTGGTCGAGGCTGTCACGCTCAAAGGGGCAGGATGACCTCTTTCGTCGATGACCGCGGCCGGCCGATCATCGTCGTGACCGGGATGGGTATCGTCACCTCTCTCGGCGCGGGAACCGCCGAGAACTGGCAGCGCTTGACCGCCGGCCAGTCCGGCATCCGCAAGATCACGCGCTTTCCGACCGAGGGTTTAAGGACGCAGATTGCCGGCACCGTCGATTTCATGCCGGCGGATCCGCCCTGTCTTGCCGCCCGCTGCGAGAACATGGCGATGCTGGCGGCGGAGGAAGCGATCGCCCAGGCGGGCGCCAACCGCGGCGATTTCCCCGGGCCGTTGTTTGTCGCGACACCGCCGGCGGAAGTGAACTGGCCGCAACGATTCGACGTCGCCATGGCGTCCGATCCGGACGAGACGTTGGGCTACGATGCGTTGCTGCGCACTGCGCGCGCGCGCTCGTTCGCCGCCTACCACCGGCGCTTCATGTCGGCATCGGTTGCCGACCGCCTTGCCGACACGTTCGGCACCAAGGGCTCGCCGATCTCGCTGCAGACCGCGTGCGCGTCAGGCGGCGCCGCCATTCAGCTCGCGCTCGAGGCCATCCGCCGCGGCGAAGCCGAGGCGGCGCTCTGCGTCGGCACCGACGGCTCGGTCAGCCCGGAGGCGGTGGTCCGCTTCTCGCTGTTGTCCGCGCTCTCGACGCGCAATGAGCCGCCGGCCGGTGCCGCCCGTCCGTTCGCCAAGGACCGCGACGGCTTTGTGATGGCGGAAGGCGCCGGCGCGCTCGTGGTCGAGAGCCTGGCATCGGCGCGGGCGCGCGGAGCGCGGGTTCTCGGCGTGATCGCCGGATGCGGCGAGAAGGCGGATTCATTCCACCTGACGCGGTCGAGCCCGGACGGCAAGGCGATCATCGCCAGCATCAGCCAGGCCCTCTCCGACGCCGCATTGGAGCCGGACGCGATCGACTACGTCAACGCCCACGGCACCGGCACGCCGGAGAACGACAAGATGGAATGCCTCGGCGTGATGACGGTGTTCGGCGCGCGCGCCCGCGACGTTCCGATATCGTCCAACAAGTCGATGATCGGGCATACGCTCTCGGCGGCGGGCGTGGTGGAGGCCGCGTTCACGCTGCTTTCGATCGCGCACCAGCGCCTGCCGCCGACGATCAATCACAACGTGCCGGATCCTGCCATCCCGCTCGATGTGGTGCCGAACGTCGCGCGCGACGCGCGCGTGCGCCATGCGGTCTCCAACTCGTTCGGCTTCGGCGGCCAGAACGTCAGCATCGTGATCAGTGCCGAGCCCGCCTGACCGCGCTCGGCTCGCGAGGCGCCCACCGTAGGGTGCGCAAAACGCCGCGGTGGCGGCGCGTGCGCGCGGGCAACCTGGGAAACATACGTGCGCACGGCGCGGTACCCGCGCCTTTGCGCACTCTACTCCACCTGAGCCGTGGCGCGGGCGGCGAATGCCGGGTCGAACACCCGGTCGGCCATCACCTGGCAGCGCTTGATCAGGCGGTGCTCGTCGGGCCCGTAGTCCGGATGCGCGTAGTGCAGCGTGCCGATGTTGTCCCACATCAAGACGTCGCGCTCGGTCCATCGATGGGCGTAGCGGTATTTCGGCTGCAGCTGATGCGCGAACAGAAGCTCGAGCAGCGCGTCGCTCTCGGCCGCGGGCAGTTCGTTGATGCGCACCGCGTAGCCCGGATTGGCGTACAAGATCTTGCGGCCGGTGATCGGGTGCGTGAGGAAGACCGGATGCGAGACCGGCGGCTTCCTGCGGCGCTGCTCCTCGGTGAGCGGCGGGCGCGTGCTGCCCGGCTGCGCGCGCATCTTGTCCCAGAATTTCGCGAAGTCGTGCAGGATGGTCGCGCCCGCGAGCCGCGTCTTCAGGTCGGCGGGAAGGCCGTCATAGGCCGCGTGCATGCCGGCAAACTCGGTCGCGCCGAGCGGCCGGCCGTTGCGGCGCGGCACCTTGAGCGCGTAGAGCACGTTGGCGAACGCGATCGTTGAGCTGTAGGACATGTCGGTGTGCCAATCCTGCCCGGCATCGGCGAGCCCGATCGGGTGGCCGTTCTCCTTGATGTTGGAGAGGATCATCACCTCCGGATGGACCGGATCCTGGAACGCGCCGGCGACGTTGACCTCGAGCTCCCCGAAGCGGCCGGCAAAGGCCTTCAACGCCGCGGTGTCGAGCTCCTGGCCGGGGAAGCACAGCACGCCGTAGCGCCCGAGCGCGCCGAGGATCGCACCGAATTCGCGGTCGGTCAGCGCGCGCGAAAGATCGACGCCATCAATCGTGGCGCCGAGGGCATGTCCGGTCGGCCGAACGTCGAGCATGGCGATGTCTCCGGCGAGCGCTCGCGACCGGGCTTTCGCCAACATATTCTATTGCCGCGGTCGCCGATGCCAAGCGGCAACACGCTGGAGCCGCCGCGGTGCGGCCGGGAGTGGTGCGGCCGGGAGTGGACCGGGCGGCGGAAACGCCCTATATCGACGGCGCCCACCGCATCTTGGGACCATCCCGGCGTCGCCAACGTACGGGCGCGGACGGTCCAAGCGACGGCCCCGTTGGGGGATAGTTCAACGGTAGAACAGCGGACTCTGACTCCGTTAATCTAGGTTCGAATCCTAGTCCCCCAGCCACTTAGGAAACCCCTGTCCCCCAACGCTTTCCGCGATTTCTGGCGATGCGGCTCAAGGCGTATGTCGCAGTATGTCGCTCCCATATTTTCCCAAGCATTTTCAACGGCCGCCAACAGGTGCCGGCGGCTCCGTGCGACATGCTTGCGACATGAAACGACTCGGATTCCCCGCCAGCCGCGTCCTATCTTGTGCGCTATGAAAAAGCCCCGCGAAGTCATCCAGCCCCGTTGGAGCGTCTACCTGTTGAAGCGCAAGGCGGAGCGCCTGCCCTTCACGGTCACTGCGCGGGACAGCGAAGCGGCGATTAAGCGCGCCATTGAGGAACACGACATCCCCGAGCGAGAGCGGTTCCGGATCAGCGTGCAGCGGGAGGCGTAGGCTGTCGAGGCCCCCTCCTAACGAGGCGAGCGGCAAGCCGCAATCTCGGTCATTTTCTTCCGGCGTTCTCAAGGCTAGCGGCGACGGTACTGATCCGTTTTGATGCCACTGCTCCGCTTTGCGCAGGACAGTTGTCTGCTCTTGGGTTGTTCACAGGGTGTGCAATATTGAACAGATCGCCTAATCGGCTCGCCCTAAGCTGCGATCATTACCGGCCAAAACAACACCGATACAGGCGCCGGTGACTGAGAGACCGATTGCGCTCCCGCCTGACCTACGAGGTCATCAAAGGGGGCGCCGCCATGGGCACAATACATCCGTTCACACAACTTCAGCCGTTCGATCCCATCACTTGCGACGCCATGGGCTTGGCGTTCGACAGCGCCTGGCAAGAGCTATTGATGTCGAGCACACGCTTGGCATCTTCCGCCTATGCCGACGCGACGCGTGAAGCCCTCGCCAAGCACATCATCGACTTAGCCCAACGCGGCGAACGCGATGTGAATCGGCTCCGTGGTGACGCGGTGGCCTTTGTGCTGGACGCGCTGTCGCTTGCCCAGGAACCACTTGCCCTGGAACCGGAAGCGCAATCTCGCGCAGACCTGTGCTGGCTCAGTCCGGGAGCCGCATCAGGCGCACGACCTATTGGGTAGGCGATAAGCCAGTATCGCTCGTCTACATCCCGGCGCTCGCCGACGAGCATCCCGAGACAATCAACGACGAGCGGGCCGCGCCACCCCTATACCATCGTCGCCCTACCGTTCCGGGCGGACGCCTGATCGAGGTCAAAAACCCGGCCTCGCCAGCGACTAAGCGCGATGCCGAGGGGATCGGCTGGGGACGGTAGGAAGAGCTCGCAGAGGGCTGCCCCAAGATCGCCGCCGAACAAGATCATGGACCTGTCAGAAAGCGCGACGCGCAAGATATTCCGCCGGCTTGAGGAAACCAGCGCCGCCGCGAGAGCAGAGGAAAAGGGAGCCTCCGACAGCTTATTGCGCGAAACACAAGAGAAGCTGCACCAAGCCCTATCCGACCTGGCCCGAGCGCGATACGAGGCGAACGTCGCCGTGCGGACGGAACGGGAACGGTGCCTTAGCATTGTGGAGCAATTCGCCACGACGGGTGACTACCGCGGTCTGTCGCGGGTTATCGCCGACGCCATACGCAAGGGGCCGGCATGACGGACAAGCCGGGCAGCTCGCGTGCTCGGGGCCACTTGTGGGTGCCGGACCTGCTGTCGTATTAACGATGTGTGTTTCATTACCGTCTTTTCCCTGCTGGCTTCATTCCGCCCTGCTTACCCACGAAGGCGGCAGTGCCGCGATCGGGGCCGCTCTGGCTGCACGAGATCAAGCACGATGGCTTCCGCATCATAGCTCGCAAGGACGGCTATCGAGTGAGGCTCTACAGCCGGCCGGGCAACGACCTAACACCGCGGTTCCGCTCATCGTCAAAACGGTGTCCCGGCTACGTACGGGCTCGATCATCATCGATGGTGAGGCGGTCGCTTGCGACGACAATGGCATCCCGAACTTCGATCGACTGCGATACTGCCACCACGATGATAGTGTGCTCTTGTGCGCCTTCGATCTGCTCGAACTGGATGGCGACGACCTGCGCCGCGAGCCCCTCGTAACGCGCAAGGCGACACTCGCCTCATCTTGTCCAAGGCATCGCCGGGCATCCTGCTCAATGAGCATTTCGAGCACGATGGCCCGACCGTGTTCGCGCACGCCTGCAAGCTCGGCCTTGAAGGTATCGTCTCTACGAGGAAGGACTCGTCCTATCGCTCCGGCCGGACGCCCGACTGGCTCAAGTGCAAGAACCCAGCCTCGCCTGGCGGCCGGAAGCTTACCCCCAAAGCGGTAACGCGCTTGGATGCAGATCGTGTGCGGCATGGCTGCACACCACGGTCGCTCCGGATGCCGCTGGTAAGACACCGTTGGATCCTCAAGAGGGGCCGCGTTCTCGGGAGAGAGGGTTACATGTTTGATCGCGGGATCGATCCTTTCTAGGAAGGACAGGGTCGCATAGTCGGAAAGATTGATGGAAGGGGGCGGCTTGGTCAGCACGAAACGAGCCTCAGCCACATATAGGTGCAGTTTTTGACGGACTGACTTCGTCACCCCGTTTTTCGCGACCTTGATGATGGGCTCTGCATAGCTCGGGTATAAGATCTCACACGCGCCCAATTCTCAAACCGGATAAGCCGGGAAACGGGATCTGCGAGCTCGCCATTGCGATGATCGCTGAAGAAGATTGTTTTCGGCTTCAGTGGCGCGATGGCGGCGGCCGTGACTGAAGGCACCTCCTCAATTCGGAACTCCTGAGGACTTGCGCCACTAACATTCCGGCGCCATTCAGACTGGCGGGCCTACCCATCTCATGTGCTGAGCGGCCGCGAGAAGCAATAGAAGCGCCAAGATCAAAATACCTGCGAGAAAGAATTTCTGCTCGGGCCGCATTCAGTCATTATAGCCATTGAGGCAAAACAGACCACGGACATGCTTGGCCAGAAATGGATTTGCTCACGGCTATCGCCAGTGCAGTCCTTCAGTGTCGCGCTGGGCGCGGGCGTTACTGTCCCTGCGGATCGCGCGATCCATGAGAGGGTCGGTCGATGTCTGATGAACCCGAGGTCACCAAGGTCCAGGAGACCAGTATTGAAACCATCGTCAGGCTTGAAGCCGAAGCGGAGCAACGCGTTTCGCCCACGGATCGTATCTCGGAGGCGATCGGCAGCTTCGCCGGGACGAACTATTTCATTTTGCTGCAGCTCGCCTGCGTTTCTATGTGGGTGCTGATCAATACCGGCGCGCTTCGCGTGGTGTCTGCCTTCGACCCCTACCCATTTCCTCTGCTGGCGACGCTGTTGGCACTGGAAGGTGTGTTGCTCGCAGCCTTTGTGCTGATCAGCCAGAAGCGGATGAGCCAACGAGCCGAACATCGCAGTCATCTCGACCTGCAGATCAATCTGCTGGCAGAGAAGGAAGTCACCAAGGTGATTCAACTCCTGCAGCGCATGAGCCGGCGTATGGGTCTGGGAGAAGAACTGGCCGACGCCGAAACCAGGGAGCTTTCAAAAGATACTGCGGTCGAGGGTCTCGCCCGCGGTCTTCGCGAAAGTCTCGATCCCGATAATGGCAAGCAGGGGGACCGCCCAGGTCCAAAAGCGGAAGAGGCCAAGGCCGATCCCGACACTAGATGAGTCAGGGAATGGTTTCGCTCTTTACGCTTCAGTCCATTGTCAGTGCCTATTGGTGATCGTCAGGCTGTGTGGAACAGGCGCGTTAATGTCGTCCAGCCACCCGAGGCCAAGGACACGAGAGGCAAGGCCACCACCAAGACTAATCCAACCAATGCGAACCCCAGGGCTAGCGCGGCCAACGCAGCCAATGCATCAAGGCTCTCAAGCCGCCGCATGACGTCCACCCTCCCGTTCCGCGGGTCGCGAATCCTCGAAACAATCAAGCGAAAGCGGAAACCGTCGCGACCCTGCCAACCTTCGTGAACACTTATGCTGCTGTAGGCTGCCGAGCTGCTTCCGTCTTCACGGTTGCGATTTTCTTCTCAGCCTCCTGCTGCGTCGGCAGCCGGCCCTCTGGCGTCAATTGGTCCACCGTTGCGGGCAATTCACGGCTCAACACTTCCAGCAGCTCTGACCTTGATAACCCGGTCTCCTTCATCAGCCACTCGATTTTCTGGGGGCCGAGAGCTTGCTCGAGTTGTGAGGCCGACATGGGCTTGTTCGTGCCCGGCTCGATCCAAGACTTAATGGTTTCACCAAAGCCCTTTTGCTGAAAATCCTTCAAGAGGTCTTGGAGGCCTTGCACCAAGGGCGCTGCTCCGAGACTTTGCACCAGGTCGGGCATCTGTTGGGCGGACTGCCCGCCAGGGGCAGATGACGGTTCGGCACTCGGACCTCGGTGGCCAATCCATTCAGCGAGTCGTCCTTTTCCTTGGTACGTGCGGTAGGCGAGTACGCCGATAAGCGCCAATGTGATCGGGTGCATTGCCGGGCCTCCTTTTGTCTCCTGAACAACCTCTATCAGTGAGAAAGGTTGCGCCGCCGCGCGCCCGCACCGACAGGCACCCGCACCGGGGCTTCCTTTGGCCATATCCGGTCACTGGCGCATGTGGCGCAGCGCTGCCCGCAGGGGGAGACGGCGCGGCGCGCGAGCCGCCCTATGGGCTGGCTCGATTCGAGGACTTCCGTCGGAGGTCCGCGACGGGCGTCGTGCCCCGAATTGTCCTGCGCTAAGTTCTTGTTACTTCCTCGTCGTTCTTGTCATCGTTGTCATCAGGCACGAAACCACTGCCGCCGCATGTTGGGCACTGCATCTCGCCGTTGGTGCCTTTTTGAATGACGCCGTCGGCATTGCAATCAGGGCAGGTCTTCATGTCTAGCTTCCCGCGTATCGTTGGTCATGCCCGCGGGGGCGGGATCGCTGGCTGCCGGCCGTCGGCTTCGGAAGCAAGTTGCAGCCAACGCCGTCCTAAGATGAGCAAAGCCGTTCGATCGCCCTCCGAAGGCGCTCTTTCGGCGTTCTCGGCGCAGATTTGCGCGTACCGATGATACTCCGCGATTTCTGACATACGCGCTCACCACTGGCCCGTTTCGGCGTCTCTCTCAGTCAGCGCCACTGCCGGGGGTCTCAAGCGCTACGCCCAATGCCTCGCAGGTAGCGGGCTCGAATATCCGCCTCGCGATCGGATGGATGCTGCCCATGGCACACGTCCCCGAGCCGAACCCGGAAAGCAAAGCCCCGGGAGCCTGGGGAGGTCTGTTCAAAATTGCTCAGTCGATGGTCCGTTTGTGGTCAAAATTGCTCACTTCGGAGCCTTTATTTCTGGTTTTTCGTAGAGGACGGCATCGAGGAGGGAGGAGTGGACTTCAAGGTCGCCGTTGTAGGTGATGTAACCCAACTGGCGAAACCTGTTCATAAAGTGACTCACCCGGGATCGAGTGGTGCCAATCATCTCGGCAAGCGTTTCCTGACTGACCTTCGCGATTATCGTCTCTGGCCTTCCGTCTTTGCCAACGTTTGCCAATAGCAGCAGAGCCCGCGCCAGGCGCTTCTCGCTCGAATTGAACAGCTGGTCGACCAAGTCCTCTTCAACGCGCAGGGTGCGGGCCAAGAGATGGGCCGTGAACAGCTCGGAGAAGCTCGGCTGGTCGCGGAGCATTCGCGCCATGGCCGCCCGTTCCAATCGGGTAATCACGCAGTTCGTTACGGCCCTGGCGGTCGAGACTCGCCGTGGCCGACCTGTTAGGCAGCCCTCGCCGATGAAGTCTTCGGCTTTGAGGAACGCGATGACCGCCTCTTTACCCTGCTCCGAGATGACCGTGACCTTCACCCTGCCCTGTTGAATGTAGAAGATGGAGTCAGCTGGGTCCCCCTGAACGAAAATTGCTTGACCCTTGCGGTAGCTGGTAACGGTGACGCCGCCGTCGGCCTTAGCGAGAAAGGCTTTCGGATCGAATTTGGGTTTGGGTTTCCTTGCCATGAGGGTTCCCTCGCCTGACGGGCCTGCGTTCGTCCACGAGCGCCGACCGGCTTCTTGGCGGTGATGAGACATCATACGTCGTTAGCGTGTGACGAGTCGAATTGCACACGAGGCTCCATCATCGCGATCGTCGCTGACCCTCGTCCATCGCAACCCGTCCTGGAGCCGAGTGACCGATCGCGGTGGGCGGAAGATCGGGGCGGGGACCGGACCCCAGGCTTCCTCCGCCCGCGCAATCCAAATCGCCTTCCGTCGGGAACCAGACATTAGGCCCCGGTTTATCCCACCATCGATCCTCAGAACCAGGGGAATATCTATGATGAACCCCGCAGAGGAATTTCGCCGACACGCGACCGAGTGCCGCCGCATGGCGCAGCAGACCGTCAACGCGGAGAGTAAGGCCACTTGGAATCGGATGGCTGACAGGTGGTTGCGCTGCGCAGAACGGGTGCAGCCGCAGCCCGCGCGCCGGGTGCTGCGGTATCGACAGTCCGAAACGCAGATTTATCGCAACGTGTCATAGGATTGCCGCTACGAAAACGCTCCTGGTGCGGCAAGGCTGGTCGCTCCAGTAGTTCCGCTCGACCCGATCCGAGGGCATTGCGCCCTGTCGCCGCCGACATGGCAAGCTGCGCGCCGGTTCGCGCAAAGCCGCGGCTCGGGGGAGGGTCGCAGGGCGAGGGCGCCCGCCCAAAGACGTCCGTTCTTGATCGTGGGGATCGGCGCTTCTGCGGGTGGGCTTGCCGCCTTCAAGAGTTTCTTTGCCAACGTCCCTGCCGCGGCCGCACCGTCACCACCGGACAACCGACCGCGCTCCCGAAAGGCGACGATAAAAAGATCGCCGGGAACGGTGGTTTCGACGATGGGCTCGACGATCAGAGTGATGGAGCGCGGATGACCATCGATCTGGGTGGAAAGATTCGGGTCGAGCAGGGGGTCGGCGTCAACTCTGGCTCATTCGGAACATGGTGGTCGACAGGAATTGCATGTCCGCATTCGGCGTCGGAAGGAATTGGGGGACCCGCTGCCTGGGCTCAAGCGTGCGGCGCACACAGCCGTTTCGCAAGCAGCCGCGGCACCGGGTCGCGCGGACATTCGTCCGCCAGTTGCTCGAACAGAACAGCCGCACGCAAGCGGTCGTCATCAATTGAACGAAACGCGTCAAGATACCTGTCGCGCCAGTCATGCGGAGCGTCTGGCGGCCACGGCTCGAAGACCGCGACCGCTGCATCATGCCCTCGTAGCGTGGTCGTACCGAGCGGTCGAAGAAGCGCGGCATCGCAGCGCGCTGCCGCCGCCGGGCCCACACAGATCGTGGAACCCAGCTCCTTGTTCGCGACCTCGAGCCGGGCGGCCGCGTTGATGGCGTCACCGTGGGCCGTGTAGTCGAGCTTGGTCAGAATTCCGACGTCGCCGACCACTGCAGGCCCGGTCTCGATTCCGATGCGTGTTCGCCCCAGACCGATCGCACTCGGCTCAGCCTGATGGCGGTAGCTCTCGATCCAAGCCCGCAGCGCAATGGCGCAGTCGACCGCTCGTCGCGGATGATCGTCGAGATCGATCGGCGCGTTGAAGAGCGCGTGGACCGCGTCACCGACGAGCTGCATCACCATGCCGCCATGCTCGACGATGATCGTGGCAGCGCCTTCGAAATAGCCGTCGAGCACGGCGACGAGCCGCTCCGGATCGGTGCGTCGGGTCATCGCCGTAAAACCTTCGATATCGGTAAAAAGCGCGGTGACCTCACGCCGTTCGCCGGCGAGCTTCACCAGTCCGGGATGCTCGACGATCCGGCGCACGACGGCAGGCGCAAGGTGCTGCTCGAAGCGCTGCCGCACCAGCGCCTCGCGCCGGCGGGTCACGGCGTAGGCCGCAACCGATGTCACCACGAAGGCGAGCGCGGCGGCGAGCGACGGCAGCAGCGGATCGACGAGGCGGTCGGTGAAGATGGACAGCCCCAGCGATGACGCCCACGCAAGAGCAAGCAACGCCACGGTGGCCAGCGCGCCGACAATCGGCGATAGCGCGGCGCCTGCCGCCACGCCCAGCAGACCCGCTCCGCAGACTATCGATGCCTCGATCACCCGCCATTGGTTGAGGGTGCGCGGAACCCGCCCCGAGAAGATCTGCGCGACCGCGTCGGCTTGGATCTCAACCGATGGCGTAAGCGGATCCGTGGGGGTCTGGCGCAACCCCCCGAGCTCCGGCGCCGACGCGCCAAGAAGTACGACCGCTCCAGCGAGCCGACTTGCATCGGCGGTGCGGTCCATGACGTCGGCGACCGAGATCGTGCGGGCGGCGCGCTGCTCCGGCGGCACGGGAACGAGGCGCAACAGAGCATCGCGGGGCAGGGCAATCGAGAGATCGCCGGTTGCCAGCATCGGCGGGTCCGACTGGATGAGATACGCCGACGACTGGCGCGCCAGCCGCACAGTCTCGAGCGCAAAACCCGGTCGCAGGGTGTCCGCTACGCCCACGAGGAGCGGTACGCGGCGAACCATCCCATCGGCGTCGCCGGGCAACGACAAGGCGCCGATCCCGGCGGCCGCCCCGGCGAGCAGCGGGAGCGGCCCCACCGCACCGCTGGCTCGCCACAGCTTGTCAATCGGCAACGGGCCGCGCGTTGCGATCGGTACACCGGGCACCGGGATCGCGAGGTCCGGATCGAGCACGAACCCAAGCGCGACCGGCAGCCTGAACGTCTTCGCGAGGCTGCTGTCGCCATCCGTCAACCCGCCAGCAAGCGCCAGAAGATCGGCACGACCGGTGAGCCTAGCCAGCAGACGTGCGAGCGCCGCAGGAGACCGAGCATCCGGTTCAATGAACAGGATATCGATGGCGATCGCCGCTGGCTTCGCGTCGGCAACGGTCTCGACAAGTCGCGCCATCACATCGCGTGGCCATGGCCACGAGCCCAGTGCCTCGATTGATCGGCGATCGATGTCGAGGACGATGACGCGTGGGCCGCGCTGGTCGTTCGCCGTCGGCCGCAGTCGTGCATCCGCGCCGAGCACCCGATCGAAAGCGGTATCGCGCAGGATCTCGCGCCAAGTACCCGGCATCAGGAGCATCGCCGCAAGGAACAAGGCGAGCGCCGCGATGCCGGCGACGATGGACGCACGACGCCTCAGGAGACGTCTAAGCATCGTCCCGCCGCGCCAGCTCAGCAAGCTTGACCGGGTCACAGAAGAGACGGTCCAGGGTACGCTTGATGGCGCCCGAAGTTTCCAGCACGCCAAGAGCCGCGTTCACCTTGGGGCGGCTTGCGCCGACCAGCCGCGCCAGCTCAGTTTGCGAGAATCCGAGCTCCAGCGGCACGCGCGGACCTGGTGACACCCTCCGGGTGTTGAGCGCGCACAGCAGGACGCGGGCCAGGCGAACCTCCATCGGGTAAAGCGCGATTGCCTCCAGCTGATCGCTGGTGTCCCGGAGGCGCCGGCACAGGAACGGGATGACCCGGGCCGCTATCGCCGGCCGCGCGGACTGGAGGTCACGAAAAATACTGCGCTCAAGCGAATAGGCGATCACGCGCGTGAGCGCGGTGGCCTCCGCGCTCCGGGGGCCCCCGTCGAGGACCGCAATCTCACCGAACAGATCGCCAGATACCGCATGCCTGAGGCTCAGCTCTCGTCCGCCTTCCGTGGTGATCGCCAGCCGCACGCGGCCATCCACCAACAGGTAAAGATGCGTTCCGGGCTCGCCGCGCGCAAACAGTACTTGGCCTTTTGCGAAACGCACCTCGCGAAAGGACGCCGCGCAGGCTTGAAGGTCGTGGACGGCCAGACCGCCGAAGAGGTCCGTCCGCGAAAGCAGCGCAATGATGGCATCCTTGCTCAGCATTTCGTTGCGCAGCCGAGGCCGTCGAGCCCGGGGTCAGCGGACGCTTTCCAGGGCGGCGCGGATGCGTGGCTCGCCCCAGCGCACGGCGGGAGTTGGCGCGGCGCCCGGATATGGAATGTCCGATCCCTCCCCCGCGCGGACCACGACTTGGCGTCCGGCCGCTGACACCACGACGCTGCCGCGTTCCACAAACACCCCGAAGCGTGCGTTGCTGGGACCGGCAAAGAAGCGCGTGCCGCGCACCGCAATGAGGCCGAACGGGCTGCGGATCTGGATAGGTAAAGGCGCACCACTAGCCGGCCGGTCAAACAGCATCGGTCCGGATTGCAGCGTGATCTCCCCGCCCGCATTGACGAGAAAGCGATCGAGCGTGAGCCGCGCCTGTTCGCCGAGCCGAACGACTGTCGCGCGTCCGAGGCGCATGGCGAGCCGCGATTGGAACCCGGTCCCGACCTGATCGCCGACAAACAGCGGCGCCGCGCGCTCCAGCCCACGGCGCACCGCGGCGGTTTCCGCGAACGCCTCCCCCCGGACATCCTCGACAGCGCCGGCTCGCTCGGCGCTCTGGGCACCTGCGACAGCGGCCACGGAGCCGGCAACAGTGGTTGCCGCAATGCAGAGAAACGACCGCCGCGTAAGCATCGGGTCCAGATGCTTGCTGTCGAACTTGTTCGGCATGAAAGCCTCCATCGACGCTTGGGGTCGTGGGCGCGACGCAGCGCGGTTCACGGATCCTTAGCTCCAGCAGCCGCCGTGAACGCTCATTGGCCTTCATATCACAACCACGACAGATTTTTGAGATGCGGGGTCATCCTCCGAGCCTCGACCAGGTCGGCGCTCCGCAGCTCCTCTGCCTGTGGGTCGCCGAGCATCGGAATGAGGTTCACGCGCCCGTTCCCTGCGGTACAGTTGTTGCGCACGGAGGCGGAGATGGCACAGCCCGCGACGATCGCGTGACGCCCGGCAAGCGGGTTGCTGGCGTGCCACTGGTCAGGACTGCTCATTACCGCGTCGGCTTTGATTATCCGCGCCGCACCAGTCGACCGCCCGTCTCGGATATCGTCGAGATCGCTCACGGAGCGGCGGCGCCGATCGTGATCGGATCAAAGCTTGCGTCGCCCGTCGAGTGCCGCAGGTGCCGCGACGCGGGTTCAATTGGCACGAGCGGGTAACGAGCTGTTCCATGGGGAGCAGCGCGCCAGCGGGCTGCAGGCTAGCCTCCATGACGGTCGGCAAGGGGCGCGATGGGCGCGCCCGGCGCAAGCGAAACGCAATGGAGATCGGATATGGCAATAGTTCCAATCGACCACCTGCGACTTGGTTCGCTGCTCGAGACGACGGCAGACGACGACGGCGGCGTGTTCAAGGATCCCGGCGGTGCTGATGAGATCAGCAGCGGCGACACCTTTGGACTTGGTCACGGACCGGTCACGTCGATTGACCCGCGGATGGGGCATGGGCCGCACGTCGCCATCAATCATAACCTGATGTCCGACTACGACCCCATCTGGTACCCTGCCTGACGCCGGCGTTGGTGGTACGGAGCGCCGATCCGGGCGCGCGCTGCGACTCGAGAGGCGGCCACACTTGGCGCTGTTGCTCGACTGCGAGCTTGATGCAAACGGACAGCCCTGCTTCAAGCTTCGAGATGCGGTTCACAAAGATACGGCAGGGAGCGATGGGATTGGAGTCATCAGCCGTGCCGTGCAGGACGCGAATTGGCCTTGCAGTGAATTGGGGGTTAACCAGAAGAGATATGCTCGGTCAGTCTATGCATTGTGAATTCTGACCGATTCTGTTGAAAAAGTCCCAAGTCGAGGCGCGGCGCAAATCGGCTCAAATCGCGCCGACATTTGAAATCGACGATTGATGGCCTCGCAATTCCATTTCGGAGGATCCACGTCGCTTCGACGCCGCCCAATGAGGTCCTCCGCGTCCCGGCTTAGAAATCGCGCCAGTGAGGCTGAAAAAATTGGGCCGACACCTTTGACGGACTTTTTCAACAGAATCGACCCAATGCGGACGTCGATAGATTCGATTACGCCGGTATGGCCTCTACGATGCTATCATGCGTCGCCGTCGGTATGACGCGTGTGAGCTTGAAACCCGCCACCTCCAGCAAGATGTCGAATTCTGCGGCGGTTCGCTCTTGACCTCCCGTGACGGTTAACATCAGCAGGTCAAGAAGCTTGCCATGATGCGGCGTGTCTCCGGACGGCAGCACGGTCTCGATGATCAGCAAGCGACCACTCGGTGCGATCGCACGACGGCAATTGCGCAAGATGATCTTGGCCTCGTTGTCATTCCAGTCATGCAGGACGTGCGACAACACATAGGCCTCGTGTCCCTGGGGAACCGAATGGAAGAAGTTTCCGGTTACGACGCTGCAGCGCGAGGAAAGTTGAGTTTCCTCGATCGTCCTGCCTGCCTGTGCGGCGGTTTCCGGAAGTTCGAACAGGGTGCCGGTCAGCGCAGGGAAGGCCTTGAGAACGGCGGACAGCAATGCGCCGGTCCCGCCGCCGAGATCGACCAGGCTTCTGAAGTGCGAGAAATCATAGGCAGTGGTGACAGCAGCACCGACCGCACCGTGCATGCCGACCATGGCTTCGTTGAAGAGGGAACCTTCTTCCGGATTCTGCACGAGATAATCGAATAGTCTTTGTCCGAAAACGGCTCCGAGCGCTGGCTCACCCGTTTCCAGGCTGTGGCGAAACTTGGCCCAAGCCTGCCATTGCCACTGGCCACCGAGCGTCAGGATGGTCGCGTGCGCAGCACCGGGCGCGCTGCTTTCCAAGGCCTCTCCAAGCCTTGTCAATGCAAAGCGCCGAGACTCGCTCTCCGAAAGAATTCCGCAACTCGCAAGCGCGCGTAGCAATCGGTACAGCGAGGGCGCGTGAGTGCCGGTTGCTCGCGCCAGGTCTTCGGCTGTCCGCGGCCCTGTGGCGAGCAAGTCTGGTAGTCGTAGCTCCGCAGCAGCATAGACCGCACGTGCGCGCCAGATCGGCACTGCCATCTCGATGAGCTGGATATGCGCCGGCACGCCGGCCGTTTGGCCCGCCATCTGCCGTGCCGAAGGGAGATCGGTGACAGCGGTTTGCGCGGTTACCTCCACTTGCGCCCTCAGCTGGACGTGAGAGCTTCCAGTCATCCTTCGCGCGCCTTGGCAAGCGGATGAATCAGAGCGCCCGATCTGAACTCAGGGGGATAGATGATGACTGCCTTGCCTGGCTCGCGGAATTGGTTCAAGTCGTTGCCGCGGATATTCTGGTATTGGATGTACAGAATCCTCGATTTCTCCCATTCACCAAGGGTACCGAACTTCACGTCGCCGACGACAGTCTTGAACGGTGTATTGCGGATGTATTCGGCAATACGGCCCTGATCGATCGCACCGACCATCTGCACGGCTTGGGATAGAATTTGCATCTCTGCGTATGCGAAGGGAGACCAGAAACCGAGCGGATCAACGCCCGCGGTTGGCGCGCGTTGCTGATAGCGCCGCAAGACGTCCTCGACACCCGTAAACTTCATTGTCGGTTCGGGGACGTAGTTCTCGTTGATGACAATACCGTTGAGCAGGGGACCAAGTTGCGCCTTGATCGGTGTAAACTGCAGTCCGATCATCGCTCCGCCGAACAGGCGAGGTTGGTAACCGATTTCGTTTGCGGCGCGGACAATGCCCACAGATCCTGCCGGATAGGACGCGACGAAAACGACATCAGGGTCCGCTGCACGCACGGCGCGCAACACAGGGCCATGATCGACCACGGTCGACGGGAAATTGCGGTCGTAGATGATACGCAGACCCGCCGTCTCCACGTTCCTGCGCGCCCCCACGATTACGTTCTGGCCGAATTCAGTGTCTTCGCCCAGTAGTGCAACGGTATGCGGCCTTGGCTCCAGGTCGGCCGCGGCGGCGAAAAAGCCGAGCGATAGACTCCGGTTGCCCTCGGGCCCGTTCGGCAGGATCGAAAAGTAGCGATCGTATCTGAACTCATCGTTCACGCCCGTGCCGAAGAGGGCCATGAAGACCATCTTCTTTGTCATGACTGCCGGCATGGCCGGGGCGATCTGATTGGTGCCGAATGGTGAGACCACAAGGTCGACTTTGTCGACATCGAGCAGCTTTGCATAGATTCCAGGCACTACGGATGGATTGCTCTGATCGTCGTAGTAGATGAACTGAACCTGCCTGCCGAGCAGGCCACCCCGTGCATTGGTTTCATCTCGCCATACTTCCCGCGCTAGCAGGAACATCTTGCCGGCACCTGCATTCGGCCCCGTCAGCGACATTCCGAAACCAATCTTGATTGGAACGGTGGCATGGACGGGCATCGCCCTCATCGACAGAGCCGTCGCGGCCAGACCTTTCATGGCCACGCGACGGGTGAGGTTTGGTCGGCGCCAGCGCATTCCCTTTTGCTCCTTCTAAAGCGACGGTTGTGACGGACGACGTGGAGAGAACAACTTCAAAGAGCGGACTGCCAGTGAGCGGGCTCGAAACGATAGTTCGGACCGTCCTTGTCGATGTGGCCCAGCGCAGGGAATGGCAAGTGATAACCCTGGATTGGTATGTGCTCGGAAGCGACCATCTCATAGATCCTGCGCCGGCTTTGCTCTGCCGCGAGACTATCCATGTCGAAAAGCACATGCCGGCCGGGATTGCGCACGAACAGCAGGGCCGTGAAGGCGGTGAGATCCGCCTGAACAAGCACTTGGCGTGCCCGGACGCAATTAGGTGAGACATGTGCCCCGGTGTATGGCCGGGAGTTGCGACCGCCGTGATGCCTGGGAGAAGCTCGCGGCCCGCCTCGTACTGCGTCACTCCGTTCCGGAAATGCGAGAACACGCGCTGAGCATTCTTGAAATTGATCTCCGGAATACTCCCGGCCGCCATGCGACTCAGATTTCCGTCATCCGACCAGAACTTCCATTCCGCTTCGGGAACCAGAATCTCGGCATTGGGAAAGGCCGGCTGGTTGTCCGCCGTGAGCAGGCCGTTGATGTGATCACGGTGCAAGTGCGAAATGACGACAGCATCGATCGCATTTCGCTCGATGCCGGCGGCCGCAAGATTGCCGTGGAACTGGCCGACGGCGCCATTGCTCGGTTGAAAGGCGGCAGGTCCCATTCCGGTATCGAGAACGACTATCTTGGTGCCGGTGTTTGCGACGATGGGCGTGAACGGCGCCGTGATCTTGTCTCTGTCCATGTGGAGGCGGCCGAGAGCGTCGCTGACCTCTGCTTTGCTCGCGTTTTTCACATAAGTTTCAGGCAGCGGCTGCGTGACCGCGCCGTCCGTGACGGCGGTGATCTCGATGGAGCCGACCCTGTAGCGATAGAAGCCGGGGGCCTGCTTCCCGGCAGGCCGGGCCGCGACGTTCGCAAACGAATGATCTGCCACCCCGGTCAGGGCGATCGTGCTTGATGCGAGCGCGCCGGTGAGCAGTTGGCGGCGGGCTAAGTCAGTCATGGCCATCCTCCATCGTCAGCCTCGTCCGATGTGGCTGCGCGCACGCTGGACTCCTAAAGCGACCATCCCTTAAGGTCTTTGGCGCAGGACCTGAAATTGTCCTAAGTTGCTGTGACGAAGGCTTTGATGGGCGAAGAAGAAGTCAGGCTCGGACCGTTCCGTCTCGATCCTCGCAACCGGAAACTGTTACATGCCGGCTCTGCAGTGCCGCTTGGCCGCCGGCCGCTCGACATCCTCTTTGTACTCGCCGCCGCGAAGGGAGCCGTCGTCAGCAAGGAAGAGCTGATGACGCAGGTGTGGCCTGGCCAGATCGTGGAAGAGAACGCCCTCCAGGTTCAGATCTCGGGCTTGAGAAAGGTGTTGGCGAACGAGGACAGCGGCGAGCAATACGTGGTGACCGTACCCGGCCGCGGCTATCGCCTGATTGCCGCCGATTTTTCCGGTACAGCCCCCGAACGCGCCGGCAGCCCCCGATCCGATTTTGCTCCCGAAAGCCGATCGATCGTCGTGCTGCCGTTCCAGAACATCAGCAGCGATCCGGAGCAGGAGTATTTCGCCGACGGCATCGTTGAGGACATCATCGCCGGATTGGCGCGTATCAAATGGCTCCTCGTAATCGCCCGCAATTCGAGTTTCGTCTACAAAGGCAAGGCGATCGATCTGAAGCAAGTCGCCCGCGACCTTGGCGTTCGCTACGTGCTCGAAGGCAGCGTCAGGAAATCCGCCAATCGTGTCCGTATCAATGCTCAGCTCATCGAGGCCGAGACAGGTGTCCACCTGTGGGTGGAACGGTATGAACGGCAAATTGAGGACATCTTCAGCTTGCAGGACGAGATCACGATGAGCGTCCTTGGGGCGATCGAGCCGAGCCTGCGAAAGGCGGAGATCGAACGCGTCAGGCGAAAGCGTCCGGACAGTCTTGATGCGTACGATCTTGTGCTCCGAGCGATGCCATTCGCCAACACACACATCGCAGAAGATACGCCGATGGCGATCCCATTGCTGCAAAAAGCGATCGAGATCGATCCCGGATACGCTGCCGCCCATGCGCTGCTCGCCTGGTGCTACCATTTCCGCTTCAGCCGCGGGGGGCTTCGCGAAGAAGACCGGCAGGCAGCAGTCGCTCACGCGCGATCCGCCATAGCATACGGCGGCGATGATCCGACCGCGCTCGGTCTGGCCGGGTTTGTGATCTCGTTGGATCAGCACGATCACACGACCGCCCTGGAGCTGTTCGATCGGGCGCTCACGCTCAGTAATTGCAATATCTTTGCGTTGGGGTGTAGCGCGCTCGTGCTGTCATGGCTTGGCAAGCAGGAAACTGCGATCGAGCGAGCACAGCGAGCGCTCCGGCTGAGCCCGTACGATTCGTTGAACTATCTCTCCTACAACGCGCTCGCCATCTCTTACTTCTCCACAGGCGAACCTGAAGCGTCGCACGAAGCCGCGCAGCGATCGGTTCACCTGAACCCGCGATTCAGCGTTTCGCGGGCCTTCCTGACCGCCGCGTTGGTCGGATTGAAGCGCATGGAGGAGGCGAAGGCGGAGGCAGAACGTGTGCTCGCGCTCGATCCGACCTTTTCGATTCGCCGCTTTGCCGTCACGGTCGGCATTGAACCGAGAGTTTTCCAACCGCTTGCCGATGCGTGGAAAGCGGCCGGCCTTCCGGAAGGCTAGCTGGCGCCGACTGTGTGACGCATGAGAGCCTCAGGATGTTCGTTGTTGGCCCCAGAGCAGTCAAACCCCGCGGCTGAGACACGTTGTCCAGCTTGGTTCCGAACTCCGGACACGGTGGGAGATGGAGGCGAGAGCGACCGACTACAACGTGGCAAACTCTTTCAACGCAGCAAGCACCAAGGACGCAAATTCATTGCCGCCGCCGTGTCCGGCGTCATCGAGAACGTGTAGTCGGCTGGTCGTCCATCGTCGCGACAACTGCCAAGCGGTTACCAATGGGCCGCTGACATCGTAGCGTCCATGGATCAAAACGCCTGGGATGCCGTTGAGTTTGGGAGCGTCACGGATCAGCTGGTCCTCTTCCAGGAATGCCGCGTGCCGCCAGTAGTGCGTAACAAGCCGGGCGAAGCGCAGGCGGAATTCGGGGTCCTGAAAGCGGCTGTTTGGCACATGGCCAGGCGTGAGCGAGACATGTGCATCCTCCCACGCACACCATTCGCTTGCCGCCTGATCGCGAACGGCGGGGTCCGCATCGCCAAGCATGGCGGCATAGGCGTCGACGAGCGGCAGGTGCCGCAAGTGGCCGGGAACGGCATTGGCGAACCGATTCCACTCGCGCGGGAAGATTCGTCCGACATCCGCAGTGATCCATTGCACCTCGCGCCGTGAGGTGGTGGTTACGAAACCCAGCACCAGCGCCTTCACACGATGGGGATGCGCCTGGGCATAGGCCAAGCCAAGTGTGGTGCCCCAGGACAGGCCGAGGATGGTCCAGCGATCGACGCCGAGCATCACGCGCAACAGCTCAATATCGGCGATCAAATGAGCGGTCGTATTGGTACCGAGGTAGGTGTCGGGACTACTCGCTAGTGGCCGACTGCGCCCAGACCCGCGCTGGTCGAACAGTACGGCGTGATAGAGGCCCGGATCGAAGAAGCGCCGCTGACCTGCCGAGCAGCCCGAGCCAGGACCACCGTGCAGGAAAAGTGCCGGGGCGCCAGCCGGATTTCCGCAACTCTCCCAATAGATTTCATGCCCGTCACCCACGTCGAGCAAACCACTCTCGTAGGGCTCTATAGCCGAGAATTGCACCGACATATCCGTGACTCGTCAATTCAACGGCGCTTTACTCCAAGACCGCGGGGGCCGAACCTCGAAAAGTCGCGGTGCAGTTTGCAGGAGACCTCGGTGGAGGCTTTTCCGCTTCTGGACCCCATAGCGGACATTTTAGAGTCTGCGCGGGCGCGAGCGCGACCGCCCGTCGGATGTCGACGACTCGACCGGGCTCTATTGGCTGAAGGCCAGTATCCGGTTGTCGATGCTGCCGGTGGACTTCAGCGAGCCGACGAGCCGTGCCGGCTGTGATCACCAGCCTTGTTGCTGCCGGCGAAAATACCGGTCGCCGCGCCAGTCCAAATTGTCAGATTGGAAGCCCCAGCCGCGCTGGGAACCAGTTTGAGAGCCCCTGCTGCGCTGGGGACCAGCCTGGGGGCCCCAACTGCGTTGGAAGTCAAAGAAGCCAAAGCCGTCGCCCTGTGCGTCGGTCGCCGCAACATCGGTGGTAGTGGGCTTGCGCGTGATGAAGCCGCCCTGAGGCTGATTGCTCAGCACCGCGACGAACTCGGTGCGGTAGTTGGTTTCGCCGCTCAGGGGCTCGTCCGAGATGATAATCGAGGACCGCGGCAACGCGGTCGGCGCGACGCGATCGAGCACATCCTTCGGGATGGTGATGCGGTCGAGCGAGTTCTTGGCGTTGTCCCCGTCGTCGATCGTGACCGCAGTCCAACGCAGGCCCGCATTGTCGCGCGCCACTGCCGTGAATACATGCGTGCCGATCCGCTTGCCGGGATCGCGGATCGCGATCGGAACCTCGATGGTCGAGTCGAACACCACGCCCCCGTCCGGCAGCGGCTTGTGCGTGTTGCGCCGTACGTAAAGCCTCTGCGTCGCGCGGCTGATATAGATCGAGACCGGCTCCAGCGCGAGCTTCGCCTCGCTCGCCACCTTGGCGGCGGCGGCCTTCTTGGCCTCGGCCACCTTCGCGGCCTCCTTTGCGACGGCGTC
>Ga0075431_100000195_pt1 | contig 44496 bp, 44 predicted proteins | sample RhiMetdeltSRZDD5_FD_75297 | JGI IMG/M metagenome (GOLD analysis project Ga0075431, IMG submission 75297) | Populus rhizosphere microbial communities from Tennessee, USA - Rhizosphere MetaG P. deltoides SRZDD5 | ecosystem: Host-associated > Plants > Roots > Rhizosphere > Soil | place: USA... | reverse complement strand
GGAATCTGGGTCGTGCAGAACTGGGTAGAGGAACTCAAGCGACTCGTGCCCGTCGACTGATCTGCCACACCTCGTGGCTCCAGCCCCGTCGAGGCGTACGCGACGAACGACCCGTCTGGTGAAACGGCAGCGTCCACGTCCACCAACTCGGCCGCATCGATGCGCTTCGTGAGAAAGCGAATCCAGCGATCGCTCTGACGATATTTAGCGAAGCCGCGGCCACTCCTCGATCTTGATTCGACCTACGAGCCGCGTGCCCCCTTTCGCCTCCGCTCCTACGATTACGCCCTCGCCATCGGCCACCATGCCCCAATCCGGAAATGCCCGAGCGATGTTCGGCATATGCGTCACGATGATCGTGTTTGAGCCTACAGGCAAATGCGTCACTCGCTCGCGCAGCCACGCCGCCTGCGCGTCGGCAACCGCCTGCATGCTCTGACCACCGTCGCCGAGCTCGTCAACAGCTTTCGCTGTCGGGAGCTGCGCCAGCCGCACGGTTTCCATCGCCCGGTATGTGGGGCTCGTCAACACCTCGCCGATCGGGATCTTCAGATCGCGAATGGCCTTGCCCATCTCAACCGATGTCGTGCGCCCGGCTTCGTCCAGTTGTCGCTCTCGTTTCACGTTGTCCGGATTTGCCGTCTTCTCGTCTGGCACTTCGCGCGGCGAGCTTGCGTGCCTCATGACGATGACATTGCCGCCATGTTGCAGCGCAGTGAGGAGATCGGCCGTCTTCTTCTGAGCGGCTCCCGAGGATGTGCTGGCCAGCGCGACCAGCACGCTGATGATGACGATGCGAGGACCATTCATGCGAGACTCCGATATCGCTCCATTCTAGCGAGGACAATGAGAACGATTAAGGGTTTCTTCGCGCCGCCGTACCACCTTTCTTCGTCCCTGTCTATCGCCAAATCCTTTGGCGCTGAATCCTGGCACTCGGCTCGGACCGTACGAGATCACCGCGCAGATCGGAGTCGGCGGCATGGGCGAAGTGTACCGTGCTCTCGACATAACGCTCGGTCGTGACGTGGCGATCAAAGTTCTGCCGGAGACTGTGGCACAGGACCAAGAACGGCTGGCCCGCTTCGACCGCGAGGCCAGAACCCTCGCAGGGTTAAACCACCCGAACATCGCCATCATTTACTCTTAACGACACCAGCAATGTCAAAGCGTTGGTCATGGAGCTGGTCGAAGGCCCAACGCTTGCGGACCGCATCGCACAAGGCTCCGTTCCCGTCGATGAGGTGCTGCGAATCGCAAGGCAAATCGCCGACGCTCTCGAGGCCGCGCACGAACAGGGCATCATTCACCGCGATCTGAAACCTGCCAACATCAAGCTGCGGCCCGACGGGATCGTGAAAGTTCTGGACTTCGGGTTGGCCAAGGCGATCGCGCCTGCGGCGGCGACATCCTCGAACCAGTCGAGATCGCCGACGATCACCTCGCCTGCGCTGATGACAACTGCAGGCATGCTGCTCGGGACCGCCACGTATATGAGCCCGGAGCAGGCAAAGGGTAAGCAGGCCGATCGTCGCAGTGACATCTGGGCGTTCGGATGTGTCCTCTACGAGATGCTTACGGGTTCGCGCGCCTTCGATGGCGGGGACATCACCGAAACCATCGCCGCCGTCGTCAAAGACACGCCTGACTGGAGCCGTCTTCCCGCCGACACTCCACCGTCGATGCGACGTGTGCTGCGTCGTTGCTTGACCAAGGAGCATCGTCGCCGTCTCGCCGACATCGCAGACGGGCGGCTGGAGTTGGAAGAGTCAGAATCAGTATCGCAGGACACGAAGTCGGCAGGCACAACGTCTCGTCGGGAGCGTCTGGTATGGGCAGGAGTAGTGGGCACCCTGGCCGCGGCTCTTGCACTCACAGCCGTCCGCGCATTCCAAACACCGATGGCACCGCCCGAGATTCGCCTCGATCTCGTTCCCCCTGCATCGATGCAAACGGACTGGGTGGCGCTGTCGCCGGACGGAACCCGGATTGCGTTCGTCGTCGTTCAAGACGGCATCGGACGAATCGCAATCCGATCGCTCGAAGACGGTAGCACCCAGGTATTCGCGGGCACTGACGGCGCCCTCTCGCCGTTCTGGTCGCCTGACAGTCGGGCACTGGCCTTTGGCGGTCGGCCCGGCTTACGACGGCTCGATCTCGCGGACGGCGCTGTTCGCACGCTCGCGCCGAATGAGTACGGCGCCAACGGCGGAACGTGGAACCGTGATGACGTGATCCTCTTCGCGTCAACCGCGGTGTCGTCGCTGATGCGGATCTCGGCGACGCGACCTGAGAAAGTTGTCCCTGTTACGACACTACGGGATAAGGAAATCGGTCATGTGCGGCCGAGATTCCTCACAGATGGCCGGCATTTTCTCTACGTCGTCCGGAGTGCCACCGTGGAGGCGAGTGGCGTGTACGTCGTCTCCCTTGACGGAGACGAGCCGCGACGACTCGTCAGCGGCGATGCAGCGATGGTTGTTGCGAATCATCTGCTGTTTGTTCGTCAAAACGTGATCTTTGCGCAACCGTTCGACGAGGATCGGCTGGAACTGTCCGGCGAGCCGTTTCGCGTGACTGAAACAGGGGACGTGCGGGCGCCATCGGGCGACCTCACGACACCGGTGTCGGTGTCAGCAACCGGCGCCATTGCGTTCCTCGCATCATTCGGGGCGCCGAACAATGCGCTCGTCTGGTTCGATCGCACTGGACGCGAAATTCAACGCCTTAATCCTCCCGCCCCTGCCGGCAACAACCCTGTTCTCTCGCCAGATGGACGGTATGTGGCCGTCTCTCTGCGTTCCGCTGGCAATGCTGACATCTGGACGTTCGATCTGGTTCGCGGTGTGTGGGCTCGAATCACCTCGGGACTCGACCCGGAGACTCAGCCAGTATGGTCTCCGGACGGCCGTCAACTCGCCTACTTCACGGTACGCGGTCAAAACGCGGCTTTCTATCGAAAGCCGGCGGTGTCCGGTGGCTCCGAAGACGGCATCCTCGAGAGTCCTGGAATAAAGAAGCTCGAGGACTGGTCGCCGGATGGTCGTTACCTCGCATATTCAAGCCCCCGCGCGGGCACCGCAGGCATTCAGGACAGCTGGATCGTTCCCGTCGATGGCGACCGCAAACCGCGACTCCTTGTACAGACTGATTTCACCGCCATCAACGGCCAGTTCTCACCGGACGGGCACTCGTTTGCCTACGAGTCAAACGATTCCGGCCGTTTTGAAGTGTACGTCCAACCGTATCCGGGGCCGGGTGAACGCATCCAGATTTCAACCAATGGCGGAGCCCAGGCACGCTGGCGGCGTGACGGCAAAGAGCTGTATTACATCGGACTCGACCAGCAGTTAATGGCCGTCCCCATCACGAGGAATCCGGAGGCTCACACGCTGGAGGCCGGGAAGGCCGTGCCATTGTTTTTCGTCCGCATATCCGGTGGCCCGGTTTCGGCGGGCGGCAACAGGCAGCAGTACGCAGTATCTCCGGATGGGGAGCGCTTCCTCATCAACACGGCGACAACGCAAAACAGTGCTCCCATCACATTGATATTGAATTGGAATCCGCGACGTGGACGTGACTGACAACAGTTATTCCAGTACGAGTTCGGGGAAACGTGGTGCATTTGGGTCTTGCTGTGACCCTCTTAGATGAGCGGTGAGATCGCTGACCGAGCAGGCACAGATATTCGTTTACGGTGTGTCAGGCTGGTACGCGTTCTTGCCGCGGTTGCCCTGGTGGAGCGAGGGCTGCCACGCGGTGTTTTTTAATGTTGACCGCGAGGAACAGCCTCTGGGGCGAAGTTATCGCCAAGAATTTCGTGGAAGTCATCTCTACTGTTGCCCGCGATCCAACCGTGTATTTTGGAATTCAAGGAATTCGCCCACCTGATGGCGAGCCTCACACATTTCACAGAGATCGACATATTCGATCTTCGCGTAACCCATGGCGAGGATGCTGCTTGGAGGTATCTGTTCAGTGACTCGCACGAGGTACCCGCATGGGAACCGGCATTCCCCGCCCACGGGGACAGAAGAAATCACAACTGTCACTGGGTTCACGAGCTTTATTCCAGCTGCAAAGTTATACGCGACAGCAGTAACGACTGCGAATGAGTCGTGCAGCCTCTATGCTCGCTGGCCGCGTCGGCCCCATTCGCGGGTTACGCAGGCGGCCGGCGACCAGCCAGTCTCTCTACCGACCCCGTGCTCTTATCTGCATTGGGGCCGTCCGAAAGCGCCGCGGTAGAGTCGATCAGTATCTCTAAACCCCGACCGAGCGTCTCTTTAACCGCTGTATGCCTGGCGTCATGGGCGAAGAGCAAGTCCAGGCTAGTAAACTTCCGCGTTTTGTCGTTACGGTCCCTCGAACGAATCGCGAAGTCACTGAAGACACTGATCTCGGCGTCGAGTTGACGTTGTTGAAATCTGCCGTTGAACGGGAGGATAACGTTGGGCAACGCACGAAAGAAGCACGCAACCTCCCGGAAATCGCTGTACATGAGGACTGCCCTGCGCTCCGCCGGGACTTTTGCGGCCTCGAGCAACTCTCGCAGAAGAAGGTATGTGCGTGCGATTACGCCATGCTCCTTGGCCGGGTCGACGTAGACGCCTCCCCACCCGTGCTGAATAAAGATCGCAAGATCTTGGGTGACAATGTAGACGTTCAGGCCATAAGAATTCACTCCGTGACCCGCGTGGGAGACGGCCGCATAGACAGTCCGGGCGTGCCGGGAGGCGACCGCGGGCTCAAGGAAATACATCGAGTCAGGCTTAACGGAAATACTCGACCAACACCACGCTCGACGCCCGACCAGACCAGCCCGCAGATACTCGGGGATAGGCGGTGCAGGCAAAGTCGCATCGGCGAAGGTGAGAACAAGGTCCTCCCAACCTGATCCCGAATTGCGACCCGCCCTACGAGGGATCAATGAGGAGTTCCTGCCCGCAGAGTCCATCGCCTTCAAGTGTCCGTCGTGCCGCTCCGGTGCAACCCAACCGGGAAGAAAGATAAGCGACAAGCCCAGAGCGAAAAGCCGAGGCTGACCGCTCTACTACGCCAAGAAAATGTCAGCAAGATGTCCCTCGGCTGCCTAACGCTGTATAGGTGAAGGGCGCCAATTGCTGTCGTTTCCGCTCGCTCCAGCGCCGCCGCCCCTTGTACCCGTCAGCCGTCATTGTCCTGGGCGGCTACTCGCTGGTCGACTCCTTCGGGAGGGTCACTTGCGCCTGGTCAGGGATGGCGACCAACGTGTTTCCGGCGACATAACCGCGAAATCCGATTAGGCGGCGAGCGCCATTTGCCGGTTCGTTTTGCATGAGTACGATTACTCGGGAGTCGTCTACTGTTTTCGATCGCTCCGCCGCAGGTCGGAAGCCACTGCGCCGTCACTCGTTACGTATCAACTCTCGCCACGGCATCTCCTATAATCGCAGCCACTTGCTGTGGCTCTCACTCCGGGCACGCGCCTCGGCCCGTATCAGATCACCGCCCAAATTGGGGTGGGCGGCATGGGGGAGGTGTGGTGCGCCACCGACACTCACCTGTGTCGGCAGGTCGCAATCAAAATCCTCCCCGACGCATTTGCGCAGGATCCGGACCGGCTCGCACGCTTCGAACGCGAAGCGAAGACGCTGGCGTCCCTGAATCACCCGAACATCGCCATCATTCACGGTCTTGAAAAGGCCGATGGCATCCGTGCACTGGTGATGGAGCTGGTCGAGGGACCGACGCTCGCCGACCGAATTGCGCAAGGCCCAATCCCAATCGATGAAGCACTGCCGATCGCGAGGCAGATCGCCGAGGCGTTAGAAGCTGCGCACGAGCAGGGGATCATCCACCGCGATCTCAAACCTGCCAACGTGAAGGTCCGCGAGAACGGTACGGTCAAAGTGTTGGACTTCGGACTGGCGAAGGCGATGGAGCCCGCGGCCGTGATGTCGCCGGGACTGTCGCAATCGCCGACCATCACCACACCAACGATGACGCAGGCGGGTTTGATTCTGGGCACGGCCGCTTACATGAGCCCGGAGCAAGCTCGGGGTAAGACGGTGGACAAACGTGCCGACATCTGGGCGTTTGGGGTCTTGGTCTATGAGCTTGTTACTGGGATCCGGCCGTTCAAGGGAGAGGACGTGTCGGAAACGCTCGCATCGGTGATCAAGGAGGAGCCGCCGTGGGACGCGGTGCCGCTGCGGTTCCGGCGGCTGATCAAGGACTGTCTGGAGAAGAATCCTACGAAGCGGCTGCGGGATATCGGGGATGTGTGGCGACTGATCGAGGACGCTCCGCAGGTTGAAACAGCTGACACGCGACACCGTCTGCTGCCATGGCTCGCTGGCGGGATCGCGGTAATCACAGGGCTCGTCCTCGCGCTGGTCGCGGTGATCCATTTCAGGGAGCGACCGTCGTCATCGGAGCCTGTGCGCTTCCAGATCGCACTACCAGAGGACATTTCCCTGAGTGCGCTCGGCGGCTTTGCGGTCTCGCCTGATGGCCGCAATCTCGTGTTCGCGGCAGTCGGCCCGGACAACATCAATCGTCTGTGGCTTCGTGTGCTCAGCTCGCTTGAGGTCAAACCACTGGAGGGCACTGAGAACGCGATCGGCCAGGGAGTGTTCTGGTCTCCTGACAGCCGATTCGTCGCATTCAACGCATCCGGCAGATTGAAGATGATCGCCATCACAGGCGGTCCGGCGCAAACGATCTGTGATGTGAAAGGCGTTGTCGCAGGCGGCTCCTGGAACCGCGATGGTGTGATCATCTTCGGGAACAACCCTGGAGTGATCATGCGCGTTGACGCGACCGGAGGCGTTGCAACACCGGTGACGGCGGGATCGCCTCAGGAAATACTGCACATCCTGCCGAAGTTCCTTCCGGACGGACGCCATTTCATCTACCTGCGGATCACGAGCCCCGATGACAAGACGGGCGTATACATCGGGTCGCTTGACAGCCAGCCTGAAGCGCAAACCACGACTCCATTGCTGTTGACTCACTTCGAAGTGGCGTTTGTTCCGGAGGTTGGCTCGGGTGCAGGGCATCTCCTCTTTCGGCGCGAGGGCACGCTGATGGCGCAGCCCTTTGATGACCGCACTCTGTCTTTGTCTGGTGAGGCGACTCCCATTGCTGATCGACTCGGGTCGTTTCTGTCCAACGGGTTCTTCTCGGCATCCAGCGAGGATGTGCTCGTGTATAAGACTGGCGGAGCCAGTCAGGAGTCGCAGCTCACCTGGGTCGACCGCGACGGCAACGTCGTTGGAACCGTCGGCGAACCGTACATGTACACCGATGTGGCGCTCTCGAACAAAGGCACGCAAGCCGCGGTATCGAGATATGACATTGACTCGGGACTGGGCGATGTGTGGCTTGTCGACCTGGCGACAGCTGCCAGCACGCGGTTCACTTTCGGCCGGAGGTTCAGTGGAGCGCCGGTGTGGTCGCCAGACGATACGCGGATTGTCTTCCCGTCAACGCGCGACGGTCCCGGTACGGATCTCTATGTGAAGCCGACCAATGGTGCAGGGGAACAGGTCCCGCTGCTGACCACGCCCGACTTTCTAGGCGCTCCCACAAGCTGGTCCCGCAACGGCGTTCTATTGGTTCGCGGTACGGATCCAAAGACGAAGGACGATCTGTTGACCCTCCTGACAAAAGGCGATCGTTCGTTGCCTCCGCTGGCTGGTCAGAAGAGCGAGTCCGCAGGCTTAGGACGGTTCCTCACGTCCGACTTCAACGAACGGCAAGGAAGGTTTTCACCCGACGGCCGTTTTGTCGCCTATCAATCGGACGAGACTGGGCGCGACGAAGTCTACGTCCGCGAGTTTTCAACCGATTTCAGCGGTCGCAGGTGGGGCCCGGTATCACAAAGTGGCGGCAGGTCACCGCACTGGCGAGCCGACGGTCGAGAACTGTTTTACCTTTCGGCCGATGGGACGATCATGGCCGTGGATGTGACAGCCGTCTCAGGCTTTCAGTGGAGTAGGGCTAAGGGGCTCTTCAAGCTCGTGTCCGTGTCGGCGGGGTTCGGCGTGTGGGATGTCGCTCCGGACGGAAAACGCTTCTTGGTGGCGGCACCGGCGCGTCAGAACGACGCCAAAACACCGTTGGACGTGGTGCTCAACTGGCGGGCGGCATTGATGAAGTAGCCGAACTGGGATGGCGCACAAGCAGACGACCCGCTGCCGCGCGAATCGCTGGTTCCCGTTGACAACAGAGGCTTGGCGATTGCTCCCGAGTGGTTGCCCAGTGTTTTTCGATTCGACGAGAACCAGGTCGGAAGTCACTGCGCCGTGGCTCATTACCTAACCCCCTGATTCACCGCATCCCCGTATAATCACGGCGGTTTCGACCGATTACCGTGTCATTAACTCCTGGCACACGCCTTGGCCCCTATGAAGTCACCGCCCAGATCGGTGTCGGCGGCATGGGAGAGGTATACCGCGCCACCGACACGAACCTCGCCCGCCAGGTGGCCATCAAAGTGCTGCCTGAAGCCGTGGCCTCCGACACCGAGCGGCTGGCCCGCTTCGACCGTGAAGCCAAGACGCTGGCCTCACTGAACCATCCCAACATCGCGCAGATTTACGGCTTGGAGAAGACCGACAGTATCCGTGCAATCGTGATGGAACTGGTCGAGGGGCCGACGCTTGCCGATCGGATCGCGCAAGGGCCGATTCTCGTGGATGAGGCACTGTCCATCGCGAAACAGATCGCCGACGCGCTCGAAGCCGCGCACGAGCAAGGCATCATCCACCGCGATCTGAAACCGGCCAACATCAAGATCACCGCGGCCGGCGTCGTGAAGGTGCTCGATTTTGGACTCGCGAAGGCCGTCGTCGGCGAGACGACCAGCGCCGATCTGTCCCAGTCGCCGACGCTGACGGTGAACGGCACTCGCGATGGCGTCATCCTCGGCACGGCCGCGTACATGAGCCCGGAGCAGGCAAAGGGACGTGCAGCCGACAAGCGGAGCGACATCTGGGCGTTCGGCTGCGTACTGTATGAGATGCTGACCGGGCGGCGCGCCTTTGAGGGGCAGGACGTTGCCGACGTCCTGGCGCGCATTCTCGAGCGCGACCCGGACTTCAAGGCGCTGCCCGCGACCGTTCCACCAGTGGTCCGGCGTCTGCTGCGGCGTGCCTTGGAAAAGAACCCCAGAGACCGTCTCGCCGCCGCCGCTGACGCGCGTCTCGACCTCGAAGAGGTGCTCGCGGGCAGGGACGCGAGCATCGATGCTGTCAAACACGCCGATGTCGTCCGGCGGCACCGCGTGCTTGCGTACGGCGCAGCCGTTCTAGCCGGCGCTGCACTGGTCTCTGTGCCGTTTGCACTGGCGCTGCGCAGCACGTCACGCACCGACGATGCTCGCGTGTTCACGTCCTCGATTCTTGCGCCGGCGAATACGCACTTCGTTTTCCCCATTCCTGCCTCATCCATGGCCGTCGCGCCGGACGGTCGCCACGTGGCGTTCGTGGCGGCTGGTGACGATGGTGTGCGGCGGTTGTGGGTTCGGAATCTCGAAACGGGCGCGAGCCGGATGCTGGCGGGTACGGACAATGCCGCCGACCCGTTCTGGTCCGCCGACAGCGAGTCGGTCGGTTTCATGAGCGCCACAATTAGCCGCCCGGCCCAGTTGAAGACGGTCGCCCTTCGCGGCGGTGCACCGCTCACGGTTGGCGGGCTGGGGCGGTCGGCCCCAACGTGGAATCGTGAGGGGATTATTTTGTTCACCGGCGCCGATAGTGGCCACATCTACCAGATTCCAGCCTCCGGCGGCGGAGCGTCCAGCCCGGTTACGAAGGTCGATGTCGCGCGTGGCGAGACCGAACACTGGTATCCGGTGTTCCTGCCTGACGGTCGCCACTTCCTCTTCCTGGCGGTCGGAACTCAAACGAACCCGCTCGAACCCAACGGCATCTTCGTCGGCTCGGTCGATTCGGTCGAGCGCACGCTGCTCGTTCCCGGCGGCTCGAATGCCCAGTATGCGAACGGGCACCTGCTGTTCCTCCGTGGGCAGACACTGTTCGCGCAGCGGTTCGACCCGGACACGCTCCAACTCTCCGGCAGTCCGGTGCCGCTCGCCGAAAAGCTCTTGACCGGTGGTGGCACCGGTCGCACCGGCGCGTTTTCGGCGTCCGACACCGTCCTCGTCTACCGCACGGGTGAAGGCGTTCTGGTCTCGCGGCTTGCGTGGTACGACCGCAGCGGCAGACTCATCCGGGTCCTCGGGGACGAGGCCGAGTACAACCACCTCGACCTGTCGCCCGACGGTTCACGACTGGCGGTTAGCATCGTCGATCCGGTCAGCCGGACCCGCGACATCTGGTGGTACGACGTTGAACGTGGAGTCCGCTCGCGGATCACGTCGATGTCAGGTGACGCATTCCGCCCCGTATGGATGAGTGGCGGCCGCGAGATCCTCTTTACCAGATCCCGGCTCCGACAGGGTTTACGCGCCCTGCTCGATCGGAACAGGACGGTCTGGGACATCTATCGCAGAGCACTGGTAGCCACCTCCGACGAGGTGATCCTGGCAGACGAGTTTCGCAAATTGCCTACTGCCGTACGGCACGATAACCGGTTCGCCCTGTTCATGACCGATCGGGACATGACGGGTCCAGATACGGACATCGGGGTGCTGCCGCTTGGCGGCGGGGCTCCCGTCCTTATCCAGAGTCCATTCTCCGAAGGAGAAGCGGTCTTCTCGCCGGACGGCCGATGGATCGCCTACCACGTCGAGACCAGACCAGGCCGGTTCGAGGTGTACATCATGCCATTCGGGCGCGCGGGAGAACGTATCCCGGTCTCCTCTGCCGGTGGCGCGTTCCCGCGATGGAGCGGTGACGGCACCGAGCTGTTCTACGCCGGGCCCAACAACGAGGTGATCGCAGTCGCCGTATCGCTGAATGGCTTAGCAGTCAGAATCGGCACTCCGCGGGCGCTGTTCGAAGCCCGGCCGAATGTGAATGCGTATCCATGGTTCGATGTGTCACCTAATGGACAGCAGATCGTCGTCAACGAACTCCCCGAAGAAGAAGTGTTGGCGCCGCTCACAGTGGTTGTGAACTGGGCAGCACTGGTGAAGCCATGACCTGGGGCTCCGACGCAACGATCGGGTGCCATTGAAAACCCTCGACGTGCTGGGCCCGGGCCGGCCGTGGGCGAAGTCGCCCTCGACAGTCGCCAGCGCTGGCTTTCCGGCCAGGCGAGCAGCCTCATCAAGAGTGTTGATCCTGCCCATTTATGAAATGAGTTCCTAGCCTAGGCTCCAGACTGCGTGCGCATTACTCCCGCAAAGTCGGCAAGTGTTTTTCGATTCGACGGCACCCAGGTCGGAAGTCACTGCGTCGTTTCTCGCGACTTACGCCAGTCAGGGGCTTAACAAGTTGGTCTAACTTTTGGCGACACGATTTTCGATTCGCGGGGCGAACGGGTGAGCGTCATTAGACGCTGCGCGCAGTGACCAGGTCAGCGGAACGTGACCGAATACGCAGTAGAGCGCGAATCCACGCGCAGTAGAGGCAGACATTAGCGTCGCTCCTCATGACGCTGCACACGGCTATATAGCCGACGGTCGACGGGTGTGCCAATCTGTCGCGTGTTCGTACGCGATTGCGGCTCGCAGTACCATTTGCTCATCGAATGCGCGGCCGACGAACTGCAGGCCAATTGGGAATCCCTCGTCAGAAAATCCACACGGGACCGAAATGGCGGGTAGTCCGAGAACGTCGAATGGCGCTGAGTAACGAAGCGCGTCGTCAAAGGTCGTCGCTCGGCCAGCAATCGGCGGCCACTCTCCAAACGGCCGACGCTCGAATGCATATGATGGACAGACCAGGACATCCACGTCCTTGGTGGCGTGCGCGTATTGCTTCTGGATCACTCGGCGGTGCTGCGTCGCTCGAATGTAGTCGACGGCAGGGACAAGTTCACCCGGCGACCTGCCAGGTCAGATCATCCCCCGTGAATTCTGCCGGGTGCTTACGCCACAACTCGCCCATGCCCGCCGAGAACTCAGGGGATAAGGCGTACACGAGCGCCAATAACTCGTCAATGGACGGAATCGTCACCTCACGAATCGCGGCACCACGGGATTCCAGCAGTCTGACCGCGCGATCGACACGATCTAAAACGGCCGGTTGACCGAACCCGCTGAACGTGCGGTCAACTCCGATACGCAGTTTGCCACCCGGCGTCCTCAGTCCTTCTGCGTAGTTTGGGACCGGCTTGCGGATCGTCGTCTGATCACCGAGTGTATGCCCGGCCAAAACCCCCAGAGCGATAGCGGCGTCCTCGACTAAGCGCGTTAATGGACCGCAGTGATCGAACGTGTACGCGCGCGGAAAGATGCCATCAAGGCTGACGCGACCGAACGTCGGCTTCAGCCCCACCACGCCACACACGGCGGCTGGGATTCGAATCGAACCGCCGTTATCCGTTCCGACCGACAAGGGCACCAGACCCGCCGCCACCATCGCGCCAGAGCCGCCACTCGATCCCCCCGCGGAAAACTCCAGATTCCAAGGCGTTCTGATCTTGCCGAAATCTGGATTGTCGCCTGATTCCCCACTGGCGAACTTGTTCATGTTCGCCTTGCCCATGAGAATGGCACCGGCCGATTTGAGGCGCCGTGCTACGGCTGCGTCGGTTTGCGGAACGTTGGTCAGCATGAACTTGGCCCCCGCCGTTGTGCGAACGCCGGCGGTTGCGATGTGGTCCTTGAGGCTGATCGGCATTCCGTGCAGCGGGCCAAGGTCCTGACGACGCCGGAGGGCGTCATCAGCAGCGCGTGCGTGTTTTAGAGCCTGATCCGGCAGGAATGTGATGTACGAATTCAGCTTCGGATCGAGCTTCTGCGCGCGGTCGATCGCGATCCGCACGATCTCTCTTCGGATGATATTTCGCGGCGACGAAGTCTGGTCCCGAGTTCACGCAGCGACGCGAACGCGATGTCGTCACTCAATGTCTACCTCGGGATCAAACACCAGCGAGGGCTGGACATTAGGATCGACGTTGCCATGAAATCGCATTGTAGCGAGCATCTTTCGAATAGAGGCAGCTTGGCCCGGCTTCAGCGCGACGCCGGTGAGTTCGCGGGTAAGCAGTTCGATATCGCCGTCGGCTACTGCCGCCGACTTTTCGGTCTTCTGCGAGCACCCGTGGCCGGAGAACACCGCCCCGGCTAGGGCCGCACAGCGGAACAGGTCTCGTCGGTTCATCTTTACCTTCATCTTCAAACCGGCAGCGAGTAGCAGCGCGAAAGTCCGAGAGCGCACTTTGACCGAATGCTCTGTCGGTCTCGCGAAACGGTCGTTAGTCTCTACGACGCTCAACCGAATATCAACCGGCTAGAAGTACCCGAAGTTGTCCGCCGGTGTCGACCGCAAATCGGGACACGGCGCCGCTTGCGTCACCTGCATCGACGACGCCTACCCTTGCCCACTCTTACCGGACGCTATGGCCGAACGTGGGCGTGTACAGCGGATCTTACGCCCACAGCTGAAGAAACTACGAACGACGGCTACAGATCGCTTCCGACGCTGCCGGATCGGCGTCGGTGACGACGTGTCGGTCTCCGCGGCTCGATCATCGTCCTTGGCGATACTCGACGGGTGAGCGTACTGAACCGTCAGCGAATCGCCTTCGAGAGTTGAATGGGTGCCGACGCTGCGGCCCTGAAACTCGAACAGGAACATGATCACGCGGTTTGCGTGCTGGTACGCTCCACGAAACAAACCGGGTCCGTACTGGCTAGGCGGGTACTGCAGCTCGAACGCGCGGTCGCGGATCTGTAGGACGTGGCGTTCCTCGTGCGTCGAAATCGTCAGCGCCCACTGATACGCATCGTAGTTCTGTCGCTCCACGAGGCGGCTGCGAAGATCGTCCTTCGTTGTCCGCACGTACTGGAGCAGCTTCAGAGAAGGGCGCTGTGGCAGTAGAAATCGCGTCGGCCGCCACCATAAATGACCCCGGCCAGCGCCGGGGGTGCGCGTAGGCCCTTTGATTCGCCGGCGGGATCAAGCGACGATCGGCGTCATAGGCACACGGTCTGGCGCCGCCCGGCGCATCGGCTGCTTCTTCACGTAGGTCAGCGATCGCCACAGCCATTCGAATGGGCCGAACAGAAAATACTTCAGCCAGATCGGGCTCGTAATCAATTGAAACACCCAGATGGCGAAAACCACGTAGTAGAGCTGATGCCGCGCGAGTCGGCCATAGAGGCCAAAGCCGAATCCGTAGAATACGAAGGCGCAGATGATCGATTGCGCCAGGTAATTGGAAAGCGCCATCTGCCCCACCGCGGCCAGCGATCGTTGCAGCCACGGCAGCCACCCCGCTCGCGCAAACAGCAGGAGTGCGCCCAGATACCCCGCGGTCATCGCCAGACGTCCGAGATCGTAGGTCCACCCTGAGCGCAGGAACGCCAACACAGAAAACTGCCCATCCATCACGATGCGGAGCTCGTAGTAGTTGACAGCGAGGCCGACGCCGTAGCCGATCCCGACCATCGCCGCGTACACGCGCCTCGGGCTGCGCAGCCTCAGCACGCCCAACTTGAACAGCGCCATACCGCCGAGCATCAGCGAGAACACGTCGAAGAAGTAGCGGTAGTTGAACCACGACTGCATGTACGCGCTGACGGGCGCTTGAAACAACAGGACGTCGACATACGATCCACGGTGGGCCTCGATGTTCTTGTTCAAACGGCGGGCATCGGGCTTCTGCTCGCCTTCGAACTCCTTCCAGGCATCGATGTCCCCGCGCTGCTCTTCGGTCAGCGCCGCGCCGGTGGCGGCGAGCGCTTGCGCGGCCGACGCCTTCTGCCACTTCTCGTTCGCGTTGTAGGAATCCAGCACACCCCAAAGCGCAAGAATCACCAATCCGCCCGCGGCCATGGTCAGGAGCGGTCGCGCCGCCAACTTGCGCAGCGGATACAGGAACAATCCCGCGAGGCCGTAGGAGAAGAGGATCTCGCCCGTCCAGAGCAACACGTAGGAGTGGATCACGCCGAACACGATCAGCCACAGTGACCGACGGTGGTAAATGTCGGCCACGTCGGTGCGGCCGCTTGTTTCGAGACGGGAGGTGAGTAGGATCACTCCGGCGCCGAACAGGATCGAGAACAACGCTCTCTGGGTGCCCTCGAACAACATGGTCGTGGTGATCCAGGCCCAGAGGTTCAGCCCGGTTGCGCCGCCCGCAACCGTCGGATCGGCGTACGCCCTCGGCAGGCCAAAGCTCGTGATGTTCATGAGCAGGATGCCGAACAGCGCGACCCCGCGAATCATGTCGAGATGATGAAGACGGTCCTTGCCTTGAACCGGAACGGCGGCGGCATCTGACATGGTCGCTCCTGGAGACTGAGGACTATAGCGCTTCCTCGAGAACTTGCCATCAGGATGGTCTGCCGCCCCATCTGCCTTTTGCCATGCTCGTCCTGCTCATCTCGGCTGGCCATCATCCTACCCTGGAGGCGCAGGCGCAGGTGGAGGCGACCTCCCAGTTACGCACGGCGAGCGTGCCCTCACTGGGTGACCTCGTCAGCCCGCAGATAAAGGTTAGCCGTAAGATCGAGGACCGATCAGAGGACGTTATTAGGATTGAGGTGTGTGTGGCGATTACGGTTTGGCCACCGCTGCCCCAGTTCATGCGAGCTTCGACGCGACCGCCTTAATCGACGGTGAGGACTGGCCTCCGGGGCGAAGTTGTCGATGAGGAGTTCGTGGAAGTCATCGATGCGTTCGACGGGGATCCAGCCGTGTTCCGTATTCAGGGTTTCGCCCACCTGATGCCGCGTCTCACACAGCTCGCAGAGATCCACGTATTCGATCTTCGCGTGGCCCTTCGTGAGGATGCTGCGAGCGCCACCGCCCGTACGCACGGGAGGCACATGTTCGACCACTCGGACGAGACACCCGCATGGGAATCGGCATTCCCCGCCCACTGGGATAGAACCAATCTCAAGGGTCAACGGATTCACAGGGCCATTTATATCAGCCCGCACGCTCCGAGCGGTACTTTTCTTAAAGTGCTTGTCTTAAGTCTTTTGACAGCTTGAGTCGCCATGTAGCCGCAGAACGTTTGGTCGTGATCCTACCGATTCGGTTAGCTCGCGCTTACACCCACCGCATCGCTTCAACATGTTGCTTGGTCTCCTTTCGAGATCGTGTTCCACGCCAGCTCCTGCACACTGTGCATCCGCCGCGCATCACGCCGGCTCCTCCCCTGCTGGCGCCGAATCGATGAGAGGCGCTGCATACTTCTTCCGGGTGTGCGGACACGACCCATACGCACTCTTGGCGAGGTTGCAATTGTGGCAAAGGACCTGCAGGCCAGGAGGAAATCCGTTCTGCTTCAACCAGCGATAGAAACTCGCGCCGGCGCCGATCGTGTTTCGATGCCTCGCTCCGTCCCCATCGATGTGATCCAACGCGAGAAACGGCACGCGGTCCTGGCCACAACAAGCACACCGCATGGTGCCCCCGCTGTAATGAGCCAGCACCTCGAGGCGCAAGCGCTCGCCGCCTGCCTTCACGCTGCGGTACGAACACGGTTTGCACCAGGACGACATGCGCTGACGCTTCGGGACTCGCGGGAACTCGCCGAGGGGCTTAATCACTCCACAGCGTGTGCAGCGCTTCACGCCACTGGGCCCCAATGTAGTGTCCAGCGCCACCTGCGGAATGCGTAACGGGTGGGCGGACCTCCCCACCTCCAGGGCGTCTAATGCCTTCGCACAACTGAAGGCATCCAGTCCTTCTGGACGTGCCACCAGAAACAGTTCATGTGACAGTACCGTGGAGAGTCCCGTTCGGCTCGGGTGCGGGTCGTGCAGGAGCTGACCGCCAAACGCCACGACCACATGCGGGACGTCCCGCACAGAGAGACCCTGCGAGAGATGCAGGACACGTGGGACTTCCCAACTGCCAGCCGTGCAGCTCATGAAGGTCACGCCATACAGTTCGGTGAGCCATGTGTTCATGCGATCCCACCAGCCCTCGCCAGAGTCGCCCGGGAAATGCGGCACGGCGTCGAGCGGCAACCGAAGCACTGTCGCCAGCGCCGCCTGCAGACAGTTACTCGTGGGCTCACCGAACTCCGGTCCACGCCCCAGAATGGTCTGCGTTACCCCGACAAGACCCAAGTCGGTCAACTGGATCTTGCGGCTAGACCCACTCTCTCGTTGTCGCTTTGGCCGGCGGCTGTTCTGCACGGACACGTCGCCGCTGTGTACGGACTTGCGCGATGTCGTGTCAGACGGAGGCCCTGAGTGGCAGTCCGAGAGCGCAGCGTGCAGAACGACCCGCGGCTCAGTGTCCTGGCCAACATGGTCACCCAGTCCCGGCTGCGGCGTCGTCTCGCGATCGGCGATTTCCGGCATCGAGATCGACGGGGCATTAATTGAACAGTGTGCAGGTGGGGGAATCCTCTGCGCCCGCGACTTCTGCTGCGCCTTCTTGAACTCCAGCATGTCATGCACCTGACCTTTACCACACCTCCGCGCTATCGACCTCGCTGATCGTCCGTTCCACGCCAGCCGCCCATACCGTGCCAATTCGATCCAGAGTGACCCGCCGATACGACGGCGTTCGCAGAGCCGGGTTCCTATCCGGGTGGAAGTTAGAGAACAGAAATATAGAGTGGGGTGAAAGTCTTGGGACATCAGGGGACACTGGGACGTGCCGACCTCTATCTCACGCTGCCCTGCAGTGGTGGGCTGGGCGGCTCGGGCGGAGGAGGATCGATTCGACGGTGCTCCATCGTCTTGTCGTGGTTATCGCAGAAGCCCTCCAGTAGCTGCGTGTCAGGCAGCAGTATCAGCCGCGTATTCACTGTCCACGGCTTCACAAAAGCCCTCGAGTCATCAATCGTGATAGACCACTCCATGTTGCCGAAGCCGGTCCTCCGAAACCGCTCTACTACACGAAGAGCGTCACTGTGGGGGCGAGCTTTCCGAGTATCCAGCCAACCGCGATCCCTGAACCCGGCAGTCTCAACCACAAACGTATCGCCATCCCATCGCCCGACTGAGTATCCCAACCACGTCGGCTCAGCATCCTTGGGCAGTGGTCGTCCATCCGTGAATACCTGACGAAACAGCGGACCAGGAATCGCTTCATGTAAGCCCGGATTTCCGATTTGGCCGTGATACCGTGTCGCCAGGACGTGTCGCCACGCCCCGAATTTCGCGGGTTCCGACGCAACGAACCCCTACGGAGGGAGACACCCAGTGGGTGAATTACAGCAGGAGCCGTTTCAGCTCACGTTCAATGGCTTTCTGAAGGTCGCGTTCCAGGGATCACGCGTCACCTCCGACGCGGGCCTCATTCTGGTGCGCGAGTTGGATGAACGCCTGGGACTGGAGGCGCTGATCTGCGAGCACCTGAAGGACTCCCGACAGGGGTTGAACCGACAGTTCAGCCTGACGGATCTTTTTCGGCAGTCGGTTTACAGCCGGCTCGCTGGCTACGAAGACCTCAACGACGCGGAGCGGCTCGCGGCCGACCCCACCTTTCGTCTGATCGGATCGCCGAAGATCTGGGACCGCGGTGCAGCGCTGACCTCGACGTTGCATTGGTTCGAGACCGAACTGTTGACGCGAGAGGAGAATCTCGTCGGGCTGATGGCCGTGAACCGCGAGCTACTCGCGCAGGCCGAAGAGCCGACGCGCGCCGACCGGATCGTGCTTGACATGGATTCGAGCGAGAGCCCAGTACACGGAGCGCAGGAAGGGAGCGCGTATAACGGGCACTTCGAGTCCGTCTGCTACCACCCGCTATTTCTCTTCAATGAGCATGGCGACTGCTTGGGCGCGACGCTGCGGCCAGGTAACGTGCATAGCGCCGAGGACTGGGACGACCTCCTCGTGCCGGAGATTGAACGGCAGCAGGCGGAGGGCAAGTGCGTGGCGTTCCGCGCGGACGCGGCGTTCGCCAAGCCGGAGATCTACGACGCGCTCGAACAGCGCGACGTGGAGTATGCCATCCGCATCCCGGCGAACAAGAGCTTGGAGCTGGAGATCGAGGACATCCTGTTTCGCCCACGGGGACGGCCGAGCCGAAAGCCCTCGGTGCGGTACAAGAGTTTCCGGTATCAGGCAGAGAGCTGGGCCACGCCCAGACGGATCGTCGCCAAGGTCGAACACCATCTAGGCGAGCTGTTCCCCCGCGTCGGCTTCATCGTGACGAACCTACGCCTGCCCAGCCGCGCGGTCGTGCGGTTCTACAACAAGCGAGGCACCGCCGAGCAATGGATCAAGGAGGGCAAGCAGGCCGCGCATTGGACGAGGCTGTCGTGTCACCGATTCCGAGCGAACGAGGTCCGACTGCAGTTGAGCGTCCTGGCCTATAACCTCGGGAACCTGTGGCGCCGGCTGGTGCTGCCGAAGCGGATCGACACGTGGTCGCTGACGAGCCTGCAACAACGATTGGTGAAGACCGGCGGTCGCCTGATCAAGCACGCCCGGTACTATTGGCTCCTGCTGGCGGAGAGCCATTTAACCCGGCGGCTGTTCGGGGCGATGCTCCGGCGGATCTGGGCGCTGCCGGTTCCGACGGGCTGACGGGCGACGGCCGACCGAGGGAATCCAGCGAAGGAAAGGCACAACAGCGGAGAGGTGTTCGAGACAATGCCCGGAAACGCGCCATTCTCCCCACCGAATTCATGTCATAGCGAGCCGCTGTCGAGCCTTTATGACGCACGGAGGGATGGGAGAAGAATGTTGTCGCAGCTGGCGTCTGCGGGTGTAGCCTGTTGCCGATCTTTAGCGGCCAAAACGGAAATCCCGGCGGGGGAGGCCCTGGCTGCCCCTTCAGGCGGTCGAGCGCCCCGAGGTGGTGGTGCTGATACTGAAATCGTAGTAGCGCGTGCGATAGGAGGCAGCAATGACGAAAACCCAATTCCGTGAGTTTTTGTTCGGAGCGAAACACCTTGCCGGACTTCTGGTCGCAGCAGCTACGGTCGCCGTACTCCTTTTCATGGAAGTTGGTGCCGTTGGACAAGAAGTTGATGCCGTTAAACACAGTGTGTCGGCGCTGCCGTCGACTCCGCAGGCGCCGGGATATAACCCGACGACCCCAGCAAAAGTTGCGCTGGGAAGGCTGCTGTTCTGGGACCCGCTTTTGTCGGGACCCCAAGACGTAGCCTGCGCGACGTGCCATCATCCCCAAAACGGCTATGCGGAGGACCGCGACCTGTCGCTCGGCGTGACGGGCATCGGCCTGGGCCGCTTCCGGCGGCAGGCGCCCGGCAGTTCGATTCCGATCGTCAAACGCAATAGTCCGACGGTTCTGAACGTTGCTTTCAACGGCATCGATGAATCGGGCCGCTATGACCCGGCGAACGCACCGATGTTCTGGGACATGCGAAAAAAGAGCCTCGAATCGCAGGCGCTCGAACCGCTCAAGTCGCTTGAGGAAATGCGAGAAAACACCTACCCGGAGGATGAGGCTGTCGCGAGAGTGGTGGCGAAGCTCCAGGCCAACGCCGAGTACCAGAGCCTGTTCGCCGGGGCCTTCGGCAGTGAACAGCCGGTCAACGCGGAAAACCTAGGCAGGGCGATAGCGGCGTTCATGCGGTCGCTGCTGGCCAACAACTCGCCGTTCGACCGCTACATGCGCGGCGACCGCAGCGCCATGACGGAGAAACAGGTCAGGGGAATGCAGCGCTTCGAGGAGATCGGGTGCATCAGGTGCCACAACGGGCCCATGTTCTCCGATTACAAACTGCATGTCATGGGCGTGCCCGACAACCCCGCTCTGCCCGCCTCCGACGGAGGCGCGCAGAAGCCTCCTTGCCCGGCATCTCCTCAGGAGCCGCGTACTGCAGCGTCCCGAGCAGCGTGCGACAGCTATGCGTTTCGCACGGCGTCGCTGCGAAACCTCCAATTTACCTTCCCATACCAGCACAATGGCACGTCCCGGACGCTGAGCGCCGTCGTGGGGTTCTATGAATCCACCATCGCCGGGAAATCCCGGAACCCGAACGTCAGCTACAAGGAGCTCGATCCGCGGCTTCGCGAGTTGAAGAACGTGGACGAAGAAGACGTGGATCTGATCGAGTTTTTATATGCTCTGAGCGATGGCTCGTTCGACCGGACGATTCCCGAGCGCGTACCGAGCGGCCTGCCCGTCGGCGGAAGAATTCGATAGAGCAGAGTACGCGCCGTCGGGTATGCTTTATGCCCAAATTTTGAGGCATAGCGATTGGAGGACGCACATGAAACCGATTTCTATGTTTGTACTCGGCGTAATGGCGGTTGCGATGAGCGCGCCGGCGCAGGCGCAGGTCACAGAGGCGCGCCGGACCGATACGACAGACCCCATCCAAAAGCCGTTGCTCGCCGCTCCGAACGACGCTATGGCCAAGGACGCCACGGTCATTAAGTGGATTCGGAATCCGAATGCGGGCGAAAAGGTCACGGCTGCCGACTTTACGTTTGAAGTTTTGAGGAGCGGCCCCGGCCGTATGGTCTGCTACGACCTGAGCGGCTGGCCCGGAGAGGAGAAGTGGTCGGTGGAGTGCACCAGCAGCGAGGCCAACCTGCCGCGCGTCGCGCAGAATCGAGCGTTCGCGGAGATGGGGAGCAAGGCCACGCCAACGCTGGCAGGTGGCAGGCCTGTCTTGTCGAGCAGCGGCACCGGAGGGATTAGGGAGCTGGTTGTGGCCGCCGGGAAAGACGGAAAGCGTGTGCTGTCCGAAGTCGGGACCATGTGGTATAACCTCCGGGGCGACAGCCAGGCCACCGCCATCTGGCACACGTTTATCGGCATGCCGAACTTGACGGGAAAGCAAGTCGGACTGCCGGAGGTTGGCGACGCAGGCGGCGCCTGGCTGATGTTTGCGGGCACGCCGGAAGCCCACATCATGTTGCCGGGCCGATAACCGGCAGAGAGTTCTCGGCCTCGGGGTTTTCGACAACGAATCAGGGGGAGGTGTGGTGTGACACCTTCCCCCGATTTCCCGCAGGTTGCGAATGACTTCGCTTTGCGTGAGCTTTATGAAATATCTGCTGACATGTCTTCTTGCCTCCGCTCTTCTTGTCTCCGCCACGATGTTTGCAGCCCAGAGCAGACAGACTTTCTCAGGCACGATCACCGATAACGAGTGCCCCGGAGCCGATCATTCCGGAATGCGGATGGGGTCGACCGACGCTGCCTGCACCATCGCTTGCGTCCTCGACCACGGCGGCCAGTTCGTTTTGTTTGACGGCAAAGAAGTCTATCGGTTGAGCGACCAGGACAAATCAAGAGAGTTTGCCGGAAAGAAAGTAGCAGTCGTCGGCACGCTGGACTCCAAGACCAAGACGATCCAGGTCAATTCAATGGCCGCGGCCAAGTGACCCCTCGATCCTCCCGGCATCCACACGGCTTTTCGAATATTTCCTCATCCTACCGGTTGAGCCTCCAGATCTCGTAGTTCAAAACGGCGGCAAAGCAGACCCACACTCCGTAGGGCGCAAGTAATCCCGTCTTATACCCCGGTATTGACGATAGATACTCGGATCTCCGGTTTGCGCGTCAACCGGACCAATACACGACGATAGCGCGAGGCTCGCGTAGTTGCGCTAACACAGAATAAACGTCCCTAATCTGATTGGGGTTTCTTCGTGGCCTTCGTATTCTTCGTGACCTTGTGGTTAAAGACTCGGCGGGTCCCGAAACCGCCTTCGCGCGAAGCGCTTCGGCGGTCTCGCCGTAGCCTTGGCGGAGGCGGAGCAGGACCCGCCCTACGTTCATCAGAAGTCAATCTGCGCGCTGAACTTCGCAAACCGCGCGTAAGAAGGCAGTAACCGTCGCCGTCTGCAGAATCTTGAATGGGTTTGGAAACGCCATTCGGGGATATCCGTTCGGGAGGCAGTATCCGACTGGATCATCAACGTGATCGCGATCCTCACGTTGCTTCTGGATTGCCGCAGCCCACGGCGTCATCTGAATACTTGACGGCGGTTGGTCCTTTGCCAGGTCGAAGAACAGACTTCGTGTCCAACAACTGGTGGAGAACGCACAGTCCGCCTGCCATAACCCAGATAGGTCGGGTCGACCATCCGGCATTTTGGGCGCGGGTGCATTCAGGTCCGGTTTGCCATCCGCAAGTCGTGGGATACCGGGCGTCGGATAGTTCAGCCACTGAGCGTCGGCGTTGCTCACAGTAAGCGCCATGAGCGTCAGCAGTGATGCAATCTGTGGTCGCGGCATGCCGCCTCCATGAACTTCGGTGTGCAGACTTGCGGGCAGCGGGATTATATTCGCGGAGACGGTGAGGGACGACACCAACAAAGCTACGGACAGCTAGAACAACCGACGCCCTACACGCACGCGCAGAGTCGAGGACTCGACACTCTCGATGCGTCCTTCTACCTCTACACCGGCGACCGTTACGCGCACAGGATCATCAACCCGCGCAGACTCACTGATCAGCCGCACTGCTCTCGGCTGCGGCTCGCCCTGCCATTCGAATTGCACCGGCTGAATGCGCGTCCAGTTATTCCACCGAGTCATCGTTCAACAAGCAAAGCTATTCAGGCGGGACTACTTGCAAGCGAGGGGACGGGGAAAACACGCGCAGCAAAGCGCACGACGCACCGGATCGTCTGCCTATGACCAGACGCCAGTCGGGGCCAAGCGGCCCACGTCATTCTTTGAGGCTTGGAATCGTCACGACGTTTTTCTGCGATGGCCGCGCTCTCACCGATGACGCCCAGATCGTGAACTCACTCGAGCTGTGGTGGCGCGGTGTGGCTGAAGTCGAACGAGGTCTCGGGCAGATGAACGCCATCGGACCTTCACTGAGGCCAGATTCAACGTGGGCACGATTGCTGACGGAAGACACTGCCCTTTGCATCGTGGACTACACAGTGGGCAGCTTCACGCGACCAGGTGGGCAATCCGTGCCCGAACAGAAAGCCTTATCGACCTTCGTGATAGTGAAGACGGGGCGTGGATGGCTGATCGCCGCTGCCCAGACAGCCGTGAACGCAGAAGTCATCGCACGGTCGCAATCGCGCTGAAGGCTTCGCCCCGATCCGAGCCGCCTTTGATGCGTTCAAACGCGCGATGACCAAAGGAATTCGGCCGCTCGAGAAAAATGTTGGCTACCAAGGCGGCAACAGCAGTTCTCGCATCCGGTCTCGTCTGATTCGTTCCGCAGGTGATCTCGTTGCTCCGTTCGCCCATCGCTGAAGCTGCGCCAACGTAACGGTGTGCTTCACAGCAGGTTCGACGGCCGAAATGCGTATAACCCGGTCCGCGGCGTGGAACGGCCGGTTGAGCCGAAGCCATCAGCGAACGATGTTCCATTGGATCACATTCTCCGTGTGTTTGATGCCTTCGAAGAGCGCGTGCTTCGGTGGAATCGGGGTTGGAAGACGCTGGCTCGATTCCGAGTGCTGGCCGCCACCGGTATGCGCCACTCGCAAGTTATGCGCCTACGGCCCGAGGATATTCGACTCGACGAGTCTCCGCCGTGTATCTCTGTGAGGCAGCCTGGAAAGGAAGGGCGTCCGCATTGGAAGCCCTTGACCGCCGAAGGTGTCAAAGCGCTTAGGGAGTTCATCGACGCTAAGGCCTTCGGTCGGTTTTCGGCGCAGAGTATTCGAAAGAGCTGGATTCTCGCGTGTGAGACTGCAGGTGTGCCGTACTTCAACCCCTACCGACTGCGTCACACGTTCGCAACGACCCTCCGTCGCCATGGGCTCGACCTCGCTGACGTCCAGGAACTTCTCGGCCATACAAGCGCCGAGACCACGAAACGGTACGCTCGTCCGAGCCAGGAGAAGTTGACACGCGCTGTGACCGCCTTGGATAAGGCTTGGAAAGCTGCGAAAGAGAAAGTCTCAAGTTCATAACGGTCACCTACGAATTCGTCGTTCTGAACCAATTCTAGCGAGTATTCAGTGACAGCGGTTTCCGATGGCTTCTTGGGTTCAGGAGCATTCGGGCCACGAGGCTACGTGACGTACGGATCTGGGTAAGGTCGCCGAATTCGCTTCCCGTTCTCGAACACGTACGGCCATGACTGTCGCCCGGCGGGACCGTGGTTCTGTGAGCCTGTGTTGTACCGACGCCGAACAGTTCGCACAGATACGGGATCGCGATAATCTGGTGAGATTCGTCTGCCAGTCGGATGTTCCTCATGCAGGGCGGCGCTCAACTCTTCATCGGTCAGCTGGCGCTCGGGAAGGTCATTGATTCGAACAGAAAGTCCTGGAATCGAGTAATCCCCATCTCCTCACTGTAGCCGGCGTACGAGACGTATTTTTGGCCGACGTCTCTTCCACGCACGCGCGAGCCCATGTAAGTGTCCTTCGTTTCCGCGACTAAACGACGCGGTCATCATATCCACGAGTTTCCCGTATGATTGAATGCGATAAACGATGAACTCACTCCCGAACTCCAACTCTCTGAAGTCGAACGTGCAGAGACTGTCTGGCACGATTGCTCGCGCCTGGCCGGCGAATTATCCCTGAAACACCGCCGTGGAGGTGTCACTCAATGGGTCGTTTCGATTCATCGCGTACCCGGGTTGCGCCGATATTTGACCGGCTTCGCTGCATCGACCCGACAGGACGCACGTGGCTTCCTGCACTTCTCAAGCTGCCTTCGCGTGAACCTGCAGTCACTGTCACGATTCCCACCGGTGATCTTGAGGAGGCCTGCTGGTGGCCAGAAGAAAAGCGACTGTCCGCTCCGGTAGCCTTGCTCAAGTGGCTGATTGAGAATGCGACGCCACCAGAATCCACAGTCGCTTGCGGAGGGGCCGAGACACGGGCCAAGCGTGAAGCACTGGTTGCGAAAGATCCAACTCGTATAGCTGAAGCGCTCAACCTTGTTTCGACCGCGCGTGACGAACGCGCGTGGTACGTCCTCGAAGGTCGAACTTGTCCTGACGTGTTTCTCATAACGAACGACACGGTCGTGGTCATCGAGGGCAAGCGGACCGAGAAAGGCCCAACAACCATCACGTCCTGGATGTCGGTGCGCCACCAGATCCTGCGACACATGGACAGCGCCGTAGAAGTCGCCAGCACGCGGCGTGTGATCGGGTTCTTCGTCGTAGAAGGCGACAGTGCAGTTGTTCCCCCTCACTGGCGCCAAGCCGCCCTCGATACGATTTCACCTGACACGTTGGCGTTCAGCCTGCCTCACCGATCGGACGATGAACGGAGGACAATCGCGAATGGCTTCATCGGGGTTACCACCTGGCAAGCACTCTGCGGGGCTCTTAACATTCCGAGCGAGGTCCTAATCGATGAAGTGGTCGATTGAGTGCAACTATCCATGAACCGCACCGCGCCACGACTTCTCGCCACGTCACGTTTAGCTGCCCGCCTTTGTCCAGTTCGCGCACTCGTACGTGGAGCACCTAGTGCCACGGTCGTTGCCACGGTAAACGGCTGCCACGGTGCCTGCCACGGTGAAAATGTCGGGTAATGACGACGAGGGGCGCGGTCTGTCGGTCGACCAAAGACTCGAAATTCTGAATGATTTTGATTCTTTGGCGCGCCCGGCAGGACTCGAACCTGCGACCCCCGGCTTAGAAGGCCGGTGCTCTATCCAACTGAGCTACGGGCGCGTGCTGGCTGTAAGCATCTAGTTTACCGGCACCTCACTCACGCTCGCCGACTCCTCGTTGCAATTTAGCCGGTGCTCGATCCCCTCATTCTTTGCAACCGGATTGCAACCGGCGGGAATTGCCTCGAGGCGCCGCATGCTTTCGTGCAACCCGATCCTTGTCGCGTTCAGGTACGTCGAAGTCTCGGCGAGGTTCGCGTGCCCGAGCATGTGTTGGACGTGGTGCAACGGCCATCCTGCTTCGAGCAACCGGCTTCCACCCTCGTGGCGGAGATCGTGGAAGTGGAGATCGATCGCGTCGAGCACCGCGCGTGATTCCGCCGTGAGCCGTGTCTTCGTCCATCGTGGCGAGTGCCCGTGCGCCTTCAGCACCGCCGTCTCCCACGATTTTTGAAGCTCTCGACCTTGAGCCCCGACTCGTCGCCGAACACGTAACAGCGGCCGAGCGCCGCTGCCACCTCGCGCTCGCTGAGATCCTTCGCTGGCCCGCTTCGTAACAGCGCCTCGATCGCCGTGCGCGCCATATCGAGCACGGCCGCGAGTTTCGCCGAGATCGGGAGACGGCGACTGGTGCCGGTCTTCTTCGCGCCCTTCTCTTCGGCCCGCACGAACAGTTCCCGCTCAACAAGATCCCCGTCGCGCCATTGCACCCCCGAGCAGTTCACCACGGCGGCAGCAGGTTTCGATCGCCGCGATAATTCGGCGTTGCAGCAACGGTTCGGCCACCGCGAGCAATCGGCGCTCTTCGCCTTCCTGGGTGATCGTTCCCTTGTCGTTCACCACGTCGGGCACGAGTCGCCGATCGCGTTGCGCGTGCTTCTCGCGCTTGATCGTGTCGGTGTCGGCAATTGGATTGCGGGCGAGATAGCCCTTCTTCGTCGCCCACCGAAAGAGCGGCTTCACGAGTCGGATGTATTTGTTGCGGGTGCTCGCCGCGCGTCCCTCCGTGCGAAGGCTCGCGAAGAACAGGTCGAGATCGTCCTCGGTGATGGCACTGAGCGGCTTGTCGCCGAGCGGACGGCCGTCGAGCACGAAGCGCGTCAGCCGATTCAACCGCGAGTGATCGTCAGAGGTGGCCGGTGTGCCGCGCCGCTCGAAGTAGGTGCGCCCGAACGCCGACAGCATGATCACCTCTTGTGCTGGCGCGTTTGTCCTCGACCCAAGAGGGAACGGGTCTTTCGGTGTCAGCGGCGAGACTCCCAAGCGGGACAGGGGTTAGTCCCAAATCGTCTCGGTCTATGAAATAGACATTCACAGCGAATCCACCCCCGACTTTTCGCACCACGTACAGGGACAATGACTCCGGTCCCTGATGTTCGTTGCGATCAATAAACACCAACCGGCTTGTTTTGCTGGACGCTCTCGGCGCGGGCCTGCTGCAGTTCGTCGTGTGCGAATGTTGCAAGGCGACGGGTCAGCCACGCGTTCCAAACGGCTACGATGGTGGCGCCAGCCGTAACTGCGACGAGGACTAGTTCAGCGCGTGCGTTGAATACGTCAGAACTGGGGTAACGCACAAGGTTCCAGTTGATATTGACTACAACGAGGGCAATGGCAATCAGACCGAAAACGATCCACAGATCGGCGTGTTTCATCGTATGCACAACGGTTAATGCGGACGCTTGTCCTCAACGAGCGTCCACCATTTGCCAATGATGTCCCGCATGCGTTCCCGATGCTCTGTCAGGTTCTGAAATTCCCGCTCGTAGTGCCGGAGCGTTGGCACCGACATCGGCTTTTCAGATAGCTGCGCGGCAATCAACTGCGTAGCTGCCGCGCTCGCCTTGTCGAGAGTCGTCAGGGTGTGCTCGAGTACCACGAGCATGCTCTTGATCATGTCTTCGTCTGGCCTGCCCCAAGTGCGATTGCAATGGACGGCCGCATCGAGACTATCGTGTCTTCAACGCTGCATGTGCGCATCGGTCGCCGCCTCTTCTAAGCTTGGACGGCTGTTCAGCTAACTGTTCTGGTCGCGCTTCGATTGTTTGAAAGTCTTTGACACGATGTGTCCGGACCATTCAAATGTCTGTTTGCGCCGAACCACGCAGGCGCACACCGATAGAAGCCCAGCTGGATTGCTGCTGTAGAAGACAGCAGCGAGGGCTCAACAGGCCAACGAAGACTTTGTCGACTGCAGCAAGAAGGGATATCACCATGACACTCGCGGGCAAGCGACTTGGGCAGATCATTGCCGTGGCATTCATACTTTTCAGGGCGAGCGTCGCACACGGCGACGAGGTCACGCGTTGGAATGCGATCCTTGAAACGACAGTGGCGGCGACGCCTCACTTTCTCCAGTCTCGCTCTGCAGCCATCGTACAGCTCGCCGTCTTCGAGGCGGTGAACGCGATCGTCGGGGATTACGAACCCTATCTCGGGACCATCGCCGCGGCGCCTTGGGCATCGCCGGACGCCGCAACAGTCGCCGCGGCTCATCGAGCCTTGGTGGCTCTACACCCGGAACACCTTGCGATGCTCAACGCTGAGCGGGTGGCATCGCTCGCGGCCATCCCTGACGGCCCGGACAAGGTGCCGGAGTTGCCGTCGGTGAGGTGGCTGCGGATGCCATGCTCGCCCTTCGAGCCAATGATGGCTGGAACGCAGTGGTGCCCTACACGCCGATGGTCAGTCCGGGGTACTGGCGGCCGACCCCGCCTGAGTTCCGCCCCGCGGCATTCGCCCAGTGGGGCCAGGTGACCCGGTTCGCCATCGACGACGGCGCGCGGTTCCGCGTGAATCCGCCGCCCCAGATCCACACCGGCCAGTACGCGCGGGACTACAAGGAGGTGCAGGCGTTCGGTGGAGTCACCAGCACGATGCGCCCGCAAGACCGGGCCGACGTCGCGCGCTTCTACGCTGTCGTCCTGCCGATGCCGTTGTGGCCTGCCGCCGCGCGTCAAGCGAGCGCTGCGCAGGTCAAGACTCTCTCGGAGAACGCGCGGGACTTCGCCTGGCTCGCAATGGCCGTCTGCGACAGTCTGATCGCGTCGATGGAAATGAAGTACCACTATGGCTATTGGCGGCCGGTGACCGCGATCCGGGATGGCGCCATCGACGGCAACCGAGCTACGGATCCGGATGAGAGCTGGCTGTCGTTCGTCACCACGCCGGCGTATCCGAGCTATCCGGGAAACCACGCCAGCGCCGCCGGCGCCGCCCGCGCGGTGCTCGAACACGTCTACGGCCGCGACGGCCTTTCGATCACGCTGACCAGCCAGGCAGTGCCGGGCGTGATCCTGCACTATACCTCGTGGAATCAGATCACCGATGACATCGACGACGCGCGCATCTACGGCGGTGTCCACTTCCGGTTCGATCAGAAGGCGGGGGCTCGACTGGGTCGTCAGGTCGGCATGCACATCCTCCAGACCACGCTGCGTCCCGCTCGAGGCCAATAACTCCGACGCCGAAGAGAGTGACAAAGAACCGAATCACTGAGACCGTTCGGCTCGGTAGGAACGCTGAACACAACCGATGCTCGCCGCCGACGGAAACACTGTGTCTTCACGAGCGCGACGGTTACTCCCGATTCCGCTTTGCCGCGGGTTGCATGCGCTGCGGCTGACCTGTACCCATGTGCGCCACCGGCCCGGTAGCCGATGTCATGGAAGGATCTTGTATCCGACTGCACTCCATGTTAGGCCTTGATTCCCCCCGGACGTTATCGCGGTGGCGCCAAGACACACGAACGGTCCGTCTACCGGCGCAGTGATGTACGGTTGTGGAAACGCGAGGTGTACGGTGTCTTGCGGCGAAACCGTCACCGTCGGGCCCGGCGCCATCTCCACAAATCCCAGGTGGAGAAGCCGGCACGTATTGTTCTCGGGGGTCCCGAACGCGACCGCAATGAGCGTCAGTGTCACGGGCTCCGCCGTGCCTCCTTGGAGTCCCCCTTTTGCGTTAGAGACCGTCACCGATGTGATCGCGTACCGGGTTCCGGACGGGTCTGGCGTCATCAGAGGACTGCCTGTTGGGGCAACACTAACCTCCTGTACGGGCGGGATCGTGAACGACGGGCCGACGCGTGGCGGAGGCGTGCCCTGACCCTGTGCCCACGCGGTTCCCGTCGCACTCACGGCAAGAATGACGCAGATGAGCCCAATGCGGATTCCCTGAGATGCTGCTTCGAGCAGCTCGTGAAGCGTTGTCGCTCGAGTCATGATCTCCTCCATCCGAGAATTTAATTCCGCGCGCTACTCACGGCCGTGTCGCGGTGTGGTTCGGCGCGCCTGTGCTCTTCGCCAGGGAAATGCTGACCGGCGTGGCGCGAGATTAGCCCCCCTACGAGAACGGTCGCAAGCCCGATCTTGGCAGCAATGGCTACCGGCAGTGGGCAGCCACCCGTCCGAAGTCTCAGACTTTAACCACCTGCTGTCTTCGTGGAGCGTCGACTACTTCCGTTGTCGAGCATGCGACTGCTGGTAATCGATCGCGAAAGGTAAAGACGGGCCGGCTCTGCGGATGAAATTCGGTACCGCTCCGAAGTGTGGCAAAAACGAACAAGCGTCCTGACGACATCCACCGGCCAATCGGATCAGTCGCCAAGGGTCGGATAACCCTTACGAAGCAGGCCCCATAGGCCCGCCCCGTAATCTGTTTGGAATGCAAACTAACCAAATGTTCGCCGCTTAGGCAGACGCAGGTCTCTGCCAATCGGGACAATCTCGAGCACGTTTGACGAATTCATTAAGTGTTGGGCGTTGCACGACTCTTGCTGAGCTTCCGGGCAAGGTGTCGGCGCGAACACTCTGCCCGAACTGCAATCGCCCCGAAATTGAAGACGTGAATCACGCCTTCTATTCTCCGGACGTGGACTTTTTTCTGTGCAGGGCATGCCGCTTCTTATGGCACGTTCCGAAAGGGAAAGATGGCCCTCCCAGTCAAGAGGTGCTGCTCACCGCATTCAGGCGCTCCGACTGACGGAGAGACTCGCGGAGCCAGCGATCCGCTGAGTCCGGTCACTGGCCCTCATTGAATATTTAGTTGTCAACCAACGGCTAATTACGAAAAAGGCGCGCGGTACCAAGCACTCGACAAGCGAGGGGTCCTGTCAGGTGGGACGCCGCCGCGCGCCCGATGCGAAAGGCGTCCTGTCTCAATCACTTCTTCAGTCGAATTAGGCGGCCGAGTAGATCGTAGTGCTCCTGCACCCGAGCCTCCCATTTGTCCAAGTCGGTATCCCGCCACAGCAATGTCATGGCGAAGGAGCCAGACGTCCGCTTCGCAGCAGAAGGAAACGCATTGGGGTCAGTCAGTGAGATAGCGGCCTCGAAGTCGGCATCGCTCCACCGATAGCGTTTCAACACGGCCGCTTTGTCGAGCCATTTAGGCTCCCGACGCGATGGCTCTGGCGATGGCGCGCCCCAACTGAGATCGTTTCCGCAATAAAAGACGTCCCTCGAAGCATTGCTTCCTCCCTCTCTGGTTCCATGTACTGGTTGATTACACTCGTGCGCCGCGCCGCATGGCGTCGCGTTCCGCCCGCTGCTGGGCAATCCGTCGATCGAGCCTCAGTGTGTCCGCGCACACTCGACAGACAGACTGTTCAGCGACAAGCAACACGACGCGCCCCGCCGGCGAAATTCCGCCGCGAGTAAGGTGTTGAAACACCGCTCGACGGCATCGTGTTGACTCGCCGGATCAATCTGCGTTGTCGTCAAGGAATTCGCGGATCTCGGCGAGCGTAATCTCCGCATCGCGCGCATCGGACAAGGCCATAGCCACGGCGCGCAGTCGGCCGCGAAGGTGTAGCGCCATGCCGCGCTCGAGTTCCCGTGTGCGCTTTCGAATCACCCGAAATTCCGGTTTGCCGCCTTTGGATCAAATGCTTCGTTCGCCATCTCACTCTCCGGTCAGTAACCATGCTGTCGGCAGAATGCCGCGCTCCACCGTTCGCGATTCGGATCAGGATCGGCAGGGACGTCATCAACGTCTTCGTCGCCGTTGAACCATCCAGCCGCGACCGGCAGGAATCCCGCTTTCATCGCCTCCGCCCGCAACTCCGTCTCGTGCTCCTCCCAGATCGCCTGGAGCTCGGTATCCGTCAATTGCAGCGTGGTTAACCATCCCCGCAACCTGGCCGGCGCAAGATGCGATCGCGAGGCCGCGCCGCACTGCAGGTAATGCCGCATCGATGGCGATAGCGTCGATTTCGCGTTCGGATCCGGCAGCGGCCCATGCCGATCGACCCGATAACTGCCACGCAAAAGATGCAGTTCCACTGGAATCCGCTTGCGCCCGCTTCGTGCCCGCTTACCGCCCATCAAATGCCCTCAAGAACTTTTGAAAACGCCAAAACGCGCGCAGTGCTGCCTCATTGGTTTCCAAACTTTTCGAGCCAGGGGCGATCGGCCCTACGGGTCAATGCATGCAACACCAGAACTACAGACACGTTGCTCCGATCAGGGTGCAGGAGAGGGGACAGCGCACCGAGCCAATCAGCTGTGCTTGAACGCTCGCACTTCACAACGTAGCCTGCGATGTATGTCGACGTCGGATCGTCGCGGCGGCAGAGTGCGGATTGTCTGTCCGAAGTGCCATAGTCGCGCCGATGCTCGCCGGTCTCACATGCGATGGTGGGAGCGGCCCCTGAAATTGCTGTTTCCGAGGAGGCCTTACCGGTGCAGGCAGTGTCGAGGCCGGTTCTGGTTGGGCGCGTGGCGGGAACGACGAACGTTTGTTCCTGTGGAGCCGTAGGGGCGTCCTGTCCCTTTGGACATGTCCTTTGTCGTCCGGGACAGCTGTCCCCTTCATGCAGTCCTCCGTTCGAGTAACGCCCACCGGTGCACACCGTCAGCACCGCTGGTGATGCAGGCGAAGAGATTCTTGTTTCGGCTCAGTGCTTTCTTCACCGTGTCGGGCTTCGCGTTGAGTTCCTCGGCGAGCGCGGCGATCGTGGATGGCCCGCCGGTCAGTGCGCCTCGCAGCCGGACGTGCATCGGGAGGCTCGTGGCTACTTCGTCGATCGTCGTGATGTCCACCGACTCGAAGGTGATCTGCTCGTCGCGGTACGTCACCTGAAGGCCGACAGGCGCTCGCAGCCGTCCCAGGTGGACTTGCGATGGAAGGCGGCGAGTTGGTGTGTGCAACCGTCGGGCGATGTTGAGGCGAGCTTCAGATTCCATGTCGCGCGCGCTGTTGTGCCAGAAGGCCGAGCCGAAGGGACGCCTCACGCCGCCGACCGTTCTCAAGGCGACCTGCAACTTGCCGGTCGACTCCCAGTTCCGGACAGCCGCTGCCGTTACACCAGCCAAGCGCGCCACATCGGCAGGGGTGAGCAGTTCGTCCAAATGTGTATCCATCACAGCAACCTCTTGTTGCATTCTCGGCTGTTGCAAGTTATAGTTCAAGGTTATTTCCTTGCAAGAGACGAAAGAGCTAAGTCGCACCACAAACCTTGCAAAGCGAGGCGTGGATTGATGAAGAACGATATAGAACGATTGCAGTGGGCAATCCGTTTCGGTCAGGGGCAGATGGAACCTGCAGTTGTCCGCCGCGACCTCGACGGGTTTATGAAGGTTCCAGGAGGGCACATCATCGCCGTGCCCAACCCGGAAACACGCCCCGAAACGCTGTCAGATGCGGATGTGCAGGCGCTGCAGGGAGACGTTGAAGCCGTGATCGACATCACGAGCGAGGGTAGCGACGGGGGACTGCTGCCTCAGGTATCGATCGAGCGCCAAGTACTCGTTCCGAAGCGGAAGGGCGCACGACGCAGCAAACCATCAGACCGTTCACTGATCGTCTTAGGGCCGCTTCGCGACGTCGTGCTCGAGGTGTTATATCAACTGCTTTTGAGCGCGCCTGTTGAGCGCGTCCGGCGCTGTCCAGGATGCGGAACCAAGTTCTTTCGCCGGGGCCGCCAGACGCACTGCACGCCCGACTGCTACGACCGTGCCTATTGGGCTAGTTTGCCAACTGAAACCTTGGAGCGTTACCGTGCGAAGCAGTACGACGCGATGGGCTGGACGCGCGGCGCGCGCTTGCAACAAATTGCAACGAAGTCACTGACAGGCGGGAAGAAGCGACCACAACTCCGGGACACGAGACACAAAAAAGCCCGCCAATCACCAAGTGGCAAGAGGCAGGCATAACTGGGTTGCGCTTAGAAGGCCGGTGCTCTATCCAACTGAGCTACGGGCGCGTGGTATGTGCAGCTGCATCGATTTGCCCGTAGGCCGAGGGTCGTGACGCTGGGAGCACCGGCTTATGGCGAACGATTACGCAACCGCAACAACGATAGTTTACCGTGCCCGAGCAATTACTTGTCATGGCTTCACGAGGAACGCGTCGTGTCGGAGCACCTGGCACGTCGTTGATCGTGTGAGGGTCGACACCGCGGAGCGTCGCACGTATGGCAGATCAACTCGTCATCCGGAAGTTACTTTCTCTTTCCGAGCACTACTTGCTCGAAAGAGTCTTCCGCGCTGTCGAATAGGAACTGGTTGTATGACCAGCGGACATCAGACTCGGACTCCTTGACTTCCGCTGACGACAAGTTGTGATTGGCAATCCCAAATAGGTGGCGCAGCGTTTCATCAGCCGCTGTTCGGATAATCGCCTTGCGCGTTCCGTCGATCGTGCCGCCGTCCTTGGACCACTGCACCACGCTCACGAAGGCATAGCGGGCGTCAGTATGCGGGACGATGTAGCCTTTCCACATGCCATCGAAGCGTTCGAGCGTGACAATCTTCACCGTTGCGATAGGTGCTGCTGCTCTCGGCTCCTTCACCTCCGGCTCGGACTCGATGGCCCGCGCGTGCTCCCGTGTCCGTTTTACCCGCTTCGGGCTCGCCAGCAACGCCATCGCTTCGTTCAGGCTGAAATGCCTCTCGCGTGTCGCATTTGCCGCTAGCGTGTCCCAGTTCTCAAAGAGCCGGATATAACGCTGCGTTTGGCGGGGGCTCACATTGCAATGTTCGTCGAGCCAGGAAAGCCACTCCCCATGGGGAAGGCTGGCTTTGACCTGCGCGAGTAGTTCCCCGCAGCGGCGGGCATGGTTCATTGCGTCTTGAGCGCTCGCTACGGCGCCTGCGTGCGAAGCATTGATCTCGGTGGCGATGTCTGCGGTCACATACCTCCTACCCAAATGCGGGTGCAAACGTCCGGCCGTTGCCCGGCTGCGTATTCGCGTGCAGCGGTGTGCCGAGCGTGAGACCAGAAGATGACAAGTGTCTTCCCTGATAGCGGCTGCTTGCACGCGACGCACGGTCATCTAGCATTTGCGCTCGGTGGCGCGTATTGATGCCGCTGATTTGGCGCGTCGATCCGCCTTGACGATATTCACGACACCACATTTCCACCGGTGCGAAAAGCCGCCGAAGCTCCAGGGCACCAGGGGCTCCTGATGCCACAATGCGGCGACTCCGCTCGCCAACCCGACGACGTCGACGGGTGTGGCGATGCCACCGGGGGGCAGGTGTCGGTGTACTTTGACTTTTGACCTCGCTCGCGAAGCGAGCGATTGCCGGCGTCTAATCCCGATGCTCGCGCGTGGCGTGCTAAGCTTGAGTGTTCACTCCTCGTCGGGTCCCCAACCGCGCCTGCGCGCTGGGGTGGAATGGTGGGTGTAGCTCAGGGGTAGAGCGCCTGACTGTGGCTCAGGAAGTCGCGGGTTCGAAACCCGTCACCCACCCCAAATAATTCCTTCTACTGCAAGCCCCACTGTTTTGCTGCTGGGCCTTCTCCACTATTTCTCCACGCACGGCCCTCGGCTGATCGAAGAGACGAACCGTGGCATCGAGGACCTCGCGACTCACATGCGTTGTTGGTGGTCTCGGCCGAGCGATGCGTGAGGCCCTGCTTGATCGTCTGCACATCCTCGTTCGTGATCGCATCGAGCCGCTTGCTGCCGAGCAGGGGCAACAGGTGAACCCGCAGCCGGAACTCCGTCGAGGATCGGACGCAGGCAATCAAGGGCCACATATTGAGCGCCGATCGCGCGAAGCCGCGGGGCCCAATCTGCTCGGACACGTGCGTCGAGGATGTTGAAGCAGCTCAGCGCGCCTCGCAATTTCAGGATCACCACTGTGACGGTGACAGGAGAACAAACACGCATGGTCGTGTTCGTCTCGGTTCGTTGCTCCAACGAGGGCACGTCGCGACGCAGACCATCCTGTTGCCGAGATGCCGCATTCGACCAGCGAGGGACTACCTCGGTCGGGGCTGCCTCCTCCCAGACGTTTGTCTAGTCCAGACCGCAGATCGCGCAGGAGTGGAGTCAGATCCGGCCTGATTCCATTCGCCAACACAGGCACGGTGTCTGCACCCTCGGCCATTCGGCGGCAGACCATCCTCGATCATGCCTGGCGAGCGCCATGGCTCGCACGGGCGCACGGTGATGACGCCCGAAGACGTTGCGCCAAGCACGCGACGCGACATGCCGACAAGGAGAGGGTCCCATGGACGCCGACGCGCATCAACCGAGTGGCGAGTTGACGGAGCAGCAGACGCGCGACTTGGATGACTGGTTGGCCCGGATGACGCAGGCGATGGCCCACGAGCGGGGGTGCATGGAAAGGCGACTCGCGCCGGACCCGCGGCTCACCGAGACGCTGGCGCAACTGTGCGCGATCATCGCCGACGTGATGGTGAAGCACCAAGCCACGATTACGGAAGCGTTGACCAACACGTCTACCCGGCAGGAAATGAAGCAGCTCGCGAACGATTGGGCGACGCTGCTGATGGGGATTGCGGACGACGATGCCCAGCGGAAGGCGCAGGCGCAGCGGACAGAAGCCGGCCGCGAGGGTCACAGCAACCCTGGACACCAATAACGAGTTGGACGCGGCAGCAACCGGCGGCGGGGCCGAAAGGGACGAACCGGCGCTGACGTCGCGCTCGAGTGGTGGGCGCGTACCTCTCGAGGCGAATGAGCCGGCAGTCCCGACGGGCACCTTGCCGGCTCCTCATCTTTCCGCGATACGACGTGGCATGTGGCCGGACGCTGCTCATGTTCGTGCAACAGTTCGCCCGAGACCAGGGCTGCGAACAACTCACTGCGCACGTGGCGCCTGAGGCTGTCGTGTTCTATGAACGCTGCGGTTTTACCGTAATCGGGCCATTGACCGGCGCATCGGTCTTCATGACGAAGCGCCTGTAGGCGCGCTACGTGCGCTGATGCACCCTTGCACGACTTGTCTTGTCAACCGGCACTCCCGCGGACGGATCGAAGCCGCCTGTGCCGAGCAACGAGCGGCTGGCTGGCCCGTCCTGACCCTTCTGAACGTGCCACAGGTGACCGCAGTCCTCGCATCGGAAGAAGTCCGCGCTTGGTGAGAACAGAATGGCATTCAGCGCCGCCACCCGCGTACCGTGGCATTCTGGGCATTGCGTTCGTGCTGACGTCATGGGGGGCTCCCAGAAAAGAGGAGCCAAGCTTACTCGATCAGCAGACACAATCGCTTAACGGCCGGTTAAATATCGTTAATCATCGAGTGGACTATGCTTTCAGCGGAGGCCCGTGAATGACCGGTACGGTTTTGGCCCTTGTCTTGTCGCTGCAAGCGGCAACGGCTGCTCGGCCCGGCGTGGTGATGGGACAGTTGCAAACGCGCGAAGGGGCACCCGCTGCCGCTATCCGTATCTCCGCCCTGCCGGCACCGCCTCCAAATATCCTTCCGTCTGACGGTCAGAATTACTATGCGACGACGGCGCCGGCGAGCACGACGCTGACCGACGCGCAGGGTCGGTACCGGCTGGCCAATCTCGCGCCCGGTCGATACCTGGTCCTCGCCAGCGTGTTCGGATATCCGACGTTCTACCCGGCAACGACCAGTGCCGACGGCGCGACCGTCATCAACGTCGGAGCCGATGCGCCGATTCAAGGCATCGATTTCACAGTGTTGATGCCGCCAGGCGGCCGAGTGAGCGGACACATCGACTCGCCGCCCGCCGGCGGAGCCCAGGAAAGAGCTGTGTTGTCGGGAGTTGCGCTGGGCGAGTTGCTCGAGAGTCCAGTTGGAGCGGACGGGAACTTCACTTTCGGTCACCTGCCGACCGGGTCGTATTTGGTCAGTGTGTTCCCCGCGCCGCCCGGAATGCCGTCACGCGCGTTCCGTGTCGAACAATCGGACGTACGCCTGGATCTCGCCCGCCCGCCGCTGCGCACGGTCGCGGGACGGGTGATGGTGCAGAATGGGCCACTTCCCTACGGCTGGCTGGGATTCCTGACCGAGCAGAGTTATGCGACCGCGCACATCAACGCAGACGGTACGTTTCGGACGCAGCTGCAACCGGCCCGGCACACGGTCGAACTGGCTGGCATGCCCGGCGGCTACTCGCTCGCTTCTGTGCGACTTGGGACGGAGGACGTTTCGCAGGGTGTGACGGTCGGGACAACAGACGTAACCGGCCTCGTCATCACGATTGCTCCCCCTCGTGGGCTGCCGAAACTGCGCGGCAAGGTCGTCGGCGTGTCCGCGGCGAACTTGGTGTCCGCGAAAGTTGAGTTGACCGGCCACGTCATCGGCGCGATCGAGGCTCCGATTCAAAAGGATGGCTCTTTCGAGTTCGCGGCGATCACACCCGGCACGTATCGTGTTCGCGTGCCACAGGTGCCCGAGGTCGCGCCCTCCTTCGTGGTCGTGGGATGGGAAGACACTGACATACAAGTCGGCTCCGGTGGGCGCTGACGCGCCTGCGCGGGCGCTACGTTCAGCGGCGCCGCACTTCTCGAAGAATGGTGGGTTCGAAGAACGCCGCGAGCGCCGCCCGCGACCGGGGCGCACGATTCTGCTTCTGTGCGACCCACTTCTCTTCTTCGACCATGACGTCGAGCATGTCGTCCAGCACCGCGACCGGAAAGGCATGGTGCTGCCAGCTTCGTGAAATGTGATCGACGGAGTGCCCGGTTGTCTTCGCGATCAATGGAAAGTGCGGAGCGGGCTTCGTCTTCATCTCATCGACCGCCGCCAGCAGCGCGCGAACGAAGTCCACGAGCTCGCGCCTGCGCCGCGAGTCGCCGAGCACCTCGGTCGTGCTGTAGAGACTGAATAGTTCGCGGTAGACCTTGTTGTCCTGAAACACGACCGCGTCGCGCCCAAGCCCTTCGACTGCCTTCTGCGCCTCCGGTTCCCACATCGAGATCGCATCGGCGCGACCATCGACGACGGCAGCCGCCATCTGGTCGCGAGGCACATCGACAATCTTCACGTCGGACTCTGACAGGCCCGCAGTCGCCAGCATTCGAACCAGTGAATAATGCGCGGACGTGTCGCGCGGCAACGTGATTCGCTTTCCGCGCAGATCGGCCACCATTGCGATCCCGGCCGATCGCTTGGCGACGATGCGATAGAGACCCTCGGCGACGGTGAAGAGAATGCGGACGTTGGGCGTGCCTGCAATGAGGAACTGTGTCTCAGCGTTGGTCGCGGCATGCGCGCCACCGTTGGCGAGGTTTCTCACGCCGCCGTTGACGACTCGAAATCCGGCGCCCTGACGGCCGTTGTCAGCCACGTACACCGGGCCGCCTTCTAGCGTCGTCGTGCTGACGGCGACGGTAAATGGCGCATCGGGCGCCAATGGGACCGACGGAGGCGTCGGATTCGCGCCCTGGCCCCACAGGACGAGAGGCACACATGCGATACACAGTGCAACCAGGCTTGAATGTCGTACACCGAAACAGGTCATAGGACGAGGATGCTCCAGGCGGTATTCTCGCAGACTCTATAATTGCTGCGCGACGCAAATGACACCGGGTGTAATTTTCCGGCGGCGTCGTGGGAACACCCGGTGTCTTAACTGTCGGAGCACCGATGAGACCTGCGCTTGCCTTCGTGACCTCATTTCTGTTGGCCGCTCTCGCACTACCAGCCGTTGCGCAGGCGCCCGATGGCGCCGCCGTGTTCCAGGCGAACTGCGCTTCCTGCCATGTGAACCCCGCACCCGATTCCCGCGCGCCAACTCGCGAGGTCCTCGCCCAGATCGCGCCCGAGAGCATCATGGTCGCGCTTACCAGCGGTCAGATGTTTCGACAGGGATCGGCGTTGACCGATGGCGAACGTCGCGCGGTTGCGGCGTTCCTCGCCGGCCGGCCAGTTGGAACGCCGGCACTGCCGTCGAACGCTGGCACGTGCACGGCCAAAGCTCCTGCCGTGACGACTGCGGATCTCACCAACGGCTGGAATGGGTGGGGCGGCGCTGGCGCCGCCAACACGCGGTTCCAGTCGGCTGAAAAGGGCGGCATCACGGCGCCGATGATTCCGCGCTTGAAGTTGAAATGGGCGTTCGGATTCCCCGGCGTCAGCTCCGCGCGTTCGCAGCCGGCGATCCTCGGCAATCGGTTGTTCGTCGGCAGTGAGAGCGGCGACCTCTTCGCGCTCGATGCGAAGACCGGCTGCACGCACTGGACGTTCCACACCAAGGCCGGCATCAGGACTGCGCCCTCGGCCGGACCATATCAGCGCGCCAATGGCACGACCGGCTTTGCCGTCTATGTCGCGGATGGCGGCGCGAACGCATACGCCGTCGATACAGAGACGGGACAGGAGATCTGGAACCGCAAGATGGACGATCACGTGTACGCCAAGTCGACTGGATCGCTGACCGTCTACGATGGCCGCGTCTACGTGCCAGTCGCCGGTGTGGGCGAAGAAGGACAGGGCGGATCGTCGAAGTACGAGTGCTGCACGTTTCGCGGAAGCGTGAGCGCGCTCGACGCGAACACCGGCGCCGTCATCTGGAAGACCTACACGATGGACGAACCCAAGCCGCGCGGCAAGAACAAGGACGGCGTGCAGCTTTGGGGTCCGGCAGGGGCCGGGGTCTGGGCGGCTCCGACAGTTGATGCACAACGCCGCGCAATCTACGTCGCGACGGGCAACGCGTACGCTGAGCCGAACTCGAAGACGAGCGACGCGGTGGTCGCCTTCGACATGGCAAGCGGGAAGATCTTGTGGACTTTCCAGCCGACGCAGGACGTCTGGGTGGGCGGCTGCAAGCGAGGCGATGAGAATCCCAACTGCCCGAATGATCTGGGCCCCGATCATGACTTCTCGATGTCGCCTGTACTTACCAAGCGCAGCAACGGATCAGACATCCTCATCGTGCAGCAGAAGTCCGGCATGGCATACGCGATCGACCCGGACAAGCAGGGAGCACTCGTGTGGTCGTATCGCACGAGCGACGGCGCCGGCCTGGGTGGTCAGTGGGGCGCCGCTGCCGACGGCCGCCAGGTGTACTTCAGCGTGAATGGTCCGGCTAAGTTGGCCGGCGGCATGCGTGCGGTCAACGTCGACACTGGCGCGGTCGTGTGGTCGAAGGATGCCGAGGCGCGGCTGTGCGGCACCGAGCGTGGATGCAGCCAGGCCCAAGGCGCCGCCGTCACTGCGATCCCGGGCATCGTGTTTTCGGTGTCGATGGACGGCGGCATTCGCGCGCACGCGGCCGATGATGGCACCACGGTCTGGTCCTTCAACACCAACCAGGAGTTCCAGACTGTCAACGGCGTGAAGGCGAAAGGCGGCGCCATCGACGGCCCGGGCGTCGTCGTCTCGGGCGGAATGGTCTACGTCAACTCGGGATATGTGAGTCTGATCGGACGTCCAGGTAACGTGCTGCTTGCGTTTGCAGTCGAGTAAACGGCGTAGGCCGTGCCTTGTTCCTTAGACCCGGCGGGTCCGCAAGCAGGACCCGCCCTAGGCAGCCTAGAACGCGTATCTGATCTCCCCGATCACCTGTCGCTTGATGATGTCGCCGAAGATGTGTTGCTGCACTTCGCTGTTCAGCAGGTTGTTGATCTTGAGACTGGTGACGAGGCGCTCCTGCAACCACTTCACTCCAAATCCCAAATTCACGAGTGTGAACGCGTCGGTGGTACCTGCGTAGCGCTGATCCAGCACGTCCTGCCAGTAAGCCGAATCGGTGTAGCTGACGCTCAGGTTTCCGAGGTACCTCGAGTAGTTGGCGTTGAAGCCGATGTTGAACTTGTTGTTCGCGGGGAAATTGATCTCGCTCGGATCGAAGCCTTCGACATCGGGATCAGCCTGATACGAATAGTTCGTGAACACGTTGAGGTAGCGATTGACGACGGCATCCACACCAAGCTCGATGCCCTTGTCATGAATCGTCCCAAGGTTCTGGTACGTGAAGAGCGAGGGCAGCCCCGGTGGCGGGATGAGGTTCAACACGATCGTCGGAATCTGGGGAGGCCACGTCAGCGGCGGATTGGTTGCGGTGTAGCGGCCCACCTGCGTGAAGAAAATCCCATCGTCGGTGGTGTTCCAGTAGACGGCCGCTGTCACCGTCGCCCGCCTGTTCAACACGCCCGTGTAGCCGATCTCGTAGGCCGTCATCGTCTCCTGTTCGAGGTCGGGGTTGCCGGCGGCGCGGAACGGGAATACGAAGGCCGAGAGCGCGGGCGAGATCGCACTCAGGTTCGCCTGATTCAGGAGCACGACGTCGAGGTTGTTGTTGATGAAGGACGGCGCTCTGAACGCACGATTGAACGACACGCGCAATGTCTGATTCAGCGACGGCTTGTACATGAACGTCGTGCGCGGCGAGAACACGGCGTTGTCGATCGACGAGAATTTGTCCACCCGCCCCCCGACTACCCATCTGAACCGATCGCTGAGAAAGATCTCGTCTTGTGCGTAGGCACCGCCCTCGTTGCGATTGTCGCCGTTGGGAGCGATCGAGATGTCAAAGCTGTTGTGACGGTAGTTCCCGCCGTACGTCAGGATATGGCGCGAGCCGATCGTCCGCAGATCGGAGGCTTCGATATCGAACGTTTTCGTGTCGAACGTCAACGGGAGGAACTGACCGGAGAGATCTCGAGAGAGCAGGTTCGTCGCGTCGCCGTTGAGGATGTTCGTGAAGAAGCCGATGCGACGGCCCCCCTTCTGGTAGCGACCGCTGAAATAGGTCAACGTCGATCCGCTCTCGACGTCGAAGGGACCGATGCCGCTGTGGATCATGCCCTCGGTGCCGGCTACACCGCCCGAGAAGATGAGCGTCGCTGAATTATCCAGCGCGTAATCGACGCGCGCGTCGAACTTGGGTTGCGCCGTGCCTTTGTTCGTGTAGGGCGGATAGGGCGTGTTGAACGAATTCGGGATGGTCCCGGTCGGACGTGGCAGCGGGTCCTGGGAGAAGTAACCGGCCGACAACTTGTAGGCCCACTTGTCGTTCACGGCCTGGGCGTGAGTTCCGTTGACGTAGAAGAGCCCGCCGGTGCTGTTGTCCACGCCGGTGGCATCGCGGTCGAAGAAACCAGCACCGATGGTCAGTGACTCACCGCCGCCAGTCGCCGCCAGTTCGCGCGGCGACAGCGTGATGACGTTGACCACGCCCGTCATGGCATTCGCACCCCAGACCGCCGAGGCCGGTCCACGAATGACTTCGATCTGTTTGATCTCGTTTGTGTTCGCTGGCACGAGATCCCACATCACCATGCCGAAGAAATCCAGGTAGACGCTCCTGCCGTCGACGAGCGCAAGCTGAGACGTCGCCAAGGTCGACGTGGCGCCGCGGGTCGTGATGTTGACGTCGCGCGCGGTCAGCTGAGAGATGTTGATCCCAGGGACGGCGCGCAACAGGTCGCCCATGTTGGTTGCGGGCGTATTCTGAATTGCCTCATTCGTGATCACGCTGACCGAGGCCGGCGCATTCACGAGCTGCTGATCAGTTCTCGAGGCCGTCACAACGATCTGCTCTTCGAAGGACACGGGGCGATCGGGATCCTGTGTCTGATCGGCGGGGGCAGGTTGTTGGGCCGCAGGTTCCTGAGCCAAAGCCGGGAGTGCCAGGGCCAGCACGAGGCCGGCAGCAAGGAAGCGCAGACGCATGTCAGGTCATCTCCTTGAGGGCGTGGAGTTCAGGTGGGAATGATATGATGATCGCTTGCCGCGCCCGTAGCTCAGTTGGATAGAGCGCCGGACTTCGAATCCGTAGGTCGCAGGTTCGAGTCCTGCCGGGCGCGCCA
>Ga0075431_100000194_pt1 | contig 44507 bp, 39 predicted proteins | sample RhiMetdeltSRZDD5_FD_75297 | JGI IMG/M metagenome (GOLD analysis project Ga0075431, IMG submission 75297) | Populus rhizosphere microbial communities from Tennessee, USA - Rhizosphere MetaG P. deltoides SRZDD5 | ecosystem: Host-associated > Plants > Roots > Rhizosphere > Soil | place: USA... | reverse complement strand
GGCCATGGGGGCCACGGCCACCGCCCTCGTCGCCAGCTCGGCCAGGCCGGGCCCGTTCGACGAGCTCCGGCGGACGGAGAGGCCGATCGAGCCGTGGGGATCGCAGTCGGCGAGCAACACGCGCCAGCCGCCGCGCGCCAGGCTATAGGCGAGGTTCAGCGCAAGAGTGGTCTTACCGACGCCACCCTTCTGGCTGGCTACCACCAGGCTCTTCATGAGCCAAGCTCCTGCTGCTGACCGTCTTACGAGATGGCCAGGAGCTCATTGCCCGCGAGTGGCGGCAGTCTCATCCTGCGCGCCGGGGCTGCTCCTTGGCCGGGCTTCACCCGACAACAAACGACAAAGAAAAGGAAACTGGAGCTCGAAGTGTATTCCTGTGCGCGCTTCCAGTCCAGAGAACACACCTGTGACACAAGCCTGCACTCACGACAAGGAAACCATTTGTGACACAAGCCTGCACTCAACGCGTGGTGCTCAGAAAGCGAATGGCACATCGATCTGGACGATGTCGTAGCTGCGCTCGTGCATCGGATCGTCGAGGGCGCGCGTATACGAGACACCTGGTCGTAGCCAGCGATTGCGGGGGAGCTTGAGGTGAAAGCGAGGGCCGACGGCCAACGTGAGCTGCTGCCGCGCCGAAGGGTCGCGCCGCACGGGGAGCGCGTTCGACAGCCAGCGCTGGAACCGGAGCTCGCCACCCAGCGAGACGCGGGGTGAGAAGAAGTGACCCGCGTGAATCCCCGCGGTGAAGTTGGTGCGTCGCCGGTCCTGGGACTGGGGGCCGCGCACGCGCGTGAGCTGAAACACCGTGGCCTCGGCCTGGAGCGTGAGCTGCGGCCTGACCCGAGCCACCCCGAGACCGCCGATGAGCGCGTGGTAGTTGACGGCGAAGAGCGCGTTGTCCATCGACGAGCGCGCCGGGATCGAGGCGGCGATCGCCGCGGCGGCTCCGGCCTCCGGTGAGCTCCCGCCACCGCTTCCGATCGGAATGGTGCTGGCGAGGAAGCCCGTCCAGCGCCAGTCGGTGCCGAGGGGGTGGACGTAGTTGAGACCCAGGAGCGGGTTGGAGAAGCCTTGGCCCGAAGGATCGCGGCCGCCGCGCGGCGCGGAGTTGTCGGCGTGAATGACGCGAAACACCGGAACCCAGTGGGGGCTCGCCTTGTAGGTGATGGCAAGGCCGGTGAGGTGGGAGCGTCCAGAGGCGCCGGTGGCTGGGTCGACGTAGAAGGCCTCGGTCCGGTCGACGCGTACGGCCGAGCTGGCCACGGCGGACCGCAGCAGCCAAGGCAGCGAGTAGGGCGCGGGCGTCGCTCGCTGCGCGACTCCCTCCTGCGCGCCAGCGGAGGCCGCGACCAAGAAGGCCGCCAGACCGAATATCGGACGATGGAAGCGGCGCATCACGGCCAGCCTCGTACGCAACCTGGATCTCGACCTGCCGGGCTCACCCCAGAGCAGTGAGGCGCGGTTTTCGTGGATCGATGCTCAGTTAGACGGCCGCGGGCGCGTCGTTTCCCCAGCGGAATGCGCGGCCAGTTGTTCCTTCGAGCGGGGCCGTCTAACGCGGCGAGACCTTCAGGGCTTCTCTCGCAGGCACCGGGGCGCCCTCGCGGGAGAAGGCGACGCGATCCTCCAGCACGAGGCGGATCCGATCGGCCAGGGGTAGCTTCTCGTATTGCGCGGGGGTCAGCTTCCGCGCCGTGCCGTTCTCGTCGCGCACGATGGCTTCGTCGAAGCCCCGCCTGGTTTCGTTGAGTCCGATGGTCATCGTCGGTGCTCGGCCGTCTCAGGCCAACGCGGGCAGAGGCGAAGCTTGGTACGTCTCGCGTTCGGCGAGAGCTTCGACCTGTGCCACGTTCTCGGCGATGCGACGCAGCTCGCGGAGACTCAGCGTGATGCCGTAGATCAGCACGGCGACCTCGAAGGCAACCCAGCCGGCGTGCTCCAGGAAACGCCAGCCCGAGGCCTCCGCGACGCCGTACACCGATTCCGGGATGAGGAGGCCGCGGATGAAGTGGTCGGCTGCGACAGTGAGGGTGGCGGTGATCAGCACCTTCCAGTCGCGGTAGAACGCCAGGAAGGCGAGCGAGCCGAAGACGTGGAAGTGAGTCTCGATACGGCCGCCGGTGAGATGGATGAGCAGAGCACCCCACATGATTTGCGAGAACGCGATGACGTGCCGGGTTCCGACCCAACCAGGACGCAGCTTGATGAGGGCGATCGGCAGGGCGCTGAGCAGGCCGCCGAGGACCACGGCGGCGAAGACGTGGTTGGAGACCACCCGGGTCTTGCCTGCCCACGCCCATGGCGACACCGCGAACGCGAGGAGGATGCCGAAGAGCCACTGGCCGACCATCAGCCAGAGGAACATCCGCTCGGCGCGCAGGTGCCATCGCTGCACGAAGTCGGCATAGGTCGACTCGGTTCTGGCGACGATGTCGTTGGCGAGGGCCGCGATGGCTGCCTTGTCGAGGGGCTGGGTCACGATCGGCCTCCTTGGAGACGGGAAGTCGGCTGGTCTTCGAGACCGCAGCCGAAGACGAGAGTGCGACGAACGGAAGGATCCTTCTGGTAGAGCGCCTGCACGATGGCGTTCTGGCCGATGCTGTCTCCCTCGTGCGCCCGCGCCGAGGTGATGCCGCCGCTGAACAGCAGGGCGCCGTCCGCACCGTAGACCAGGACGTGGCCGCTGGTGGTGGCGCCCAGCCGGGCGGCGAAGCGGCCGCCGGGGTCGACGACGACGTGCAGGCCCCGGATCGAGGCGGCGTTGCGCAGCACCGGACCGTCGGTCCAGTCCGCACCGGTCCCTGCGGGCGCGACGACGGAGAGGTAGAGCGCCGGCGGTGGATGCAATCCCTCGAAGCGTGCGATGAGCCGCCGCATCTCGTTGAGGCTGGCGCGAGTGCAGGCGCAGCGCGGATGGGCAACCATCAAGAGCAGCGGCTGGCCCGGGTGGCGGGGAATGGAGCCGTCAGCGGGCCACGTCGCAGGCGCGGCGTCGGCCGCGGCGCCCGGAGTGAGCTGGTAGCTCCAGAGGAACACCTCGCCGCCGACGACGGCCACCGCCCAGAAAGCGATCAGCGCGAAGATCCGGCCGTTGCCTCGCTGGCGAGGTTCGCGCGCAGAGTCTCCCGAGCGCAGACCGTTTCCCGATCGCAGAGCGTTTCCCGAGCGCACAGAGCTTCCCAACCACGACATCGGCTGTCGAACGCCTCCCGGTCCGTCTCACCTGGGATCGCAAAGGAAGCCGCAGCGAAAGGAAGGTCCGGCCGCTCTGAGGGAGCTGGCGCGGATCTTAGCATCGATGAGGGGAGACCCGGTAGCCGCGAGGCGCCCGGAGGCCGCTGAACCCCCGCTGAAGCCTCTGGTGTGTGGCCGGCGGGCGAGCGCGCATCTCAGTACCGGTACGACCCAACCTCCACCCATCCCGCGGTCACCGGCTGCACCTCGCACCGGTCGCGAATCCCGGCCGTGAACTCCTGGAACGCCGGGAGCTCGCGCAAGGGGTTGCCTCCGTCGGCGGTCTCGAACGACGCCAGGTGCACGAAGCTGACGCCGTCGTCGAGCTTGAGCGACGCGTAACGCAGCCCCGCGGGCGCCTCGGCGTGAAGAGCCTCGAACACGCGCGCGATGGCGCTCTCGTTCTCGGCAACGCGATCCGGCTTGACCTTGTACCGCACCATCACTCGCTTCATGGCTTTTCTCCGCGCGAAACGAACAGCCGGTCGTCGATTGGGACGACGACGACCGTGAACGGCGTGCCGGCATCGTCGGAGACCTGCGGGAGGGGACTGCCGAAGGGGTGGCCGCCCACCATGGAGTTCTCGTAGTACGGCGCGAAGATCATCAAGTGCGGGTGCCAGGCGCCGATGCCCGACGCGAGGTGCTGATGCTGGGACCACATGTAGGCGAAGGTCACCGCGTCGCGCCGGGGAAGCTCCCCTCGTACGTACGCCGCCTCGACCGCGGCGCCGATCTGATCGGGATCTTTTCCCTCCATGGCCAGCTTGGTCCGCAGCTCGTAATACGGCATGGCTGTGCGCGCAGCCGGGGCGGTGAAGCAGATCGGCGCGTGTACGGTCGGGTCGTAGACGAGATCGCGGAACTGCGCGGGGGTATAGGTCGGCGCGGAAAAGCCCCGCATCACCATGCAGACCACGCCATTGTCGCCCTGGCGGGCCACTTGAAAGCCCGACTTGGTCAATACCTTGACCGTTGCGCGATCGGAGACGCTTGCAGGAGCTGCGCTCCTGGCCAGGGCGATCTCCTCCTCTTGTGGCATCAGGTACTCGGCGATGGGAGGGTATTCAGGGCGCTGGGCTCCGACAGTGGATACCCCCAGGAACAGCAGCAGTAGGAACCACGGCGCGTGCGGAGCTCTCGTCATGGTGAATTCGCCTCCTGCCTCTCATTACGGCGCCCGCGAGGCGTGGGATACGCGTCACTGAACCACGTCGGGAGACGCCGTAGTGACGGAGAGCGCGGCGTGGAGAATCCACGGGCAATGCGCGTAGTCGTCGATGCCGACGATGCGGCCGCCGGTGACCTGCAGGCGTACAAATGAGGCCGGCGTCCAGACGCCGGTGACCGATCGGAGCGCGACGATCACCGGCTCGCCGTCCACCTCCCCCACGGCCATCTTCCATGGAGTGGTCCGGCGCTCGTAATTCCCGAAATAGGGCGAGTCAGAGAGCGGACCGGCGAAGCGGTCGGCCACGAGAAGGCGTGCGTCGATGGCAATCAGCTCCCGGAGCCCGTCCCAGTCCTGCCGGTTGAAGCGCTCCACATAGAGCTGGAGGAGCGTCTCGAGCTCGTCGCTCTTGGCGCGCCTGGGCCCCGACTGCGGCAGCTCCGCGAGCTTCGCACGACCTCGGCTGAGGGCAGCCTTCACGCCGCCGACGGTCGAGTCGACCAGCTCCGCGATCTCCTCGAGCGAGTAGTCGAGCACGTCTTTGAGCAGCACGCAGGCGCGCTCTTTCGGCGGCAGCGCCATCAGCAGGCTCTCCACGGCGTCGCCGACCGCCTGCCCGACGGAATGGACGGGGGCCACCCAGTCGGGCGCGACCACTTCCGCCTCCGCCTCCCGCTGCACCTCTCGGTGGCGCAGAAAGTCGATGCAGCGATTGTGGGCGATGCGGAAGAGCCAAGGGACGAGGGGGCGCGTGTCGTCGAACGTGTCGAGCTTCCGATAGGCGTGGAAGAGCGCTTCCTGCACCACGTCTTCACCGTCGAGCACCGAGCCGGTCATGCGGGCGCAGTAGCGGTGGAGTTTCGGCCGGAGGCCGGCGATCGTCTCCAGAAAGGTGAGGTAGCGAGCCTCGAAGAGACCTTCGTTCATGACGAGTGTTACGGGGGCCACGGGCGGCAGGATACGCCGGTGCTCCGTGGAGAGGCGGGCGCCTCGACCGCGGAGCTGGCCGAGGTCGCGGCCCGACAGCCGAGGGCGATCCCTCGCGGCCGCGAATTGCGAAGTGACGGGCCGTCGATGGCAACGGCGGCGTCCGGCAGGGGCGACAGCCGAGCCTCGACTCGTCCCCTGGGAGGGACACTCTCTCTTCGCCGTGACTCCGCCCGTCCGGTCGCCGCGGTGCGCATCCCCTCAACGACTTGCACACCGCGCCGAGCGTCGCGCGACGCAACGCACCGCCGCGGTACGGTCGTTGCACTGTGGGTGCACGACGAAGGAGGCTCACGATGACCCGCTCGAAACTCGCGGTCGCGATGGTCGGTGCCCTCACCTCGGTTGCCGGAGCGCTTTCGGCTGCAACGAAACCGCCGGAGCGGCCGGTCGCGTTCGCCGAGGTGCTCGACGTGGGCGTGGTCAACCTCGAGGTGGTGGTCACCGACCGTCGAGGCACGCGGATCTCGGGCCTCGCGCCCGGCGACTTCGAGCTCTTCGTCGACGGCAAGGCGGTGCCCATCGACTTCTTCACCGAGGTCAGCGGCGGCGTCGCGGCGAGCGCGGGCGGCGCGGCGGCGATCCCCGGATCCACCGCCGGTGAGCCCGTGGGCACGAGCTACCTCGTCTTCATCGACGACTTCTTCTCCATCGCCGCCGATCGCGATCGCGTCCTCGCCGCGCTCGGCGCGCAGCTCGGCCTCCTCGGCCCGCGCGACCGCATGGCGATCGTGGCGTGGGACGGCAGCCACCTCGCCATGTTGTCGAGCTGGTCGGACGCCCGCCCCGCGCTCGAGCGCGCGCTCGACCAGGCCGCCGCACGGCCGGCGAGCGGCCTGCGCCGCCTCGTCGAGCGCGAGAGCTCCCAGCGCGACCACGATCTGTTGCGGCTGGCGAGCTTCGAAGGGCTCCGTGGCTCCCGCGTGCTCGACCCCGTCACGGCGCACTACGTCGAGCTGGTGCAGGAGCAGGTCGAGCGCGCGAGCTCCGCGGTGACCTCGACCCTGCGCGCGTTCGCGGCGCCGCCCGGCCGCAAGGTCATGCTCCTGCTCTCCGGCGGCTGGCCGACCCACCCCGTCGACTGGCTGGTCACGGAGCCGGCATTGGCCTACCGCTACGAGCGACCCGACAGCGCCCTCGAGACCCTGGTCCACACCGCGAACCTGCTCGGCTACACGCTCTACCCGATCGACGTGCCGGGCATGCGGCGCGACTCCGGGGTGTCGGCCGAGCACTCCGAGCCCGTCTCGTCGTTCGCGCTCTTCTTGCAGGAGCAGGACATCCACTCCACCCTGGAGCAACTGGCCAGACCCACCGGCGGCAAGGCCCTGATCAACTCCAGCCGCGAGGCCGCATTCGAGACGGTGACGACCGACACCCGCTCGTATTACTGGCTCGGCTTCACACCCGATCGCCAATTCGACGAGCGGCAGCACGCCGTGCGGATCGAGGTGAAACGCCCGGGGCTCCGGCTGCGTCACCGCGAGGGGTTCCAGGACTTCTCGCGCCAGCGTGAGGTGACGATGGCGGTCGAGAGCGCGTTGCTCTTCGGTTCCGAGGCGACGCCGGGCTCGCTGACGCTGCAGCTCGGGACGGCGCGACGCGCCGGCATCGGCAAGGTGGAGGTTCCGCTCGAGATCGCGATCCCGGTCGACGCGGTGACCTTCCTGCCCACCAGCCAGGGCTGGAGCACGCAGCTCGAGCTGCGCGTCGCCGTCCTCGGCGATCACGGCGAGACGGCCGACGTGCCAGTGGTGCCGCTCTCGATGAGCCTGGCGGAGCAGCCCAAGCCCGGGACCTTCCTGCCCTACTCGACGTCGATCCTGCTGCGCAGGCAGCACCACGAGCTGCTGGTGTCGCTCTACGATCCGGCCACGGGGGCGATGCTCTCCTCGCGCCTCGAGGTCGATCCGAGATAGCGAGCGGCGGCAACGACCGCCGCCGGCGCCCCAGGCGGCGCGGCGTCTAATCGGAAACGAAGCCTGCCCAGGCGTAGAGGTCGGCGCGCTCGAAGCCCTCGGCGAAGATCGTCGGGCGCTCCAGCGCGCCGAGATCGACGTCGGAACCGACGACCCGGCTCCCGTGCGCGGCGTCGAACGGACTTACCGATGCGAACGACGAGTCGCCGGCGTCGATTGCCACCGAGCCGCTGGCCAGGCGAAAGTCTCCGCTCGCGGCGTCGACGAAGAGCGGATCGACACCGTCCAAGGTCTCCGCCGAGATCTCCGGCGAACCGAAGAAGACGTCGAGATCCGCGCCCGACGAGGTCGCGTTGCCGAACAGCACCGAGTTCTCGATCCGGAGCGGGCAGCCGCTCTGCCCGAGCCGGAGGCCCGAGTCCGGATGGCCGGCGACGGTGAGATTGCCGGCGACGAGATTGCAGGCAGTGCCCGAGGTGGTCGCCAGGAACACGCCGGTGCCGTTGCCGTTGCCGGCGAGAAGATCGGAGACCACGGCCTGGGTGGACCCGCGGGCGACGATCGTCGCCTGCTCCTTGCCGGGACCGCCCAGGTTGCGGAGCAGCCGCAGGCGTCGCACCGTCGCCGAGGGCGCGGTGAGGTCGAGACTGAGCGCGGCGGCACCGTTGGTCCCCGCCGCCACCGCGAGCTCGTTGGCGTCGAAGACGGCATCTTCGAGCTCGAAACCGGCGGTCGAGCCCACGAGGATCCAGGCCCCGGCACCGCTGGAGAACGACGGCGCGTCGATCACATTCCGCGCCAGCTCGAGATGGCGCAGCTCGAACGAAGCCGCACCGGATGCCTGAATGTAGAGCCCGCCGCCCGCCCGCGAGAAGCTTCCGCTCGCGGCCTCGATCCGGTTGTCGAGGAGCCGTGTCTGGATGATGCGGACGCTACCGCCGTTGACGAGACTGACGTAGATCCCGGCGCCGAACGCCTGATCCGCGACCGCCCGGTTTGCCGAGAGCGTCACCTCGGCGAGGTCGAGCTGCTGCGTCCCCTGGGCGAGGAACGCCACCGCTCCGCCCTCCGCCGACTGGCTGCTCGAGATCGTCACCCGTCTCATCGTGAGATCGGAGTCTTCGACCAGCAGCGCTCCGCCTCGCGGATTGGCGAAGCCGTTCGCCAAGGTCAGGTTCTCCAGCGTGAGCTCCGCGTCGTGCACGCCGAAGAAGCGCTGGACGCCGCCCAGGTCGACCACGTAGGCGCTCTGCGGCTGATCGGCATCCCCGCGGACGGTGAGCTGGCGGGCGGCGCTCGAGATGCTTCCGTCGTCGAGCTCGTAGGTTCCCACGGCCTCCAGGACGATGGTGTCTGGACCGACGTCTCCGATGCAGAGGTCGTTCGTCGAGTCGGTCGAGGCGGTGAGGAGAGCCTCACGCAGGGTGCAGTTGCCGTTCGCGATGGCGTCTTCCGCCAGTGTCGTGATCGTGTAGGTCGCCCCCTCCGCCTCTGTCGCGAGCAGCAGACAGGCGAGGCAAGCAAACGGGAGCGCGACAGAGCGCACGCGCGTCGTGGGCATGAGTTTCTCCTTCGGCCCCTTGGCCGAGCGGTGCTACACCCACTACGCGCGAAGGCCCCCGGACGCGGTTCACGTTGCAGGGGCGATTGGTGCCTTGCAACCGCGGTCACCGAAGGTTCGCGGTGTCCGCTGGTGGAACGGACGTGCGCGGCGCCGGGCGGCTCCGGGCGCGCCGCCAGGCATCGCGCTGCTGTCCAAGCCGCTGGAGGAATTGCAGTTAGAGCCCGCGGATCCACCCGGCACGGCGGTTGAAACGTGCAGCGGCGGGAGGGTCGCCGCCATGACTCAGCAACTTGCGGTGCCGGGGCGGGGCAGGACACGTGTTGGGTCCGTGCGTTGGTTGGGCGCGCTCGCAGCTCTCGGGCACGACATGCGCGTCGGCTCGCGTTCTCTCCTGCGCACCAAGGGCCTCACCGCCACCGTCGTGGGGATCCTCGCGCTCGGCATCGGTGCCAACGCCGCGATCTTCAGCGTCGTCCGTGGCGTGCTGCTGCGGCCGCTGGTCAATCGCGACGAGGAGCGACTGGTCTACATTCGCCAGAGCTCGCCCGGCATCGGCGCGGAGAACACGACGTTTTCGGTCCCCGAGATCGACGATTTCAAGTCGCGCGCCAAGACCATCAGCACGTTCGGCGACTTCTCCACGATCGACTTCACGATGACGGCTTTCGGCAGCGAGCCCCGCATGGTGAAAGCCGGGGTCGTCAGCGGGTCGTTCTTCGAGGTGATGGGCCTCCGTCCCGTGCTCGGCCGCCTGTTGACGGCGCGCGACGATGGGCCGGCGGCGGCTGGCGTGGCGGTGCTCACGCACCGGTACTGGGCCACCTCGCTCCACAGCGACCCGTCGGTGGTCGGCAAGGCGATTCGCCTCGGCCCGGGCACGGCGACGGTCGTCGGCGTCCTCGAGCCGTCGGTCCCCTATCCCGCCGATACCGAGATCATCGCCAACGTGGTGACCAGCCCGCACCACCTCGGCGCCACCATGACGACCAGCCGCACCCACCGGATGACGGAGCTCTTCGGCCGTCTCGCGCCCGGCGTTTCCCTGGAGAAGGCGCGCGCCGAGCTGACCGGGATCCATGCCGCCATCATGCGCGAGCACCCCGAGGCGTATTCCGCCAAGGCCAACGTGCAACTGAGCGTCAAGACGCTCCGCGATCAGATCGTGGCGCCGGCGCAGACGATCCTGCTCGTGCTGCTCGCGTCCGCCGGGATCGTCTTCGTCATCGCGTGCTCGAACGTCGCCAACCTGATCCTCGCGCGGTCCGTGCGCCGCGAGGGCGAGCTGGCCGTGCGCGCCGCGCTCGGTGCGGGCCGCGGCGCGCTCCGTCGGACGCTGCTGGCCGAGAGCCTGGTCCTCTGCGGCGCCGGCGCGGTGCTGGGTGTGGCCCTCGCGCACCCGCTGGTGGCCATCGTCGCGCGTTACGCCTCGCGCTTCTCCGTACGTGCGCTCGAGGTGAGCGTCGACACGAGCCTGCTCTGGGTCGGCGTCGGCCTCGCCATGACCGCGGCCGTGCTCCTCGCCTACATTCCGCGGCTCCCGTCTCCCCAGGGCCCTACCGGCCTCGGGCTGGCAAGTGGCGGTCTTCGGATCACGCCCGGCACCAACCGGCGCCTCCGGGTCTTCGCCACGGCACAGATCGCGTTCTCGTTCGTCTTGCTCGCCGGCGCGGCGACGCTCCTCGCCGCGCTCGTCGCACTGCAGACGGCGCGCACCGGCTACGACATGGGCCACGTACTGGCGTTCGACATTCCCCCGTCGTCGTCGGGCACGGGGTTCGAGGAGGCCGTCGAGCTCTCGCTGGAAGCGACGCGGCGCATCACCGAGCTGCCGGGCGTGAAGGGTGTCGCGGCCGGGAACTTCGTGCCCTGGCGCGACGTGGGCAGCTTCCCGCGTTTCCAGTTCACCGCCGAAGGCTACACACCCGAGCCCGGCGAAGAGGATCATGCGCGCGTGCGCATGGTCACGCCGGGCTTCTTCGCCGTCCTCGGCGTTCCGCTTCTCGCCGGCCGCGACTTCACCGATGCCGATCGCGACGGCAGCGAGCCCGTCGTGATGGTCAGCGAGAGCATCGCGCAACGGCTGTTCGCGAACCGGAGCGTGGTGAACCGCCGCCTTCGGTGGAGATTCTGCGATCCACAGCCCTGCCGCATCGTCGGCGTCGTCGCGGACGTCGACGACGAGAACGTAGTGCCGGGGCCGGCGATGACGATCTACCACCCGATGCGGCAGATCGGAGTCGCAGGCCGCTTGTTCGTGCACACGGAAGGCGATCCGTACGCCCTCGTGCCGGAAGTGAGGCGCGTCATCCGCCAGATAGCGGCCGGGCAACCGGTGGAGCGCGCCGCCACGCTGGAAGACGTGCGGGCAACCGTGCTGGCGCCGGACCGTATCAATGCCTTCGTGATCTCCGGATTCGCCGGCGTCGCGCTCCTCATCGCCGTTGTGGGCGTGGCGGGCGTGCTGGCCTTCTCGGTGAGCGCACGCACGCGTGAATTCGGGGTGCGCCTGGCAATCGGCTCGCCTCCGCGTCGGCTTCTGCTGCGCGTGCTGCTGGAGGGCGCGCTGATCGTGGCGATCGGGATCGTCGCAGGCGCCGCCGGCGCCTACATGTTCGCGGGCGCCGCGGGAAGGGTCGTCGAGAACGTGCGCCTGCCTGGCGCGATGCCGCTCCTCGGCGCGGCAGCCGTCCTCGTCGGCGCGGGCGTCCTCGCGTCGCTGATGCCCGCCGCGAGAGCGGCGCACGTGGACGTGTTGCGGGCGCTCAGGTCGGAGTAGAGGACCATGAGCAGGATTGTCGTTGCGGCGCTGCTGACATGCACCGCGGCCGCCTCGGCGCAAACGCAGCCCGATGCGGAACGACACCGTCCCGTCGAGACGGTCAGGTACTCGACGAACGACCCTGCGCCGAGTTACCCGAGCACGCGCAGCTCGATGACTTCGGCCGCGGGTACTTCGATGCACCCTCGTGGGAGCACATACGCCGCAATGGCGTCCGCTGCCAGGAGATTCACTATTCGAGCGCCGGTCTCCCGACGGTGGCGCCGTCGGGCTTCAGCTCAGCAGGGGCACGGTGCGTGGCAGCGATAGCAGCAGGGCCGCCACGATCACGGTGGGCACGACGTCGCCCCGTGTCAGGGCAGCCAGGCCCTTGCGACACTCGGAGTTGAGAGCGAGCAGGGGGAAGGGGACGGGATACGCCCCGGCCGGCTCCGGCGGAGTAAGAAAGACGTAAAGCGCGCCCGGCTGAAGGGAGTTGAGACGCCACCCCGACAGGACCAATCTCCCCGGCGGAGGCTTTGCCGACGACATGATTGGCATCGCAAAACCCGCAAGCACGACGCGTGCCTCCACGGTCCCAGTCCGCGGGTGACCTCGTCGGGCCTCCCGGAGACGAAGGCGGCCGGCAGGACGAGCGCGTTTGTGGCGATGACCAAGGGTAGGTGCCGCGGCATGAGGCTATCGGGGAGGAAAGAGCTTGCGAAACACGGCGCGCGACGCGCCTCGATAGATCGTGCTGTGGAGGAGCTGGGGCATCGGTTCGTAGTACCAGGCCACGCTCGCGGGGGCGTCCGCGCGAAGCGCCGCAGCCAAGGCCCCCGCCGTCTCCTCGAGCCCGTCGTCGCTCGCCGAGGCAACGAAGAGAGTTGCACGCCCATCGGGTCGTGATCGCAGCCGCTCGCCGGCGCCTCGCACGAGGGCCTGGTCGTTCCACCAGAGGCTCGGGCTCAGGGCGATCGACGTGTCGAACAGTCCCGGTTCTTCGAGGAACGTCTCGAGGACGAAGAGGCCCGCCAGCGACTCACCCACGATGGCCGTCTCGCCGTCGCCGCGAAAGCGCCGGCCGACCTCCGGCATCAGCTCGTCGCGGATGAAGGCGCGGAAGGCGGCCGAGCCGCCCACCCGCGGCGCGATCTTCCGATCGCTCTCGACGGTCGTCGGGCCGGTCATGTCGCGTCGCCGTTCGGTGTTCTCGATACCGACGACGATCATCGGGCGTATCGCGCCGGCGCGAACCAGAGCGTCGACGTCGGCGGTGACGTGCGGAAAGTCCTCCTGCAGGCCACCGTCGGGCATGTAGAGGATGGGATAGGCCTTGGCCGACCCGTCGTAACCAGGTGGTGTGTAGACGTGGATCCGCCGGGGTTCCGCGAGCACTTTCGACTCAATCGTGAAGGTCTGGTGCGGAAGGACCGGATCCTCCGCCAGGGCAGGGCCTTGCGCGACCGGCGTCGGTGGATGAGGGCTCGGCGACGCGGATGGTGGCGGCCCGGGTGTTGACCGACAAGCCACCGCGGCGAAGAGCAGCACGCCGTACCGGGTCAGGGCGCGACGGGTGACCTTCGCCGGCAGCCTCGTGCTGCGTCTCATCACGGCCAAGCGAAAAGTCTCGTCGGCGCTTCCCATTGTCTCGAGACTAGCTGGCATCCGGGCCACCTACTCGTTGCGCAGGATCGACATGGGGTCGACGTACGCGGCCCGAAGGGCGGGGATCAAACACGCGAGGCCGGCGACGGCTGCGACGATCAGTGACGCCGCAGCGAGGACCGTTGGATCTCGGGGGTCCACGTCGTACAGCACGCTCGACAGGCTGCGGGCGATCGCGAGCGCGCCCGCCAGGCCGGCGACGATTCCAGCAAGCGCGAGGCGCAGCCCGGATCCGACAACCTGGCGCAAGACGTCGGACCGGCGTGCGCCGAGCGCCCGGCGAACCGCCGTCTCCCGGCGGCGCTGGTTGACGTGCGTCGCGATCACCCCGTAGATGCCGGTGGCTGCCAGCATCACTGCCAGACCCGCCAGGATGGCGAACAGCATGCCGCGGAACCGTGCTTCCGCCGTCGACCCCCGAAGCCGCTCCTCCATGGTGGCCACATCCCGCAACGGCAGCTCCGGATCGATTGCCAGCACCGCCCGCCGCACCGACGGCAGCAGGAGTTGCGGATCCTCCGTGATCCTGAGGGAGACGTAAGGTGAGCCGGCGCCGATGTTCTGTGCGTACGCCTTGTAGACCGTTGGCTGGGCGCCACCCCAGACGCCGCGTTCATAGGGCACGTCACCGACGACCCCCACGATCGTCGTCCACGAACCGCGCGGGTTCCAGTCACCGCCTTGGAGGCGCTTTCCCAGGGCCTGCCCGTCCGGGAAATGACGGCGCGCAAACGCCTCGCTCACGACCGCGACGTCGGGCGAGTCTGGGCGGTCGTCAGGCTCGAAGCCCCGGCCCTGCTCGAGCGGGATGCGCAGCAGGGTGAAGTACTCGCGGCTGACCCAGAGCCATTCGGCCACGTCCTGGGCTCCGGGCGTGCCCGGCTGTCGTCCTTCGAGCGTGAAGTTGTTGCCCATGGCCAGACGATCCGGCGGCAGCGACGTGCTGTAGGCGACCGACGTGACGCCGGGCAGGCGCAGGCGTTGCTCGAGGTCGGCGAAGAATGCTGGCAGCCGCGCGGGATCGGAGTAGCGGGTGTTCGCCAGCGACAGTTGGAAGGTGAGCACGCCGCCGGCCTCGAAGCCCGGGTTGGCGGCCTCGAGGCGACCCAGTGTTCGGAGCAATAGACCCGCGCCAGCGAGCACGGCGAGCGTCAGCGCGATCTCGGCCGCGACCAGCACCCGCCGTGTTCGTCCGCCCCGCTCCCCCTCGCTCGATGTTCGGCCGCTGTCGCGCAACATGTCATTCAACCGCACAAAGCGCAGGCGAAGCGGCGGCAGCGCTCCGGCGATCAGACCGGCACCGAGACCGAGGCCGAGAGCCACGCACACGACCGGGGAGTCGAGCCGTATCTCGTCCATCCGGGGGATCAGGCTGGTCGCCGAGCGCCGTCCCACTTCGAGCCCGGCGAAGGCCAGGCCAAGGCCGAGCGCCCCACCGGTCAGCCCGAGCAGAGCCGATTCGGTCAGCAGTTGGCGGATGAGCCTGCCTCGGCTCGCGCCGAGAGAGGCGCGCACGGCCAGCTCCCGGGACCGCACCGTTCCTCGCGCGAGCATCAGGTTGGCCACGTTGCCGATGGCGATCAGCAGCACGAGGAGGGCGGCGCCCTGGAACAGCAGGAGCGTCCGGCTGACCTCACCCACGACGACGTCCTTCAGCGGGGTCAGGCTGTAGCGCCAGCGGTCCTCGGCCTTCACTCCGTACCGCTCGCGAAGCAGCGGCGTCACGGCCGAGGTCAATCGCGACGCGGCGATCGCCGGCGTCACGGACGGTGGAAGGCGGGCGATCACACTCTGGAAGAATGGGCCGCGTCGCGTGGGCTCTCGCCGGCCGGGACGAATCCAGGCCTCGCTTTCGTGATAGCCCGGCACGTCGAAGCCTCGCGGCATGACGCCGACGATCGTGTACACGAAGCCATCGAGTGTCAGATTGCGGCCGATCGCATCCTGCCGGCCGCCGAACTGCCGCCGCCACAGGCTCTCGGCGATCAGGGCCTGGGTCGCTTCCGGATCCTCCGAAAAGCCCGGTCCGGCGATGGGGGAGACGCCGAGCACGCGCGGGATCTCGGTCGAGACGATGGCCCCCTGAATCACCTCGGGCCCGGCCGGCGTGGTCAGCGTGAACCCCTGGCTGAACGGCATGTAGGTCGCCACCTCCGCGGTCGGGGCGCTGACCTCGCGGAGACTCAGATAGTCGGCGAACGACAGCGATCCGGAGAACGGAGCGGCCAACCCCCCCCACCGGACGCGCATCATCTGCAGCTCGCCCGCCTCGCGATAGGGCAGCGGGCGCAGCAGCACGGCGTTCACGACGCTGAAGATCGCCGTCGTGCCGCCGACGCCGAGCGCCAGCGACAACGTGACGGCCACCACGAACCCGGGCGAGCGGCGAAGGCTGCGCAGGCCGATCCGTACGTCGCCGACGAGGTCCGTGAGCCACCGTCCGCCGCGCTCGTCGCGCACTGCCTCCTTCAGTGCCTCGACGTTTCCGAACCGGGCGGCCGCGCGGCGGCGCGCCTCCGTGGCCGGCACTCCCGCCGAGAGCTGCCGTTCGACTTCGTGCGCGAAGTGCTCGTGCAGCTCGGCGTTCAGCTCGGACTCGACGGTCGAGCGCCGGAGGAGGCACCGCAGCACATGGACCAGACCACGGAACCGCGACATGAAGCCTCCCTGCCTGCGACGGGCTCTCTAGGACTCGGCGGTCAGAATCCGATTGATGGCGAGGCTCGCGCGCTGCCAGGAAACACGCGCGGACTCGAGCTCGCGGCGGCCGGCAGGCGTCAGGCGGTAGTAGCGCGCCCGCCGATTGTTCTCCGTCGTCCGCCACTCGGCAGCGATCCATCCCCGGCGGAGCAGACGATGGAGCGCGGGGTAGATCGTGCCGGTTTGCAGCCGGAACACGTCGCGCGACAGTTGTTCGATGCGGTCCGCGATCCCCCAGCCATGCATGGGCTCGAGCTGCAGCGCCTTCAGAATGAGCATGTCGAGCGTGCCCTTCAGCAGATCCTGGGTCTCATCGGTCATGGGGAGCGTCCCGTTCCGTCACTACTGTAGGATACATACGGAAGAGTCGATGTCAAGTGCCTCGCCGGCGGCCTTCGGCCGCGTCGCCGAGACTAGGAACGAAGAGTAGAGTTGGCGCAACACGGAGACCGCGCATGGTCCTCTCGGTTCCCTTCGACCTCCATACCCTTCTCACCTATTGCGCGGCGGCAGCCGCGCTCGTCGTGGCACCCGGACCAGCACAGGCGCTGGTCATCACCCGCAGCATCCAGGGCGGCACGCGTGGCGGCCTGCTCACGAGCGTCGGCCTGGAGATCGGGACCATCATCCACACGGTGGCCGCAGCCATCGGTCTCTCTGCCATCCTCGCCAGCTCGGCGACGGCGTTCCTGGTCGTCAAATACGCGGGCGCCGCGTACCTGATCGTTCTCGGGTTCCTCATGCTCCGCAGGAGCGCAGGCGTCACGAAGGCGGACGGCCTGCAGGAGCCACCCGCCGTGAACGGCGGCCGGCTGGTCCTTCACGCGGCGATGACGGGCGTCCTGAATCCCAAGGTGGCGGTCTTCTTTCTGGCTTTCCTGCCGCAGTTCGTCGACCCCCGACGGGGCGCCGTGCTCCTGCAGTTCCTCATCCTCGGCATGATCCTCGGCACGCTCGGCCTGATTTGTGATTCGACGATCGCCGTGATTGCCGGGCGCGTCCGCCACCGTCTCGATGCGAGCGGTCGCTTCGCGGCTTGGCGCGAACGAGTCACCGGGACGGTGCTCGTCGCCCTCGGTCTGCGCCTGGCAATGGCAGACAGGTCTTGAAGTGGCTCGTCCCCGCCAGGGGAGCTCCTGAAGTGTCAGCCGTCGAGGCCCCCCGCCCGTGGATCAACTACGCCGCCTGCGCCTGGGCCGTGGTCTTCGGCGCGCCTCATGTCTGGTGGGCCCTCGGTGTTCCTGCCGGTTTCCCAGGCGGCCAGGCGTCGTATGACTTCTTCATGAGCAGCACCTGGCGAGTCGTCTTCGACCTGGTGGTCGTTCTCCTCTGCGGCACGTCCATCTTCATCGCGCTGGTCCTTGCCCGACCAGGGGGCCCGGCCGCGTTGCGTTCGATGGCGCGCATCGCCGCGTGGATTGCCTGCGCCATGCTCACGCTGCGCGGCCTCGCGGGGCTGGTCGTGGACGGATTCTCCGATCCCGTCTGGTGGCCGACCTTCCTCGCGGGCGGCCTGCTCTTCGCGGGGGTCGCCTGGCGCGCAGCGGGGCTCATTCGACCGGCGGGCTGACCGGGCCCCTCGAGTGACTGCCGTCACGGGCCGCGCGCAGCGCCCTCAAGGCGTCAGGGAGGACCACCGCATGAGCCCCTCGAACCCGTCGCAGAAGATGCAGGGATCGCCCACGTAGAGGTTCTCCTTCGTCTGGCCGGGGACCTGCCCCAAGTACACGGCTCGCATCTGGTCGAGTGGCACGTAGGAGTAGCTCGTGTGCTCTCCCAGGGAGCCCGAGATGCGACGCGCCGGTGCAGTGCCGTCGGTGGGCACGACCCACAGCGCCTCCGTCGTCGAGCCGAAGAGCGGGGTCCACCGCAGCCGGAAGAAGGTGGACGCCGCGCCGCCAGGCGAGAATTCTCCTGGGCCGAGGACGTCCCAGGTCGACAGCGGTATCTCGGGCGAGAGACGGACCGGGCTGTCGGGGATGACGTCGAGGCGGATCGTGAAGAGCTCCCTTCGGTCGGCGACGAGGATGTCGCCGGCGAAGATCACCCTCCTGCCGTCGGGGGCGATCGAGAACGAAAACGGGTCGACGGAGCCCGGCATGGTCGATGACCAGAAGACGGGCCCGGAGGCGACCGGGGGCCCCACCGCGCCGGCACGGCACAGCAGCGTTTGCGCCGGATCGTAGAGGGTCGCGGTGAAGATCACCCAGCCCAGGTTCCAGGTCTCCGCCATGCCGATGGTGTAGATGCCGGGCGCCGCGGTGTCCGCCGAGATGCGGATAGCGGAGCCTTCGCTGCCGCCCGCCGGGGCGCTGAACAGCTCGCGGCGGCCGTCGGCGATCTGGTCCATGACGTACATGAGGCGCGCCGAGTCCGGGCTGAAGCGGTGCGTGTAGATATCCGCCAGCGCGTGCGTGGGTCCGCTCACCCGCACCGCCGAGCCGTCCCCTCCGTCGACAGGGGCGACGTAGACCTCGTCCCCGTCGTTGGCAGGCTGGTCGTTGTCCGTCATCGCGAACGACACCCATTGCGAGTCTGGACTGAGCTGGAATGCGCTCGGGACGTCGACGTGCTTCCCCGCGACCGGGTTGAGTCGAGCCGAGTCCGGGGCGGCGGTCGCGCAGCGGAAGATGCTCGGTTGGGAGCCGCTGTACGTGATGATGGCGAGCAGCCACGCGCCGTCAGGGGTCGCCCTGAAAAAGTTGACGACCGTGCCGAGGGGCGTAGGCGCGAAGGGGAAGATGCGGTGCGGCACCGCGCCGGGCGTGAGCGAGATCCGCCAGATGGCCTCGCCCTCGAAGGCGCTGACCCGTTCGACGAAGTCCACCGTATCGCTTCCGGGGGCGAGCGCGAACGAGGTCATCGGGTAGGCCGACGCGTTGCTGAGCCGCGTCCACGAAGTCTGAGCCGGGTAGATCGGCGACACGTAGAGCTCGGGGACGCCGGCCGTCTCCTGCGCGGCCCGGAACACCACCCGGGAGGAGTCGGGCGTGATCGCGAAGAAGAGGGAGACGTAGTAGGAGGACGAGGTGATGGGGCTCGACAGCCGCCGCTCGGGCCCGCCCTGGATCGGCACGCTCCACAGCTCGTTGTGGCCGTCGGCGTCGACGTCGGAGAGGTAAACGGCATACCTCCCGTCGGGGCTCACCCGCACGTCGAGGATCTGCGCGTGCGACGGCGAGTTGGTGAGCTGGTACGACGCGGCGTCGAGCGGAGCCGCGAGAATGGCCCCGGCAAGGAGACACCACCCGACGGTGGACCTGTGGCGGTGCGGCGCGACGACTCGGTGGCCGCGGACGAAGACGCGACGCCTGGTCCGAGCAGCGAGGAGCAGACCCCTCATGACGTTCTCCTTCGATGTGGCGCCCGCGAGCGCCCTCAGGTCTGCCAGCACGCTACGCACGGCCGGCGGCGGCGCCAACGCATGGACGTGCGTCGAGTGGAGGAGGCGCGGCCGGCCGTGCCGCGTCCCCTTGCGGGTCACACCCTCAGATCAGCCCGGCCTTGAGGGCCTTGGCGACGGCGGCCGACTTGGTGTGGACGTGCAGCTTCTCGTAGACCGACCGCACGTAACCCCGCACGCTGTTGACGCTCACGCCCATGGCGGCGGCGGCGGTGGCGTAGCTCTCCCCGCCGGCGAGGAGCGCCAACAGCGTCACCTCTTGGTGCGAGAGCTGGGCCTCCACACGATCGGCGGGGGCCGCGCCGCGGAAGAAGCGGACGACCTTGCGGGCGATCCCTGGCGACATCGGCGCGCCGCCGTCGGCCGCCTCGCGGATGGCCTCGAGCAGCCGTGCCGGATGCGTGTTCTTGATCAGGTAGCCACAGGCGCCGTGGCAGAGCGAGGTGAAGATCTCCTCCTCGTCCTCGAAGACGGTGAGCATCACCACCACGGCCTGCGGGTAGCGCGCGCGCAAAGGCTCGACGCCCTCGGCGCCGGAGACGCCGGGCAGCCCGATGTCGAGGAGGATCACGGCGGGGGCTTCCATGGGCCGGCGCTGCAGGGCCTCCTCGACCGAGCCCCATGCAGCGACGCAGCGCAGCCCGGGCGTGCCGGCGACGAGCAGGGAGAGGGCCTGGCGTGTCGCTGGGTCGTCTTCCACGAACGCCACACACAGCGCGTCGAGCTGCCGGGGCTCCGCGACGGCCATGCGTCCCTTCTTAACACCCGCAGTCGGCGAGGGGGACGCATGTTCATGCATGCGACCGCGCCAGGGTGGTGGACGCCACGTCACGCCGGGGGTACCTCCACGGCAATCCGCGTGCCGCGCCCGGGCGTCGAGTCGACGATGAGGTCGCCGCCGAGGTCGCGCGCGCGGCGCCGCATTCCCGTCAGCCCCAGGTGATCGACGGCCGACTCGCGCAGCCGCTCGGCCGTGAAGCCGCGACCGTCGTCGTCGATCTCCACGAGCAGAGCGTTGCGGCGGGCCGTCAGGGTCACCGCGACGCGCGAGGCGTCCGAGTGGCGGGCCGCATTGTGCAGCGCTTCCTTGAGCAACAGCAGGAGCTGGCGTCGCCGCTCGGGCGCCAGTCGCGCCCGCTCCACGTCGCCCCGCATCTCGACCGAGCAGCGGATGCCCCGTGGACCCAGCAGCTCCACTGCGAACCCCTGGACTCGGCTGGCCAGGCTCTCGAGCTCATCTCGACGCGGATCGATCGCCCAGACGATGTCGCCGGCGTGCTCGATCAGGGTGCGTGCCGCCTCGCCGATCTCGTCGAGCAGCCGACCTGCCTGGGCGGGATCCCCCGCCAGCTGACGGCGAGCGACCTCCGAGAGGAGCGACACCCGCGTCAAGCTCGCGCCCAGGTCATCGTGCAGATCGGTGGCGATGCGGGAACGGATCCGTTCGAGCGCCAGCAGGTGCGCCACGCGCAGGCGGTGGGCGCTGAGGAGGGTGGCGACGAGGAGGGCGGCCGAGAGCCCGACGACCCAGCCGCGGCGCCAGAACGGCGGCGCGATGGTAAAGCTCGCCGTGGCCGCGCGAGCGCTCACGGCGTCTCCGCTGACGGCGCGCACGGCGAGGGCATGACGGCCCGGGCCGACGTCGGCGAGGAGGATGCGCTGGTCGCGGGTCGGCTCGCTCCAGCCGTGCGAGCCCTCCGATCCGGCGAGACGGTACTGGTAACGCAGCGGCTCGCCGACGGCGTGGGAGAGGCCGACAAACGCCACTTCCAACTGGTGACGCCCGCCGTCGAGGGAGAGGGGCGGCAGCTCGGCCATCCCCAACGGTGAGATGGGTACCGGTACGCCGTCGACCCGCACCGCCTCGATCCAGACCTCGGGCCGCAGGGGCGGTGGCTCGAGGCGGGGCACCAGCCGCGAGAGGCCGCCGTAGGTGCCAAACCAGAGATCGCCGTGGCGGTCGCGCAGCGCGACGCTCGTCTCGAGCTGCGCCAGGCCCTCGTCGCGCGAGTAGTGGCGGACGTGTCCGGTCCGTGGCGAGAGCCGATCGATGCCGTCGACGGTGCCGATGTAGATCCGGCCCCAGCGATCCTCGACCAGGCTGCGGACGTCGGCGCTGGCGAGACCCTCGACCGCCAGCGCCGCGATCGCTGGCGTCGGCGCCGCCGGCCGATCCACGCGCAGGATGCCGCTGCCCCGCGTCCCGATCCACAGCCGGCCTTCCGCGTCGACCAGGAGGTCGCTGACCTCGTCGCCGCCCCCTCGGCGGACGAGCAGGAAGCGTCCTCCGCGGTGGCGCAGCAGCTCCCCGCGCGACCAGCCGATCCAGAGATCGCCGGGCGCGGTCTCCGCGAAGGCAGTGGGCTTCCCGCTCGCCGGCAGGCCGTCGGAGGACTCTTGCGGACGGAAGATCTCGCCGGCCCGTTGCCAGCGCGCGAGGGCGCCGCGATCGCTCGTCGCAGTGCCGACCCAGAGGTCACCTCGAGAATCCTCGAACAGGCGCTCGACCCGCGCCGCCGGCAGGCCGTCGCGCGGACCATACGTGGCGAGCGGCCCATGGCGCGCCAGGTCCTCGATGCGCTCGGTGGACGCGAAGCGGAACAGACCCGTGTCGCTGCCGATCCACCACTCGCCCCGGTGGTCCTGCAGCGCCGGCGTGGGAGTGCGGACGGCGGCATCAGCCGCAGCCGCCGGCAGCATGGGCTGCGCTGCCGCGAAGCGTCGGCCGTCGAAGCGGGAGAGGATGGCGCGCACCTCGCTGACGACGTGGAGGGCGCCGCTCCGGCTCTCGAAGAGGGACCCCACGGAGTCCAAGCCGAGGCCGTCGGCCTGCTGGTAGGTGGTCAGACCGCCGGCCGCGACGCGCAGCGCGCCGCCGAGGTCCGTACCCAGCCACAGGTTTCCCGCCGCATCCTCGGCGATGGCGTTGATCGTCTCGTCGGCGAGACCGTTGGCCACCGCGTAGCGGCGGAAGCGGGCGCCGTCGAGCGCGAACAGCCCGCCGACGGCGCCGACCCACAGCGTGCCGTCGCGGGCGAGGAGAAGCGACCGCACGCGCTGGCCCGAGAACCCCGACTCCGACCCCGGGCGCTGGAGCTGCGCGGGCCGATCGGCTCTCGCCGGGCGCCAGCGGAAGAGCCCCTGCTCGGTGCCGATCCACAGCCCTCCGTCACCGCCATTGGCGAGTGCGCGCACCATCGGCGCCGCATCGGGCCCCACGGCGGACTCGACGGAACCGTCGGCTCGGCGCCGTGCCACTCCCATGCCGCCGCCGATCCAGAGCGAGCCGTCTGGCCCGTCGAGCAACGCCCGGACGCTGGCGGCGGGCCCGACTGCCACTCCCGGCAACTCCACCCTGCGCGCCACCTCCAGTCCGCGCTGCGGGTCGAGCACATAGAGGCCGTCGTCGGTGCCGACCCACATTCGCCGGCGCGCGTCGCGATGGAGCCGCCGCGCAGCCGATGCGCGGCCGGCACCGAGCGGCACGCGCGAGACGATGGCGTCGCGGGTGGCGTCCAGGCGGTAGAGGCCGAGCTCCGTCGCCACCAGGAAGACGGCGTCGCCCACCTCGAGAACGTCGTGGACCGCGGCGCTCGGCAACCCGGTCGCAGGGGTAAAGCTGACGAAGCGGGAGCCATCGAACCGGCTCACGCCCGCGGCCGTGCAAAGCCAGAGGAAGCCGCGGGAGTCCCGGCGGATGCACCGGACGTGCTCGTGAGCCAGGCCGTGCTCCGTGGTGAAGCTCTGGACCGGGAGCAACTCCGCACCGGCGACGGACGCGCAGACGTGCAGACAGGTCAGGACGCCCGCCGCCGCGCGGCGCCCCCGCGGGAGCGCTTGCAGCCGCATAGCCTCGCGGGGAAGCCTAGCCCACTGGATCCGTTTGCTCTGTGAAGCGCACAACGCCCGCCGGCCCCCAGGTCCGTCGTCCCGGGCAGCGCGTTACACGGACCACGTCGCAACGACGCTGGAGCCTCAACGGTCGAGCTGGCGTGCCTGCAGCCACGTCTGCAGAGCGTGGGCAGTCTCCCGCAAGGCCCTCGCGCTCTGCTCGGTCTTCGCCAGCGCCATCGCGCCGGAGTAGGAGGCGACGACGAAGGTGGCGGCCTCCGCGCGCGCGGGTTCCGACAGGCCGCGACCGCCTGCGGTCTCGCGAAGTCGCTCCACGATCGCCGCCTGCCACTCGGCGAAGATGGCGCTCGCGGCCTGGCGAAATGCGGGGTCGTCGAGAGCGAGCTCGAGGGCGAGGTTGTTGAGCGGGCAGCCGGTCACCGCCGCGCGCGTTTCGATGCCGTCGGCGATGCGCGCGAAGGCCGAGGCGATGCCTTCGCCCAGGGACGAGGAGGAGCGGATCGGTTCGATCCAGGCCTCCCGCACCGCCGGTGCGACGCGCTCCTCGAAGACGGCGAGCACCAGCGACTTCTTGGTGGGAAAGTGGTGATGGAGGGCGCCGCCGGTGACCGCGGTCGCCTGCATGAGGTCTCCCATCGAGGTGGCGTGATAGCCGCGGGCCTGGAAGAGGCTCGACGCGGCGTCGAGCACCTTCCGGCGCAGGCCCTGGGGGTCGTTGCGTCGGGTGGCCTTCTTCCGGGCGGGTGTGCTGCTCATCGGCTGGTCGGCGGGCGCTGCAAGCGATTGACAACCCTGGCGCTGAAGGCCTATAGTGCAAACAGACTGGTTATCCGGTTTGTTCGATCACGCCTCAGCATACACCGAGCCTCGAGGAGTCGATCCAATGCACCCGAAGCCTCAATCGAAGTTCCTGACCCTGCTGGCGGTCGCCGCCCTGGAGAGCTCCCCCATGAACACGATCGCACTCGCCGAGTCGCCATCCTCGACCGTCCAGAGCGCCGCCTTCGTCGAGCTGCGCCAGTACACGCTGCATCCCGGGCAACGCGACGTGCTCATCGAGCTGTTCGATCGCGAGTTCCTCGAGACCCAGGAGGCGGTCGGCATGACGGTGCTCGGCCAGTTTCGCGACCTCGACCGCCCCGACGCCTTCGTCTGGCTGCGCGGGTTCCCCGACATGCCGTCGCGCGCGGCGTCGCTCACCGCCTTCTACGACGGTCCCGTCTGGCGGGAGCACAGGACCAGCGCCAACAAGACGATGATCGACGCCAGCAACGTGCTGCTCCTCGAGCCCGCCTCGGGGGCGACGAGCTTCCCGGCCGCCGAGCGGTCAGCCAAGGATGCTGCGACGTCCGCGAGCCCCGGCCTCGTCGTCGCGACGATCCACTATCCGCGCCCCGAGAGCATGGCTGCCTTCCCGCGGTTCTTCGAGGAGTCCGTCCGTCCGCTGCTGACCTCTTCGGGAGCCACGATCGTCGCCGAATACGTGACCTCCGCCCAGGCCAACAACTTCCCCCGCCTCGCCATACGCGAAGGCGAGGGCGCCTTCGTCTACTTCGCGCGATTCGACAGCGCGACCGATCACGAGCGGTACCGCCAGTCCCTCACCGCCGACGCCCGCTGGCCGAAGGTGTCTGCAGCGCTCGAGTCGCAGCTCGCGAGGCCGACCGAGACGCTGCGGCTGGTGCCGACCTCGCGCTCGCGACTGCGGGGCTGACTCGCTCCGCAGAACTAGGGCGTCGCGGGCCGACTTGTTTCGGGCGTTGCGGTCGGATTGGGAGCGACTGCTCCCGCCGCGCAGGGCAGCGCCGGGAAGACGTGGTCCTCCAGGAGCCGGATCGTCTGGTCGAACATCCCCGGCTGGTTGAAGTTCTCCGTGGTGACCACCACGACCGCCCGCAGGTCCTCGATCTTGAGCTCGTTGCCGGCGGTCCTCACGTCGTCGTCGTCGCAGTCGAGGGCCGACGACATCGTCAGCAAGTCCGCGATGGTGATCCCCTGCTTGAGCGGGCCGTCATTGGCGAACGGGGCGAGATCGGGCAGGAAGGCGAAGGCCGGCTGGTCGACCGATCGGATCTTCCCTTCGCCGATGGCGATCCCCACGGCCAGCGCCGTCACCGACTTCATCGCCGACTGCGTGTCGTGGAGCGTCGAGGCATCGGCGCCGTTCCAGTAGCCTTCGTAGACGGGCCGGCCGTGGCGCAGCACGAGCACGCTGCGCAAGCGCGGAAAGAGGCAAGCGTCGCATTGGGAGACGGAGCTCTCGAGCCGCGTCATCCAGGGCTGTGGCGGTGCGGCCGGCGGTGGCGCACCTGGGGACGGGGCGGCGATGCCGGCGAGGAGGGCGGTTGCCAGGAGACCGGCCGCTCCCGGGATCGGTGGGGTGGTCCTCATCGTCCCTTGGACGCGTTGCCTACCGCATCGTTAGCCTTCTGGCAGGGAGCCCGGCCGTTTTCCGGGTCGGATGCTTCTTGACGGCTATATAGAACGGTCTATATAGTTGGGGCATGGCAGAGGACCCCCGTTCCGCTCGCCTGCGGCTGCTCGACGCCACCGAGGAGATGCTGCGAGAGGTCGGCATGGCCGGCACCGGCATCAAAGACGTCGTCGCCCGCAGCGGCACGCCGATCGGATCGCTGTACCACTACTTCCCCGATGGGAAGACGCAGCTCGTAGGCGAATCCCTGCAGATCCACGCCGACAAGTCCCGAAGGCTCCTGGGGCACTTCTTCGACGGCAAGCGGACAGCGGCCGCGGCCCTGCGCCTGTTGTTCAACACCGCAGCCGACGAATTCGAGCGCGCGGGCGCCTACAAGGGCTGTGCCGTCGGCGCGGTGGCGCTGGACTTGATGCCGCAGGACACGGTGCTGCGTGAGATCTGCCGGAGGACGTTCGACGACTGGGCCGCGCTGATTGCGCCGCGCCTCCCGTTCTCGAGCGAGCGAGCGAGGCACGCCAGCGCCGTGACGATCGTTGCCGCGCTCGAAGGGGCATTTGTCATCGCCAAGGGCGCGCAGAGCGGCGACCCCTTTCGCGAGGTCGGCGAGTGGCTGGCGGCAACGATGCCGTCGGCGCGTAGGAGGCGACGGTGAGGTCTCGATCGCTCATGGCCGCGCTGTCGCTCTTCGAGCGGTGAACGAGGGCGATCCGTGACCGGCCAGCACAGCAATCTGTCATAGGGAGGCGCCAGCAATGGACTCATTGACGGGAAAGACCATCCGGTGGAGCTTTGGCGACGGGCCGGTTGCGGGCACGACCTTCGAGCACGTGTTCGACGAGGACGGCAGCGTGACGTGGCGGATTGTCGAGGGGGAGCACCAGGGGGCCACTGCGCGCGAAAGGCCATGCGCAGCCGTGAGAGTCAACGAGACAACGTGGGTGGTGTCCTACCTCGGAAGCTCGGGTCACACGCTCACGGTCGTGTTGAACCTCGACGACCATCGGGCAGTCGGATTCGCGTCCAACGACAAGTCCTGGTCCTCGTTCAGCGGCACGTTCGCGTTGGTCAACTAGCTATCGAGTGGACCTCCCGCACCGCCCTGCGCGGAAGTGGGGAGGAGGGGGAGATCGCGCTTACCGAGTCCGGCGCGGACGCATGTCCATGCTCTGGCGCCGCCCGCAGGCGCGGACTAGGGTGGTCCGCAGTCGCAGGGGGGGCGACCATGGAGGCCTCTCATGATCAACCTGTGGAAGACCCTCTCGAGCGCGCTGGCACTGGCAATCCTCGTCCTGAGCTTGGCCTGCGCATCGGCCAAGCCACTCAAGACGATCTCGATTCCGACAACTCCCGCGCAGCTTACGACTCACACGGGGTCCAAACATTCCAACGACCGTGCGGGCCTTCCCTGCGTCGTCGTCGGCGGGTTGTCCGATTGTCCAGCCGAGCCGCCGGCTGGCAGGGCGAGGGTCGGGTTTGCCTACGCCTACGACTGCACCGATATCGTCATCAGGGACTGCTGGAGGTGGCAAAGCTGCGAGACCCGGGGGTTCATCCGCTTCGACCTGAGTGCGTTGAAGGGCAAGGACGTCATTTCAGCGACACTGCAATACGCCGTTGTCGCGACCTCGCCCGGCTCGTCGCGGGCTTCCTGTGCGGTCAGCCTGTTCGTCGCCAAGAGTGCTGCGTTGAGCCTGGACACTCCCGGCGACCTGGTGACCGCCGACCTCCCGGACGCCCCGTCCGTGACCGGATCGATCAGGGTTCCGGTCAACAGCCAGGTGCGCGATTGGGTGACTGGCAAGGTCGAGAACTTCGGCTTCTTCATCGACGGGCCGGCCTTTTCGCACGATCGGCGCGAGGGTTGCGATGCGGTGACCGAAACATGCAATTCCGTTCTCGGGGACTTCAGTCTCAGAGTGGAGTATGCGGACAAGTGAGGGCGCCCTGGCTGGCGACCTCGAAGTGCTCCAGCAACCAGTGGCGGATCTGCTCCTCGAGACCCGGCACACTCTCCGCGGGTCCCTGACCGCCGGCGGGCGCCACCTTCAGGTGGTGGTCAGCATTCGGGAATAGCTTGATCGTCGAGCGGTCGTTTCCTGCCTTCTTCAGCGCCTGCTCCAGCATCTCGGCGCTCCTCTCCGCCGGGACGTTCACGTCTTTGCCTCCATAGAGCGCCAGCACGGGGATCGTCAGCGTTTGCCAGAGGGGCATCGGATCGAACGCGATGTAGTGCCGGACTCGCTCCAGCCACGCAAGGTTCGCCGGCGCCGGAGTCTCCGGCAGTGGCCCAGGCAGCCGGGCGCTCTCGAACCATTGTTCACCGCGCGCCATGTCGAGCGCGACCCGGAGCCGCGTCCAGCCAGCGCCGCCCTCGAGAACGACGCTGTTGAAGAGCTGATTCAGCTGTCGCGATCGCGCGATCTCGGCCTCCGAAAAGCCGGCGGTGCGAAGGTCGCCGTCGACTTCGTAGAGACCGTTTTCGGCAACCGAGAGCATGGGAGGCGAGATGAGCACCATCAGCGAGATCTTCCTCGAGCGCGAGGCGACGAGCGGTCCCACCCAGCCGCCCTGGCTTGCGGTGACCAGGCCGATCCGATTCGCATCGATATCAGGGCGCGAGCTCAGATACGCGACACCCGCAAGTGCATCGGCTGCCAAGTCCTCTATGGGTAGAAGGTCGTAGAACTTCCCCGTTGAGGCTCCACAACCGCGTTTGTCGTACACGAGCGTGGCAATGCCGGCCGCCGCATACTGGTGTGGCCAGTCGCCGAACTGGTCTCGCAGGGCATTGCCGGAGCCTGTGATGAGCACCAGAGCTGCGTGGGGTCCTTTGGTCTGGGGAATGGACAACGTTCCGGCGAGAGTGACGTCTCCGCTGGGGTAGGTCACCTCCTCGTCATGGAACGACGCCGGCGCCGGGCCGTCGGCCTGCCGTAGCTCGCGGGCCCATGAGCCGGTCATGGCCAGAAACGGCGAGAGGCTGAGCAGCGCCACCGCAGGGGCTCTCATGGCTGCGGACCTCCGGTGGCATGGGTTGACCGGAGGCGGTTCTTGCCCATTGGCTTCTCCCGAGGCTTCCATGGTGGTCCTACCGAAGCAGGCGACAACGGTTACTCTCCGAGAGCGAGCTCAGCCGGGGGCGCGCAGCCGGGAACGCCGTCGAGGTGCCGCCGGACCAGCTCGACGTCCCCCACCGCGGGCAGCCGCCGCCCGCTAGGTGCGGGCAGGCCTGTCGTGCGTCTGAGCCTCGGGCCGGGAAGTGTGCGTTAGGATCGCCAAGTTCCCGTTCGCCCAGCGCCTCCCGATCCCTTGCGCGGCTGCGCGGATAACGTGCCGAGTTTCCGGTGTACGGCTTACGGCTACGGAGCGTTCCGGTGCCCAAGACCATACTCTTCCTCGAACCCGACCCCTACATCCGCGACAGTCTGCTCGAGAGTTTGGCCTCGTACCCCGATCTGCGGGTGGTTGCGGCGGCCGAGGTGCAGACGGCGGACCGGCTGCTCGACGAGGCCCAGGTCGACTTGGTGGTCGTCGACCTCGGCAGCGACCTGCTCGACGGATTCCTGGTCGCCGCTCGCCTGGTGCGGACCCTTCCCGAGGTGCCGGTGATCCTTCTCACTCGCGAGGGGGCGCCTCGGGTCTCGCGCGAGCTCGAGGAAAACCACCTGCGCGTGCTGCGCAAACCGATCGAGCTGGGCCGCTTCCGCGAGCACGTGCTGGCCTTGCTGGCGAGCTCGCCCCGTGGCCGTCTCACCGGCATTTCGGCCGCCGGAATCCTGCAGCTGCTGAGCCTCGAGGCGCGCTCCGGGGTGCTCATCCTCGTCACCTCGGCGGGCAGCGGGCGTCTCATCATCCACGAGGGGCAGCTGGTGGACGCCGAGGCGATGGGAGCCCGCGGCGAGGAGGCCGTCTTCCGCATCGCCGACGCGCTGTCGCGCCCGGAGTCGGAGATCGTCCTCGAGCAGCTCGTCGGGCCGGTCGAGCGCACGATTCACCGCCCGCTCAACGGGGTCCTGCTGGAGGCGGCCAGGCGCCGGGATGAGGGGTTGCGCGCCGGCGGCCGCGGTAGCGAGACCGCCGACGAGGCGCGCTGAGCCATGGCAAGGCGCCTGGGCGCGGCGACCGATCGGCTTCACGCTCTCGAGCGGCTCTACGCCTACGAGCTGTGGCACCGGCTGCGTGAGCTGGATGAGGAGATCGAAGGTCGGGAGCTCGGCGAGCTCAATGCCATCGCGGTGAAGGGAGTCCACGACGTCGTCGCCAGCCTGGCGAAGAGCGCCACGGCGTTCGGCCTGGAGGAGGTGTGCTGCGCCGCCGAGCGCCTCGCCGATGCGCTGGCAGCGCCGGCAGCCGACCCCGACCGGGCGCGCCGGTGCTCCCGCGAGGCGCTCGCCGGGCTGCGGCTGGCAGTGGCGGAGAGCGAGCTGGGCGGCGCGCCGGCGGAGTTCGAGCCGGCGGAGCCCGCGGCGCGCTCGAAGCGCCTGCTGCTGGCCTTCGCGGAGGACCCTGAGCTGTCAGGCGAGCTGGGCTTTCAGCTCGGCTGCTTCGGTTTTCTAGTGCGGGTGGTGGACGATCCGCTCGAATTCGCCGCCGCCCTCTCGGACGCGGCAGCGGTGATCCTCGACGTCGACATCCACGCCTCCGAGGGCAAGGTGCCACGGGTGCTCTCGGCAGTGGTGCGACACCGGCGCGTAGCCGTCGACCCACTACCGCTGCTGGTGCTGTCGGCGCGCGACGACCTCGAGACCCGGTTGCGAGTGGTCCGCTTCGGCGCCGACGCCTTCCTCTCGCGACCGCTCGAGGTGCGCGAGCTGGTCGAGCAGCTCGACGCGCTCGTCCATCATCCGGCGTGCAGCCGCTATCGGGTGCTGCTGGTGACCGATGACTACGGAGAGGCGCTGCCCCTGCTGCTGACGCTGCAGACGTCCGGCATGGAGGTGGAGCTGACCATCGGGGCTCTCGACGCGTTGCGACGGCTGAACGAGCTCGACCCCGACGTGGTGGTCGCCAACATCGACCTGATGGGCTGCTCGGGGCCCGAGCTTGTGGCGGTGATCCGCCAGGAGCGGGCCCACGCCGACCTGCCGGTGGTCTTCCTCTCCCGGGGGTCGAACCTCCAGCAGCAGCTGGAGGCCATTCGTCGCGGCGGCGACGACCTGCTGCCGTCGGCGCCCACCCCCGCCCAGCTGGTGCCCACCGTCCGCAACCATGCACACCGGCACCGGATGCTGCGGCACTTCCGTACGCGCGACGGGCTCACCGGCCTGCTCAACTTCAGCAGCGTGATGGAGGCCCTGCGGCAGGCCATCCGGCGGGCGACCGACGAGGGGCGGCCGCTGGTGCTGGCGCTGCTCGACATCGACGGGCTCGGCCAGCTCAACCGGAGGCTCGGGTACCTCGCCGGCGACGCGGTGCTGCGCAGCCTCGCTGACCTGCTCCACCAGCGCTTCCGCCGCACTGACGTGCTGGGCCGGTACAACGGCCGCTTCCTGGTCGTGCTGCCCGACACCGCCCTCGCCAACGCGGTGAAGATCGTCGAGGAGACCCGGATGCTGTTCAGCAAGATCAACCACCGCACCCGCGACCGCGCCTTCAACGTCACCTTCAGCTGCGGTGTGGCGCGGCAGCAGGCCGGAGAGACCGCCACCGATCTGTACGAATCGGCGCGCGCCGCGCTGAAGCGGGCCTGGTCGTCCGGGGGTGACCGCCTGGAGATGGCGGCGGAGTAGCGGCGTTGACGGTTGGTGCCGGCGCCTCTGATTCACGTCGGGTCAGCGTGCTCTACCGGGCGCGCCCCCGAGGAGAGCTCCCCGGGGGCGCGAGACGAGCCGCTGCGGGGGCTCAGTTGCCGAGGCTCAGCTTCCAGGCACCGCGGCCGAGGGTGCCGGCCGCCAAGACCTGGTTTTCCGCGTCGTAAAAGAGGTCGAGGATCGGCGCGTTCGGCAGGTCCGTCCCGAGCCGCGACCACTGCGTGAACCCACTCGACTCATATGCCACGAAGATGCCGTTGAACGTGCTCACCACCAGGGCATCGTTGGTCAGTGCCGGGTTGTGGGTGTCGGCTCGTGGCACGAACGCGATGGCCCGCAGGGCGATCGGTAGGAAGGACTGGATGTTCCCCGTGATGTCGTTCCAGGTCGCTCCGCCGTCGAGCGTCTGGAAGACCTGGGTGGTGTTGGTGAGGTAGATCGCGCCGGCATTCGCCGGGTCGATCACGATGTCGCGCACCGTCCTCCCCGTGCCGGTGCCGGGATAGGTGGCTACCTGCGTCAACGATGCCGGGTGCGCGCCGGTGCGGATGAAGAGACGGTCTCCGGCGCCCACGACCAGCAGGTCCGCGTTGCCGAGCCCGCCGTAGGAGACGGCGTCGACGCCGTTGCCGTTGATGACGATCCCCGGCCCGATCTCGCGGATCGTGTCTCCCTGATCGATGGACTCGTAGACCGAGTTCGCTCCCCCGAACACCAGTCGCGTCGGGGTGATCGCGTTGGCCTCCACGGGCGTCGTGAACTGCCCGACGAACGGCGCGCCGCCCCCGATGACGGTGAGCGGCGGAAACGCGAAGCCCTGGAGATTGTTGGCCGGATTCCAGAAGGTTCTGACGAAGGCCTGCAGACCCTGGGCGCTGTCGTAGCGAATCGACCCGTTGGGCGCCAGGGTCTGGTTGTCGACGGCGGTATCGCCGCCGTCGCCGCTGAGCAGCACGAACCAGTCCGCCGAGTCCTGTCTGCCCTGGTGCGGATCGTCGTTGTCCTGCGTGCCCACGAACACGATGTCGGGCAGCGTGTCGAACGACAAGTCGTGCTGTTCCGAGACCTGCAGGCTGCCGTTGATCGAGGTCCAGTTGCCCGCTGCGCTCGCCGGGCTGGAGCGGCGGTAGATGCCGCCGTCGTCGGTCTCGATCAGGTTTCCCGCTGCATCGAAGGTCATCTCGCGCGAGTCGGCGTGCGGCGAGCTGTTCGCCGCGGTGCCGACGTGAGTGAGCGGAGCGCACTGGCTGCCCGAGGGCAACGACGCGTCGCAGCGGAACAGGCGGCCCGAGAAGTTCTCGGCGCCGATGCTGTTGGGGAACTGCGGCGGGAACGACAGGCCCTCTTCGAGGCGGAACGGCTGCCGGTCGCCGCCGATGTAGACCACGTTGGGAGAGACCGGGTCGGCCGCGACCGACAGGTGGATCGATCCCTGTGCACCCGGATGGATGCCCACGTTGTTGGGGCCGGTCATCGGACGGTCCATGGCGGTCCACGTCGTGCCCCCGTCGCCGGAGCGGAAGAGTCCCGACAGCCGTCCGGCGTTGACGAAGGCGGCGTAGACGTTGTTGCCGTTGCCGACCGAGAACTCGACGTTGCTCGTCCCGTTCGCTCCGCCGCTGACGAGCAGCGCGTCCATCGCCGCGTTGCTGACCTTCGTCCAGTTGGCCCCGGTGTTGGTGCTGCGGTAGACGCCGTTCACCCCGCCAACGAGATTGGCGAAGATGACGCTGGTGAAGAGACGCTGTGGATTCGCGGCATCCCCCGCCAGGTCGTGGGTGACCCCGCCGGGCAGGCCGGTCGCCGCGCCGCTGCCGGTGCCGATCTGGGTGAAGGTGGTCCCACCGTCGATACTGCGCCAGATGCCGATGTTGCCGAAGTTGAAGGCGTCGGCGGTGTCGACGGAGATGACGATGGTGCTCCCGCGCGGCGCTACCCCGGAGACGTTCTTGCCCAGCAGGATGCCGCCGCCCGTGACGGACGTCCAACTCGCACCCGCGTTCGTCGACTTGTAGAGCCCGACCCGGTTGCCGCCCAGGCGGCCGAACGAGCTGTATTTCCCCACGCCGGCCCAGAGCGTGCCGGACGTCGGATCCGTGGGATCGAACTGCAGCGCACCGATCGCGGAGGTCGCCAGCCCATCGGTGAGGGGTTGCCAGTTCGGGGTGGGTGACTGCGCGTTGGTAGTCTTCCAGATGCCGCCGTTGACGGCACCGATGTAGAGGACCTTGGGATCCGTCGGATGCGCGAGGACGGTGTGGATGGCCCCCACCACCTCGTCGTTCGGAGTGACGTTTTCGCTCTGGCCGTCGGTCGCGGGACCGGGGCCCTGCGCCTTCCACTTCTTGGTGACGCTGATCGGCGGAGGTTGACCGTGGGCGCCGGCCGACAGTGCCAGCACCGCCATGACGACGAAGAGAGCGACCAACCCGGCGGCCAAGCGCACCCTGCCACCCGGAAATGCGAAGCTCCGGCTGCTCTTCAGCATGTGCCGTTCCTTTCTATGCAAGATGCCCAATGGGCATCAGTCCGCGAAAGGCAACGGCGACGGTCGGATGCGGCGCGACGCTGGCGGGTCGGAGGCTCTGATCGACCCTCGGGTGCGCACCACCCGAGACGGGCGGAGGGCCTCCCTTGCAATCGTCCGGTCCTCGAAACTACCATAGCGGAGCGACGGCGACGACACCGCGAGGCGCGCTGGCCAAGCCAGGAAGCGAAGGTGCCCTCGTGAGTCCATCCAAGCTGTGGCCGCGCCGGCCATCGTGGGGCCGGTGCGTGTCTTCGAGCTTTCTTCCGTCCGTCTTCGCGATCCTTCTCCTCCCCACTGCAGCGCTGGGACAGGTCGGGTCGTCGCGCGCGGCGCTCCCCGACGACGGTGCCGCGTTGCTCGATGGAGTGGTAATAGCTCCCCGGCACGGCGTCGCGTACCTGATGCGTCCCGGCGGCGGCATTGACGCAGTCGAGCTTGCCAGCGGCAGCGTTCGGTGGCACAGCGACGGCGCGGCCAAGCCCCTCGCCCTCGCCGACGATCGGCTCATCGCACAGGCGGAGAGCCGGAACGCCAACGCCCTGGATCTCGTCGTCCTCGACGCGCGGAGCGGCGCCACCCGCGACGCTCTCCGGCTGCCCCTCCCCGCCGGCATTGCCGCCAGCGTGGTCGACACTCCCGCCGGCTCCTTCCGGGTTCGGGCCGATCGCACAGGCTCGCAGCTCATGGTGAGCTGGCAGGCCTCGGCCAAGACCTCCGCGACTCCGGCACAGGGCTACCTCCCCGCGACCGATGAAGGGCAATCGCCCACGATCGTCGCCGGCCAGGCGACCATCGGCCTGGAGGCGAAGTCACTCGGAGTGGCGGCCGAGTCGGGCGTCCGCTCCGCGGCGCCGCCGCGGCCTCGCCTGCAGGAGCTCGAAGCGCCGGCGGTGGCGGCCGCCGAGGGCCGGCAGTTCCTGTCTACCGACGGTCGGCACGTTCTCGTCAGCGAGCCGCTGCACGCGAGCGACTTCACGTTGAATCCGCACCAGTGGACGGTGTACGACCGTGGCAGCGGCACCCGGCTCGGCTCGGTGCCGGCGCCGGTCGCCGCCACGCCGTTCGTGGTCGTCGGCACCACCCTCTACTACACGACGCCGGTCCAGGTCCTGCGCAAGGGGAGCCAGATCGTCGAGCATCGGGCCGCCCTGCGCGCGGTGAACCTGACGACGGGCGCCGAGGTGTGGCAGAAGGCGGTGCAGGAAACAGCCTACAGAGGACCGTTCCCCCCCTAGGCCAAGCGGTAGAGAGAGCGCAGGGCGCGTTGCGTCGAGCCGCGGTGGCGGCACAGTGGGATACCTCCGTGCGGTGGTGCCTGCTGGCGAAGGGTCGCGACGCGCTCGAAGCGCTCGTCTGTGACGCTCGGAGCGCCGTTCGCTTCGCGTCTGGTCTACCTGACGCCCGAGAGTCGGAGCAGACAGTCGCCAGCGAGTCCCACGCAGCGCTCCGCACGAAGAAGCGCTTTACGAGGCATGGAGTTGCGGGCGCGCCGCCGGCTCCCGTCGGCAGTGGCCCGCCTCTTGCCCTTCCGCGACGCGACCGAGGCACGAAACCCCGGGAGGACACCATGCCACGGAACGCGTCGAGGAGAGTCGGTTGTGCTGGATATCGACACTTCGTCTCCGCCGGAGTCTGGATCCTGATGGTGGCGATGTTGCCGGCAGCGGCGGCCGCGGAGGTCGAGCACCGATTCCGCATCCAGGGCACGTGGTCGAACCCCACGGACGAGTTCCGTGAACCCGACGAGGACGGCGATCTGGTGATCGAGGCCGAGGACGAGCTCGGCGGTCGGATCGGCTACGAGCTGCTCTTCCGCGAGCGCTGGGGCGTGGAGCTCGCCGCCGGTTCGACGCGTCACGACGTCAGCGCGTCCGCATCCGGTGTGTTCGCGCAGAGCTTCGAGCTCGCCAGGATCCGCGTCACTCCCATCACCGCCAGTCTGCTCTACCATTTCAACCCGCAGGGCAAGGCCGACTTCTTCCTCGGAGGCGGCGCTGCCTACGTCCACTACGGCGACTTCGAGCTCAGGACCCCGTTCGCCGACCCCGACGACAACAACTCGTTCGCCGTGGAGTCGGACCTCACTTACACGCTGCAGGCCGGCCTCGACCTGAAGCTCAACGATCTTTGGGGCGTGACCGGCAACGTCCAGTGGATCGACACCGACGCCGAGTTCGCCGACGACGAGGACGGCGACAAGCTGCCGATCTCACCGGTGATCGTCGGTGCCGGCGTAGCGCTCCGCTTCTGAGCACCGACCGTGAACGCGCCGCGGGCCACTTGCGGCGCGAAAGAAAAGGCGCGACACTGCTTTATTACAGAGGCCGACCGCCCCGTTTTCATCCTAGTGAGACGTGGGCGATGGGGAGAAAGCGATGCGTCAGATGCCCGTCGTACTCGCCGTCGCGGTCCTGCTGTCCGCATGTTCGGAGTCCGCAACCGAACCGTCCGGTGCCCGGTTCACCGTGGCGCTCGCGCTCACCTCGTCATCCGTGGCCTCCGGGGAGCCCCTCGGGTGGACGCTGACGGTCGCCAACGCGGGCAACGCGGCGGGCCGGCTGGACTTCTCGTCGAGCTGCCAGGCCAACTTCCTGGTGCGCGACGGCGGCGGCGAGGTGTGGAACGACAAGTGGGTGACCCTCTGCGCCGTGGGGCTCACTCACGTCGATCTTGGTCCTGGCGAGTCGGCCGAATACCGCGGTTCGTGGCGTCAGCAGACCAGCGCAGGTCACGCTCCTCCGGGCTCCTATGCGGCCCAGGGAGAGCTCCTGACCTTGCCGCCGGTCGGCAGCTCGGCCGTGACCTTCGCCATCCGTCCGTAGGCCCGCGGCGGAATCAGCTCGGGCGTCACTCGGCAACTGAGGTGCTCCCCGGCGCGCACCCGGTTGGCGGCGAGCATGTCCGTTCGGTGGGGGAGAGTTCCGTCAGGGGCAGCCGATTCGGACGCGGGCGATCGCAACGTCATCCAGCCAGACCGTGCGGGCGGCGTCCGATTGGTACGACTGCCAGCCGAGATCGACGTGCTCGAAGGCCGGCGCGGTCCAGCGGTAGTCGCTCGGCTGGTTCACGCAGCCCTGGCCGGTGCCCGAGACGGTCAGGCTTTCGACCGGCGCGCCGTCGAGCCAAAACCGCATCGAGTCGGCCGGACCGTCGACCTGCCACTCGACGCAAACCCATCTCCTCACCGGCACGACCACCCGATTCGCGTGCTGCCAGCAGTCGCTCCCCGGGCCGACGCCGTCGTACCAGTCAGGGGTCTCGTAGTTGGCCATCAACTGGTTGCCGACGAACCTCGAGCCGTCCGTCACCGGGTGCTGCCCGCCGTAGCGGTAGAGGGCCCGATACGTCTTGCCGGGAACCACGCCGCCGGCCTGAATGAAGGTCCAGTGCACCGCCGGGTCGCTCGCGTCCGGCGCCGACTCCAATCGAACCATCATCCGTCCGAAGAATGCGTTTCCGGCCGCTGGAAGGCCGCCGGCCCTCGCGAGCCGGATGAACGCGGTCTTGGTGCCGATGCCTGCGGGAGTGTGCAACCGCACGGACTTGCCGCCCGAACGGGCCTGGGACGTGTCGACCGCGACCGTCGCGCCCGGGCTCGTTTCGACCGCCCAGACCGCGCCCGATACTTGTCCGGCCTGGTAGCCCTCGAAGTCTTCGTGGAAGGCCGCGGGCGGAGCTGGGTTCGAGCCACAGCCGCCGAGTGCCGCCTTCGCGGCCAGCAGCGCGACCAGCGGCCTGAGCTTGGGCATCGAGGCGAGGCTAGCACCCGGCTGCGCGGGCCTTGCCACCTCGGTCGCGCCGAGTGACCGGACCCACGCCGACTAGTGCGTGGCACCGTCCACGGCCGTCCACGGCGGTGCCCGCGATGGGTGGCTATTTGTTTCCGCGAGCAAGGCGCCGGATGAAGATTGCGACGCCGGCGATCGCCAAGAGGGCTACCGCGATGATGACGAGCTCGGGGAGACCGATACCCATGGGAGGTCCTTTCTTCTTACAAGTCGGAAGTCTGCCCGGAGTGCCCACCTGAAGATGGCGCCAGCCCAACCGGAAGGGAGCCGAGGCAAGGCAGATTGCCACCAGTCGACGTCACGAGGCGGCCGCGAAGAGGACGACGAGACCGGCGATCCAGAGAAGGAGCGCCTGCCATGTCACCTTGAGGTAGACCAGCGCAAAGATTATGAGGACTGGTGGTAGGAGCAGGCTTGCCAGTCCCCACCAGAGACTCGTCTTGAATGCAGTGACAAGAAGCCAGAGCATGCCGATGAAGGCGACTGCGAACCCGACGAGGGAACCGAAGCCGTAGGACATGGCATGCCTCCTATGTGCACGACAGCCCGGTGCGTGGCACCGTGGACACGCTTCTCGTTCTACGTTTCGCCTCGAGGAATCTTCCATGGCGCCGCGCGGCGACGATCCGGTGGCCATGGTCCGAGGTGGGTCCCAGGGGGCGCCCCGCCAGGCGGTCCGCCTCCCCTAGACATCTAGGCTCGGCCAGGTTACCCTAGACGTCTATGGCAACCCCCCGCAAGCGCGCGTCGGTGTTGCAGGGCACTCTCGACTTGCTCGTGCTGAGCACGCTCCGCCGCGAGCCCCTGCACGGCTTCGGTATTGCGCAGCGGATTCAGCAAGACTCCGACGAGCTCCTGCGCGTCGAGGAGGGCTCGCTCTATCCCGCTCTCCACCGGCTGGAGCAGTCGGGGCTGATCGCCGGAGATTGGCGCGACAGCGACAACGGGCGCCGGGCCCGGTACTACAGCCTCACCGCCCGCGGCCGGCGGCAGCTGGCGGTGGAGCTCGACTCCTGGCAGCGGATCTCCCAGGGCGTGGCCCTGGTGCTGCGGCTCGCCTGAGCGCCGATGTCCCTGCTCCGCCGCATCCGCAACGTCTTCCGCCCGCGGCCGCTGGCGCAGGAGATCGACGAGGAGCTGCGATTCCACCTCGACATGCGGGCGCGGCAATACGTTGCAGAAGGACTGCCGCCGGACGAGGCCCGCGTTCGCGCCCGCGAGGCCTTCGGCAACCCGCTGCTGTTCCGCGAGCGCACCCGCGACGCCGACGTGTGGGTCGGTCTCGACACGTTCCTCCAGGACCTGCGGCAGTCGTTCCGCATGCTCCGCCGCAGCCCCGCGCTGACCGCCGCCGCCGTGGTCACGCTGGCGCTCGGAATCGGCGCCAACACCGGCGTGTTCAGCCTCGTCGACGCCGTGCTCCTGCGGCCGCTGCCGTACCCCGATGCGGAGCGCCTGCTGGTCCTCTACCAGCAGCATGAGCGGGCCGACGTCGGCCGCACGCGCGCGGCGCCTCTCGACTTCCTCGACTGGCAAGCGCAGTCGCGGTCCTTCGCGTCGATGGCCGCGCACGTGGGCACCGGCTTCACGCTCGCCGGCGAAGACCCCGAGCTGGTGATCGGACAGCTGGTGTCCGCCGAGCTCTTCACTGTGCTCGGCGTGAGACCGCTGCTCGGCCGCACGTTTCGCCGCGACGAGAACGAGGCCGGCCGCGACGGGGTGATGCTGCTCGGCTACGCGCTCTGGCAGCGCCGCTTCGGCGGCGACCCCGGGGTGCTCGGCCGCTCGGTCGTCGCCAACGGGCGCTCCTTCACCGTCGTCGGTGTGATGCCCCCGGGCTTTGACTATCCCGGCAAGCGTTACCAGCTCTGGGTGCCGTTGCCATTGCGCGCCGCCAACGACTACGGGCTGCCGATCACCCGTCAGTCGCGCTACCTGCAGGTGGTCGGCCGGCTGCGGCCGGGAGTCACTCCGCAGCAGGCCGCCGCCGATCTCGACGCCATCGGCCGTCGGCTGAGCGTCGCCTATCCCGACAGCAACGCCGAGACCACCGTGCGCGTCGCGTCGCTCACCGAGGAGACGGTCGGCGCCGTGCGGCGGCCAATGCTGCTGCTCCTCGGCGCCGCGGGGCTCGTGCTGCTGGTCGCCTGCGCCAACGTGGGCGGCCTGCTGCTCGCCCGCGCCAGCGCCCGCCGCGCGGAGATGGCGCTGCGCTCGGCGCTCGGGGCGGCAGTGCGGCGGCTCATCCGGCGCCTCCTCACCGAGACCGTGGCGCTCTTCGCGGTCGGGCTCGCCGCGGGACTCGTGGTGGCGCAGGCCACGTTGCTGGCGGTACGCCGCTTCGGTCCCGCCGACATCCCGCGGCTCGACGAGGCCGTCCTCGACGGGCGGGCGTTCTTTTTCGCCGCCCTCGTGGTCGGCGTCGCCGCGCTCCTCTTCGGCCTCGCCCCGGCGCTGCATGCGGCGCGCTCCGGAGCCGCCGGCGCCGCCGCCGTGGCCGGCGGACGGGTGCACGGCGGCGCCCCCTCGCGGCAGCGGCTGGGCAACGCGGTGGTGGTGGCCCAGCTCGGGCTGGCGCTGGCGCTGCTCACCGGTGCCGGCCTCGTCGGCCGCAGCTTGCTCACCCTGCAAGCGGTCGACAAGGGCTTCGCGGCGAACCAGGTCGTCACCTTCGGGCTGGGCCTGCCTCCGGCCCGCTTCCCCGATGCGGCGTCGATGCTGGCCGTGCACCGCTCGCTGGTCGACGGCCTCGCCGCGCAACCGCTCTTCGAGGCGGTGGGTACCACCACGGCCCTACCGCTGAGCGGTCAGGACCTCGAGAACAGCGTGACGCTCGAGGGAGACGCCCCCTCCGAAGACCCGCCGGTAGCCGGTCTGCACGGCGTGAGCCCCGGCTACCTGCAGGCGATGGGCATTCCCCTGCGGCAGGGTCGCGGCTTCACGGCGCAGGACCGCGAGGACGCGCGGCCCGTCGCCATCGTCAACGAGACCTTCGCGCACCTCCACTGGCCGCCGGGTGACGCGCTCGGCAAACGATTGCAGACCGACGGGCCGTGGCGCACCGTCGTCGGCGTGGTCGGCGACGTGAGGCACCGGCGGCCCGACGTCTCCCCGCGCCCCGAGGTCCTGGTCCCGTACGCCCAGCTCGACCCGGGTTTCCTCACCTCGTGGGCGCGCGGCGTGAGCGTCGTCGTCCGCAGCTCCGCCGAGCCGTCGGTCGTCGTCGGCCTCGCCCGGAGCGCGGTGCGTGAGATCGATCCGACCCTCCCGCTCGTCGAGGTTCGGCCGATGCGAGAGCTGGTCGCCGACGCCACCGCGCAGCCTCGCTTCCGCGCCCTGCTCATGGCCGGATTCGCGCTGATCGCGACGGTCCTCTCGCTGGTGGGCGTCTTCGGCGTCACCTCTCACTTCGCGGCCCAGCGGTGGCCGGAGATCGGAGTGCGCATGGCCCTCGGTGCGCGGCGCGCCGACATCTTCGCCCTGGTGCTCGGCCGCGGAGCGTGGCTCGCGCTCGCCGGCGCGCTGCTCGGGCTCGCCGCCGCGATCGCGCTGAGTCGTTCGCTGTCGAGTCTGTTGTTCGAGGTCAGCCCGACGGACCCGACGATCCTCGGGCTGGCCGCGGCGGTGCTGACCGTCGCCGCGCTCCTCGCCAGTTACCTGCCGGCGCGCCGGGCCGCTCGCGTCGACCCGGCCGTGACGCTCCGGCAGAGGTGAGCTCCGCTCGAGCTCGGCGAGTCAGAAGCTCACGTTGTAGTCGAGCCGCGCTCGATTGCCGTCCTGCTGGCTGGTGATCGCCTCGATGATGGCACTGCGTGCAGTTGGTGTGCGGAACTTGACGAGCACCGGCCGCTGATACGAAGCCCCACGACGGCCCGCAGCTCCCAGCTCTACTCGCTCCCTAGCGCGTCCAGGGCCGGGGGCTTGCTCTGCACTCAGCTGTTAGCATTCGACGCGCCGCCCCGCCAGTCGAGAGCGAATGAACAACGGCAAAGGCATCGCGCGCAGCCTCACCGGCTACGCGATGGTTCTCGTCGCCGCCTTCTTCGGCTTCGCCTTCTTCTTCCTTCGCTTCGCCCAGCTCTACGACGGCGACTCCTACTTCCACCTCGCCGCGGCGCGGCTCTATGCGGACGGCATCCCGGACGGGCTGCCGTGGGCGCGATGGAGTCTCTTCCGCGAGGGCTGGGGCGACAAGGAGCTCCTATTCCATTTTGCCCTTCTGCCGTTCACGCGGTGGATGGACGCCGCCGTCGGCGGCCGCGTCGCCCTCGCCGTCCTCAACGCCGTGCTGGTGACGCTGCTCGCCTTCCTCGGCCGCCAGGCCGTGGGCCGCTGGGGCCTCCTCTTGCCGCTCTTCGTCTACCTCCTCCCCGCCGGGTTTCTGCCGCGGGCGGTGCGGCTGCGGCCCGAGCTGGTGGCGCTGATGCTGCTGCTGCTCGCCGTCTACCTGGGGGGGCGGCAGCGGTGGCTGGCGCTGGCCGCCACCTCCGCGTTGTTCGCGCTCAGCTACACCGCCTTCCACGTGCTGCCCGGGCTGGGACTGATGTGGATGCTCTGGGAGCGCGTCGCCGGCGGCCGCTGGGAGTGGCGGCCGGCGGCGGCCACCTGGGGCGGGACCCTCTTCGGGCTGCTGCTGCACCCTCAACTGCCGAAGAACCTCGAGGTGTGGTGGGCCAACAACGTGGTGATGCTGAGGTCGATGTCCGAGCTCGACGTCGGAGAAGAGTTCGTGGCGCCGTCGCTCGCCCGCGCGCTGGCCGAAAACGCGCCGCTGCTCGCCGCCCTGCTCGCGCTGTGTCTCGCCGCCAGGCCCAGCGACCCGGCGCTGCAGGTCCGCCGCGATCGGCCGACGGCCTATTTCGCCATCGCCGCGCTGGCCTTTGTCGGGCTCTACCTGCAGATGAGCCGGATGATCACCCACGCGGCGCCGCTGGTGGCGGCGACGGTCTTCTTCGCTCTACGCGCCCGCGGCGGCGAGGTCGGCGCGTGGATCGAACCGGTCCGGCGGGGCTGGCCGCGGCTCCCGCTCGCGGCCGTGCTGCTCGGCTGCCTGCTGGCGGCGTGGCCGGCGCTCGCCCACCCGACACTGCGGATGCTGCTGAGCCAGGAGGCCTTCCTGAACGAGGCTGACCTCGAGCGTTTCGGCCGTGCCGTGCCCGCCGGCGCCAAGGTGGCGGCGCGCTGGCAGGAAGGCGAGGTGTACACCTTCTGGGCCCCTCAGGGGCGCTACCTCAACGTCCTCGACCCGGTCTTCATGGCCCTGCCTTACCCGCGCGAATATGCGGTGCAGAGAGCGATGTTCAGCGGGCACGAGCCTGACGTGCCGCTCGCCATGGCGATCCTCGACAGCGACTACCTCGCATTCGACGCCACGATCGGGCCGCCCGCGTTCGTGGCGCGCCTCGACGGCGACCCGCGGCTCGTTCCCGTCTACACCAGCTACAACCGCCTGCTGCGGCGCCAGACGGCGCCGCACGCCTTCGCGCTGGACGGGTGGCGAAACGGCGACGGCGCCCGCTACCCGCGGCTGCGCGACCCGCGGCTGCGCGCGGCAGAAGGGTTCGTCGACCTGAGCCGCCTCGGCGACGCTGCCGGGTGCATGACGGTGTGGCACGACGTGGCGCTCGACGAGCCACAGCCGCTCGCCCTCACCTTCGCGCCGTGGGGCCCCGGTCGGGTGGCCATCGACGGCACCCTCGTGGCAGAGCGGCGCCAGCCTGACTACGCCATCCTCAGCCGGGGCATCGCGGTACGGCGAGAGCTCTCCGCGGGACGACATCGGCTCGACGTCGAAACCTGCGGCGTGGACGGGCGCATCGGCTTCTATCTCCGGCGCGATGGCTGAAGTGTCCGGCCGGTAGGGGCTCTATTCGCTCCGCAGCGCGTCCATGGCCGGGACCCTCGTCGCCCGCCGTGCCGGCAGCAGGCATGCCGCGAGCCCCGAGCCCAGCAGCGTCACGGTCACCACGGCGAACACCTGGAGGTCGGTCTGGCTGACCTCGAAGAGCAGGCCTCTCACGAGCCTCGTGGCGGCGAACGAGAGGGCGAGGCCGAGCGCCACGCCGGCGGCCACGAGGAGCATTCCCTCGCCCGTCACCAGCCGGAAGACCTCGGCCGACCTTGCCCCCAGGGCCATGCGAACCCCCAGCTCGCGCGTCCGCTGCGTGACCGAATGGGCGAGGATGGCGTACAGACCCATCACCGCCAGCAGCAGCGCGGCGGCCGCGAAGGCCGACAGCAGCCGGGCACGGAAACGGACGTCGCGCACCGAGCCGGCCAGGATCTCGTCCATCGACTCCACCGACGCCAATGGGAGGTCGGGGTCGAGCCGCCGGAGCACGGCGCGCACGTGCGGTGCGATCGCCGTCTCGTCGCCGCTCACGCGCGCCACGAGCCGCGTCGAGAAGACCCACCCGGCGGCTGGCTGCCGGAGCGAGAAGTACATCGTGTCGGGCGCCGGATTCGCCTGGCCCGACGTCCGCACGTCGTTGACCACGCCCACGATCTCGCCGGCGAACGGCGTGCCGAAGTCCACGATCAGCCGCTTGCCCACCGCGTTGCCGCCCGGGAAGAGCCGCCGCGCCAGCCCCTCGTTGATCACCATCACGCCCGGACCGTCGGCGCGATCCGCACGGGTGAACGTGCGCCCGCCCTTCACCGCCATCCGCATCGTCTTGAAGTAGTCGTCGGTCACCACCGAGACCAGCGCGTTCATCTTCTCGGCATCGCTCGCGGGCGGGCGG
>Ga0075431_100000193_pt1 | contig 44515 bp, 25 predicted proteins | sample RhiMetdeltSRZDD5_FD_75297 | JGI IMG/M metagenome (GOLD analysis project Ga0075431, IMG submission 75297) | Populus rhizosphere microbial communities from Tennessee, USA - Rhizosphere MetaG P. deltoides SRZDD5 | ecosystem: Host-associated > Plants > Roots > Rhizosphere > Soil | place: USA... | reverse complement strand
AAGGCCGCGGAGCCGAACCAACCAATGCGCCTCGTGGATGTCCTCCCGACCATCCTGACCACGATGAACATCGACTTCGACCCCGCCGACCTGGACGGAGAAGCAATCAGGCTTCCCACCCGACCGCACTGAGACCCGGCCGGGGATCTGGTCATCGCCGCGTCGCTGCGGCGGTCCGAACAGTGCTGCGCCCATCCGCGAGGCCGCTGCCGCCGAATCCTTGGTGAGGGAGGCGGCCGGCCGCACACAGAGGTGATGGCGGTCGAGGGCCTCGGCGGAAGGAGTCCCGATGACAACGAGAGCGGGACAGCAGACATTGCTCACGATCAAGGAGGTCGCCGAGCGGACTCACGTGCCGCTCGAGACGATCCGATGGCTCCGTCAGCAAGGCCGTTTCGCGCCGGCCGTCAAGGTCGGCCGCCGGCTCGCGTGGAACGTCTCCGACGTCGACGCGTGGCTGGTGGCGGAGAACCAGCGCGCGGCGTGAGCGTCAGCCCTCGTGCTTCTCCGCCGCTCGCTTCGCCGCGATCCGCCGCTGCGCCTCTCGATTCAGCCGCTCCGCCGTGGCGCCGTCGACTGACATGGACCCGCGCCGGCTGCGTACGGCGCCGATCTGGCTGTGCTCGGCGTTCATCCGCAGCCCGCAGTAGACGCCGAGTGCGATCAGGACGACCCACAGCATCGTCGAGCCGACGCCGAGCATCACGAGCCCGAAGTTCGCCGCGACCTCGTTCCCGGTCTCGTTGACGGACGACTCGATGCCGCCGTCGAGTGTGGAGCTGACCTCGGTCTTGGTATCGGGCCAGTTCGCGACGGCGACCACGGCACCGCTGGCGGCCAGCATGAAGCCGAGAATCCCCCACAGCGTCAGCCGATTCGCCATGGCTTCGTCTCCTCCTCGGATACGTCGCGGGTACCTAACAGGGCGAATCGTTGCGAGGAGACGCGTGATCGCGGCAGGGACGTAAGTCCCGAATCACCACGGCATCATGGTGGATGGCTACAACCGGTCACCACCGCCGGGCGTGCTCGACGAGGATGGCGCCCCAACCGCCGCCGGTCACGCCATGGCCGGTTGGCCGCCAGCCGTGTTCGAGGAGCACGCGCCGCAGGTTCGAGCCCGGCGGGAGCTCGAAGGCGTCCGTCCTGGCGCTGTCGTCCCGGTAGACCTCGATCCGCCCGGCCCGGACCTGGGCCAGATAAAGCCACGGTCGCCGGCTCATCGCAGGCCGCCCGCCGGGAGCAGCGTCCCGGCGGGAGCCGACGCGCCGATGCGCCCGTGGCCTCTCCACATCACGAGTCATCAGCGCGCCGACCCCGCTGCTCAGCCCGGTCCGTAGGTCACGACCAGCTGCGGTGGCCGGTCGGGCGCCTTCTCCCGGCTGTGGAACTGCTGCTCGTGGTCCTGATTCTCGACGGCGTCCCTGATCAGGAAGCCGCGGTTGGCGGTCACGAACATCGACTGCACCTGGCTGGTCACATTCCACTGCCGCCAGCCGGAGCCGGAGGTCGTGGTCGCCGCGGGGCCGGTCGTGGCCGGCTGGTTGCTCCAGGTCACGTTGGTCTCCGCCCACGCCGCGTTGACCTGCAGGGCCTGCAGCGTCCGCCCGGTCCGGTACGACCCGGCGTAGAGCCGCAGCGTGGCCGACTGGACGACACAACCCTGAGGGATCTGCGCCGGCAGCGCGAACTGGACCAGTGCCCGCAGGTTGGAGCCAGACTTCGACATCACCTTGAGGTTCGAGTCGTCGCCCTTGTTCTCCGACGGGCTGCCCTGGTTGATCCAGGCGTCGGCGTTGGAGTTGTACGTCGCCGTACTCGGGTTGCACTGCACCGGCGGCGGAGCCGGCTCGACGACTCGCCACGTGCGGCTGGCCGGTGTCGGGTCGGCCAGACCGTTGACGTCGACGGCGCGCACGTTGAAAGTGTGGTCGCCCAGCGCCAGGTTCGTCAGCTGGACCGGCGACTCACAACCGGTGTACGGCACGCCGTTGAGCGAGCACTCGAACTCCGCGGCCGCGTCGTTCGACGAGAACGTGAACGTCGCCGATGTCTGCTCGGTCGACGCCGGCGGCGCCAGGACGATGGTCGTCTGCGGCGGGACCGGCGCCGTGACCGTCCAGGTGTACGTCTCCGGCGACGGGTCGACCTTGTCGGCCGCGTCGACGGCTCGGACGCGCAGCTCGTGCGCTCCGACGGTGAGGTTGGCCAACTCGTACGGCGACTCGCATTCCACGAATCCCGCACCGTCGAGGTCACACTCGAACGTCACGCCCGGCTGATCCGAGGTGAAGCTGAACGACGCCTCGGTCTCGGTCGTGCTGGCCGGTGGCCCGGACGCGATGGTGGTGGCCGGCGGATCCGGCGACACCACGGTCCAGTCGTACCGCTCCGGCGTCTCGTCGGCGTTGTCGGACGGGTCGATGGCCCGCACCCGGAAGTGGTGGTCGCCCACGGCGAGCCCCGTGACCTCCATCGGCGAGGTGCACGTGCTGAACGGCGCACCGTCGAGCGAGCACTCGAAGCTGACGCCGACCTCGTCCGAGGAGAACGCGAACGTCGCGGTCGTGGAATCGCTCGGCGTTTCCGGCGCGGTGTCGATCGTCGTCTCCGGCGCCGTCGTGTCGATCCGCGTCCACGTCCTCGTGGCCGGGGTCGGGTCCACGTTGAGTGCGGCGTCGACTGCCCGCACCTCGAACGTGTGCTCACCCTCTGCCACGTCCGGGATCTCCTCCGGCGAGCTGCACGACTCGAACGGGCCGCCGTCGAACGAGCACTCGAACTCGAGGTCGGCCGCCGGCGTGGTGTCGTCGGTGCCGGTGAACTCGAAGCTGACGTTCAGGGCCGTGTTCGATCCGGCCGGGCCGCCCGTGATGGTCGTGTCCGGTCCGGTCGTATCACCGACCACGGTCCAGGTGTGCTCGGCCGGCGTGGCGTCGGTGTTGCCCGCCAGGTCGGTCGCCCGGACGGCGAACGTGTGCTCGCCGAGCTCCAGGCCGGTCAGCTCGATCGGCGACTCACAGGACCCGAACGGCTCACCGTCGAGAGAGCACTCGAATGTCGAGCCCGCCTCGTCGGCGCCGAACACCAGGGTCGCGGCAGCGCTGGTCGTCGTCTCCGCCGGGCCGGACGAGATCGTCGTCTGCGGCGCGGCCGTGTCAGGCTCGCTCACCGTCCAGGTGACGACCGCGGGCGTTGGATCCGGCGTACCGCTGCCGTCGATCGCGCGGATCTCGAGGCGGTGGTCGCCGAGGGCCACGTCGATCAGCTCGAGCGGCGAGGTGCAGACCTCGAACGGTCCACCGTCGAGTGAGCACTCGAACACGAGCTGGCCCGGCTGGGTCGCGTTGTCGGTGCCGGTGAAGGTGATCGTCGCGGTCGTCGCGGTCGTGTTGCCCGAGGGTCCACCGGTGATCGAGGTCGTCGGCGGTGCCGCCGCCACGATCTCCCACTCGTGGTCGGTGAACTCCGATGGGTCGCTCGCGGTGTCGTCGACGGCGCGCACGCCGAACACGTGCGTTCCGAGCGCGAGATCGGTGTAGGTCACCGGCGAGGTGCAGGGGTCGACCACACCGTCGAGGAAGCACTCGAACCCTTCCACGAACTCGTTCGCGCTGAACTCGAACGTGGCGTCGTTGGTCTCGCTGACCTGGGTCGGGGCGAGCTCGATCTCGGCCACCGGCGACAGGTCGACCATCCAGTCGTACGTCGCCGGACTCGAGTCGGCATTGCCCGCGGCGTCGGTTGCACGGACCCGGAAGGTGTGCTGACCGTCGGCGAGGCTGGAAAGCTCGAGCGGCGACGAGCAACCGGTGAAGTCGGCGCCGTCGAGCGAGCACTCGAAGGTGGATCCGACCTCGCTGGAGGCGAACTCGAACACGGCGTCGCCGGACAACATCACAGCGAAGGGAGACGCGGTGATGCTGGTGTCCGGCGCCGTCGTGTCGAGCGGTGCCGCGACCGTCCAGGCGTACGAGGGGGGCGCGTCCTCGGTCAGCCCGAGCGAGTTGGTACCGCGCACCTCGAAGGTGTGCTCTCCATCGGTGAGGCCGGAGTACGACGCGGGCGAGGTGCACGGCAGCCAGTCGCCACCGTCGACCGCGCACTCGAACGTCACGTCCGGCTGATCGGACGAGAACTCGAACGTCGCGTCCCGCGAGTCGCTCGGATCGGCCGGTCCGGACTCGATGGTCGTGGTCGGCGGGCCCACCAACTCCCAGGTGAAGGTCGCCGGCTCACCCGGGTTGCCCGCCATGTCGACGGCCCGCACGGCGAAGGTGTGCTCACCCGGCTCGAGGCCCTGGACGCTCTCGGGCGACTCACAGGTCTCGAACGGTCCACCGTCGACGGAGCACTCGAAGGCGAGCAGCAGCTCCGGCGTCGCGTTGTCGCTGCCGGCGAAGGCGAACTCGACGTCGGGCTCGATCGTCGGCGTCTCCGGGGTCGTCAGCAGCGTCGCCACCGGCGCCGTCGTGTCGGCGACGGAGGTCCACTCGTGGACGGCCGGGCTCGGGTCGAGGTTGCCCTCGAACGGCGAGTTCGGGTCCGCCGGCTCGGCGTTGTCGTTGGCCCGCACCTCGAAGACGTGGTCACCGGGCGCGAGGTCGGGGAACTCCTCGAGCAGGTTGAACGGGCTGACGCAATCGACCCACGCACCCTCGTCGGTGCTGTCCAGGCGGCACTCGAACGTCAGCGCCTCCGGCTGGGTCTGGTTGTCGGACCCGGTGAACTCGAACACGGTGTCGCTCGTGCCGGTCGCCGGTGCCGAGGTGATCGACGTGTTCGGTGGCTCGACGTCCTCGCTGAGCAGGACGGTCCACTCGTACTCGGTCGACTCGAGCTGGGTCGCCTCGGACTCCGGGTCGGTGGCGATCACCTGGAAGATGTGCTCGCCCGCGGCCAGGTCGCTGTATTCGGCCGGCGAGGTGCACGGCTCGAACGGACCGAGGTCGATCGAGCACAGGAAGGTCGCGTCGGCGACGTTCGCCTCGAACTCGAACACGGCTGTCGTGCTCGTCGTCTCGCCTCCCTCGGCTGGCTCGCCGGGCCCGCTCGGCGGGATGAACGCCGGACCGGCCGTGATGGTCGTGGTCAGGCCGGTGATCATCCAGGTGTACGTCGCCGGCGTCTGGTCGGTGTTGCCTTCGGCGTCGGTCGCCCGGACCCGGAACGTGTGCTCGCCGACCTCGGTCTCGTCGAACTCGTGCTCGAAGCCGAATGCACAGCTGGTGTACGGGTCGTCGTCGAGCGAGCACTCGAACGTCACGTCCGGCTCGTTCGAGGAGAACGTGAACAAGACGTCGAGCAACGGTGAGGACTGCGGGGGTGCGATGTCGATGAACGTGTCAGGAGCCACCCCCGTCGGCAACGGGTTGTAGGTCCAGGTGTACGTCGCCGGCGTCGGGTCGACGAGCTCGCCGAGGTCGACCGCGCGCACCTCGAAGGTGTGCTCACCCGGCTCCAGGTCGAAGTACTCCTGCGGGTTCTCACACTCCGACCAGGCGGCCGGGTCGTCGCTGTCGAGCCGGCACTCGAAGGAGAGATCGAACAGCGGGGTGGTGTCGTCGGTGCCGATGAACGTGAACAGAGCGTTCGCGCTGTCGCTCGGGTCCTCCGGCTTGTCGACGATCTCGGTGTCCGGAGCACCCGGCGCCGTCCCGATCGTGCACACCACGCCCGAGCACTGCGCCGGCTCTGCGTTGCCGGCGGCCTCGTTGCCTCCGCCGTCGATCGTGCCGGAGTTGGCGAGGATGCCCCAACCGTCGTTGGAGTGGACCGTGTTGTCGCTCACGGTGTTGCCACTGCCGTTGACGATGATGCCGTCGCCGCCGTTGTTGTTGGCGATGTTGCCGTCGATCAGGTTGCCGTTGGCGGGATCGGTCGAGACGTTGACGTAGATGCCCTCGCCAGAGTTGCCCGTGGCGTTGTTGAGCACGATCTGGTTGCGCACCGAGCCGCTCTCCAGCGAGATGCCCGTGCCGTTCGAGCCGCTCGCGTTGTTGCCCTCGATCCGGTTGTCGCTGGACTCGACCAGCTCGATGCCACTGGCGTTGCCGCTGACGTCGTTGGCCCGGACCAGCGTGTTGTTCGACCGGTCGAGCTCGATACCGACCGATCCGCCGAGGGTCGCCGTGTTGCCGATCAGCTCGTTGCCGTTCGACTCCACCACGCTGATGCCGGCGCTGCTGCTCGACCGGATGGTGTTGCCCTCGACCCGGTTGTCGTTGGCCGGGAATCCGGGCTCCCCAACGGAGATGCCGGCCTCGCTGCTGGTCATCAGCGTGTTGTCGACGACGGTGTTGTTGCTCGCGCCCACCAGCGCGACGCCGGCGCCGCTCGACTGGTCGACGGAGTTGCCGTCGATCCGGTTGCCGTTCGAGTTCTCGACTCGGATGCCGTCGAGCGAGCTGGACGTCACGGTGTTGCCTCGGACGACGGCGAACTGCGTGCCGTCGCTGAGCCAGACACCGTAGTTGTTGTCGATCAGGTTGTTGTCACGAACCGTGTTACCAGTCGTGTCGTCGTCGGCGCCGAGGAGCTGGACTCCGGCCTCCTGGTTCAGCTGCAGCGTCATACCGGACACGGTGTTGCCCGCCGTACCCTCACCGAGCTGGACGCCGAAGTCGAACTCCTGGATGACGCCGTTCATGATCACGACGTTGTCGCGACCGGTGTTCAGGATGCCGGCTCCGCTGCCCGTGCCGTCGATGGTGTGACCGTCGAGGTCGAGCACGATCCCGGCCGAACCGATGACCAGGCCATTGCCCTGGCAGTCGGTCAGGTCGTTCGTCACCCGGATGCTCGTCGTGATGAGCTGACCACAGCTGACGCTGGCCGCGACCGGCGGCGCCACGATCGTCCAGGTGTAGGTCGCCGGCGTCGGATCGACGTTGCCCTCGTCGTCGATCGCCTGGACGGCGAACGTGTGCTGGCCTTGGCTGAGGCCGCTGTAGGACTGCGGCGACGTACACGGCCCGAAGGCTCCGCCGTCGAGCGCGCACTCGAACGTGACGTCCGGCTCGTCGGCCGAGAAGCTGAACGACGCCGAGGTGTCAGCCGTCGCGGCGTCCGGCCCGCTGTCGATCGTCGTGTTCGGCGGGACGCCCACGGCCGGCGACTCGATGGTCCACGTGTGGGTGGCCGGAGTCTGGTCGACGTTGCCGGAGAAGTCGACGGCGCGCACCTCGAAGGTGTGCTCGCCCACTTCGAGCCCGGTGTAGCTGAGCGGGCTCGTGCACGGTTCGAAGTCCGCCGCGTCGCTGCTGTCCAGGCGGCACTCGAAGGTGATCGAGGTCGCGTTGTCCGACCCGGTGAACCGGAACGTCGCCGACTTCTGCGTCGTCGGGCTCAGCGGGGCCGCCGAGATCGCCGTCGTGGGCGCCACCCGGTCGACGGCCTGCGGCGGGCCGCCGTCGCAGACGATGTTCTTGCACTGCAGCGGCAGCAGCGTGATCGGGTCGACCTCGCCGCCGGTGTTGCCGCTGGCGGTGTTGCCGCCACCGTCGATGTTCATGCCCGCGACCGTCGGGTCAGCGGCGTAGATGCCCCACTCGGCGTTGTTGTGCGCCGCGTTGCCCACGATCAGGTGGCCGACGTCGCCGACGTAGATGCCGTCACCGGTGTTGTCGCTGGTGATGTTGCGGTCGAGCAGGTTGCCGGCACCCGGAGCGGCCACGGTCTCGACCGCGATGCCGCCGGCCTCGTTGGCGTTGGCGGTGTTACGGACCAGAACGTTGCGGACCGAACCGTCGGCGACCTCGATGCCGACGCCGGCGGTCTCACTGGCGTTGTTCTCCTCGATCCGGTTGCCGGTCGAGAGGTCCATCTCGATGCCGCCGGCGTTGAAGCGAACGTCGTTGCCCTTGACCAGGCCGTCGTTGGCCTCCTCGAGGACGATGCCGTAGTCGCTCATGTTGTAGGCCTCGTTGCCCACGAGCTCGTTGCGGTCGGACTGCAGGACGTTGATGCCCGCCTCACTCTCGCGGAGCTCGTTGCCCTCGACCCGGTTGCGGTGCGATCCGAGATGCACGATGACAGCAGCGTCGCTGGAGGTCATGACGTTGTTGTCGACGACACGGTTGTCCACGGCGCCCTCGAGCACCACGCCGGCTCCACCCATACCGGACAGATCGTTGGCCTCCACGACGTTGAAGCTCGAGTTGAGGACGTGGACGCCGATGCCGGAGTTGCCAGCGATCGTGTTGCGCAGCAGGTGCGTGTGCTGCGTGCCGGTCAGCAGAAGGACGCCCTCGCTGCTGTTGCCGGACACCGTGTTGTCGCGGACGACGTTGCCGTTGGTGCCGTCGTCGGCGTTGGTGAGCTGGATGCCCGCCACCGCGTTGAGCCGCGTCGTCATCTGGGAGACGACGCCCCAGGCGGTGCCGTTGCCCAACGCCACACCGGCGTCGAACTCCTGCACGATGCCGTTGGTGATCGTCACCGAGTCGAAGCCGCTGTTCAGGACACCGGAGCCGATGCCGGCGCCGTCGATGGTGTGACCGGCCAGGTCGACGGTGATGCCGGGCGCGCCGATGACGAGTCCGCCCGCAGGACAGTCGAGCAGGTCGTTCGTGAGCCGGATGCTCTGGGTCACGACCTCGCCACAGCTGACCGCGGTGTCGACAGGCGGCAGTCCGACGGTCCAGTCGAACGTCGCCGGGGTCGGGTCCTCGTTCCCGGCCGCGTCGACGGCGCGGACCTCGAACGTGTGGTCGTCGACGACGAGACCGGTGTACACGGCCGGCGCCTCACAGGCCTCGAACGCCGCGCCGTCGAGCGAGCACTCGAAGGTGACGCCCTCCTCGTCGGACGAGAACGTGAACGACGCCTCGGTGCTCACCGTGGTGCGGTCAGGTCCGGATTCGATCGTGGTGTCCGGCGCGGTGTCGTCGGGATCGGGCTCGACGATGGTCCAGGTGTGCGTCGCCGGTGTCGGGTCGGCGTTGCCTTGGAGGTCGACGGTGCGCACCTCGAACGTGTGCTCGCCGAGCGACAGGTCGGTGTACTCAGCCGGCGACTCGCAGGCCTCGAACGCCGCGCCGTCGAGCGAGCACTCGAAGGTGAGGCTCGGACCCGGTGTGGAGTTGTCGCTGCCGCCGAAGCCGAACCGTGCGGTCGTGCTGGTGGACGGATCCGCCGGCGCGTCGACGATGGTCGTGCTCGGAGACGTCGAGTCGGGTCCGGGCGGCGCCGCGACGACGTTCCAGGTGAACGACGCCGGCGTCAGGTCGATGTTGTCGAACGGGTCGATCGCCCGGACCTCGAACGTGTGCTCGCCGGAAGCCAGCAGATCGTACGTCCACGGGCTGCCGCACTCGTGCCAGGTCTCGGACTCCGGCGGCTCGGGCGGCTCACCCGGCTCTGGTGGCTCACTTGGTGGATCCGGTGGCGCGTCCAGTCGGCACTCGAACCGCAGCGCGGTCTCGGGCGCGGTGTTGTCGGTACCGGTGAATGTGAAGGTCTGCGGGTCGAACATGCTGCTGCCGTCGGCCGGCCTGGTGACCAGCTGGGTGTCCGGCGCGGTGAGGTCGGGCTCCGCCGGCGGCACGCTGGTGCCAGGTCCACAGACGATCCCGGAGCACTGCTCGGGCTCGCCGTTGCCGCTCGCGGTGTTGCCGCCACCGTCGACGACGAACTCGTCGGCCGTGATGCCCCAGGCGGCGTTGTTGTGGGCGGCGTTGTCGGTGACCTCGTGGCCGCCGGCCGACACCTGGATGCCGTTGCCGAGGTTGTTGTTCGTGGTGTTGCCCTCGACGACGTTGCCCGGGATCGGGTTGCCGTCGACGTCGACGGCGTCGGCCGGGATGACGATGCCGGTGCCGTCGGTCTGGCTGGCGTCGTTGGCCCGGATCACGTTCTGCAGGCCGCCCTCGACGACGATGCCGTCGCCGAGGCTCATCCGGACGTCGTTGTTCTCGACCAGGTTGCCGTTCGATCCGGCCAGCTCGATGCCGCCGGGGTTGAAGCGCAGGTCGTTGCCTCGGATGACGCCGTCATGGGAGTTGCTCAGCCGGACGGCGGCGCCACCGGCGAGATGGACCTCGTTGTCGGTGACCTCGGGCTTGTCGGAGTCCGACACCTCGATGCCGGCGTCACTCGTCCGGGACATCGTGTTGCCCTCGATCCGGACCCGGTGGCTGCCCGCGTCGACCACGATGCCGGCGTCGCCGACGTCGGTGATCGTGTTGCCGATCACGACGTTGTCCGGCGATCCCTCGAGGAAGACGCCGCCGTCGCTGTCGAGCAGCGGGTCGTTGAGCAGCCCGATCATCGTGTTGTCCGCGATCCGGTTGCGCTGGGAGTCGAAGACGTACACCGCGCGGCCGAGGTTGCCGTCGAACGTGTTGCCGCTGATCACGGCGCCCTCGGTGCCGGCGGTCAGCGCCACGCCGTCGCCGTTGTGGCGGAACCTGCTGTCGCGGATCGTATTGCCGTTGCGGCCGTCGTCGGCGTCGAACAGCTCGACGCCCGCGATGACGTTGCCGTCGAAGGTCATGTCCTCCACGACGTTGAACCGCGCACCGGCCATCAGACGGACGCCATAGCCGAAGTTGCGGATGGTGCCGTTCTTGATCACGACGTTCTCGTGAGTGGTGTTGCGAATCCCGGCGAAGAGTCCTTCCTCTTCGCCCGGCTCGAGGATCAGCCCACCGGAGATGGTGTGACCGTTCAGGTCGATCTCGATGTCCGGAGCGCCGACGATCAGGCCCTCACCGAGGCAGTTGACGAGGTCGTTCTGCAAGACGATGCTCTCGGTGACCGTGTCGCCGCAGGAAAGCGTGACCGGCTCGCCCGACGGTGGAGGCGGCGGTGGCGGAGTATCGCCGGCCTCGAACCGAAGGACGAGCTGGGGCAGGGTGGTCTCGGGTGGGCTCTGCGGTGTCTCGCGACTGAGGAAGCTCTGCTCAGCTCCCAGGACGTCGCCCTCCGCCGCATCGCGGATCAGCCACCCGTTGCTGGGCCGCTCACCGGCGATGACTGCGTTGACGTGGGAGGTGACGTCCCACTCGCGGTAGCCCTCACCGGATGTCGTGGTCACCGGTGCACCCACCGTGCCGGGCTGATTGACCCAGGTCGCTGTGTTCTCGGTCCAGCTGTCGGCGATCGAGATCGCTTCGAGCGTACGTCCGGGCTCGCCGGAGCCCGCGAACAGCCGCAGTATGGCCGACTCGAGCGTGCAGTCGGGCAGGTCGGTCGACAGCGGGAACTCGACGAGCGTGCGGGCGTTCGTCCCCGCGTCACCCGAGCGAACGGCCAGCTCCGTCTCGACGACGAAGTTCTCCAGCGGAAGTCCCTGGTCGACATAGACGTCGGCGTTCGCCACGACGGTCGTGTTGGCCTGGTCGCAGTCGGCCGGCGGCGCGACGGTCCAGGTGTAGCTCGCCGGCGACGGATCGACGTTGTCCGCACCGTCGGTCGCCCGCGCCTGGACGGTGTGGGTGCCGACGGACAGGTTGGTGAACACCACGGGGTTGGTGCACTCGAGCCAGGCCTCCGGGTCGAGGGTGTCGATCCGGCACTCGTACTCGAGGAACTGCGCGGGCGTCTGATCGTCGGTGCCGCTCACGGTGAACGCCGCGGCGTCGCTGAAGCTCGGGTCCGGCGGCGTGTCCAGGAGCTCCGTCTGGGGTGGCGTGACGTCGGCGACTCCGCCGTACGTGTGGACCGCGGGCGTCTCGTCGACGTTGCCCGCTCGGTCGATCGCGCGGACCTCGAAGGTGAAGAAGCCCTCCTCCTGCAGTTCGACCTGCCAGGGGCTCTGGCAGCCGAGCCAGGCGAACTCAGGATCCGGCGGCTCGGTCGGGTCCGGCGGCTCCGGAGGCTCACCGACCTCGGTCTCGATGAGGCGGCACTCGAAGACGAGATGGTTGGCCGGCGTCACGTTGTCGGAGCCGGTGAAGGTGAACGCCGAAGTGTTCTCGGTGTCTTGGATCGGGCCGGTGAGGTACTCGGTGTCCGGCGCCTCGTCGTCCGGGGCCGGGAACGGTCCCTCGGACTCGTACGCGCCGCTGTCGCACAGCTCGTTCTGCGGACGGGTGACGCCACGCTGGTCGGTCGGCGGGCACGGGTTGACGCCGCCGTCGAGGGCGAGGCTGTCCGGCTGGACGGCCATCGTCATGGTCGGGCCGCCGTTGTCGGCGACCGCGTCGAGCCGAGGGTTCGCGGCCGTACGGTCCTTGAAGCCGATGAAATGGCAGGACGTGTCGCCCTGGATGTTGCCGCCTTCGGAACCGATGGCGAAACTACAGTTCGAGCCGAGCAGGTTCTCGGCGACGATGGAGTTGCGGAAGACCACCGACTGGCTCGGCTGGATCGGGAAGTTGATCGACGCGATCTCGCCGCCGACACCACTCGCGATCGGCGCACTGTTGCCGACGATCGTCGCGTTCGTCACGCGCACGTCGGCGTCGGCGTCGACGTAGAAACCGCCGCCCCGGGTCAGGGCGAGGTTGCCGGTGATGGTGATGTTCGAGTACGACGCGTCGGCGTCGCCGAGGCTGTAGATGCCGCCACCGAGTCCACTCTCTTCGGTGCCGCCCCCGCCGACAGCTCGGTTGTCCCAGATCAGCGTGCGCTCGACTCGGGTGCTGCCGTCGGCGGCATTGGTGAAGCCGCCGCCGTTCGCCGCCGTGTTGTTCCGGATCGTGGAGTCGATGATCGTGAACGCACCACTGCCCTGGCTCTCGACGCCGCCGCCCTCGAGCGCCGCCCGGTTGCCCCTGATCATCAGCCGGCTGAGCGTCACGCGGCTCGCCGCGTTCTCGACTCCGCCGCCGCCCGCGCCGGCCTCGTTCTGCGCCACCAGGCTGTTGGTGATGGCGACCGAGCCGTTGTTGTCGAGGTGGATCGCGCCGCCCTCGCCCGACGCGGAGTTTCCCGTGAACGTGGCGTCGTCGACCTCGACCACACCGCTGCCACCGGACGCCATGGCGCCGCCGGAGCCATCGCCGGGCTCGCCCGCGAGCGGCACGCCGGCGCGGTTGTCGGTGAAGGTGGTGCCGGTAAGGCTGACCGAGCGCTCCGTCGCGGTCGACAGCGCGCCGCCGTCGCCGTGCGCCCGGTTGCCCGAGAAGGCGCCGTTGTTGATCGTGAGGCTCGCCTTCGACGCGACGCTGACGCCGCCGCCCGCGTCGTCGGCGACGTTGTCGTTGACGTCGACGTCAGTGAGTGTGAGCGCGCCCTCGTGGTCGACCCACACGCCGCCACCGCCGCCGAGTGCCCGGTTGCCGGCGATCCTCGAGCCGGTCACGACGGTCAGGCTGGGGATCCCGCCGGTGTTGAGCTCGCCGGCGTTGAAGATGCCGCCGCCGTTGCGGGCCTCGTTGTTGGACACAACGCTGCCGTTGCGCACGTGCAGGGTTCCGGTCGCGGTGTGGACGCCGCCGCCGTCGGACATGCTGACGTTGCCGGTGACCGTCACCGCGTCCAGCGTCAGCCGGCCGTCGGACACGCTGTAGATGCCGCCGCCGTCTTCCTCGGTCACACCGCCGCGGACGGTCAGGCCCGAGAGGCTGACGTTGCCCGGCGACTGCTCGGTGTCGATCGGTGCGAGGACGTGGAACGCCCGGTCGCTGCCGTTGCCGTCGACGACCGTCTTACCGGCGCCGGCCCCGACGAGCGACAGTGGCGCCGTGATGTCGAGGTCGCCGGTCGCAGCCGCGTCCTCGCCCGCGCCGATGAGGCTCAGCACGTACGTACTCGCGGAAACCTCGATCGTGTTGTGGTCGTTGACCGCATTCGCCTCTTGGATCGCGGCCCGCAAGGTACAGGTGCCGGCGGCGGTGGCGCACTGGCCGTTACCCGGGGAGAGGTCGACGGCGTCGGCGCCGCTGTTGACGACCAGGGTCGCCGGAGCGGCGGCCGTCTCCTCTGAGGGGAAATAGACCAGCGCCAAGGTGGCGACCAGAGTTGATCCGATCGCCACCCGAAAGAATTTGCGGCCGGGAGGGACGCGATGTCCGTCCCCTCCGGCCGCGGCACGCCCGGTGTTGCCACCTTCGCGGACCGCTCGTCCCCGACCTCGGCCAATGCTCACACGTCGCACGTGCGTCTCCCGTCATTCCGGCGCTGCCACGAGTTGCTCCCTCGCTATGGCAGCGGAGCCGGGTTGCCTCGCATTGCGTGGCACCGATGGCCTCAGTCAAGACCCGGGCCATAAGGGCGCCGTCAAGGTCAGGTGAAGAAATCTTTATCGAGCGAAGTTCGGCATCTGGCCGGGCGGATCCCGGGTTCGGTCTCAGCCGGGCAGCCGATATCCGATGCCCCGGACCGTCTCGATCGCGTCCGGGCCGAGCTTCTTGCGCAGCGAGTTGACGTAGACGTTCACGAGGTTGGAGGTCGAGTCGAAATAGAAGCCCCACACGTGCGAGAGGAGCTGTTCACGGCTGAGGACCTGATCCGCATGCCGGAGCAGGGTCTCGAGCAGGGCCAGCTCACGGGCCGTCAGCTGGACCACGCGGTCGCCAACGGTCGCCCGCCGCGTTCTCAGGTCGAGGCGAACGTTTCCCGCGCGCAGGACGAGCGCCTCCTGCGATCCCCTCGTGCGAAGCCGGGCCCGGACGCGGGCGAGGAGCTCCTCCAAGCGGAAGGGTTTGCGCATGTAGTCGTCGGCGCCGGCTTCGAGGCACGCGACCACATCGCGCTCGCTACGACCCGTGAGGACGACCACGGGCATCGCCTTCCCACGGGCTCGCAACTCCTGCAGGACGTGAAACCCTTCCCGCTCGGGAAGGCCGATGTCGAGGAGCACCAGATCGAACTCCTCCGTCAGTCCGAGCCGGAGTGCCTGCTCTCCGTCGTCGGCGATGAAAGTGGAAAAGCCATTCGACCGGAAGCCCTTTTCGAGAAAGGCGCTGATGAGCGGATCGTCTTCAGCGATCAGAATCCTGGCCACCGGTCACCCCTTCGCCTGCGTCCCGTGGAAGAACGATCGTGAATGTCGAGCCCTCTCCGACCCGACTGTCGAGATCGATGCGTCCTCCGTGAGCTTCGACGATTGTCTGCACAATCGCCAATCCCAGCCCGCCCCCTCGGTGGTAGCGTGCGTTTCTGCCCCGCGTGAACCGCTCGAAGATCCGGGCCTGGTCCGAAACGGCGATGCCGGTCCCGGTATCCCGGACCCAAAGTCGCACGTCGGCATCCGTCACCGAAACGCCTATCCCGATGACGTCGTTCTCCTCGGTGTACTGGACCGCGTTGTGGGCGAGGTTCATCATCGCCTCAGTGAGCAGCTCCCGATCCCCGACGAGAACGCCGTCCGCGGTCTCCTCGAGCGTCCACTGCCGAGGGGCGAGGACGCCCGCATTGGCAGCCAGCTCATGCGCGAAGAGCTCGAGGTCGATCCACTCGAGCCGCAGGAAGTCGGGCTGCTCGGCCTCTGCGAGCAGCTGCAGATCGTCGACCATCCGGCCCATCCGGTCGAGTTCACCGATGACGAGGGAGATCGTCCGTTCCCGGTCGCCGGCGTCGTTTCCGACGAGCTCGAGGTGGCCTCGGCAGATCGTGAGCGGGTCACGCAGCTCGTGGCTCGCGTCCTGGACGAAGGCCCGCTGACTCCGGAAGACCGCTTCGAGCCGGTCGAGCATCGCGTTGAAACTGCGAGCCATCTCGGCGGCGTCCCCGGCGCCGTACACCTTGATCCGATGGGTCAGGTCCGACCGTGAGATCGAGCGGGCGGTCTCCGTGAGCAGTCGAACCGGCGCGAGGACGCGGCCTGCGATGAGATAGGCGATCGCCGAGGCCATCAAGAGAACGACGAGCGTGGCCAAGAAACCGTATACCTGAAGTTCTTCGATCTCTTGCAGTTCCGCGGCCGGTAGTACGGCGACGACGAATACACCGATGCCGTCCTCTAGCACAATGCGTCTTAGTCGAAAATGCGCATTGCCGAGCTCGGTACTGAATTCTCCGGTGACGCTCTCGGTGTCGTCAGGTGATCGGGTCGAAAGATCCGCCCAGTCGACCATTTGCTCGGCGGGTAGCTGATCGAGCGGAAAGCGGGCCAACGCCGAGCGGTGGAACTGACCGTCCACGAAAGTGAGCAAAGCCTCCTCGCTGCTCGGGACGTTGCGCGCGAGATAGGCGTCGAAAAGCGCACCAGGCGAGGTGAACGGCTCGCCCGTGGCGGGGTCACGACCGACGGCGAGGAGCTGCTCGAGTTCGAGCACCTCCTGCTGTCCGGCATCGGCGACTCTGTCGTCGAGCCGGATGACGAGGATCTGGCGGATAGCCAGCGTCGAGAACAACGCCGAGAAGGCGAGAAGGATGACGTATGACAAGAGGATCCGCGTGCGGGCGCTCCGCGCGACACCGAACCAGCCCCGTCGTGGTCGTTCCTCTTCTGCACCGGCGAGGATCGGAGCCCGCGGCAATGCCCCCGAACCAGTAGACGAGTGCCCGCCGACCTGGTCATGCCGGGCCCGACCACCGGTGGAGAGTGTCATAGCCGGGAGACACACCAGCGCCGCGGCGTCGAGGCCGACGGCGAGACCGACGAGGAGCGCCCTGCAGCTACGGAATTCATGATCACCTTCACGTCCCCGAGACGGGCGTATCGAGGTGAGCTTGACAGAGCTGATCCGTTGCGCCAGGGCCGAAGGTCCCTGCAGAAGTGGCGGATGCCTCGATACGGACACCTGGCCCGGCCCGTGGTCGGAGCGGTCAGGGGTGAGGCAGCGAGCTCCTGGCTCAATGTACGCGCGCGTTGACTCTCCGGCGTCATCCCCGGCTCGTTGATCACGCTTAGATCATCGCGCCGACGGCATTGTTGTTACCGAATTCCCGTCCTTACCTTTCGGCCCGCATTCCGGAACTCAGGAAACCACGGTGACCAGTGCGCAAGCCTCCTCGAGAGCGTTGGCCGTGCAGAGGCGATAGCTGCCGGGCTCCGCGCTCTCGGGGATGACCACGTGGTCAGGTCCAGGTCCCGCCACTCCGATGTCGGGGACCGCTCGGCCTTCGGCGTCGTCGGCGGTCCACGAGGTCGGAGTCCAGTTCAGGTTTCCGCCATCGGAGGTGAGATGGAATCGGGTCTGCCAGCCGCCGTCCTCCCAGACATCGAGGGCGAACGCGATACCTCGCATCTGGTGGTCGGGGAAACGGAGGGCAAGCTGTCCACCCGGTCGTACTCTCTGCGGTGACACTTCCATCGAGTCGTGCTTGGCCGCCAGACTCGGCACCGGCGCCGAGTCGCGCGTCATGGGGTTGTCCCGGCCATCGGCCGATGTGTTCTCACTTCCACACGCCGCCGTGGCGACCAGGACAGCCGCCACCATCCACCATCGTCGGTCCATCTCGCGACCTCCTGACGGCACTTCGACGCCGCCCGTCGCGGGCTGGTTCCGGGTTGGGTCAGCCCGCGTCGGCCAGCACGTCGGCGTACCGACGCAGATAGAGCGGCCAGCCGTCGCCACCGCCGACGCCGTCGCGGACGCCTTGCCAGCCGTCGCCGTGGCGTTCGAGCTTTCGGTGCTCGATCTCGACCCGGGTCCGTTCGGGGGTCTCGGCGATGAAGCGCACTTCCCATTCGCTGGTCTTCTCGGGGTCGGTCTCGAGCTGCCACTGCGGGCTGATGTCCCAGCTGAGGAGTACGCGGTCGGGCGGCGCGTAGTCGAGGACCCGAGCCCAACGGCACTCGCTCCCGTCGACACCTCGGTCGTAGAGGTAGCCACCGACCCGGGGCTCGAAGACCGTCTCCGCGATCTCGACGCCGAGCATGTTGTGGTCGGGCGGCTTGAAGCTGCCGAAGTCCTCGGTGAATACCTTGAACGCGTGCTCGATCGGCGCCTCAACGACGATCGACGCGTTCACGGATGTATCTGTCGCGTAGGTGCTCATCAGATCTCCCTTGCTGATTGCTCCACGACCGACTTGTAAGCCGCGAGCGTCTTGTTCCAAAACCGGTCGAGCTCCGTGCGAAGCGCTGCAAGGCCCTCCGGGTCGACCTGGTAGATGCGCTGCTTGCCGACGCGGATGTCGATGACGAGACCGGCGTCCTTCAGCACCTTGAGATGTTGTGAGACCGCGGGCCGGCTGACCGGCAGGTCAGTGGCCAGCTCTCCGACCGCGGTTGGGTGCTCGGCCAGCCGCTCGAAGATCGTCCGCCGGGTCGGGTCGGCAAGTACCGCCCAGCCACTCTTCGCGTAAGTCATCACTAACACGTAAGCGTAGGCTTACTCGTTTGCGGTGTCAATCAGCGAGCGACTGGCGGCCGACGAGCTCGTGAGGATGACGAGTTGCTGGGTCGCCCGGGTCATCGCGACGTAGTGGTCGACGGCTCCTTCGATTCCGTCGCCGAACGTGTCGGGGTCGACGAGGACGACCAGGTCGAATTCGAGGCCCTTCGACAGCTCGGGAGTCAGCGCCCGGACGCGGGACGTCGCCCGGAACGTCGGATGCCCGATGACGCAGCCGATCCCGTCGGCATGTGCGGCCAGCCAGGTGTCGAGGATCGAGTCCAGGTCCGACACCGATCCATGCACGACAGGAACGTCGGTACGGCGGATCGAGGCCGGCACGTTGGCGTCCGGGAGTACGGCCCGGATGACCGGCTCGGCTTCGGCCATGACCGCTTCGGGCGTCCGGTAGTTGATGCGGAGGGTCGCTAGGTCGATCCTGTCGAGCCCAACTCGCTCCAGCCGTTCCTGCCACGCCTCAGTGAACCCATGCCGGGCCTGTGCCCGGTCGCCGACGATGGTGAAGCTGCGAGCCGGACAGCGGAGCAGCAACATCTGCCACTCGGCGTCGGTCAGCTCCTGCGCCTCGTCGACGACGATGTGTGCGAACGGGCCGGCGAGCAGGTCGGGGTCGGCGCTGAGCAACGCGGTCTCGTCGACCAGCGAGCCCTGCAGATCGTCCCCACGCAGCATCGACATCACCAGCATCTCGGAGTCGTCCGTGGCGATCAGGTGGTCGACGACCCGGTTCATCTCCTCGCGCTCGGCGGCGACGGCAGCCTCGTGCCGACGCTGACGTCGAGACGCCTCCGGATCGCCGAGCCGCTGCCGGGCTGCGTCCAGCAGCGGCAGGTCGGACACCGTCCAGGCTTGGGGGTCCTCGCGCTGAAGTTTCCGTACCTCGTCGGGGCTTAGCCAGGGAGCGCACATCCGCAGGTAGGCAGGAACCTCCCACAGGTCCCCGACGAGGTCGGTCGCCTCGAGCAGCGGCCAGGCCTTGCTGAAGGTGGTGACCAGATCCCTGTTCTGCAACAGCGACCGGCGCAGCATCTCGGCCGAGACGTCGTCGTCATCGTCCTCGTGCTTGTCGACCAAGATCGCGAGCAATGCCTCCCAGACCTGGTCGCGCGCGTCGTTGTGCGGCGTACCGGGATCCGGCGTCTCGAACGCCTCGGCCCAATCGGCGACGCTCAGCCAGATCTCGGACCAGTGGGTCTCGACCATCATTCCCTTGGTGGGTGGCTCCTCGTAGAGCCGGACCGCGGGATCGATCGCCCTCACCAGGTCCGCGGACGCCTTGAGGCGAGCCACCTCGGGGTCGGTCTCGACCGGCGCAGCGACGCCCTCGGGCACCAGGTCTCGCAGCGTGCAAGTCTGCACGCCCTCCTCCCCGAGACTGGGTAGGACGTCGGAGACGTACGCCAGGTAGGGCTGGTGCGGACCGACGAACAGGACGCCGCCACGATCGTGGCCGAGGCGCGGGTCGGAGTACAGGAGGTACGCCGTCCGATGCAGAGCGACGACGGTCTTCCCCGTGCCCGGACCTCCGTCGACGACGAGCGTCCCTCGGGACCCTGCACGGATGATGGCGTCCTGGTCGGACTGGATGGTGCCGAGGACGTCGCGCATCCGAGCCGACCGGCTGCTGCCCAGGCTGGCGATGAACGCGGACTGGTCGTCGAGAGCGGCATGCCCTTCGAAACCATCCGGGGTGAACACCTCGTCCCAGTAGTCGGTGATCCGGCCGCCGGTCCAGCGATATCTGCGGCGGCTCGCAAGGCCCATCGGGTTGGCGTGAGTCGCTCCGAAGAACGGCTCGGCCGCGGGCGAGCGCCAGTCCACCAAGAGCCGCCGGCCCGCGCTGTCGGTGAGGCCGAGGCGGCCGATGTAGACGGGCTTCGGGTCGTCCGCGCGGACGACATGTCCGAGGCACAGGTCCAGACCGAAACGGCGCAGGGTCCGTAGGCGAGCCGTCAGCCGGTGGACCTCGAGGTCCCGATCCATGGCCTCCTGCCCGGTGTCGCCGCCCGCCTTGCGCGCGGCATCCACCCGGTCGGACAGATCGGCGATCGACTCCTCGAGGCTCCTCGCGATGTCCGCGAAGTGCTTCTCGTCGCGAGCGATCAGCGCCGGGTCGGCCTTCGCCGCGAGATTGTCAGCGAGGTCGAAAGCACTGGTGGTCAAGGCACGTTCCCCCTAGGTCGATTCGGGCTACGGCCGACGATTGTGAAGCCTGCCGGGGGTCTTGCCGCAAGCCCCCCGGTGCGCTATACATTGGAAATGGAAGGGAGCGCTGCTCCTTTTCTTTTCGCGCAGCCGCCTAGCGGTCGTCGCTCCCCATCGTCAGGCTCAGCATCAAGGGGTCGGCGCTGAAGCCCGCGCGGCGATAGGACGTGACCGCCCCGACACTCGAGTGCACCGTGACGTGTTCGGCTCCGCGGCTTCGTGCGTACTCGATGAGAGCGTCGATGACGTGCGAGCCGACGCCGAGGTTCCGCAGCTCCGGGCGTACGAACACGGCCTGGACGTCACCGGACACTCGGTCGTCCACATGGGGCGCCGGCACCCGGGGAGTCAGAGCCAGGAAGCCGAATCCCACGACCTCGCCGTCGGCACCGAGCGCGACCAGGCAGTGATGGGAATCGTCATGTCGCTGGATCCAGCCGACGAAGTCCGTGACGAACTCGTCTCGGGGCCGGCCGGCGTCGAGACCGTTGCCGACGGCCCAGTCCCAACGCAAAGACGCGACCTCACGGATCTGCTCAGACGTCGGATGGACAACCCGAACGCTCGGCTGCGATCCGTCGGACATGACACTGACACTAGCCAGCCGCGTACTCCGACACGATGAGCTCCGCGATCGCGAGGTCCTGCCAGGACATGCCGACGCCCTTGAAGAGCAGGGGGCGGTTGGGGTCGAGGATGACGCGACCGGTCACGACGTCGCGCATCGGCACCAGGTCCTGCGGTCGCAGTGCGCCCTCGTGAACCGCGAGCACGACGTCTCCGGCCTCACGCAACGCGGTGGTGACGTCTTCGACGACGACGGTGGCCCGCGAACAGAGCGCAGCGGACACTTCTCGAACGTCTGGTTCGTGGGAGCCGATCGCGACGACGACAGCGGTGTCGGCGACGAGGTCGGCGTCGAACAAGGGAGCTCGGGCCGACGTGGCGCAGACGATGACGTCGGCAGTACGGAGTACGTGGTCGGATCGCGTACTCCCGATGGCGAGGACGTCCGCGCCGTCCGACGGCGGCACGCCGTCGGGGTCCCGGACGAGGTAGGTGACGGACGCGAGTGATCGAGCGGCCGGCAGCGCGGCGGCCAGGGTGGCGACGTGTCCGCGCGCTTGGGGGCCGGCACCGACGACAGCCAGCCGGAGCGGACCGGTGCCGGCGAGCAGCCGGGGTCGGACGGCGGCCACCGACACGGCCGGTGTGCGGAGGGTCGTCAGAGCGGTGCCGTCGAGTACGGCCCGCAAGGCCAGGGTTTCCGCGTCGAAGAGCAGGTAGGAGGCTTGGATGCGGGGCAGGCCGCGCGCCGGGTTGTCCGGTGCGACGGTGGCCACCTTGATGCCGACGTGCGCACCGGTCGGTGAACGCTCGGACGGCATGAGAAGGAACTGGCCGGTGTGCAGCGGGACGATGTCGCGGGACAGGTCGTCGGCCGGGTCGACGCCGGAGGCGAGCGCGATGTCGATCGCGTCGACGGCGGCCTGGCGGCTGCATGCGGCAACCGCGTGGGCATCGAAGAGCAGCGGCGTCTTCACCGGAGTACGAAACCGGGTACGAGGGGGTCGGCCGGGTCGACGACGAAGGCGTGATCGCCGGTCGGATAGGCCATGCCGGTCACCTGCGGGACGACCGCGGGCCGACCCGCCTCGGTGGTGGTGGAGACGACGGTGCCGGTGAACACCGATCCGACGATGGACTCGTGGCGCAGTGTGGGTCCTGACGGAGCGACCCGGCCTTGGTTCGCGAGTACGGCCAGCCGGGCGCACGTACCCGATCCACAGGGCGATCGATCCACCTCGCCGTCGGCGAAGACGGTGACGTTGCGCTGGCGTACCTGATCACCTTCGAAGCCCAGGTCCTCGTAGAGGATCGTCCCGTAGATGCCGCTGAGCCGAGAGTCGCTCGGATGCGCGGCATAGTCGGTGTCGTTGAGCGCCCACTTCACCTCCCTGCCGAGCGCGATGAGCTCGCGGTAGTCCGACGCCTGAACGGTCAGCCCGACGCTGCCGGCATCGACACTGGCGTAGATGGCTCCTCCGTAGGCGATGGTCACTGACACCTCGCCACGAGAGGTGTCCAGCGGAACGTCGCGAGCGATCACGTAGCTCGCCACGTTGACGAAGTCGACCGCGACAGTCCGCCCCTGCTCCCGCTGGACCCGCGCCGTGACTCGCCCCGACGGAACGTCGATGACGACGTCGACGGCACCGTCGTCGGATGCCTGGACCAGGCCGATCTCCACCGCCCACACGCCGAGCGCGATGGTTCCATGTCCGCACGCAGTGGAGAAGCCGTCCTTGTGCCAGAACAGCACGCCCAGGTGAGCACCGTCGTCGTCCGGTGGCACGAGGAACGCGCCGTACATGTCCGCATGCCCGCGCGGCTCGAAGCACAGCAGTTGGCGCAGCCCCTGGGCGTCAGAGCTGTGCAAGGCCCGGGCCCGCCGGTCAGCGACCGTGTCGCCCGGCAACGCCAGTCGCGGGTCGATCACGATGCGGAACGGCTCGCCAGCAGTGTGATAGTCGGTCGTCAGGACTTTGCGCTGCACCACCCGACCATCGTCGCGCATCGACGGCGACTATCGGGCCTCGTGCATCGCCGGTTGCTCGTGTGGGGTCGCGTTGGCGCGCGTGGCCGCGACGAAGGCGGCGATGAGATGACGCCAAGCCTGCGGCATCCTGGAGAGAGGACCGTACTGGGGAGGAGTCGCCATGTCGGGCATGCACCCGCAAGACAGCCTGCCGCCGGACGTACCTCCGGAGATACCGCCGCCGCACGAGCCGCAACGCCCGTGGCCGCCGCGACCGACGCCAGAGCGACCGATCGCCCCGCATTGGGAGGAGGTCGACCTCCCGATCTGGTCGCCGAGCGGCTACTGGCCGAGCGGATCATCCACTTGGGCGGACACCTGAACACCGCACTCGCCAACCGCGGAACGGCACTGCTGCTGCTCCTCAACCGCGACAGCGAGGATCGGCCGATCGAACTCCATCTGAGTTGCCGGGACAGCGAGCTCGACGCCGCCCTCGCACTGGCCGGAACGGTGGAGATCGTTGCCGCTCCGGTTCACGCGATCGTTCACGGCACGCTGCACGGGCCGGCCATCGCGGTCCTGTGCGCCGCCACCGAACGCGGGGCGCACAACGGAGCCGTCCTCGTACTGTCGCTGCCGCACGCAACGGCTGAGGGCACCGCCGGCCAACTGGCGATCCAGGCCGAGCACCACGAGCGCCAAGTCGCCCGGCTGCGCGACCTCGTCGCCGAGGCGACCGGCTGGGACGCGGACTGGGTGGCCGCAGAGCTGCGGTCCGGTCGGGTCCTCACCGCCGAGGAAGCACTGCACTACGGCCTGATCAACCGCCTGCTCTAGCCTCTGCCGACGTCGTCAGCTGGCGGCGGCGAGCCGATCGAGGACGCGGTCGGCCAGGTCCTCCAGGGTGGTTTCGGGAAGCGTGTCTTGGGCGTACGTGGCGAACGTGCAGACCTCGACCGCTGCTCCGTCGCGGGCGACGATGATGTACTCGTACTGGCCTGCTCCTCGACCGGTCCCGACGAGCGCGCCGTACGCCTGCGCCGTGCCGGTGGCATTGCCTGCCGGCAAGCCGTTGAACATCTGGTCACGGGTCGGTCTGGCCTCGATGCAGGTGCTGACTTGCGCGACGAGGTCCGTCAGTGTCTGCTGCGCATCGCCATCCGTGGGGAGGATGCCGATCGTGGTGCTGACCGCCGCGTTCTGGCCGTCGCTGAGGACGGCGTCGGTCGCGTCCGGCAGCGGGTCGGGCGTACAACCGCCGGAAAACCGCAGTCCTGAGGGTGTTGCACTGGTGGGACTGAACGTGCCTCCGGTCCACGATCCGAGGACGACGTTGGCGTCGTCTGCAGTGAGGAACGCTTCGGGAGGTGGTGGCGGCGGCGCACCGGAGTAGTGAACGGTGATCGTGTCACGGACGACATTGCCGTCCGGGTCGACGGCGGTCACCCGGACGGCAATCTCCCCCGGGCCGACGTCGGGTCGAACGCCGACCGAGCACGTGACGTCGCCGCCGACGGGAATCCTGGTCGCATCGCAGGACAGCTCCCGACCGTCCTCGATCGTGCGGGCGGTCAGGTCCTCCAGAGGGCGCTCGCCACTGTTGGTGACGACGACCTCGACGCGCACGTCTTGATCTGTCGGCACCGACGGGCGCTGGGCGGCGCCGGCGCTCTCGCCGTCCATCATGGGGTCGGAAATCGCCACCGCTGGCCGCGGGGGCGGCGTCCCTCGCATGAAGACCGTGATTCGGTCGGTGACGGTCTCGGCGTCCGGGTCATCGGCCGTCACGTCTACCGCTAGCTGTTGCGGGCCCTCCAAGGGGACGACGCTCGTCGAACAGGTCGTGGCTTCGCCGGGGTCGAGTGTTGTCACGAGGCAGGTCAGGTCACTGCCGTCGGCGCTCGCGGCCACGTCGGTCAGCGTCCGCTCGCCGGTGTTGGCGGCGGTGACGTCCACCTGCGCCGAGGCTCCGGCCGTCATCACAGGCCCTGGGGCGACGGCAGCCGGCTCGCCGTTCACCAGCGGCGCCGACAACTCCACCGAGACCGGGCCGACCGGGGCGGGCGTGGAGGCGTCATCGGGCAACAGCAAGAAAACGGTGGCCAGCACCGCAGCGGCCGATGCTGTCGCAGCCACCAGCAGCCGGCGACGGCTCCTGGCCCGGGACTTCTTGATCAGCGTGGCGACCGGCGGCGCCTGGACCCGCAGCGACACCTCCTGTCGCAGCCGGCGGAAGGCGGCCTCCAAAGCCTCAGGGGAGATGTCTCGCTCAGACACCGGCCGCCACCTCCCCGGCCAATCTGCTGACGAACGTCCGAAGCAGGGGTTCGAGCCCACTGGACCCGGCCCGGTCGGTCGTCCCTGGGCCTGACGCGCTGGTGCCGCCACTGCGATTCGGACCGGTCCCGTCGCCGTCGCCGAGATCGCCGTCGGCCAGGAGCGGAGCGAGTGCGGCACGGCCGCGAGACAGCCTGGCCTTGATCGTCCCCACCGCAACGCCTTCCTCCGCGGCGATCGCGGCCACCGACATGTCGGCCATGTGATGCATCACCAGGGCGCGGCGCTGGACGGCCGGTATCTGCTGCAACGCTCGTACCAGCGCGACCGACTCCGGACCCGGACCCGGACTCTGGTCCGGCTCGCCCATCCGCCACAGGCCACGTGCCGCCGTCCGCGCCCGTCGCCACCTACTCAATGCGAGATTGCGCGCCACTCGTACGACCCATCCTGCGGGATCCTGATAGCGACGGATCCGGCTCCATCGCTGCCAGGCGCGCAAGAACGCCTCTTGGGCCAGTTCCTGCGCGTCGCCGAGGTCGGCCGTGATGGCGTAGGCGTGCGCGACCACCCGGCCGTACGCCGCGTCGTACAGTTCGGCGAACTCCTCGCCGACCCGCCCTTCGTCCACCGCAACCCCTGAGGTTCATTGCTGCCTGCAATCAGAACACGCCGCACCACCCTTGCCGGTTGCGTCGACCTCGATGTTGCCGTCGGAGGGGCACGCGGATCGGGTCCCGCACCGTGGCGCGGGACCCGATCTGCGCCGGCTAGGCAGCTCGGTGCAGGCGGTGGAGCAGTCGTTCGGTCAGATCGCGAATTGCCGCGCGGAACGGAGTGTCCTGGGCGTAGATGTGGAGCGTCATCAGCTCGACCGCGGCGCCGTCCCGGGCGACGACCACGTCCTCGAGCTGGCGCGACCCGCCGCGCGAACCCAGAGCGCCGCCGAACACGCGCGCCGTGCCGGACGGACTGGTGACGCGCATCCCGTTCAGCAACTGGTCATGCCCGGGCAGATCGTTGACACAGTCATGCAGGCGGTCCCTCCGGTCGAGCTTCACCCGCTTCGCCGCCGACACGGTGCCGTACTGCTTGATGGCTGACCGGATCGACGCGGTGGCCGGGTGCGGATCGTCGCGGTCGCGAAGGACTCGGACAGTCCGGTCCGGGTGGAGGCCGGGCGCGCAGCTGTCGTCGAAGTGCAGCCTCGACGGAACGGAGTTGACCCGCTTCCAGTCCTGCAGTCCCCACGAACCGAGGGCAGCCTCCGCGGCCGCCGGACTGAGGAACGCCGACCCCGGTGGCCGACTGTCCCCGCCGGCGATCGCGGTCGTGGCAGGTGTGGCGAACGTGATGGCTGTCGCCGCCAGGGCGAGGCCGATGGTACGAAACATAAGATCCCCCTACTGGGTGCTCGATCGCCGGGCTCCCCTGTCGCCCCGGTCAGAGAGGTCACGCCACAGCGGCCCTGTCGGTTGCACCCGTCCTCCATCGAGGCGACCCGTCCCTGGCGGGAAGATGGGGGTCGAGAGTCGTCCGACGTGGGAGGGTGTCGCGGTGGACGCGGAGCAGGTCGACGCCGATGCCGACCAGGTGCGTGGCTGGAACGAGGATCTCGACGTCGCAGTCCGTGAGATGCCTGCGGTGCACCCGAACCTCTTCCACGTTGTGAGTCGCGAGCAGTTCGACGGCGCCGTCGCCGACCTCCGCCGGCGCCTGCCCGGTCTCGCCCGGCATCAGGTCGTCGTCGAGCTGATGCGACTTGCGGCCTCGGTTGGCGACGGTCACACGTGTGTGGCGCCGTGGCGTGATCCGGTGGGCTTCCACACGCTCCCGGTGAGTCTGTACCGCTTCGCCGACGGCTATCACATTCGTACGACCACGCGCGATGCGGCGGCCTTGCTCGGCGCCCGAGTCACGCACGTCGGCGGCGTCCCTATCGACTCGGCAGAGGAACTCGTGGCGCCGCTCATCGGGCGAGACAACGACATGGGGGTGTCGATGTATGCGCCGGTCCTCCTCGTCATGCCCGAGGTCCTCCACGCGGTCGGACTCGCAGATGATCCGGGACGCGCAGAGCTCACCGTCGAGGTCGGCGGCCGTCAACATACCGCCCCGCTCGACAGCGCCGAGCCGTTCCCCGACCTGTCGGGCGGCGCCGACAAGTGGTGGACACCCCGGGACGGTTGGGTGGACCTGCGAAACAGCGCCGCGGAGCCGCTATGGCTTTCTCGACTGACCGAGACGTACTGGTTCTCCCACGTGCCGGACGGTGAGCTGCTGTACTGCCAACTCAACGAGATCCAAGAGCGCGGCGAGAAGCTCGAGACCTTCTTCGCGCGTGCACTCGCCGCCGCCGACGCTGTCGATGCGCGCCGCTTCGTCCTGGACCTGCGACACAACGGCGGAGGCAACGGAGATCTCAATCGCGCCATCGTGCGCGCCCTGCTCCAGTCGCGTTTCGACGAACGCGGCCGGCTGTTCGTCATCACCAGCCGGCGCACATTCTCGGCCGCGCAGATGCTGATCGGCGACCTGGAGAAGTGGACGTCCCTCATCTTCGTCGGAGAACCCTCGGCCTCACGGAGCAACCACTACGGCGACTCCCGCCTCCTGGTGCTGCCCAGCCAGTCGATCACCCTGCGCGTATCCACACTGTGGTGGCAATGGGACCCTCGTGATACGCGACCGTGGATCGGCGTGGAGCTTTCGGCCCCACTGACTGTGGATGCCTACCGCAACGGGCGCGATCCCGCATTGGAAGCGATCGCCGCAACCTAGGCGGAGCCGCGGAAGGACCCATCATTCCACAGCGGCGGCGCTGGCTCGTTCGACCAGGGGACGCATCCCCATCGCGGTGGCCTCGGTCTCCAGGTGGGTTCGCCAGCTCGCCGTGGCATCGAGGTCGTATCGGTCGCCGACGTCGACCAGCGCCGAATAGCCCCACATCTCGATCCAGCGCCATGTGTCGGGAAGGCGTCGGCACTGCGGCGGCGCCTGCTCCAGCATGGCGACGCCACGTTCGAGGTCGCCGGCATCCACGCTGACCAGGCCGAGCGTACGCAGGGCGAGGGATTCCCAGCACGGATCGCCGACCTGCTCGCCCAGCACATAGGCGTGCTCGGCCAGGTCCTGTCCTCGGGGCAGATCGCCGGCCCGCCGTACCGACTCGGCGAGCAGCGATTCGGGGAACGGCAAGAACGCCGTCCAGTCCAAAGCGCGCACCACCTCAATCGCCTCCTCGAGGCACCGATCAGCTTCGTCCAGCCGACTACTCAGCAGATGGCGGCGGCCCACCATCGTCAGGGTGTAGGCCTGAAGCCGCAGATCGCGCTTCGCGCCGGCGTGCTCCAACGCATGGGTGAGCAAGCGTTCGGCGCGCGAGTCGTCACCGACGTCGTTGGCGGCGGCACCGTCGTACATGTCGACCCAGCCGAGTCCTGTGGCGCTGTCGTCGGCCGCGCTGCGCGCCTGGCCGAACCAGTGCGTCGCCCGGTCATACCTGCCCCGCAGGAAGTCGACATAGCCGATCTCTCGACGAGCGACGACGGCGAGCGGCGCGTCACCGACCAACTCGGTCAAGGGAACTGCCTCATGCAGCATGGCGAGGCCCTCTTGATCCACGCCGCGCACCCCGTGGATGAGCGAGGACCCGAGGGCGACCAGCGCGCGGGCAAGCAACGCGTTGTCGCGTAGCGCCCGGGCCGCGACGACGGCTCCCTGCAGCGATTGCAGTCCGGTGTCGATCGCCCCCGCGTTGACCGCGGACTCGCCCGCCTCGATCTGGGCCACGACCGCCCGGCGCCCGGTGACCCGCCGGTCACCGCCCATCGGAGCCGCCACCGCCGACCACAGGGCGTCCGTCGGCTCCACGCCGAGCTCCTCCCGCAACCGGGTCGCCGCGTCCTTGGCGGCGGTCTGGGCCTCGGCGACCCGGCCGACGGCGCGCAGGCAGCGTACGAGCAGCGCGGCGGCGTTCTCGTCGAGGGGCGCTGCCTTCGCCACCTGGCGGGCGTGCTGGAGAGCTCGGTCCGTCTCGCCTCGCCCGAGCAGGGCGAGTGCCGCTTCCTGCCGTACGTCCAGAACGAGCCGGCTCACGTGGCGACGCTCCTCGTCGAGCCAGACGGCGAGCTCCGAGCCCGGCTCGACGCGTACCCCCGCGAGCAGGTCCTCGTCGAGCCCGGCCAGCTCCGCGGCGTGATCGGCGCGACCCCGCAGCTCCAGCAGGTCGACCGTCACGTCATCGGGAACCTCCACTCGCACCGGGTCGCCGTCCACCTGGATGTCGAGGTTGCGCAGCTGGGACAGATTCCACCGCAACGCAGCGGCGGGATCGGCAGCGTCGACGAACACCAGACGCTGTAGCCGTTCCCTCGTGAGCGGCTGATCGTTGAGCAACACCAGCCCCAACAGCAGCCAGGGCTTGTGGCCACGAACATCGACCCGATCCGCGCCACGGTCGGCCCCGGGGCTGCCTAGCAGTCGAATCTCAGTGCTCACATGCCCTCCACCGGGAGTATCCGCCGCGCCATCAGCCGAGCGCCAGCCTGGCCTCGTCGGCGAGCTGAACGAACTCGCGGGCGGCCGCCGGATCGACCACAGCCGCGTCGGCCAGCAGCGGACGTGCTGCGAGGGCGAAGTCGGCCTCGCGGACGACTGCGAGCACAGACACGCATTTGCCGCGGATCGTCGTTCCCAGCGCTTCCCGTAGCCGGTGCGCTGCAGCGCTGACGAGCGGTCCGGCCGACTCCCAGCGGGGGTCGTCGAGGCCGGCCCTGGTCATCGCCTGCAACAGGTCGTCAGCGACGGCATTGATGCTCCGCTGGTCGGGAACGGCGATCGCGTTCCCAGGTGTGCGGATCGTGGTGGTGCTCATGGTCCCTCCTAGGCTCCGATGTCCGCACAGTAGGAGCGGCCCGTGTGACCGATCGTGTGACCACATGGCGGATCCGACCGCACCCGTTTCGAAGAGAACTTTCGAAAGTTCGTACGTGGCTATTGCTAACAACCGGACCTACCCCCTAATTTTGTGGATCAGCACCCACCGGAGGGGCTGGCTATGGCGATAGTTTCGTTACCTCTCGGAAAATCCTTCGCCCGCAAGGCGTGCTCACTCGGGTCCAGCGCGACGCCGGCTCTTCTTCTTCTCGCGTCCGCCCACTGCGCCACTCGGCGCGGCCACTCTCTAGGAGCAGCACGATGCGTGCATCCAAATCCCACCCACTCCGGAGGGCCCTGAGCCGCCATCGCCTCGTCGGCACCACCAGCCGGGACACCACATTCGAGGTCCACGGCGTCCCGCGGGCGCGTGACCATCGAGTACCGACCTGGTCGGAGGATGCGACATGAGGACGTGGAGGAAGATCGCGCTGCTGGCCGTGGCACCGTCCATGGCGCTGGTGACGGGCCCACTCGGCTTGGCACCCGTACAAGCGGCGGCCGCTCACGAGGGGTCCGCCGCAGATCACTCGACCGCAGCCCACTCGACCGCAGCCCACTCGACCGCAGCCCACTCGACCGCAGCCCACTCGACCGCAGCCCCGTCGACCGCGGATCACTCGACCGCGGATCACTCGACCGCAGCCCACTCGAGCGCAGATCACTCGACCGCAGTGGAGTCGACGGCAGCTGAGTCGTCGCAGCTCTTCACGCTCGAGAACGTGCTCGTGTTCTCGAAGACCGCAGGCTTCCGGCACAGCTCGATCGGCCCCGGAATCGCCGCGATCGAGCAACTCGGCGCCAACAACGGATTCAACGTCGACGCCACCGAGGACGCGACGCAGTTCACCGACGCGAACCTCGCGCAGTACGACGCCGTGGTGTTCCTCTCCACGACCGGCGACGTGCTCGACGCGACCCAGCAAGCCGCGTTCGAGCGGTACTTCCAGGCCGGCGGAGGCTTCGTCGGCATCCACGCCGCTGCCGACACCGAGTACACGTGGGGCTGGTACGGCGAGATGATGGGCGGTTACTTCCGCAACCACCCCCCGGGCACGCCGACCGCCTCGGTCGACATCGAGGACACCGACGAGCCGTCGACCACCGGCCTCCCGACCCGCTGGACGCGCACGGACGAGTGGTACAACTACCAGTCGCCTGTCAACCCCGTCGTGGGTGGCGGCGGTGTCGACTACAGCCCGCGCGACAGCGGCGTCCACGTGCTCGCGACGGTCGACGAGTCGACCTATGACGAGCAGGACGGCAACGCCACCGACGACGACCACCCGATCTCCTGGTGCTCGGACTTCGACGGTGGCCGCATGTGGTACACGGGCATGGGCCACACGGACGCGTCGTTCAGCGAACCGGAGTACCTGCAACACATCCTCGGTGGTCTCCGCACGGCGACGCGAGCCGTGCCGGCCGACTGCGGCGAGCCGCGCCAGGCCACGCCTGGTCCCGAGGACTTCGAGAAGGTCACGATCGACGACGACACGCAGAACCCGTTCGAGCTCGATGTCGCCCAGGACGGGCGCGTGTTCTTCACCGAGCGCGACGGCGCCGTGCGAGTTTGGTCGCCGGACACCCAGCAGACTCTCACGGCCGGCACGATCCCGGTCTACCTAGGCCAGGAGAACGGCCTGATCGGCATGCAACTGGCGCCGGACTTCGAGCAGAGCGGCTGGATCTATCTGGCCTACTCGGCGCTTCCGCAGTCCTCGCTGGAGCAGCGCGTGTCGCGCTTCAAGGTCGTCGGCAACACGATTGACATGGACTCCGAGCAGGTCATCCTCACCTGGACGCACCAGCGCGACGAGTGCTGCCACTCGTCCGGGTCGCTCTACTTCGGGCCCGACGGCAGCCTCTACGTCTCGACCGGCGACAACACCAACCCGTTCGCCTCCGACGGCTTCGCGCCGATCGACGAGCGTCCGGGCCGGCAGGCGTGGGACGCTCAGCGCACGTCCGCGAACAGCAACAACCTGAACGGCAAGTTCCTGCGGATCGTCCCCATGGACAGCATCGCCCCCGGCGCGGAACCCGGCGTCGGCACGACGTACACGATCCCGAACGGCAACCTGTTCCCGGCTGGCACGGCGCAGACCCGGCCCGAGATCTTCGCAATGGGCTTCCGGAACCCGTTCCGGTTCACCGTCGACCCACAGACGGGCTGGGTGCTGGTGGGCGACTACGGACCGGACGCCGGGGCCACGGTGGCCGGCAAGGGCCCGCAGGGCAGCGTCGAGTTCAACGCGGTCACGAGCGCCGGCAACTACGGCTGGCCGTACTGTGTCCGCCAGAACACGCCCTACCACGACGCGGACTTCTCGACGACGCCGATCACCTACGGCGCACCGTTCAACTGCGCGAACCCGGTCAACGAGTCGCCCAACAACACCGGGCAGACGAACCTCCCGACCGCCCGGCCGGCGACGATGTGGCTGGGCTACACCGAGGCCGACACCCGCTTCCCCGGCCTCGGCACCGGCGGCGCGCCGACGGGCGGCCCGCGGTACCACTACGACCCGAGCGGTCCGCCGAGCCAGTTCCCTGAGTACTACGACGGCGAGTGGTTCATCGGCGAGTGGAACAACGGCTGGCTCAAGCACGCCACGCTGGACAGCGAGGGCAACGCGACCGACGTGCGCCAGTTCCCGTACCTCGGCGCTTCCGGCTGCCAGCAGAACGCCGGCGCGAACGGGTGTTACAAGCGGCCGATGGACATCGACTTCGGTCCGGACGGCTCCCTGTACCTGATCGAGTGGGGTTCGGGCTTCGGCGGCAACAACGCCGACTCGGGCGTCTACCGGATCGACTACGTCGGCGCCGGCCGGCGCCCGGTCGCCCACGTCGCGGCCACGCCCACCAGCGGCCAGCCGCCGCTCGAGGTCACTTTCTCCAGCGAGGGCTCGATCGACCCCGACGGCACCTCGCTGACCTACGAGTGGAACTTCGGTGACGGCTCGGCGACCTCGAACGAGGTCAACCCGGTCCACACCTACACGGCTGCCGGCACCTACACCGCATCCCTGCGGGTGACCGACCAGTCCGGGCAGACCGGCACCGACAACATCCAGATCGTCGTCGGCAACACCGCGCCCGAGGTGACGATCAACTTCCCGGAGCACGGCCAGTTCGCCGAGTTCGGTGACGAGGTGCCGTACGAGATCACGGTCACCGACGCCGAGGACGGCAGCACCGGCGGCGGGACGATCAACTGCGCCGACGTGACGCTCAACATCTCGCTCGGCCACGACCAGCACGCGCACGAGGTCGCAGAGCAGACCGGCTGCTCGGGGACGTTCGAGACGCTCAACGCGGGCGGCCATGGCGAGGGAGCCAACACGTTCACCGTGATCGAAGCCGTCTACACCGACCAGGCGCAGGCCGGCGGCGCGGGCTCGATCACCGGTCGCGACGAGGCGCTGCTGCGGCGCAAGCGGCAGCAGGCCGAGTTCTTCACGTCGACCGGCCGCGCGCCCGGCGCCGTCGGCGGCGGCGACCCCGGTGTGCAGACCGAGACCACCGCGGACACCGGCGGCGGGCTGAACATCGGCTTCATCGAGAACGGCGACTACGTGTCGTACGACCCGATGAACCTCAAGGACATCACGAGTCTGCGGTTCCGCATCGCGTCCGCGGGCGCCGGCGGGACGATCGAGATCCGCGCCGACGCACCCGACGGGCCGCTCGTGGCGCAGACACCGACCATCGCGCCCACCGGCGGCTGGCAGACGTGGACCGACGTCGACCTGCCGCTGACCAGTCCGACCGCCGGCACGCACGAGCTGTTCTTCGTGTTCCGGCATCCGACGGACCAGGGCGGGTTGATGAACCTCAACTGGATCCAGTTCGTCGGCAAGGGGGCTGCCAACACGGCCGCGCCCGAGGTCGCCGCGAGCGCCGATCCGACTATCGGCCAGGCGCCGCTGGCGGTCCAGTTCACCGCCGACGCGACCGATCCCGAGGGCGGCGCGCTGACGTACGCCTGGGACTTCGGCGTCGCAGGTACCGGTGACGACACGTCGACCGAGCAGAATCCGGCGTACACCTACCAGCAGCCGGGCACGTACACGGCCAGCGTGACCGCGACCGACCCGGACGGCGGCGAGGCCACCGCCACGGTGGAAGTACGCGTCACCGGTGCCGGCGGCCAGTGCCCGACGGGCGTGCGCTCCGACGAGTTCGACGGGGACGCGCTCGACGCCAACCGGTGGACGGTGATCAGGCCCGACGCCACCCGGCCACCCACGGTCTCGGGCGGGAACCTGAACTTCCCGATCGACAACGGCTCGATCTACGGTCCGGGTACGAGCGCGCGCAACATCGTCGTGCAACCGCTGCCCAGCGGCGAGGTCGAGGTTACCGCGAAGATCACGACTGACCCGCTGACCGAGAACTACCACCAGGCGGGGCTGCGGGTGTACTCCGACGACGACAACTGGGCGTCGGTGCACATGATCCACGCCGGCGGCGTACGTGACTTCGAGTTCATCTACGAGTCCAACGGCAACCCACGCAACGAGGCAGCGGACAAGCTGGGCGGAATCCCCGACCAGTCACCGCTCACCTACTGGGTCCGGATCGTCTCCGACGGGCAACAGCTCACCGCCTTCTACTCGTTCGACGGCACGGAGTTCCTCCCGGTCGGCCGGCCGGCGTCACTGGCGACGTTCACCAACCCGCGTATCGGGCCGGCGGCGCTGTCCGACCAGGCGCCGTCCTTCCCCGTGGCGCACTTCGACTGGATCCGGTTCAACCCGGATTCGGCCTCCGGCGGTGGCGGCAGTGGCTTCAGCGACGCCTTCGACGGTTCGAGCCTGGACAAGACGCGCTGGGACGCGATCGTCCGCGACGTTCCGAGCGAGTACACGGTCGCCGGCGGGCAGCTGACGATCACGACGTCGCCCGGCGACATCTACACCGGCGACACCAACCCGCCGCCGAACAACTTCATCCTCCAAGACGCCAGCCACGCCGGCGCCGACTGGACGATCGAGACGAAGTTGTCCGGCACGATCAACGGCGGCTACGGGCAGGGAGGCCTGATCGCCTACCAGGACGGCGACAACTACGTGAAGCTCGATCCCATCTCGGATGCGGGCAACACGCGGATCAATCGCATCGAGCTGCGGTCCGAGGTCGGAGGGGCGATCGCGAACCCGCAGGACAACATCGACGTCCCAGTAGGCACGACCGACTACTGGCTGCGCCTGTCCAAGACCGGCACCAGCTATACCGGCGAGTACTCGTTCGACGGCGTCACCTGGACGGCGTTCCCGGCACCGGTCGTGAACCCGATGGAGTCGCCCGACTTCGGGCTGTTCGCGTTCGGGCCGCAGGCCGAAGGCCAGGGCGACACGGTGTCGTTCGACCAGTTCCTGCTCAACGGCGAGCCGCCGGGCGGCGAGTGCGGATGCTCCGGTGACGAGTTCGACGGCACGAGCCTCGACACGACGCGCTGGAACAGCATCGTCCGCGAGGACAGCACGCTGTACAACGTGTCGGACGGTGCGCTCAACGTCACCACTGTCAACGGCGACATCTACACCAACGGCGATCCGGCATCGACGCGCAACTTCTTCCTCCAGACGCCCGACCACGCGGGCGAGGACTGGGTGATCGAGACCCGCGTCGACGCAGGTGAGCTGAGCGGTGGCTACGAGCAGGCCGGTCTGCTGGCGTACATCGACGACGACACCTACGTCAAGTACGACATCATCTCCGACGACCAGCAGACGACCCTGAACCGGATCGAGCTGCGCTCTGAGGTGAATGGTGCGATCCAGGAGCCGCAGCCGCAGCTGACTCCGCTGCCCGCGGGCACGGAGGTCGTGTCGCTGCGCCTCACGAAGGCGGGCAACATGTACAGCGGCGAGTACTCGTTCGACGGGACCACCTGGACCTCACTCGGCCCAGCCGTCCCGAACGACATGGCTGCACCGCGGTTCGGCCTGTTCACGCTCGGCGTGAACAGCGGCGGCGGCACGGCCCACTTCGAGTACTTCTCGGTCGACGGCAGCACCGGCTGCCCGGGTCAGGAGCCGGAGAACCGTGCGCCGGTGATCGACGCCGCGAGCGCGGACCCGTCGATCGGGTTCGGGCCGCTCGACGTCGGCTTCAACGTCGAGGCGACGGACCCGGACGGTGACGCTGTGTCGTACAGCTGGGACTTCGACGGCGACGGTGTCGAGGACTCGACGGAGCAGAACCCCACGCGCATCTTCACCGATCCTGGTGAGTACGCGCCGCGGGTGGAGGTGTCCGACGGCGAGCTCACGGTGGCGCGGACGCTCCGCGTCCACGTGCTCGAGCCCGACGACGCGGAGGCCAGCTTCCGCACACTGGTGTTCTCCAAGACGGCCGGGTTCCGCCACTCGTCGATCGACGAGGGCCATACGGCGCTCGAGCAGATGGGCGACGAGAACGGCTTCCAGGTCGACCACACCGAGGACGCGACGGCCTTCCGTTCCGACGTGCTCTCGCACTACGACACGGTCGTGTTCTTGTCGACGACGGGCGACGTGCTCAATGCGGAGCAGCAGGCCGCGGTCGAGGCATACGTCCGCGGTGGCGGTGGCTACACCGGCATCCATTCGGCGTCCGACACGGAGTACGACTGGACCTGGTACGGGAACCTGGTGGGCGCCTACTTCCGCAACCACCCGGCGAACCAGACCGCAACGGTGCACGTGGAGGACGACGCGCACCCGTCGGCCGCCGGTCTGCCGAGAAGCTATGAGCGGCTCGAGGAGTGGTACAACTTCAAGTCGCCCGACTTCGCCGAGGTCGGCGATGCCGATTTCAGTCCGCGGGGCACCGGCAACATCCACGTGCTCGCCACCGTAGACGAGTCGACGTACAACGAGGAGGACGGCAACACCAGGGATGACGACCATCCGGTCACGTGGTGCCAGCGCTACGACGGCGGACGGTCGTGGTACACCGCGATGGGCCACGTCGAGGAGTCCTACGTCGAAGCCGAGTTCCTGGCCCAGGTGCTGGGCGGCCTCGAAACCACCGCCGGCGTGGCGGTGTCGGCGACGTGCGGCGCACGGATCAGCGGTCCCAGCGCCCCGTCCGTCCAGGCATCGGCCGACCCGACGGCGGGCTCCGCGCCGCTGAACGTGAACTTCCAGTCCACGGCGGTCGACCCGGACGGCGGGCGACTGACGTACGACTGGCGGTTCGGCGACGGAACGCAGTCGACTGCGCGCAACCCGAGCCACCTCTACGCCGAACCGGGCAACTACACGGCGACCCTGTTCGTCACTGACGACGAGGGCGATGTCGGCACCGCAGCCGTGACCATCACGGTGGACGCCGGCGCGCCCCCGACGGTGGTCGCCACCGCAGCCCCGACCTCGGGCAGCACGCCGCTGCGGGTGCGGTTCGTGGCCACAGGCGACGACCCGAACGGACCGGAGAACCGGTTGCAGTACGCCTGGGACTTCGGCGACGGCGGAACCGGGTCGGGCTCCCGGCCCTCCCACCGCTACCTGGCACCCGGCGTCTACACCGCGACGGTGACGGTGACCGACGAGGAGGGCTTGACGGGATCCGCGCAGGTCAGGATCACCGTGAATCCATAGCCCCGTCCGGCGTCCCCGGCGGCCGTTCCTAGCGGCCGCCGGGAGCCGCCGGGCGAACGCTGCCGGCGCGATCGGGCTGCCATGGCAGCGAAGCTTGGTCACTCGCTCCATGGACCGAAGCAATCTGGGCTTGATATCGGAGAGCTGTCGCTGAGCTGCGGTGACGGTGAGAGCCGCCTGTCGGAATCGAGCCGACGACCCACGCATTTCGTACCAAAAACGGCACCATGGCTGGGAGCACTGATACCCCTCGGCCCGGCCAGTCCCGACTACGGCTCAAGCGAGCTCGGATCGGAAGGGATGTCAACCGCGTGCTCCTGGAGGGCAGCCAACGGCACAATCCTCAGCACCGCCTCGTTGGTAGAGGCCAGCACGACCGGCGCCGCCACACCGTCGTCATGGGCACGCGCCCAGTTCACCGCCGTCACACACCAGCGGTCGCCCGGCGCGAGCCCGGGAAACCGGAACTCAGGTCTCGGCGTCGACAGGTCGTTGCCGATGCCACGTTGATGGTCGAGAAACTCAGCCGTGACGACCGCACAGATGGTGTGGCTGCCCAGATCCTCCGGCCCGGTTCTGCAGCAGCCGTCCCGGAAGAAGCCCGTGATCGGATCCGCGCCACACGATTCCAGCTCGCCACCCAAGACATTGCGCTGCCTCATGCGACCAGCATCTCGCACGGCGGTGAGATCCGGGCCAGATGGGACCTTCGCCACTGTGCTGCCGGCGAGCTGTCGAACGGCCGAGTTGGCGAGGCCATTGCGGTGTCGCCTCCTCGCGTCGTTCGTCAGTCGTGCCGGTCGTCGACCGTTGGGGGTCTACTCCGCGACCCGGACCGCGAGTGCTGGCTTGATCCGGGCTGCTCGCCGCGCCGGCAGCGCGGTGGCGATGATGGACGCGAGCAGCGCGGCGCCGACTGTCAGGCCGATCTCTCCCCAGGCGATCGGGAAGGCGACGTCGATGGAGCCGAACATCGGGCTGTTGCGGTAGAGCAGGTACGTCGTGATCAGGCCGAGGATCGTGCCCACGGCGATGCCCTCGAGGGCGATGAAGGTGCTCTCGGTGAGGAAGGCCCGGCGCACTGTCCGGGCGCGGAAGCCCAGTGCCCGCAGGACACCGATGGTTCGGCGGCGCTCTCGGACCGAGCGGACCATGACGACGCCGAGTCCGGTGATGCCGACGAACAGGCCGAGGGCGAGGTAGCCCTGCATGAGCTGGAAGAACTGGGTGTTGGCCGAGTATGAATCGCGCACCGTCTGCTTGATGTCGGTCGCCACCACGCCGTTGGAGAGGAACTGACCCTCGAGTGTCCGGACGAGGGCGGGGACGTCGGTACCGGGCCGCGTTCGCATCAGCACACTCGATTCGCGGGCATCCGGGCCGAAGATGGACTGGACGGCGGCGTGCCCCATCAGCACGGGATAGCGGAACTCGCCGCCGCCGATGCCATAGAACGCCGTTCCATCGGTCACAAGGCCGGCGATGGTGAAGTCAGTCGTCTCGCCGGTTCGCGGGTTGGTCAGCGCCAACGTGTCGCCCGGTTCGATCGGCTTCCCTGGGGGGCCTCCGGGCGACGCGTAGAAGGCGTCGATCATCACGTATTTCGGATCGCTCAGCACGACGTCCCACGCGGTGGCATCGTTGACCAATCCGTCGAGTCGACTGTCGAGCGCCGGGCCATCGACGCTCGCGGGCATTCCGACCGCGAGCGCCGGCACGGGATCGTCGGTGCGGTGCAGCGGGTCATTGCCCCAAGCTGCGGAGGTCACCAGCGGGGCCACCCAGTCGACCTGATCGTCGAACGGACCTTCGGTCAACGTTCGCTCGGGTTCGTCAATCGGCGTGTTGGCGTTGTAGTCGATCCGAACGGTCCAGCCTGCGGACGCATCGATGACGGACTGATCGACACCATGCTGGATGATCGCGGAGATCTGAGTGAGCAGCACGATGACGAAGACGATCAGGCTGTACATCGCGAGCGTCGCGCCGGTACGGAATCGTCGCGCTGTCGGGTAGGCCACGGCCAGCCTTAGTGAGAGACCCGACTCCGACGGACGCTCTATCCAGCGCCGCAAGGGTCGCAGCAGAACCGCCTGATGCTGGCTGAGCAGCACGACCGCGGCGAACGACAGCATCGTTCCCAGCACGACGTACGTCGACGTCGAGGACTCGTCATAGATGTGCGGGCTCACCAGGTGCGCGACGAGGCCCCAGACGAGGACGGCGAGCGCGACAGCGCTCGTAACAACGGGCGGCGGCAGGACGAGCCGGAGCAAGGGAACGGCGCAGACTGCCGTGAGGGCAGGGAACAAGTAGGTGCCCGTGCCTTGGCTCGACGCGACGAAGACAGCCGGCACAGCCGCGGCCGCGAACAGGGCGGTGAAAAGTGCCGACAGCACCGTAAGCCAGCGGCGGTTTCGGCGATGTTTCGCGGGCTCCAGGTCGCGGATCGCGGCAATGATGTTGGTTCGAGCGATCTTGACGCTGGTGAGCGCCACCGCGACGAACGCGATCAGGAATCCGGCGCAGATGCCGTTGACGAGGCTGGCCGGACGAACGTCGTAGACGAGGGTGAGCTGGTTGTTCTCGGTGTTCCAGCCGTTGAGGATGCTGACGGCCAGGATCACAACGACTCGGCCGACCAGGAGCCCCACGGCGGCCCCGAGAAGTGCGGCCAGTGCGCCATAGATGGCGCCTTCGATGGTGAACTCCGCCGTGACCCGCCGCCGTCGCATGCCGACTGCGCGCAGGATGCCGAGCTGACCTTTCCGTTCCTCGGTGAGCATCACGAAGATGTTCACGAGGAGGAGTACGCCCGCGATGATGCTGAAGCTTGCGATGAACAAGAACATCGAGCCGAGGACGTCACCGGTCTCTTCGGCTGCTTCGAGCACCTCTTGCTTCGGCGTGGCCACCACCGCGCCGGAGTTGGCAAGGCCGCCGAGATCGTCGAGGATCGCCGTCTCCACCTCCTCGGTCAGTGCCTGGCCCGACTCGACTCCGCCCCGGTTGGAGATCAGAGTCGTCGTCATGGGCTCGCGTCCGACTGCGACGGCGGCATTGACCAGCGTTCCCTGCTGGAAGAAGGCGTTGCGGTTGACGGCGGCGCCGACACCCATGCCGGCGACGCCTTCTGCGGGGACAACCCCGGCGACCGTGAAGGTCTGGGGCTGTCCGTAGAGCTCGAATGTGATCTCGTCACCGGCGGTGGCGTCGAGCGACTGAGCCAGGTTGTCGTTGATGACCACCTCGTCGGGACCTGGCTCGGCGACGTCGAGTCCCGACTCCCCCGTGCCGCCGAACTCCCCGGCGGCGTCGAAGTCGAGCTCCCACACCAGGGCCTGCGGCTCGGCCTGCGGTTGGCCGGCTTCTTCATGGATCGCCGCCGACTGGTCACCGCGTACGGTCAGCACGCCGTCGACTCGCGGATCGTCGGACAGGGCGTCCAGTCGGTCCGCGGCAGTGTCACCGACGGTGAGCGATGCCGATCGTACGGTCTCGTCGATCGGCCCGAGGACGTCGTACGCCGACTGCCGAACCGAGCGGTCCAGCGAGTCGCCGACGGCCATGCTGGCCACGATGAGTGCCGTGCCCAGCAGCGAGCCGACGACGACCAGGACCGCCTCCGTTGGACGTCGCATGATCTGGCGTAGAGCTAGCCGCCGCAGGATGGGTCGCCGGACCAGCAGGTAGACCGTGAAGCCGAGGGCGATGCCGGTCGCGATCGCCAGCGGAATCATGGCGTCCGGATACATGGCTCATCCTCACTGCCGAGCGCCGGACGCAATGCCGGCCTGCGCGCGGCGTTCATCGCTGGAGAGTCGACCGTCCCGCATCAGGACCAGGCGCCCGGCCGCATCGCCGACCGTCGGGTCATGCGTGACGAGCACGATGGTCTGACCATGCAGCCGGTTGAGCTCGAGGAGCAGGTCCATAACCTCGGCCGCCATCGAGCTGTCCAAGTTGCCAGTCGGCTCGTCGGCCCAGACGATCGCTGGTCTGGCCACGAGAGCCCGGGCGATCGTGACGCGCTGCTGCTCGCCGCCGGACATCTGGTTCGGCAGGTGGTCGGCGCGATGGGAAAGTCCTACCCGGCGGAGAATCTCGAGCGCGGCCTTGCGGGCGGGCTTCGTCGGCGTACCGACGAGGAGCAAAGGCAGCTCGACGTTTTCGACCGCGGTGAAGACCGGAATCAGGTTGAACGACTGGAAAACGAAACCCATCGACCGCGCGCGATGCTCGGTCCGATCTGCGTCGCTCATCGCGAAGAGATCCCGACCCTCGACGAGTACCCGGCCGCCGTCGATGTCGTCGAGTCCGGACAGGCAGTTCAGAAGGGTCGTCTTGCCGGATCCGGACGGGCCCATGACGGCGACCAGCTCGCCGGCGTGCACTGACAGGTCAAGATCGACCAGTGCAGGCACTTCGATGTCGCCGTTGCGGTAGACCTTGGACACTCGCTCGGCAACCAACAACGGTGCTGACGGATGATTGGTCACGTCGCCCGTCTCAGCCGCGGAGTAGGAGCGCATGGTCATCTTGACATCTCCCGCTGCTCGAGGCTGAAGCCCAGCTGGCGTCCCCAGAAGTGAGCACGGCCGGCCTCGCCGTCAACTAGCGGTCCGGTCACATCACTGACGTAGAAGCTCTCGGGGTGACGGATCATCCGATACCCGCGCCGGCGCAGCCGTTTGGCCGCGCCACGGGCGGCGGACCCGGTTAGCGGCTGCAGCTTGACTTCGGACCGTGTGTCGAAGCAAGCGGCATAGCGTCGACGCGCCGTCCGGGGAAGCCTGCCAAGCCACTCCCGTAGTCCAAGGTGGCGTGACACAACCGGAGTCGTGATGCGGCTTGCGGCGTCCGCCCGGGTCCGCGGCCAGCTCATCCCAAACGCATGGGTCGGGCAGCCGACGATGAGAAGGTCAACCTCGTCGAGCAGCTCGTCGGAGGCGTCCCCGACCTCGACAACGTCGGTCTGAACGTACGGCCGGATGCCTTCCGCTATGGCGTCCGCGACGGAGCGAGTGTTGCCGAACATCGACTCGTACACGATGAGTGCTCGCATGATGATCCTCCTGAGCAATCGGCCTTACCTCTTCAGTTCAATCCCTGCGGCTGCCCAACGGCAGAGAAGAAGGCCCTCAAGAAGCAATCCGTGGTCCATGACGGAAGCCTCTGCGGACAGGACCTTCAGCACGTCCGAACGGCACGTCCGAAGGCTGACCGGAACCGCGGCGATGAGGCGAAGGTCGGGCCCGTCGGACCGGATGTATACGGTCCCCGACTTACCATCGTCGGGTGGAAGAGGATCGGCCGCTGGAACGGCACGAGCTGGACGACGCGCTCGGATTCACATCGCTGGCCCGGGTTCGCCTCGACACGCTGTTAGAGGAGCTGCATGGGCGGGTGGGCGATGTCCTGGCGAGCCAGGATCGGCTGCGGTCGCTTCTGGATGCGGTGGTCGACCTCGGCACCGACCTCGACCTGCCACGGGTGCTTCAGCGAATCACCGACGCGGCATGCACCCTGGCCAACGCCCGCTACGGCGCGCTCGGTGTGCTGGGCCCAGACGGCGAGGTGCTTGCCGAGTTCATCACCCACGGCGTGACCGATGAGGAGCGCGCCCGGATCGGACCGCCGCCCAGTGGTCACGGCGTTCTCGGCGTTTTGATCAAGGAGCCACAACCGATTCGGCTGCCGCATATCGGCGACCATCCACAGTCGTACGGCTTTCCATCCAACCACCCGCCGATGGAGTCGTTCCTCGGTGTTCCGGTACGGGTCCACGACCATGTCTACGGCAACCTCTATCTGACCGAGAAAATCGGCGCCGACGAGTTCACCGACCTCGACGAACGGATCATGGTCGCACTCGCCGCCGCAGCCGGGGTCGCCATCGACAACGCACGACTGTACGAGCTGACCGACCGCCGCCGTCAGTGGCTTCAGGCAACGGCCGAGATCATGAACGTCTTACTGGGTGAGGTCGACCGAGCCCAGGCACTGCGCTTGATCGCCGGCAAGGCCCGCGAAGTGTCCGGCTGCGACGTCGCCGCCGTGCTCTTGGCAGATCAGAGCGACGACGGCCGCCATCTGGTCCTGGAGGTCGTCGAGGGCATTGACGCCGGATCGATCGAGGGCGAACGAATCTCGATCGACGCGGGTGGTGTCCTGGCCGAGGCAATGGAACAGGAGTCACCAGTCATCGTCGACGACCTGGCGAAGGAAGCGCAGAGCGGTCGAGCGCAACTGCCAGCGGAGTTCGCCGACATGGCGTATGCCGTGCTGGTTCCGCTGCGTACGCCGGCGGGCGGTGGCGTTCTCCTCGCCGCCCAGCGGCGGGACGCGTCGCAGCTGGTCGCCGGTTTCGACATCGAGCTGATCGGCACTTTCGCCAATCAGACGGCGCTGGCACTCGAGCGGGTGCGCGCCCAGGAAGATCGCGCGCAGGTCGCGGTGCTCGAGGACCGCGACCGCATCGCCCGCGATCTCCACGACCTGGTGATCCAGCGCCTCTTCGCGTCCGGGCTCCAGGTGCAGGGTGCGCTGGAACTCATCAGGCGGCCCGACGTCCGTCAGCGGCTCACGAAGGTGACCGACGACCTCGATTCGACGATCCGGGATATCCGCGCCACGATCTTCGAGCTGCAGCATCGGTCTGACCGCAGCGATGTGCGCGCGGACATTCGCGGGCTGGCCAAGGAGTACACCGCGTCGTTCGGTTTCGCGCCCACTGTCGATCTCCTAGGGCCGGTCGACAGTGC
>Ga0075431_100000190_pt1 | contig 44712 bp, 40 predicted proteins | sample RhiMetdeltSRZDD5_FD_75297 | JGI IMG/M metagenome (GOLD analysis project Ga0075431, IMG submission 75297) | Populus rhizosphere microbial communities from Tennessee, USA - Rhizosphere MetaG P. deltoides SRZDD5 | ecosystem: Host-associated > Plants > Roots > Rhizosphere > Soil | place: USA... | reverse complement strand
CGCCGGCGGCATCGCGAACCGCTTGCACGACCGCCGGCGCCGTCCACAAGTGCCCGTCGACGCGCGGCTCACCGTCCGCGCCCAGCGCGCTCTTGTGACGGAGCAGCCGTGGCGCCGTCCGCGCCGTCAGCGTCGCCCCGCGCGCATCGGCGACGTGGACCACGCGATCGCCCGCGATGCCGTCGAGCGTCAGCCGGGCGCGGTCCAGCCGCTCACCGCCCATCGATTTCACCGGATACCGCCAGAGCTCCGCCACGCGCATGACCACATCGTTGAGAGGCGTGGCCGCGGCGCCGGGATTCGCGCGGCGGTCAGACGCCGGCGGCGGCGCGCATCCGCTTGATGACGTCGGCGGGATCGGCGGCCTCGAAGACGGCCGAGCCGGCCACGAGGATCGACGCGCCGTGCTCGGCGCACGGTCGTGCATGCTCGACTTTGACGCCGCCGTCGATGGACACGTCGACGCCGCGGGCGCCGAGCAGCGTGCGAATCTGTCGAATCTTCGGGTAGACGGTCGAGATGAACGCCTGGCCGCCGAACCCCGGGTTCACGGACATTACGAGGACGAGATCGAGGTCGTCGAGCACGTACTCGAGCGCGCTCGGGTGCGTGGCCGGATTGAGGGCGGCGCCGGCCTTGACCTGGACGCCCTTGCGGGCGCTGAGCTCTCGGATCGAGACGAGCGTACGCTGCAGATGCGGCGAGGCCTCGACGTGCACGGTCAGCATGTCCGCGCCGGCGGCGACGAAGTCGGCGAGGTATCGCTCCGGCTCCACGATCATGAGATGGAGGTCGAGCGGCAGCTTGGTGCGTTTGCGGATGGCGTTGAGGATCGGAAAGCCCATGCTGATGTTCGGCACGAAGCGTCCATCCATGACGTCGATGTGGAGCTGATCCGCGCCGGCGGCCTCCACCCGCGCGATCTCCTCGGCGAGGACGCCGAAGTCCGCAGAGAGGATCGACGGCGCGATCTTGATCACGGCGCTGTTATATCACGCGCGCCGGAGGCGAACGGCCGTGAAGCCGTCGGTGTCGAGCCGATCGGGTCTGATGCGCAGGATGCCGTTGTCGAGCTCGAGCGGAAACGAGGCCGGCGCCTCGACGCGGAAGTCGCCGTGCTCCGCGAGAAACGAGGTGATGACCGCCTCGTTCTCCTCGGGCTCCAGCGAGCACGTGGCGTACACCAACCGACCGCCCGGTTTCAGCATGATGGCCGCCGCCGCCAGGATGTCACGCTGACGCGCGGCCGCCGTCGGGATGTCCTCAGGCCGGCGGCGCCACTTGACATCGGGATTGCGGCGCACGACGCCGAGGTTGGAGCAGGGCGCGTCCACGAGCACGGCCTCGCACGTCGCCGCCCGCGCGGTGGCCGCCTCCTGCGCGGTGGTCGGCGCCGTTTCGACGATCGAGATGCCCAGTCGCGAGACGATGTCGTCCACGCGCGCCAGCCGTGCCGGCTGAGGGTCGAGCGCGATGATGCGCCCGCGATTGTCCATCAGCTGCGCGAGGTGGGTCGTCTTCGTTCCCGGCGCCGCGCACACGTCGGCCACCGTCTCGCCCGCTCGCGGCTCGAGTAGCCGCGCGACGAGCATGGACGCCTCGTCCTGGGCCACGCACTCGCCGTCGGCGAACGCGCGCCAGGCGCCGGGCTCCCCGCCCCGCGTGGCGACGAGACCCTCGGGTGCGTACGCGGTGGGCCGTGTCGACACATCGTCCTCGGTCTTGAGCCGCTCGGCCAGCGCCTCGCGCGTCACACGCAGCGTGTTCGCGCGGAGCGTGACCGGCGGCCGCTCGTTGAGCGCGCGCATGAGCGCGGCGGCCTCGGCGGCGCCGTAGCGGTCGCTCCACCGGGCGGCCAGCCACGTCGGAAACGAGCAGCGCGTCGCGAGCGCCTCGACGGGATCGCGCGGCGCGGCGGGCTCGCGTTCGCGCGGGCCCTGCCGGGCGAATGCGCGCAGCACCGCGTTCGTGTACTCGGCGACGCCGCGCTTGCGCCCGCGCGCGAGCGTCACGGCATCGTTCACCGCCGCGAACGAGGGCACGCGCTCGAGGAACACGAGCTGGTAGGCGGTCATCCGCAGCAGCACCCGAATCCGGGGATCGAGCGCGTCGAGGCGGCGCCGCGAGTGCGGCCCCAGGATCCAGTCGAGATAGCGCTGCCAGCGCAACGTGCCGTACACGATCTCGGTCGCGAGACCGATGTCCCGCGGTGTCAGCGTCGCGCGTCGCACCTCGGCATCGAAGGCGAGGTCAGCCCAGGCGTCATCCGCCTCGACCCGCTCGAGCACCCGGGCCGCGACGATGCGGGCTGGCCCGGCGCCCCTCACGCCGCGCCGACGCGGTCACCGGCGCGAAGCCGCGCGCCACGGAGCCACTCGCTCCAGCCCATCGTCTTGCGGTTCTCGGGCTGGACCTCCACGGGCAGGACGAGGCCGTCGGCGCACCCGATGGCGAGGGTCTCGCCGTGGGGCAGGAGCGTCCCCGGCGCCGCCGGCCCGGCCGCGCTCCCGCGCGCGCGCCAGAGCGTCAGCACGCCCGCCGGCGTGATGGTGGTGGCGCCGGGCCACGGATTGCATCCTCGCACCAGGTTCACGATCGGCCGCGCTCCCGCGGTCCAGTCGATGACGCCGTCCGTCTTCTTCAGCCGCGGCGCGAGCGTGGCGGCGCCGTGATCTTGCGGCCGCGGCGTGATCGAGCCCAGCCGGGCGAGCGTCTCGACAATCACCTCGGCGCCGAGGGGGGCGAGGCGCGCGAACAGCGCACCGGCCGTCTCCTCCGGCCCGATGGGCGTCGAGCGCATGAGCAGGATGTCGCCCGTGTCCATCCCGGAGTCCATCTGGAACGTCGTGATCCCCGTTTCGGTCTCGCCTCGGATGATCGCCCACTGGATCGGCGCCGCCCCGCGATAGCGCGGCAGGAGTGAGGCGTGAATGTTGATCGAGCCGCGCGTCGCCGCGTCGAGCACGGCCTTCGGAAGGATCTGGCCGAAGGCGACCACGACCGCCACGTCGGCGCCGAGTGCGGCGAGGCGCTCGGGCCATTCGGCTTCGCGCAGACGAGCCGGCTGCAGCACCGGCACCCCCGCCGCCAGCGCCGCGAGCTTCACTGGCGGCGGCGTCAGGCGCTGCCCGCGGTGTGCGGGACGATCGGGCTGGGTGATGACGGCCAGGATGTCGTGCGCGTGACGCAGGGCCTCGAAGGCCGGCCGCGCGAAATCAGGCGTCCCGTAGAAGAGGAGCTTCAGTGTGCTACAGCGCGAAGGCGCGGTGGGCGCCCGGATCCTCGGCCAGCCCTTCCTTGCGGATGCGGCGCTTGATCTTGTCGCGGGTGACGGGGTCCAGGCGGTCGATGAAGAGGACGCCGTCGAGATGGTCCATCTCGTGCTGGAACACCCGCGCCCGCAGGCCGCGCGCGGTGATCTCGACCGGTCGCCCGAGCTCGTCCTGCGCTTCCAGACGTACCCACTCCGCTCGCTTGACCGGCGCGAACACACCGGGAATCGAGAGGCATCCCTCCTCGGCCACGATCTCGCCGCCCTGCTCGGCGATCACCGGGTTGACGAGGGCCCGTGCCTCGCGCCCGTCGTCGTCACCGACCACCATGAGCCGCAGCGAGATGCCAACCTGCGGTGCGGCGAGCCCGAGGCCGACCTCGTCGTACATCGTGTCGACCATGTCGGCGATCATGCGCTTGATTTCGGGCGTGACCGTCTCGACGGGCTTCGCCCGGCGCCGGAGCACCGGATCGCCATACTTTCGAACGCTCAGGACTGCCATCGATCGGGCTGTTCCTCCCCTCACGAATCCGCGTACTTACGAAGTCTACCATGGGGACCGGCCGCCTCTACGTCGGCCACTCCACCGGGTCCATCTCCACTTCGATGGTCCCCTGGCTCCTCGATCGCGGGCGGCGGACATCGAGGAGGATGACGGCGAGCCGCGCCGCAAGGTCCTCGCGGCCTTTCACCACGATCCGGCGGCGCCGGTCCCGGCGATCAGGCGCCGGCGGATAGGCGGTGATGTCACGGTCGGTCGCGAGCGCGGCCGCCACGTCGTCGGTCACCCGCCGAAGCTCGCCGGCCGTCCTCGCCGACACGGTCACGATCGCCAGTCGACGGAAGGGCGGGTAGCCGAGCTCTCCGCGGAACTTGAGCTCGTGCCGATAGAATGCCGCGCGGTCCTGGCGGACGGCCGCGTCGATGACGTAGTGCCCCGGGCTCTGCGACTGCAGCACCAGCGCGCCGTCGGCGGCCACGCGCTCGGCCGCCGCCCACAGCAGGCTGAACAGGCGCTCGCCGGCACGGAAGTCCGGCAGTCGCAGGAGCTGGTCGGGCGTGACGAAGCCGGCCAGACCGAGCGCGCCGCGGCCGAAGAGCCGCAGAGCACCCCGTGTGCCGATCACGACCTGAGCGTTCACCGCCGCGCGGCGCTGTGCATCGGCGCGCGTCCCGCGCGTTGCGTCGGGGTCATACCGCGCCACTCGCGCGTCGGCGAAGCGACGGCGCACGGCGTGCTCCACACGCTCGGCGCCCCACCCGAATGGCGAGAGCCGCCGGCCGCCACACGCGGGACACGTCTCCGGTGCCGGCGCCACACGACCGCAGACGCGGCAGCCGAGCGTGCGCGTCGCGCGCGCGTAGGTCAGGGCAATCACGCACTCCGGACACCGGAGGATCTCGCCGCACTCGTCGCAGGCGAGCGCCGACGACAGACGACTGACGACGAGCAGGACGCGGCGGCCGGCCGCGAGCGTCTCGCGCACCGCGCGCGCGAGCGTCGGCGTGAGCGGCTCGCGGCGCAATATCCCACGCGTATCGGCCACCTGTGCGGCCGGCCAGGCTCCGGGGTCGGCGTGAGCGAGATCGGCGCGGCCGCTGTCCGCGCGCCACCACATCTCGACGCTCGGCGTGGCCGACGTGAGCAGCACCGGCCGGCGCTCGCGCGCGCCGCGTTCGAGCACGATGTCCCGCGAATGCAGACGCGGTGGCCCTGGTGGCTTGTGGGCGGCCTCGTGCTCGTCGATCACGGCCACCGACGCATCGGCCGGCAGCGGTGCGAGCAACGCCGAGCGCGTCCCGACGGCGAGCGCCGCCGTCCCGGATCGCAACGCCGCCCACGCGGACGCGCGCTCGTTCTCGTCGGCGCCCGAGTCGAGCCGTGCGACGGGACCGCGCTTGGCCAGACGCTGCGCCCACCGGGCCGCCGCGTCCACATCGGGCACGATGACGAGGGCCGGCCCACCTCCGATCCGCTCGAGCAATCGCGTTTCCCGCCCGGCTCCCACGAGGAGCTCGGGTTTCGGAGTCGCCATGCCGGTCGACCGCACGCGCACCCGCGTCCCCTCGGCATCAGCCCCGCCACCCTTCACGGCCTGCTCGCGCTCGGTGACCACAGCACCAGGCAGGAGCGCGGCCAGCGTGCTTCCGAGCGACGACAGCGACTGCGCGGCGACCCAGCGCGCGAGGTCGACCGCGCCCGCATCGAGCACCGGCGCGCCGTCGACGAGACGCAGCAGCGACTTCAGCGGCTCGTCGCGGCGTTCCTCACGGACTCCGACGACGACGCCGGTGCGCTCCGCCCGGCCGAGCGGCGCCATCACGCGTTGGCCGATCGCGACACGGCAGTCGTCAGGGACGCGGTACGAGAACGGATGGGCGAGGGGAACGTCGAACGCCACATCGGCGACGATCACCGCGTTCGTCGCGCGTCGTACTCCCGCTTGGCGAGCTTGAGATCCTCCCACGCCATGCGCTTGAACTCCTGACCAGGATTGCGCAAGAGAAAGGCGGGGTGGAACGTCGGGATGAGCACGGCATCGCCGTAGGGATGCACGCGCCCGCGTAGTTTTCCGATGGGCGCGGTCGTGTCCAGCAGCGCGCGTGTGGCGACGCTGCCGAGCGAGAGAATGACCTTGGGCTCGAGCGTCGCCAGTTGCGCCGCGAGGAATGGCGCACAGGCGGCGATCTCGTCAGGCTCGGGGTTTCGGTTCGAGGGAGGACGACATTTGACGGTATTGCAGATGTAGACCTCGTCGCGCGACAGATCGACGGACGCCAGCATCTTCGTGAGCAGCTGCCCCGCGCGTCCGACGAAGGGCAGGCCCTGCGCATCCTCGTCCGCGCCCGGCCCCTCGCCAATGCACACGAACTCCGCCTGCGGATTGCCGGAGCCGAACACGAGGTTCGTGCGCCCCTCGCAGAGCTTGCAGCGCCGGCAGCCCTGGAGCGCCTGCGCTTGCCGGCGCAGTGATTCCGCGGGCGTCATCAAGGAGTCGGCCTCCACCGCCAGCGTTTGCACGCCGAGGTCGCGGTGGAAGCGCAGCGTGTCGGCCAGCGCGCCGAGCGCCTCGGCAAGCGCCTCGCGCGCAGGCGTGCTCAGCGTGTGACCTTGCCCGCCGCGCGACCGGCCGCCGTGCGCAGCCGCAGGATGTCGCTCAGGATCGCGTCGGCCACCGCACTCTTCGACATGCGCGGCAGTGCCCGTGCACCGCCCCAGCGGTCGATGAGGAGGACCTCGTTGTCCTCGGCATCGAAGCCGATCCCGGCCTGGCTGACGTCGTTGGCGACCAGCAGGTCGATGCCCTTGGCGTCGAGCTTGGCGCGCGCGTTGGCCGCCACATCGTTCGTCTCGGCGGCGAAGCCGACGACGAAGGCGCCGGTGCGTCCGGCCGCGACCTCGGCCAGGATGTCGGGATTCGGCGTCAGCTCGAGCGTGAGGTCGCGCTTGCCCTTGATCTTGGTGTCCGACGGCCGCCGGACACGGTAGTCGGCGACGGCGGCCGCTTTGACGACGATGGTCGCGCCGGGCAGGTGCTGCAGCACGGCCTCGCGCATCTCCTCTGCCGTCTGCACCGGCACGAAGGTGGCGGCGGCAGGGGGCGTGAGCGCAGTGGGCCCGGAGATCAGCGTGACATGCGCGCCGCGACGGAGCGCGGCGATCGCGAAGTGGTAGCCCATCTTCCCCGACGAGCGATTGGAGATGTACCGCACCGGGTCGATGGGTTCGCGCGTGGGGCCGGCGGTGATCACGATCTTCTCGCCGGCCAGGTCCTGCGCCGGTGCGAGCGCTCCGTGGAGCGCCTCGACGATGGCCTCGATCTCGGGAAGCCGGCCGCGGCCCGAAAGTCCGGAAGCGAGCGCGCCGACCTCCGGTTCCATCACGATCACGCCACGGCCACGGAGCGTGGTCACGTTGGCGACCACCGCGGGGTGATCCCACATGAAGCCGTCCATGGCCGGCGCCATGACGATGGGACAGCGTGCGGCGAGCAGCAGCGTCGTCAGAAAATCATCGGCGATGCCGTGTGCAGCCTTGGCCAGGACGTTGGCCGTGGCCGGCGCCACCACGACGGCGGCGGCGCGCTCGGCCAGGGCCACGTGCTCCACGGACTCGGCGCTGTGCGGATCGAACAGGTCAATGAGCACCGGCCGCCCGGAGAGCGTGCGGAACGTGAGCGGACCGACGAAGTGGCGCGCATGCTCGGAGAGGCAGACGGTGACGCCGGCCCCGAGCGACGTGAGCTCGCGCAGGAGTAGCACCGCCTTGTAGGCGGCGATGGATCCCGTCACACCGAGGACGAGCTCGCGTCCGTCCAGCCGCATGACTCAGGCCTTCGCGGCCTCGTCCACTTCCTTCACACGGTACTCGACCTTCGCGGCCGCGATCTCCTCGAGGGCCGAGCTGGTCGGCTTCTTGTGCTTGCTCTCGACGCGCGGAGCCGCGCCTCGGTTGAGCTGGCGCGCGCGCTTGGCCGACAGGACCACCAGCAGATATCGGTTCGAGACCTTGTTGAGCGCCGATTCGAGCGAGGGGAACGCCATCAGTTGGGGACCTCCAGGTCAGGGAAGGTGACGCCGAGGCGCGTGGTTCGACAGCGCTCGGCCTGGATCACGGCCATCAGTTGATCGATTGCTTCCTTCACGTCTCGATTCACGATGAGATAGTCGTACTGCTTCCACAGCGCGATCTCCTCGCGCGCGCGCGCGAGCCGCCGGGCGATGTCCTGATCGGCATCCGAGCGCCGCTCCCGCAGCCGCTGCTCGAGCTCCGCCATTGACGGCGCCACCACGAAGACGAGCACGGCTTCGGGATAGCGCTGCCGCAGCTGGGCCGCGCCCTGCGTGTCGATGTCGAGCAGCACGTCGCGACCGTCCTGCAGCGCGGCCTCCAGCGGTCTCGCAGGCGTGCCGTAGAGGTTGCCATGCACGCTGGCCCATTCGGCCAGCTCACCGCGCTCGCGCATCCGCAGAAATGCCTCGCGCGACACGAAGCGGAAGTCGCTGCCGTCGACCTCGCCGGCCCGGGGCGCCCGGGTCGTGCACGAGACGGAGTAGGCGAGATTGGGCACGCGCAGTCGGGCTTCGCGGCAAAGGGTCGTCTTGCCCGCGCCGGACGGCGCCGACACGACGAAGAGCGTGCCGCGCCGTCGCAATCGCAGCCCCGGCTCGCTACTCATCGTGGCCGGCTCGGTCCGTGACCAGCCGCTGCGCCAGCGTGGCCGGCTCGAGGGACGAGAGAATGAGGTGGTCGCTCTCGGTGACGATCACGGCGCGTGTCCGGCGGCCGTTGGTGGCGTCCACGAGCTTGGTGGAGCCCTTCACGGTCTCGATGAGCCGCTTCACCGGCAGCGAGTCGAGCGCAACGATGGCGACGATCTGATGTGCGAGCACGACGTTGCCGTGGCCGACGTTGACGAGCCGCGGCGCGGCGCCGTTGGCGGCGCGGTTATTCAAGATTTTGCACCTGCTCGCGAATCTTCTCGAGCATGCTCTTGGCGGCCAGGGCGGCCTGGCTGAGCTCCAGATCGTCGGCCTTCGAGCCGACGGTATTGACCTCGCGATTCAGCTCCTGGATCAGGAAGTCGAGGGCGCGCCCCACGGGCCCGCCCTTGTCGAGGGCGAGGCTGAATTCGGCAAGGTGGGCGCGCAGCCGGGCCAGCTCCTCGGTGACGTCGTTCTTCTCGGCCCAGATCGCCGCCTCGGTGAGGATGCGCGTCTCGTCGATCGCGGTGTCAGCCAGGAGCCCGCGCAGCCGCTCGCGCAGCCGCTGCTCGCGACGCGTCGAGGACGTGGGCGCGCGGGCGGCCATCGCGTCCACCGCGGCGCCGAGGTCGGCGTGCAGCGTTCGTAGCGCGCCGACGAGGCGCTCGCCCTCCGCCGTGCGGCGCTCGACGAGGTCGTCGAGCGCCTGGGTCAGCGCGCGCTCGAGCAGCGGCCACGGCGCCGCCGGCTCCGCCGGCTCGGCCTCCTCCAGCCGCATCACGCCGGATCGCTCGAGGACCCACTGGATGCCGGGCGCGGGGTCCGCGCCGAGCTCGGCGGCGAGGGCCTGCGCTCGGGTGAGGTATTCACGCGCGAGAACGGCGTCGACCTGCACGCGCTGCGTGGCTGTCCCGGTCAGCGGGGTGACCTGCACGCTGACGTCGACGCGGCCCCGCTCGACGCGCGCCTGCACGAGGCGTCGCGCATCGAGCTCGAGCGTGGCGAGCGTTCGCGGCAGCCGGAGGGCGACGTCGAGATGGCGGTGATTGACGGACCGGGCCTCGACGGTGACGACAATCGACTCGCCGCTGACCTCCGCCCGCCCGAACCCCGTCATGCTCCGGATCATGAAGAGCCTCAGCATCGCCGAAATTCGCTGTAGTGTCAATATGTTGCGGTTGACAGCCGCCGAGCGGCGGGGCTATGCTGCCGCATTCCAAGGAGGATTCCTGCATGCAGTGGACCCGGCGACACTTCCTCAGCGCCACCACCGCGGCCGCCGTGGCCGCCGGGTGGCCCCGCCGCGCGGGCGCCCAGGCTCCCAAAGCCATCACCGTGTCGCACAGCGTCTCGACGTTCGTCTACGGTCAGCATCTCGTCGCGCGGGAGAAGAAGTTCTTCGAGGCCGAGCACGTCTCCATACCGGGCTTCATCGTGCCGGGTGGGGGCGCTCGCGTCGTGAACGCGGTGACGGCTGGCCAGGCGATGTTCGGCCTGGGCGACTCCAATCATCCGCTCAAGGCCACGGAGAAGGGCCGCGACACGGTGATGCTCTTCGCAACCGACACGCGCTGCAGCTATGCCAACGTCGTGGTGCGCAAGGACCTCTGGGACAAGGGCGTGAAATCGGTCGACGCGCTGGCCGACCCGAGGCTCGTCGGCCGCAAGGCCGTCGTCGCCGCCACCGCGATCGGCTCCGGAACCTATGTGTATGGCGTGTACGTCCTCCGGCAGAGCAAAGCGGCCGACGGCAAGCCGGTGAACGAGGCGGTGGAGTGGGTGGGCGGCGGCGCGTCCACGACGATGCTCGGCGGTCTCAAGGCCGGCAAGTTCGACGCGATCATGGCCGTTCCGGAGTGGCAGTGGGCGGCCGAGGAAGAGGGGTTCGGGAAGGCCATCTACGACGTGCAAGACGAGAAGGCCTGGAATCGCGTGTTCGATGGTCCGATCCCGGTCACCGTGGGTTACACGCTGCGAGAGACGATCGAAAAGTCGCCGGACCTGGTGCAAGCCTATGTGAACGCCGTCTACCGGGCCCAGCAGTGGATTCGCCGCGCCAAGGACGAAGAGATCGCCGAGGTCATCCACAAGCCGTACATGGATACCTTCAGCCGCGACGTGGTGCTGCGCTCGATCCGCTACTACAGGACCATCTTCGACTGGGACCTCGCCATCGACGAGAAGGACTACGACAACGGCCTGAAGGTCTTTGTTCCCATCGCCGTGGACAAGCCGCTACCCTTCGCCCGGGTGGTCGACACGTCATTCCTCAAAAAGGCGCAGGCCAAGTACAAGTCCTGAGCCCGCGCCGGACCCGGATCGCCGTCCGCGAGCTGCGCAAGACGTTTCGGGCGGGCGCGCGCGAAATCGTGGCCGTGGACGACGTGTCCTTCGACGTCTTCGACGGCGAGTTCGTCGCCCTCGTCGGTCCCTCCGGCTGCGGAAAGTCGACGATCCTCAACATGATCGGCGGCCTGGTGACCCCGTCGGCGGGGACGGTGGAGATCGACGGCGTCCGGGTAACCGGCGTCGCCCCGCCCGACGTCGGCTACGTCTTTCAGAAGGACACGGTCTTTCCGTGGCGCACGGTCGCGCGCAACATCGCGGTCGGCCTGGAATACCGTGGCGTGACGCGCGACGAGCAGGCGCGTCGCGTGCGCGAGGCCATTGCCCTGGCCGGCCTCGAAGGGTTCGAGGACGCGTTCCCGGCCACGCTCTCGGGCGGGATGCGTCAGCGGGTCGCGCTGATGCGCACGCTGGTCGTCGATCCGGCCATGCTCTTGATGGACGAGCCCTTCGGCGCCCTCGACACGCACACGAAGATCAATCTGCACGCCGAGCTCCTCGCGCTGTGGAATGCTCGGCGGCAGACGGTCGTCTTCGTCACGCACGATCTGTCCGAGGCGATCACGCTCGCCGACCGCGTGGTCGTGATGACGCGCCGGCCCGGGCGCATCAAGATGGTCCACGACGTGAAGCTGCCGCGGCCACGCGACGTCATCCGCCTGCGCGAGACCGATGACTACGCGCGGGAGTACCGCCGGGTCTGGCACGTGCTCGGCGAAGAATTCGCGGAGCGCGGCGCGTGAGCGGCCGCGTCTCCGTGCTCGGCTGGCGGCTCGTCATCCTGGTGACGATCCTGGCTGCCTGGGAATTTCTGACGGGCGTCAAGGCCGTCAGCCGCACGCCCGGGCTGTACTGGATCGACCCGTTCTTCATCAGTCGGCCCTCGGCCATCGCCGCGCGCTTCGCCTTCCTGGCCTCCGATCAGGTGCGGCTGTCGATCTGGCAGATGGCCCTCTCCACGGTGCAGTCGACGCTGTGGGGCTTCCTGGCCGGCGTCGGCAGCGGGTTCGTGGTCGGGCTCGTGCTGGGCCGGAACGATCGGCTGGCGCGAATCTTCGAGCCCTACATCATCGCCTTCAACTCGTTGCCGCGCATCGCCCTCGTTCCGCTCATCACGATGGTCTTCGGCTTCGGTATCCTGGCCAAAGTTGTGCTGGCATGGACCATCGTGTTCTTCATCGTCTTCTTCAATACGTTTCAGGGGGCGCGCAGCGTCGACGCCGAGCTCATCCACTCCGCGCGCTTCCTCGGCGCCGGGGAGCGTCAGATCGTGCGCAGCGTCATCATTCCGTCGGCGCTGGGGTGGACCTTCGCGGCGCTCACCCCGTCGATCTCGTTCGCCCTCATCGGCGTGGTCGTCGGTGAGTTCCTCGGCGGCGAGTCGGGCGGCGGCCTTGGCTACCTGATCATCCAGTCGCTCGGCACACTGAACGCCGCCGACATGATGGTCGCGCTGCTCAGTCTGGGCGCGATCGGCATCGTGATGGCGCTCGGCATCAAGCAGCTGGAGCGCCGGCTGCTGCGCTGGCGACCGGAATACCGCGAGCGCGCATGACTCGGCTGGCGCTCGCGCTGTCCATCATCCTCGTGCTCGGCGGCCTCCTCACGGTCACCATCGCGCGCCGGCTCGGAAGATCCGGCTCGCGGCCGTCGGTGCTCGTCTCGGTGGTGGCGCTGTGGATCGCCGCCTGGGCGCTGTGGGGTCTCGTCGGAGGTCTGGCGGCGCACTACGGGCTGCTGCAGCGCTACGACGGCACGCTGTTCGCGGCGCTCGCCATGGCCGCCGGCGCGTGGCAGTACCGGACGCAGGTTCGGCAGGGGCGTGAGCGCGGGCTCACCGTGTTCGTCGGCGCCCAGATCCTCTGGCTGGTCGTCGTCATGGCGCGCAATGGCGTTCTCGCCCCCTGACGCGGACGCGTCAGCTCCGGCTTCCCGGCTTGATTGCCTGACTGCCCGTCTTGCAGAGCGGGCAGGCCTCGGGCGGCCAGGCGGTGGCGCTGACGGTGGCGAGCGCCGTCCGCCTCACCGTGAACGCCGCGGCGCCACCGCTGCGATCGATGAGCGACCCGACTCCGACCACGGCGCCGCCGTGCTCCTCCGCGCACGCGACGACCTCGCGCGTCGAACCGCCGGTGGTGATGACATCCTCCACGACGAGACAGCGCTCGCCGGTCGCCAGCGCGAAGCCCCGGCGAAGTCGCATCGTCCCGCCCTCGCGCTCCGTGAACAGGGCGCGGACGCCGAGCGCGCGCGCCACCTCGTGCGCGACGAGGATGCCGCCAATCGCTGGCGCGAGCACTGTCTGCACGCCATCGGTGCGGAAGCCCGCCGCCAGCGCGCTGCCGAGCGCGGTCGCGTGCTCGGGGTACTGAAGGACCAGCGCTGACTGTAGATAGATGTCCGAGTGAAGGCCCGAGGTGAGTCGGAAGTGGCCCCGCAGCAGCGCGCCCGTCTTCTCGTAGAGCTCGAGCGTCTGGCGTTCGCCGAGTGTCGTCATGGCCCGATTCTATGTCAGGCGGGCCGCCAACTCCCGGCCGAGCGGCCATTCGGCACGCCAATCTGTCCACATCCGTGACGCTCTGCTCCGATTCGCTCGCGACCGAGGCCGGTGCCCGCTCCGGAAGCGCGGTTTCGGCGGCGATTGTGGCCGGCACGGCGGTCGTGGCCTCTGGCAACCACGTTGCACTTCGCCGGCCGGGCACGTCCCCGCCCAAGGAGGCCTCGTTCGATGGCGAAGGTGATGGTGGTCGACGACGCGTACTCGGAACTCAAGCTCATGGAGTCGATTCTGAAATCGGCCGGGCACGAGGTCGTCTCGCTGATGGACGGCGATGCCCTCGAGGACAAGCTCTCCGTGGAGCGCCCGGACGTGCTGCTGCTCGACATCGTGATGCCGAAGCGCAACGGCTACGAGATCCTCCGCGCCTTGCGCAAGGACACCCGCACGAAGACGACGCCCGTCGTTCTGGTCAGCAGCAAGAACCAGGAGAGCGACCGTGCCTGGGGCAAGCGGCAAGGCGCGGACGAGTATCTCGGCAAGCCGTTCACCTCTGACCAGCTCCTCACGATGGTGAAGCGCTTTGCCCGATGAGGCGGTGACGCCGCCGGCCGCTGGTGCGCCGGTTCCGGCGTCCGAGGTGCCCGCACTCGATGCCGCCGCCGTTCCGCGCAACCGGGCGTGCATCGTGACGCTCGGCGGTCGACCCTTCGCCGTGGACGTGCGCGAGGTGCGCGAGGTCGTCATGCTCGAGGCCTTGACGGCGTTGCCCGGCGCTCCGGCGCCGCTCCTTGGCGTCGCCAATCTGCGTGGCAGCATCCTGGGCGTGGCGGAGGCGCGGCCTCTGCTGGGCCTGCCGTCCCGCCCGGTGGGGGCCGGCTCACCCGCCCTCATTCTCGCCGTCGGCGATCTGCAGGCGGCGATGCCGATCGATCGCGTGGTCGGCCTCGACTGGTTCGAGACGCCGCTGCCGCTCGAGGCGAACGACGCGCGCCCCGGCGCCGCGTTCGCCGCCGGGCTGGTGCCGCACGCCGACGACTACGCCACCTTGCTCGATGCCGGCCGGCTCCTCGACGCGCTACGCGTGCCGTGGGCTTCGGTCGCGGAGGCCTGACATGAATCGTCGCCGCTTCCTCGGAATGATCGCTGGCTCGCTGACGCCGGGCGTTGGTCGGGCGTGGGCGCAGCCACGCCCCGCAGCTGGTCGCGGAGCGCCCGCGGAGTCGCCGCGCGGCGCGGCGGGCGCCGTGGGCCCGCCGCCGGGCGTCACCCTGAACGACGTGCGGATCGGAATGAGCGCGGCGTTCCGCGGCACCGCGGCCGGCCTCGGCACGGAGTTCTATCGCGGAGCGCAGGCCTACTACAACGACGTCAACGGGAAGGGTGGCGTCCACGGCCGCGCGATCAGCGTGCTGGCCCTCGACGACGGCTACGAGCCGCTCCCGTGCGTCAAGAACACCATTCGTCTCCTCGAGAAGGACCCGGTGTTCCTGCTCTCCAACTACGTGGGCACGCCGACGCTCACCCGCGCGCTGCCGGTCATCAAGCGCTACGCCGACTCGGACGTCGTGCTGGTCGGCAACTTCACGGGAGCGCAGCCGCAGCGCGAGGCGCCGTACGCCGAGCACGTCTTCAACATCCGGGCCTCGTATCGCCAGGAGATGATGGCGCTCGTCGACCGCTTCTGGCAGCTGGGCGCGCGTAAGTTCGGCGTCTACTACCAGATCGATGCCTATGGCCGCAGCGGTACCGACGGCGTCGCCCGAGGTCTCGCTCAGCGTGGCGTCCGTATCGTGGCCGAAGCGACCTATCCGCGCGGCGCGAAGTTCACCGACGACATGACCCCGGCCGTCACCGCGCTCCGCCGGGCCGGCGTCGACGTCGTGCTGTGCACGGGCGCCTATCAGGGCTGCGGCGCCTTCGTGCGGACCGCGCGCGATGCCGGCTGGACGGTGCCGATCTCCAACCTCTCCTTCGTTGGCTCCGACGCGATGCTGGCGCTGCTCGTCCAGCACGGCAAGGCGGTCGGGCGCGATTACACGCGCGCCCTCATCAACTCGCAGGTCGTGCCGAGCTACGATGATCCGAGCCTGCCGGCGGTCGCGGAGTACCGCCTGCTGATGGATCGTCACAATCCGCCGCTGCCGGAGACGCTCCGCGATCCGAGCTACGCCGTACAGCGGTACAGCTTCATCAGCCTCGAAGGGTTCGTGAACGCGAAGGTGATCGTGGAAGCGCTCCAGCGGACGGGACCGCAGCCGACACGCGCCGCGTTCCGCCAGGCGCTGGAGTCGCTCCGGAGCTTCGATCTCGGCATCGGCGCCGCGCTCACCTTCGGACCCGAGCGCCACCAAGGACTGGACTCCGTGTACTTCACCCGCGTCGACGGCGAGCGGTGGACTCCCATCGCCGACTGGGCGGCGGCGATCTCCGTGTAGGGGGCCAAGCATGAAATCTGCGCGCCTGCGATTCGGATTGCTGCCGAAGATGGTGCTCTTCCTGGCCGTCGTGCTCATCCCGCTCGCGGCCATCACGTGGTACGTGTCCGTGCAGCGGCTGCGGCACGAGATGACCGAGGAGTTCACGTCGAAGGGAACGGCCATCGCCAACAGCCTGGCCTCGTCCGGCGTCGACCTCATCCTGACCCGTGACGCCTCGACGGTGCAGGCGCTCATCGATCAGTTCGTCGCCATCAGCGGCGTCCACTACGTCATGGTCTACGATGCCCAGAAGCAGCTCATCGCGCACACGTTCCATCCCGTGGTGCCGCCCGACCTCATCGACAAGAACCTGGTTCCGGGCGACACGCCGAAGCAGGTGCGTGACGTCGTCTATCAGCACCCGGTGTCGGGGGCGCCGCAAGAGATCATCGACGTCGGCGTTCCCATGCTCGGTGGTCAGCTCGGCACCGTGCGCGTCGGCATGAACAAGGCGATCATCCACGCCGCGGCCACGCGCGCCGGCTGGTACCTGTTCGCCGTGTTCGGCGGGGTCGCCCTCGTGGCCATGATCGCCGGCGCCGTGTTCGCGCGCCGTCTCACCCGGCCCATCCGCAACATCGTCCGCGTGGCCGAGCAGGTCGGCCGCGGTGACCTCACGCAGACGGTGGCCGTGCAGTCCGGCGACGAGATCGGACAGCTGGCGCGCACGTTCAACGACACGGTCGTCCGTCTCCGCGCGCACGTCACCACCGAAGCCGAGCGCGACGAAGAGCGGCGGCGGCGCGAGAGCCTGCAGGCCAACATCACGCAGTTCCTGGAGACGGTGACAGAGATCGCGCAGGGTGATCTCCGACAACGCGGTCAGGTCACCCCGGACGTGTTGGGCAACGTCGTCGACGCCGTCAACCTCATGGTCGAGGAGATCGGCAGCCTGCTCGTCGACGTCCGTCACGCGGCGACGCGCGTCGCCACGAGCGCCGCCGAGATGACCGGCCCCACCGACCAGATGGCCCGCGGCGCCGAGACACAGGCGCGCGACGCGACGACCGTCAGCCGCGAGGTGGAGACGATGTCGCGCTCGGTGCGGCAGATCGCCTCCAACGCGGGCTCGGCGGCCACGGCCGCCCGCCAGACATTGCAGGCGGCCACGCGCGGCGAAGAGGCGGTGCGCGACAGTCTGTCCGGCATGCAGCGGATCCGCGGCGAAGTGCAGGTCATCTCGAAGAAAATCAAGAACCTCGGCGACCGCTCGCTCGAGATCTCGAACATCGTCGACACCATCGAGGAGATCGCTTCCCACACGAACCTCCTCGCCCTGAACGCCGCCATCGAGGCGGCCGGTGCCGGCGAGTATGGCGCGCGATTCGCCGTGGTCGCCGACGAGATCCGCAAGCTCGCCGAGCGCGCCGCCAGCGCCACCAAGGACATCGCCGGCCTCATCCGGTCCGTCCAGACGGAGACGCACGAGGCGGTGGTGGCCATGGAGGAGGGCACGCGCGAGGTCGAGTCGGGGTACCAGGTCACGATCAAGGCCGAGGAGAGCCTCAAGCAGATCGCCGGCATCTCGCGCACGTCGGCGGATCTCGCGGAGGAGATCTCCGGCGTTACCCAGGAGCAGGTGCGCGGAGCGGATGGCGTCGCCACCGCCATGCGCTCGATCGCGCAGGTCGCGGTGCACACCGAACAGGCGGTGCTGCAGACGCGGCGCACGGTGGACGATCTCGTGAAGGTCGCCGACGAGCTGACTCGAAGCCTGTCACGGTTCAAGCTGGCGACTGCCTAGCCGGCCATGGTGGAGCCGGCCGACCGGGAGTTTCTCCGCTCCATTTTCCTCATGGAGGCGTGGGAGACCGTCGCCGCGCTCGAGGACGGCGCCGCCGCCGCGGCGCGGGGCGACCTCGAGGCGCTCTACGTCGTCAGCCATCGCCTGAAGGGCGCCGCCTCGCTGTACGGCTTTCCTGCCGTCGCCGAGCTTGCCTCGCGCGTCGAGGCGCTTCTCGGGTCGACGCCATTCGACGGCGGTCGGCTCGCCACGCTGGTGGCCGAGCTGAAGCGCGCGCTCGACGCGCCGGCCGATACCGCGGCGACGTCGGTGCCTGCCGCCGTGGCGCTCGCCCCGGCCGCGCGCCTGGAAGCCCTCGACGGCGCCGCGGGCGTGCTCGACGATCCGGTGCGGCGCGAGCTCGCGGAGTTCTTCGCCTCGAATGCCGACGTCGCGTCGTATTTCATCCCGGAGGTGACGGAGCACGTCGACGCGATGACGACCGCGCTGCTCGCGCTCGAGCGCGGCGCTGGCGAAGAAGACCTCGCGCGGGTGTTCCGCTCGATGCACACGATCAAGGGTGCGGCCTACGTCGTCGGCTGCGTGCGCATCGGCGAGCTGGCCCACCGCGCCGAGGATCTTCTCGTCGCCGTGCGCGAGGGCGACGCGACGCTGTCGCCGCCGGTGGTGGAGGCGTTGTTCGTGGCGGTCGACGTGCTGAAGCTGATGCTCGGCGTCACCTCGAACTCGTCGGCTTCCATCACCGCGCTGGCCGCGGACGTCCGCGGGCGCCTCGAAGCGCTGCTGAACGCACCGTCGACGGCGAGCCCCGCGACGGAGCCGCCGCCGGCTCCCGTCCTGCCGGTGACGGCGCTTCCACCCGTCACCGCCGCGCCCGCGCCGCCGGCGCCAACGCTGGCTGCTCCGCGGCCGCGCCCGCTGCCCACGAGCGCCGCCGCGCGCCGCGCGCCGCGGCAGACCATCCGCGTCAACCTCGAGCGGCTCGATGCGCTCATGGATTTGATCGGCGAGCTCGTGACCGGACGCAGCCGCGTCGATCGCCGTCTCGAGGAGCTCGATCGCCTCTCCGCGTCGCTGTTCGCCAGCCGGGCGCGGCTCGCGGAGGCGGTGGCGGAGTTCGAGCGACGACAGCTGGATCCCCGCCGCGCGATGCCGGTGCCGCGGGTCACGCCCGACAAGCCGGTCGGCATCGGGGAGAGCGGACTGTCAGTGTCCGAGATCTTCGCCGAGCTCGAGTTCGACCGGTACGACGACGCCGGCATGTTCGCACGCAGCATCGCCGAGATCGCGTCCGACATCGCGGAGCTCCAGGCGCAGCTCGTCGGCGTGAACCGGATGCTCCGCGACGACATGGCCCACGTGCAGCGGCTCACCGCGGCCATCCGCAGCGAGATCGGCCGCGCCCGTCTCGTGCCGATCGGCAATCTCTTCTCGCGCTTCGTCCGGCAGGGCAAGGAGGCCGCGCGGGCCGCCGGCAAGCAGGTGCGCATCGAGACGCTCGGCGAGACGGTCGAGCTCGACACGTCGGTCATCGAGCAGATCGTCGACCCGCTGCTGCATCTGGTGCAGAACGCCATCGGGCACGGCCTCGAGTCCACCGACGAGCGGCGCGCGCTCGGCAAGCCGCCGATCGGCGCGGTGACGCTCTCCGCCGCCCACCAGGGCGGGGCCATCGTGCTCGAGGTGGCGGACGACGGGCGCGGGATCGATCCTGACCTCGTGCGCCGGCGCGCGGTGGCCCGCGGATTCGTGGGCGCCGAGATGGCGGCCACCCTCACCGACCGTGAGGCGATCGACTTGATCTTCCTGCCGGGGTTCACCACGGCGACTTCGGTGACGACCGCCGCCGGTCGCGGCGTCGGGATGGACGTCGTCCGGACCAATGTGCGTCGTCTCAATGGCGAGATCGACGTGAGTTCGACTCCGGGCGAGGGCACCCGGTTCACGCTCCGGCTCCCCCTCACGGTGCTCGTGTCGGAGGCGCTGCTCGTGCGGGTCGCCACGGAGACGTTCGCGGTCGCGCTCAACTCCGTCCACGTCGTGACGACGGCGCTCTCGGCCGACCGGATCAAGCCCGGCCCGCGCGGCGAGGCGCTCGCCGTCGGCGATGACATGGTCGACCTCGTGAGCCTGGCGGTGGTGCTCGGACTGCCGGATTCGCCGCGCGGTCCGCGCCGGCCCGCCCTCGTGCTCCGCGCCGGCGGCCGGCTGCTCGCCGTGGAAGTCGACGAGGTGCTGCACAAGCAGGACCTCGTCATCAAGCCGCTCGGCGCCTTCCTCGAGGGCGCCGGACCCTACACCGGAGCCACCGTCACCGCGGACGGCCGGGTCGTCCTCCTGCTGGACGCGCTCGGCGTCGCGGAGCGGGTCGCTGGTCGTTCGCGTGGTGAGGGCTCTTCTGGCGCCGTCGCCGGGACGGACACGGCGATCGTCATCCCACCTGCGCGCAAGCGCGTGCTCCTCGTGGACGACTCGATCAGCGTGCGGCGCTTCGTCGGCCAGATGCTGGAGAAGGCCGGCTTCGACGTTACCACCGCCGCCGATGGCGCCGACGCCATCACGCGGCTCGGCGAGGCGGCGTTCGATGTGCTCGTCACGGATCTCGAGATGCCGCGCGTCAACGGGTACGAGCTCATCGACGACCTTCGCCGGCGCGCCTCGACGCGGACGCTGCCCGTCATCGTGCTGACCACGCGTGCCGGCGACAAGCACGTCGCCCTCGCCCGGCAGCTCGGCGTGGACCACTACGTCACGAAGCCCGTCGAGGAGCAGACCTTTGTCGCCCTCGTCGGCTCGGTGGTGCACGGGTGAAGGTTCTCATCGTCGACCCGGACGCCGCGCGCGCCGGCACCGTGGTGGAGGCTTTGACGGCCCGTGGCGCGCAGTCCACGGTGGCGCCGAGCGCGTTGTTCGCGCTGACGATGCTCGAGCGGAACCAGCACGACGTGATCGTCAGCCGCGCCAGCGTCGGTGACATGGATGGGCAGGAGCTGTGCGCGTTCGTCCGCGCCGATCCGTCGACGGTTGGCGTGCGATTCGTGCTGATCGCGAGCGGCGTCACGCAAGCGCAGACGTCCCAGATCGGGATCGATCTCGTCATCCCGGAAGGCCTGATCGGGCCGGCCATCGCGACGCGCGTCATGCACATGATGCGACGCGAGCCGGCGGCGCCGCCGTCGCCCCCCGTGATTCTTGCCACGCCGCCACCGATCGCTTCGCCGGCCGACGCCGCGCCTCCGATCCCGTTGACGCCGATTCCACTGGTTGCGCCCACGCCGGACCCGCCGGCCCCCGTCGTGTCCGCGCCGCCGCCGCCGGTCCTCCCGGCGCCGCCTCCCCTGGCGCCGGAGCCGGTCGTCATCGCGCCGCCCGCTGTCGCGCGGGAGCCGGTCATCATGCCGCCGCCGCCCGTTCCTGCGCCGCCGCCGACGGCGCCGTCGAGTGCGCCAATGCCGGCCACGCCACCAGCGCCCGCGCTCAACCCGCTGATCAAGGGTGCGGCGCCGCCGCCACCGCCGCTCACGGAGCTCGAGGCGGTGGGGATGAACGGTGCGATGCGGACATTCCAGGGCGCGCTGGGAAGCCTCGCTCTCGAGGATCTGGCCCAGGCCATCACCAAGGGAAGCAAGACCGGCCGCCTGCTGCTCGTGCTGAGCACCGGCGGCGGCATGATCGCCTTCGACGGTGGCCGCGTCGTGCACGCGGAGATCGGCAACACCACCGGCGAGACGGCCTTTCAGTCGCTGGTGGCAGCGGCGCACCGTGACAGCGGCGGCAAGTTCTGCTTCATCCCGTCAGCGCCCCGCGATCTCGCCAACGTCCCGAAGACCATCACACGCAGCGTGGCCGAGCTCCTGAACGGCGCCGCGCAAGCGACGAACGAGGAGAAGAGATAACCATGCCGAAGATTCTCGTCATCGACGACAGCGTGAGCGTGCGCAAGGTCGTGGAGCGCGCGCTCGCGGGCAGGCAGGTCGAGGTGGTCTGTGCGGCATCCGGCACGGAGGCGCTGGAGTGCATGGAGCGTGACGCGCCGGACGTCATCGTCTGCGACGTCGTGATGCCGGACCGCGATGGGTACGAGATCTGTGAGTTCGTGAAGAAGCATCCGCGCCTGGGCGATATCCCGGTCCTGCTCATGTCCGGCATCGTCAACGACGAGGTGCGACAGCGCGCCGCGCGGGTCCGTTCCGAAGGCGTGCTGGCGAAGCCATTCGCGGCCGAGGACCTCATCAAGCGACTCGACGGCTTCCTCGGTCCGCTGGCGCCGCGCGTCCCCGACGCGCCGGCGCCGAAGGCATCGGTGCCGGCGCCGAGGCTGGACGGCGGGCCGACGCTGATGCCGGTCTCCACGCTGACAGTGTCGCCGCCGCGCGCAATCGCGCCGCAGGCGCCGCCCGCGTTCACGCCGCCAGCCCCCGTGATCACGCCCCCGGCGGTGACCGTCATGGCCAGCGAGCCGCCGCCCGCGATCGTCGAGCCGGTCGTCACCGCACCGGTGCCTCCGCGGCTCCCGGTGGCGTCGGCGCCGACCGATGTAGCGGCCGGGATCCTGGCGCAGTTCACCTCGATGGATGGCGTGCAGTGGGCCGTGCTTTCGGATCGCGAGGGCTTCGTGGTCGAGGCGACGGCGCAGGCCGGGATCGACGCCGACGTGGCGGCCGCCCTCAGCGCGTGTCTCGCCGAGTCCTCCGATGGTCTCGGCAAGGAGCTCGGTCGTGGCGCGTTGCAGAGCCTGATCCTCGAGTACGAGAAGGGCATGGTGCTGGTCTACGGGGCCGGAGCCGACGGGCTCCTCGCGGTCGGTCTCGCCGAGCCGGCGGTGCTCGGCAAGGTCCGCTACTTCGCCAAGAAGTCGCTGCCGGAGCTGACCCGGGCCCTCTGATGCCGCGCTATCGCCAGCGCGACACACGATGGGTCCCGGCGGCATGCGTCGCCGGTGGCTACCTCGTGGTCGTCGCGGGCCTCTTTGCCCTGCGGCTCGGCGCCGGTCTGAGCCTGCCCGTCTCGGTGGCCGTTTCCGCGCCTCCGCTCGTGTACGCCGCGCTCGCCATGCTCCTGCTGCGCGAGGCTCTCTTCGCCCGACGGCTCTCGTGGATCGGCAGCGCCTGTGTGACTCACGTCCTGCTCAGCACGCTGGCCGCGGCCGAGCTGACCTGGGCGGGCGGCCTGTCGCCTCTGGCGGCCCTCGCGCAGGCTTTCGTGTTCTTCTCGCCTGCGCCCGTGCTCACGCTCGTCGCCACGCCGCTCACGCTGGCGGCGTTTGGTCTCACGTCGTCGAAGCCGGCCCGGCGCGCCGAGCCCGCCCCGCGGCCGGCAGCTCCGGCCCGGGCAAAGACGCTGTCGTCCTCGGTGCGCGCGGCGAAGGCCATGGCCGAGGCGGCCGTCGCGCCGGTGGCGCCGCCGCGTATGGCATCGTTCGGCGGCACCGGCGCGGTCGCGGCTTCGCCGCCATCGCCGTCGACGATCACGCCTCCAACCGCTGCGTCCGGCGCGGCGCCAGCGACGCCTTCAGTGGCGTCTCCGGCCGCGCCCGTCACGCGGCCCCCGAAGCCTGCGCGACGCGGTGAGGATGGCATGGTGCGCGTCTCGTTCGCGCGGATCGCGGAGCAATTGCCCGCCGAGGCCTTCGTGCTGCCATTCGAGCGTCTGAGCGAGAGCCTGCGCGAGCCGCACGTCGTCCTCGTGCCGCGCCGCGTCGTGCTCTCCCAGATGCGCGACGGAGCCGTGGCCGTCACGTGGGCACACATCGCCTCGCAGTTCCCGGACCTCGCGCTGGGAATGTCCGACGACGAGTTCCGAACGCAGTATCCGGACCTGAAGCTGTGGCTCCCGATGGAGGAGATCGCCGCACAGTTCCCGGCAGGCTCCATCGCCGCCGCGTTGGCGCCGGAGACCGTCGGCATCGAGCTCGCCGCGGCGCCGGGCGCCGCCATTCCGGTCACGCCGGCTCCGTCGCGCGTGCCAGCGATCGGCCACGACGTCGTCAGTGGCATCGCCGTCTGCTTCAGCGGCGTGGGTACCTTCGAAGCCGCGACCGAGTCGATCGGCGGCACGCCGGTCGCCGTGCTCATCGCACCGACCGTGCGGCGCGACGCGGTCACCTCGTGCGTCGCCCCGCTGTTGCGATCGCTGGCGCGCGCGCCGGCGGACGTGATCACGCTGCGCACGGAGCACGCCGTCGTCGTCGTCGGCGTCGCGGCGACGCCGGTCGTGGTCGCCGCGCGCCTGACCGGCGCTCCGGTCGCGCTGCTGGCCCAGCGGGCTGTGCGCGCGGCGGCCGGGGTTGGCGCGGGAGCCCCCGGGATGGGACCGTCTGCGCCTCGTGCTCTCGAACCGGTCCTCGTGGACGCCGCGGTCGTCCAGGCCGCGCGGGCGGTGCGATCTCTCGGCACCGTGGAGGTGACGGTGTTCGCCGACGGTCCGGCGCGCGTCTACGTCGTCAGCGCGGGCGGCGGTGAGGACAAGGCCGTGGCCGCGCTCGCGCTCGACCTGTGGGAGGCGCTCGGCGCCGGCGGCGATCTCGGTCGACCGCGCTCGGTCGTCTCGCAGCGCGGCAGCGCGCATACGCTCGTTTGGCCGCTGGCCCGGGGCGGCGTGCTGGCCGTGACCGGAACGGCGACGCGGCCAGGGCGGCTCCTGCGCGAAGCCGAGCGCGCGGCGACGCTGCTCGAGGCGATGTGATGCCGACGAGCATGGCCATCCGGGACGCCGACCTCGCGAAGATCCAGGAGCTGCTCGATCGGTTGCTGGCCGACGCGGGGTGCGCCGTGGCGCTGTTGATCGCGCGGGGCGGCGAGTGGCTGGCGGCCGCGGGCGCCGCGCGCGCGGTCGACATGGTCGCGGTCGCCGGTCTGGCAGCCGGCGGCTTCAGCTCGATGGCGCCGCTGGCCCAGCTGCTCGGCGAGCGCGAGTTTGCTGCGGTGATCCACGAGGGCGTCGGCCACAGCCTGCATGTGAGCGCAGTCGACGACGCCACGATCCTGATCGCGGTGTTCGACGAGCGCACGACGGTCGGGATGGTGCGCGCGTTCGCTCGTGAGACGGGCCGGAAGGTCGCGGCGGCGCTGGCGCAGGCACGGACGCACCGGCGCGCCCCATGACGCCGCGGCTCAAGCTCGCGATGGAGCACGACGGTCCCTCACGCGGTCGTTACGTCCGCGACGTCGTGCAGCAGCTCCTGAAGCTTCGCGCGATCCGCGGCGCGCTCCTCGTCGCCGCCGACGGGATCGTGATCGTCGCCGAGGTGCCGGATACCGTCGCCGTGGAGCCGCTCGCCGCCATGGCTGCGCGGCTCGGGCGTGAGCTGGAGGCGAGCGCCGCCAGGATGGGGCACGCGTCATTCTCGACGGCGGTATTCTCTTCGCCGGAGGGGCCGATGTTCCTGGCGGCGGCGCCGATCGGGTATGTCGTCGTGCTGGCCGAGCCGCGCGCCAACCTCGAGGCGATTCGCAGCGCCACCGACGAGGCCGTGGCGCTCCTCAAGGCCGCCTGGGCGCCCCCAGACGACGCGCCGGCTTAGGTCGCGGCCGTCAGCTCCGCAATGATGGCTGCGGCAGCGCCTTTCGGATCGGCCGCGCCGGTAATGGGCCGGCCGACCACCAGATAGTCGGCGCCGGCATCGAGCGCGGCGCGCGGCGTCGCCACTCGCTTCTGGTCGTCCGCGCCCGTCATCGCCGCCGGTCGGATGCCGGGCGTGACGATGGCGAAGCGTTGACCGAGCGCGAGCCGCAGGCGACGGATCTCCTGCGGGGACGCGACGCAGCCGTCGAGCCCCGCCTCGCGAGCCGCCTCGGCCAGTCGGAGCACGTACGCATCGACGCTGGCCGGCACGCCCAGCTCGCGCTCCAGCGCGCGCCGGTCGAGACTGGTGAGGACGGTGACGCCGAGACAGATCGGACGGCGGACGCCGAACTCGCGGGCCGCCTGAGCCGCCGACTCCGCGGCCGCCCGCATCATCTGCAGGCCGCCGGCGGCGTGCACGGTCAGCATGAACACGCCGAGCCGGGCCGCGCTCCGCACGGCCCCGGCGACCGTGTTCGGAATGTCGTGGAACTTCAGGTCGAGGAACACGCGATGGCCGCGCTTGTGGGCCCGCTCGACCGCGGCCGGGCCGGCGCTCGTGAACAGCTGCGTGCCGATCTTGACGCCGGTGACGACGTCCTCGAGCTGGTCGAGCAGGCGGCCCGCGTCCTCGAGCGAATCGACGTCGAGGGCGACGAAGAGACGATCACGCATCGGCGTGGTACTCCTGCAGGCTACGCACGTCCTGCTCGCCCTTGAGCAGCGCCTCGATGGCGCCGATGGCGGCCTGCGCGCCGTCGACGGTCAGGTAATACGGAATGTTCTGGCTGATGGCGGCGCGCCGGATGGCGGCCGAGTCCTTGCGCGCGCGGCCGTCCTCCGGCGTGTTGAAGACGAGCGCGATGTCGCCGCGCTTCATGAGGTCGACGACGTTCGGACGATGGCCCTCGAGCACCTTGTGCACGTGCTCCACGGTCATGCCCTGTCGCTCCAGCACGCGAGCCGTCCCGGCCGTGGCCACCAGCGAGAAGCCCATCTCTACCAGCCGGCGCGCCAGCGTCGTGAGCGCCCGCTTGTCGCGGTTCTTCACCGACACGAACACCTTGCCGGAGGTCGGCAGCGCCGAGCTCGCGGCGATCTGCGATTTCAGGTAGGCCTTGCGGAAATCGCGGTCGAGGCCCATCACCTCCCCGGTGGACTTCATCTCGGGGCCGAGGACGATGTCGACGCCGGCAAACTTGATGAACGGGAACACCGACTCCTTCACCGCGATGTGACGCAGCTCGCGCTCCTCGATGGGCGCGATGGTGTCCACCACCGTGTGCCCCAGCATCGCGCGGGTGGCGAGCTTGGCCAGCGGCACGCCGATCGCCTTGGAGACGAACGGCACCGTCCGCGACGCGCGCGGATTCACCTCCAGGACATAGATCGCGTCGTTGCGGATCGCGAACTGCACGTTGATGAGACCGACCACCCCGAGCGCCTTCGCGAGCGCCTTCGTCTGCGCGCGAAGCGCACGCACCTGGCCCTCGTCGAGGCTGTAGGGGGGCAGCGCGCATGCCGCGTCGCCCGAGTGGACGCCCGCCTTCTCGATGTGCTCCATGACGCCGCCGATGACCACGCTCTGGGCGTCGGCCACCGCGTCGACGTCGATCTCCAGCGAGTCTTCGAGGAACTTGTCGATGAGGATCGGATGCTCCGGCGCTGCTTCCACCGCCTCGCCGACGAACTGCACGAGGTCCTGGTCGTCGTAGACGATGCGCATGGCGCGCCCGCCGAGCACGTATGACGGCCGCACCAGCACGGGGTAGCCGAGCCGTTTGGCGACGTCGCGGGCCTGAGGCAGGGAACGGACGGTGGCGCCGGCCGCCTGCTTCAAGCCGAGCTCGTCGAGCAGGGCGCTGAAGCGCTGGCGATCCTCCGCACGATCGATGGCATCGGGCGAGGTCCCCAGGATCGGCACGCCGGCGTTCTGCAGCGGCACGGCCAGCTTCAGCGGCGTCTGCCCCCCGAACTGCACGATCACGCCGAGAGGCTGCTCCTTCTCGACGACGTTGAGCACGTCCTCGAGTGTCAGCGGCTCGAAGTAGAGACGATCCGACGTGTCGTAGTCGGTGGAGACGGTCTCCGGATTGCAGTTGATCATGATCGCTTCGACGTCGTGCTCTTTCAGCGCATAGGCGGCGTGCACGCAGCAATAGTCGAACTCGATGCCCTGACCGATCCGGTTCGGCCCCGAGCCGAGGATGATCACCTTGCGGCGCGCGGTGGGCGGCGCCTCGTCCTCTTCTTCGTACGTGGAGTAGAGATACGGCGTGTGAGCCACGAACTCCGCCGCGCACGTGTCGACGGTCTTGAAGGTCGCGCGGATGCCGTGCGCGAGCCGCAGGGCGCGCACCTCGAGCTCGGGACGCGCGGTGAGGCGGCCGATGTAGCGGTCCGCGAAGCCGAGCTGCTTGGCGCGCCGGAGCACGAGCGGTTCCGTCAGTGCCGCCCGGCGAATCTCGGCCTCGTAGGCGACGATCTCCCGGATATTTTCGATGAACCAAGCGTCGATCTTCGTCAGCGTCTGGACTTCCGCCGTCGACATGCCGGCGCGCAAGGCGTCGCCGATGGCGAACAGCCGGTCCGGATTGGGGACGCGGAGCAGCCCGCGGAGCGTGTCGTCGTCGGCCTCCCGGTCGAGGGTGAGGCCGTACCGATCCTGCTCGAGCGAGCGGACGGCCTTCTGGAGCGCCTCCTTGAACGTCCGGCCGATGGCCATGGCCTCGCCAACGGACTTCATCTGCGTGGTGAGGGTGCGATCGGCCTCCGGGAACTTCTCGAACGCCCAGCGCGGAAACTTCACCACGCAGTAGTCGATGGCGGGCTCGAACGAGGCCGGCGTCTCGCGCGTGATGTCGTTCCGTACCTCGTCCAGACGGTAGCCGACGGCGAGCTTCGCCGCGATCTTCGCAATCGGAAAACCGGTGGCCTTCGACGCGAGCGCGGAGGAGCGTGACACGCGCGGGTTCATCTCGATGACGACGAGGCGGCCGTCCTCCGGGTTCACGGCGAACTGGATGTTCGAGCCGCCCGTCTCGACGCCGATCTCGCGGATGATGGCGACGGCGGCGTCGCGCATGACCTGGTACTCCTTGTCCGTCAGGGTCTGGGCGGGCGCAACCGTGATGGAATCGCCCGTATGGACGCCCATCGGGTCGACGTTCTCGATCGAGCAGATGATGACGACATTGTCGGCGAGGTCGCGCATGACCTCGAGCTCGAACTCCTTCCAGCCGATGACGGATTGCTCGATGAGCACCGTCCCGAGCGGCGACATCTGCACGCCCCAGCGCACGGCCTCCTCGAGCTCCTCGGGGTTGTAGGCGATCGAGCCGCCGGTTCCGCCGAGCGTGAACGACGGCCGGATGATCGCGGGGTAGCCGGTCGTGCGGACGATGCTTCGCGCTTCCTCGAACGAGCGCGCGAGGCCCGAGCGCGGCAAGGTGAGGCCGACCCGCTCGATGGCCTGCTTGAACAGCTCGCGATCCTCGGCCTTCTTGATGGCCGGGATCTTGGCGCCGATGAGCTCGACGCCAAAGCGGTCGAGGGTCCCGTCCTCGGCGAGCGCGACCGCGAGGTTGAGCGCCGTCTGGCCGCCGAGCGTGGGCAGCAGCGCCTGTGGCCGCTCGCGCTCGATGATCTTGGCCACGAACTCGGGCGTCAGCGGCTCGATGTACGTCCGGGTCGCCATCTCCGGATCCGTCATGATGGTGGCCGGGTTGCTGTTGACGAGGACGACCTCGTACCCTTCCTCGCGCAGCGCGCGGCAGCCCTGCGTGCCGGAGTAATCGAACTCGCAGCCCTGGCCGATGACGATGGGCCCCGAGCCGAGCACCAGGATCTTTCTCAGATCGGTGCGCTTGGGCATCTACTCCTCGACCAGCCCGTAGACCACCGAGGTCTCGGGCTTGGCCTCTTCGCGCTTGTACAGCACGTCGTCGATCCGGCCGGCGCCGATCCAGACCACGTCGCCGTCGCCCCACAGCTGCTCGCCAAGCACGCTCATGCGCTTCTCGACACGCTCTTTGATGGCGTGCGCCTCGAGCGAGGCCTCGCTCTGCGTCGTGAACGACGCCCAATCCGGCTTGTGCCCGGCGCCTTCCACCTTCCGATACGAGATCAAGTACTTCGGCATGAACAACTCCTTTGTAGCGACCGCACGAGCCCTGCTCGAAGCGTGGGTGGCCTGTTCAAGGTTGTCGTGGCCCCGTTTTCCCTGCCGACTCCATCAGCGCGGTGAAGCGGTGGAAGAGATAGTTCGCGTCGTGGGGTCCCGGTGAAGCCTCGGGGTGGTATTGCACGGAGAACACCGGGAGCTCGACGTGCCGCAAGCCCTCGCACGTGTCGTCGTTGAGGTTGTGGTGCGTCGGCTCCCAGCCGCGGCCGGCCAGCGAGGCCGGATCGACGGCGAAGCCGTGGTTCTGCGACGTGATCTCGACCTTTCCGGTGGCGAGATCCTTCACCGGATGATTCGCGCCGTGATGTCCGAAGGGCAGCTTGTACGTCCGGCCGCCGGCGGCCAGGCCGAGGATCTGATGGCCGAGGCAGATGCCGAACATGGGCACCCGTCCGATGAGCCCGCGCACGGCGTCGATGAGATATGGCACGCCTTCCGGATCGCCCGGCCCGTTCGAAAGGAAGACGCCGTCGGGCTGGCGCTCGAGCACCGCCTCGGCCGGCGTCGAGGCCGGCACCACGGTGACGTCGCAGCCGGCCGCGCCCAGCTGCCGCAGGATGTTGAACTTGATGCCGGCATCGACGGCCACGACCGAGAAGCGCGCGGGCGGCGGCGCCACGTACCCGCGCGAGGGATCCCATGCGCCTTCCGTCCACGTGAACGGCTTTGTCGACGAGACCTCGGCCACCAGGTCCCGGCCCACGAGTCCGGGCAGCGCGCGGGCGCGCTCGCGGAGGCGCTCGACGTCGAGCTCCGTCGAGATGATGCCGTCCTGGGCGCCGTGATCGCGCAGGTGGCGCGTCAGCGCCCGCGTGTCGATGCCCTGCAGGCCGACCAGTCCGTGCGCCTTCAGATAGTCGTCCAGACACATGCGTCCGCGCCAAGAGGACGGGCACGCCGAGGCCTCCTTGACGATCAATCCGTTCGCCCAGGGCTTGTGTGACTCGACGTCTTCCTCGTTGATCCCGTAGTTGCCGATCATCGGGTACGTCATGGTCACGATCTGGCCCCGGTACGACGGGTCCGTGAGGATCTCCTGATACCCCGACATCGCCGTGTTGAAGATCACCTCGCCGTGCGTCTCTCCCTCCGCGCCGAGCGCGCGGCCGCGGAAGACTCTCCCGTCGCGGAGTACGAGCAGCGCTTCCTTGTCGCTCATGCTTCCCACACGATGATTCCGGCGACGATCGTCTTCCACGGCGAGCCGGTGGCCGTCCAGCCGGCGAAGGGCGTGTTGCGGCTCTTGCTGGCGAAGCGGGCGGGATCGATGGTCACCGTCGCCCCGGGATCGATCAGCGTCACGTCGGCGGCGGCGCCGACGGTCAGGCTGCCGCCCGTCAGGTTGAGCAGCCGGGCCGGGTCCCGCGAGAGCCGCGCCACCAGCGTGGGCAACGGCAGCACCCCCCGCCGGACGAGCCGGTCGTGCAGCACCGTGAACGCCGTTTCGAGGCCCACGATGCCGTTGGCGGCACGGTCGAACTCGCCTTCCTTGTCGGCGACGGCATGCGGCGCGTGATCCGTGGCGATGCAGTCGACGGTGCCGTCCGCGAGCGCTTCGACGAGCGCCTCGGTATCGCGCTTCGTGCGGAGCGGCGGCGCCATTTTCGTGTTGGCGTCCCACGACCGCACGGCCTCGTCGGTGAGCAGCAGGTGATGCGGGGTGACCTCGGCGGTCACGCGGACGCCGCGCGCCTTGGCGTCGCGCACCAGCCGGACCGCGCCCGCCGTCGACAGGTGGGCGATGTGGACGTGCGCCCCGGTGAGCTCGGCCAGCACGAGGTCGCGTGCGACCATGACGTCCTCGGCCGCGGCCGGGATGCCACGCAGTCCCAGCTCCGTGGAGATGACACCCTCGTGCATGGCGCCGCCGCGGGACAGCGTGTGGTCCTCGGCGTGGCTGATGACGGGGGCCGCGAACGGCAGCGTGTACTCCATGGCGCGGCGATAGAGCTCGGCGTTCATCACACACTTGCCGTCGTCGGAGAATCCGACACAGCCCGCCTCGGCGAGCTCCGCCAGCTCCGCCAGCTCCTTGCCCTCGAGCCCGCGCGTGACCGCCCCGATCGGATAGACACGGACGACGCCGTCGGTCCGCGCCTTGGCCAGGATGTAGTCCGTGATCGACCGGTTGTCGTTGACGGGACTCGTGTTGGCCATGCAGCACACCGCGGTGAAGCCACCGGCCGCCGCCGCCCGCGTCCCCGAGGCAACTGTCTCCTTGTATTCGTACCCGGGCTCGCGCAGATGGACGTGCATGTCGATGAAGCCGGGGCAGACGATCTTGCCCGCCGCGTCGAGCACGGTCGTCCCCTGCGGGACGGCGAGCTTCGGCCCGAGCCCGGCGATCTTGCCGTCCTGGATGAGGAGATCCTGAATGGCATCGACGGAGTTCGCGGGGTCGAGCACATGGCCGCCACGGATCACGAGGCTCATGCCGCCTCCGCGCTCTTGCTCCCCGCGAGGAGCAGCAAGACCGCCATGCGCACGGCGACGCCCTTGGCCACCTGATCGAGGATCACCGAGTACGGGCCATCGGCGACCTCGGGCGAGAGCTCGACGCCGCGGTTCACCGGCCCCGGATGCATGATGAGCACGTCGGACCGGGCGTGCGCGCGGAGCTTGTCGAGCGACAGGCCCCAGTACCGCGAATACTCGCGCAGCGACGGAATGAGGCCGGCGTGCATCCGCTCCTGCTGCAGCCGCAGCATCATGATGACGTCGACGTCGCGGATCGCGTCGTCCAGCCGATAGGCGACCTTGCAGCCGAGCTCCTGCGCGTACGGCGGGATCAACGTGGGTGGCCCGCCGACGGTGACCGTCATGCCCAGCTTCCGCATGCCGTGGATATTCGAGCGGGCGACTCGACTGTGGGCGATGTCACCGACGATGGCGACCGACAAACCCTCGAAGTGGCCCTTCTTCTCGCGGATCGTCAGGAGATCGAGCAAGGCCTGGGTCGGGTGCTCGTGGGCGCCGTCGCCGGCGTTCACGATCGCGCATGACATCTCGCGCGCCAGGAGCGCCGCGGCGCCTGGCGACGAGTGGCGGACGACGACGACGTCGGGGCTCATGGCGCCGATGTTCCGTGCGGTGTCCACGAAGGATTCGCCCTTCGCGGCGCTGGAGCCGCTGGCCGAGAAGTTGATCACGTCGGCGGAGAGCCACTTGCCCGCGATCTCGAACGACGTCCGGGTTCGGGTGGAGTTTTCGTAGAAGAGGTTCACCACCGTCTTGCCGCGAAGGGCCGGCACCTTCTTGATCTCGCGGCCGGCGATCTCCTGCAGCGAAGCCGCCGTGTCGATGAGGGTCAGGATCTCGCCGCCGTCGAGCTCCCGGATGGTGAGCAGGTGCTTGCGGGTCCAGCCCATCTCAGGCGCCCTCGGATTCCTCGATGACGACGCGGTCCTCGCCATCGTGCTCGGTGAGCCGCACGGCCACCGCCTCGCGCCGTGACGTCGGCAGATTCTTGCCGATGTAATCGGGGCGGATCGGTAGCTCCCGGTGTCCACGATCGACGAGAATGGCGAGCTGGATCATCTTCGGCCGGCCGAGGTCGATGAGCGCATCGAGGGCGGCGCGGATGGTGCGGCCGGTGAACAGCACGTCGTCGACCAGCACCACCGTCTTGTTCTTGATCGAGAACGGGATGTCGGTGCCGCGCACCACCGGCGCCCCGCGCAGATCGAGGTCGTCGCGATAGAGCGTGATGTCGAGCGTGCCGACGGGAGCGGAGGCGCCGTCGATGGCGGCGACCTTGGCGGCCAGCCGCTGCGCCAGCGTCACCCCACGCGTGCGGAGGCCGACGAAGGCGATGTCCTTGGCCCCGCCGTTCTTCTCGATGATCTCGTGGGCGATCCGCGTGAGCGCGCGATCGAGGGCGGTCGCGTCGAGAACCTGCGCTTTGACCATCTCTCCCCTTACGAGCCTCGCTGGGCTCACTTAAAGGAAAGCACCGAACCTTCATCAATCTACACGGACGCCTCGCGCGCTGTCAATCGAGCCCGGGGCCGAGAGCAATGCCATCAGCTGATCGAGATTGATCGGCTTTGTCAGGTGGGCGTCGAAACCCGCCTCGATGGCCTGGCGCACGTCTTCCGCCTGTCCGTAGCCGGTGAGCGCGATGCAGCGCATCGCCCCCGGATGCCCGCTGCGGAGCCGGCGCACGACCTCCATGCCGTCGATGTCCGGCAAGCCGATGTCGCAGAGCAGGACGTCGGGCGCGCGGCGCCGCGCCGCCTGCACGCCTTCCTCGCCGGACTCGGCTGTCTCCACCTGCGCGCCCTCGACCTCCAGCATCAGCTTCAGCACGTCACGCGTGTCGGCGTTGTCCTCGATCAGGAGGACGGTCCGGCCGGCGAGACGGCGTGGCAGGCCGACGGCGCCATCATTGACCGGCGCCGCCGGCGTGGCCAGCGGAAGCTCGATGCGAAATGCGGCGCCGCGGCCCAGGCCGGCGGAGCTGACGGCCACGCGGCCACCGTGCAGCTCCGTGAGGCGCCGGACGAGATCGAGACCGATGCCGAGACCGCCGCGGCGCGGCGTGTGACGGCCCTGGCGGAACGGCTCCCAGATGATCGCCAGGTCGGCGGCCGCGATCCCTTCGCCCGTGTCGCTCACCTCGATGACGGCGGCCGCGTCACCGACGGCCAGCCGCACGTCGACACGTCCGGCCGGCGGTGTGAACTTCAGCGCGTTGGCGATGAGATTGGTGACGATCTGGTGGACTCGCTCGCCGTCACCCCACATCGGCAACGTGGCCAGAGGCAGCTCGACGGCGAGCCGCACGCGTTTGAGCGACGCCGTCTCCTCGAAGCTGTCGGCGGCGAGGCGCACCTGCTCGCGGAGGTCGAACGCCTCGAAGCGGAGGGCGAGCTTGCCGTGGACGATTCGCGAGAGGTCGAGCAGATCGTCCACCAACCGCACCTGGTGACGCACGTTGCGGCGGATCGCCTCGAGCGCGCGTGCGGTAACGGCGTCGATGCCGGTGTGGCGCCGCAGCACCTCCGTCCAGCCGAGAATCGGCTGGAGCGGCGTGCGCAGCTCGTGCGACAGCGCGGCGATGAACTCGTCCTTCAGCCGGCTCGCGTCCTCGGCCGCCTGCCGCGCCATCTGGATCTCGGCGAGCGCGCGCTCCTCCTCCGTCACGTCCTTCCAGGCGACCACGGTGGCGTAGATGGCGCCGTCCGGCGACCGGAGGGGATACGCGCTCACGCGCATGCGCCGCAGCCCTCGCTCGGGGTGGCGGATCATCAGCGTCGTGCCGGCGACCGTCTCGCCGCGCATGGCACGGTTGAAGGGCAGGTTCTCCGCCGTCACCGGCCGGCCCTCGAGGTCGGTGAGCTCCATCGCGCGCGCGCGCTCGAGCGGGCTGCGCAGCTCCGCCGACACGTCGCCGAGCTGCTCGCGGGCCTGGGCGTTGACGAACAGCGGGCGGCCGTCGGCGCTCAGCACGAAGATGGCCTGGTCGACCAGCTCGGCGAGCGCTTGCAGGCGCGCCGCGTGCTCCTCGGCGTCGCGCTCGAGCCGGCGCGCCAGGCTGACGTCGCGGAACACCGTGACCGCCCCGCCGGTGCCGTCGCGTACGGGCGTCGTGCTGACCTGATACGTGACGGCGCCGCTCGCGAGGCCGAGCGTCAGGTCGAGGCCGAAGAGCGGCTGTCGCGTCTCCAGCGCGCGGACGATTGGATGATCCCCGGCGGTGACGGTGATGCCATCCGTGGTGCGGGCCGACAGATCCGTCAGGAGCGAGGCGAGCGAACCGCCGCGCCGCGCGGCGTCGCCGAACGCACGGATCGCGCTGGCGTTGGCGAAGGCCAGCCGGCCACCGGCGTCGGTGAGGATCACGGGCTCGAGCAGCGCGTCGAGAGCGGCCGCGGAAATCGCGATCGGTTCAACCGTCATAGACATCCCGCGCGACCGCCGCAGCATAGCACGCTCAGCACGCTTCACCGAGGCTCCCGCCAGCGCTCGACGAGACGGCGCTCGTACTGCAGCGTGACGCGGCCGCGCTTCACCACGAGCGTGCGCGGCGGACGCGCCGCGACGACGTCGTCGACCTCCTCGCAGTCCCAGGCCACGAGGTCGGCGCGACAGCCGCGATCGAGGCCATAGTCCGGCAATCGCAGGATCGCCGCCGGATGAGCGGTGATGGCGTTCAGCAGGCGGCGCCGGTCGGCGGGCGTACCCATGTGGGCGGCCACGGCGGCGACGAACGCGAGGTCCACCAGGTCGGCCGTGCCGACCGGCGTGAACGCGTTGCGCAGATTGTTCGACGCCAGCGCCACGCGCACACCGCCATCGAGCAGGCGGCGGATCGGCGCGAGACCGCGACGGACGTTGAACTCATCGCGGCGCCCCGTGAGATAGAGGTCCGTCGTCGGAAGCACGATGACGCCGATGCCGGCCGCCGCGATCTCGGCCACCAGCTCGCCCTGCCGGTATGGCGGCACCGCGGCCAGCTCCGTGAGATGGCCGACGGCCACGCGTCCACGCCAGCCGGTGCGAACCGTCTCGGCGGCGACGTTGCGGATGTGCAGGTGTTCCGGCTCATCGGCGAAGTCGACGTGGAAGTCGGCGTCGACGCCGAAGGCGACGGCCAGCGCGAACACGATGCGCACGTGCTCGGCGCCGTCGCTGTCGTTGTACGGGCAGCCGCCCACGAGATCGGCGCCCATGGTCAGCGCGCGGCGCAGCAGTCCCTCCGTGCCGGGCGCCTTGAGGATGCCTTCCTGCGCGAATGCGCACACCTGCAGATCCAGCGCGCTGCGGTACTCGTCGCGGAGCGGCAGGACCGCCTCCATGCCCGTCAGCCCGACGATCGGATCGACCTCCACGTGGGTCCGCATCGCCGTGGTGCCGGCCCGCACGGCGAGATCGAGGGCGCGCCGGGCGCGGGCGCGGATATCGTCCACCGTGAAACCGCGCTTGGCGTCACCGGTGACGCGAATCGCCTCGTCGAGCGTGCCCGAGGTCGCGACCACACGCTCGTCGAGCATCGCCTTGTCGAGGTGGATGTGGGCTTCCACCAGGCCCGGCGTGACCACGCGGCCGCCGAGATCGATCGTCTCGCGAGCCAGCAGCCCGCCCGCCGACCCCACGTCGGCGATGATGCCGTCCTGGATCACGATGTCGACGGGGGCGTGACGATCGAGGAGCTGCGCGCCGCGGAGGACGAGATCAGCGGCCATCGCGCCTTTCTACGACGGTCGTGGCGCGGGGGGAAGCTATAATCGCGACGGGAGCGTTTCCCGACAGCGAACCGCCCAGGGAGGGCGCGATGAACTGTCCGGCCTGCCGCACCGAGCTGCGCGAGCTTCCGACTCCCGAAGGCGTCACCATCGACTTCTGCGGCAGCTGTCGCGGCAGCTGGTTCGACCGCGGCGAGGTCCTCTACGTCGTGAAGCGTCCGAGCGCGCTCGCGCCCATGCTGGAGCGCCCGCTCGTCGCGGGAACGGCGTCGTCGCTGCCGTGCCCGCGCTGCAGCACGGCGATGGAGCGCGGCGGGGTGGGCTCGCTGCAGGCCGTGATCGACCGGTGCACGACCTGCGGCGGCATCTGGCTGGCGTCGGGGACGCGGACGCGGCTCGACCAGATCAGCGCCCCGTCCGGCGCGGCGCCTCCGGGTGTTGTCGCCTCCTCGCGCGTCGCCCTCGCGGCGCCACCGCCGACAGGCGGAAGACCGCAACCGCTGCCGAGCCTGCCTGACCTCGGCCTGCGATCGGTGATGGTGCTCGGCGCGCTCTACGGCATGACCTTCCTCGCGATGGTGCTGGCGGTGGCCTACGTGCGACTCGGTCTCGACGTCGCCGTGGTGCTGGCGACCATCCTGATCATGGCGCAGTATCTCCTCTCGCCGCTGCTGCTCGACCTGTTCCTCCGCTTCATGCAGTCGCTCGACTGGGTCGACCGGGAGGAGCTGCCGCCTCACCTGGTCGCGTTCATGGACAAGGTCTGCCGCGCGCGAAAGATTCCGTTCCCACGCGTCGGCGTCATCGACGACGGCAACCCCAATGCCTTCACCTACGGGCACTTCCCCGGCAACGCGCGCCTGGTCCTGACCGGCGGCTTGATGGAGATCCTCGACGAGGCCGAGCTCGAGGCGGTCGTCGCACACGAGATCGGGCACATCGCGCACTGGGACTTCATCGTGATGACGCTGGCGGCGCTGGTCCCGGTGCTGCTGTACTGGAGCTATCGCGCGCTCGGCGGCGGCGGCGAGCGCAAGCGGGCCCCGGTGCAGGTCGTGGTCGCCGTCTACCTGATGTACGTCGTCTCCGAATACCTGATCCTGCTGCTGTCGCGCGCGCGCGAGCACTACGCGGATCGCTTCTCGGGCGCCGCCACCCGACAGCCGAACGCGCTGGCGGGCGCGCTCGTGAAGATCGCCTACGGACTGGCGGCGGCCAAGCCCGAGGACGCGGCAGCGAAGAGCAAGTCCGGCCTGCGCGCGATCTCCGCGCTCGGCATCTTCGATCCCCGGGCGGCGCTCAATCTGGCCGCGGCCAGCGCGCGGCCGACCGGCGTGGCGCCGCAAGACATCGTCGGCGCCATGCAGTGGGATCTGTGGAATCCGTGGGCCGGCTTCTACGAGCTCGGCTCGACTCATCCGCTGCCGGCCAAGCGGATCCTCGCGCTCGGCCAGCTCGCCGAGCGGCTGGGCCAGGAGCCGGCGATCCGGTTCGACAAGCGTCAGCCCGAGAGCTACTGGGACGAGTTCTTCATCGACCTGATGATCACCGCACTGCCCGTGGCGCTGCCGTTCGCCGCGCTCGGCGTGATGCTGCCGGCGCTGGCGCTGGTCGGCGGGCTCGGATCGCTCTGGGGCCTGCACGCGGTCGGCATCGCGCTGGTCGGCTACGGCGTGGGCGCGCTGGTCCGCACGGTCTGGTCGTATCGCGCGGGGGAATTCGCGTCGTCGACGGTCGCGACACTGCTCCACACGGTCAAGGTCTCGGCCGTGCGCAGCATCCCGGTGCGGCTCAAGGGCACGATCATCGGCCGCGGCATCCCGGGACTGATCTATTCCGAGGACCTCGTGCTCCGCGATGACACGGGGTTCATCTTCCTCGACTACCGGCAGCCGTTCCGGCTCATGGAGCTGTGGTTCGGGCTGGCCCGGGCGGGAGATCTGATCGGACGCGAGGTCACCGCGACCGGCTGGTACCGCCGGGCGCCGACGCCGTTCCTCGAGCTCCGTACGCTGGAGATCGATGGCGACGTCCGCCAGTGCTGGGTCCGCGCGGCGAAGCTCTTTGCCGCCGCGGTGGCGATCGTGGTCGGGATGGCGCTCGCGGTGGCGTAGTCCCGCGCTCGCCCACGGCGAGCGGCAGAACGTCATCCCGCGACACCATCTGGCACGCGCCGCGGCACGGTCGCGCATATTCTCGGCGCACCGGCCGCGGCACCCGGCTTGCACTTCGCGAAGCGTCATGTCCAAGCGCGTGCTCGTCGTGGACGACCACCCATTGCTCCGCGACGTGCAGGTGCTGCTGCTGCGGGAAGCGGGCTACGCGGCGACGGCGCTGTCCGGCGCCCGCGAGGCGCTCGCCCGCCTCCCGGAGCTCCGTCCGGATCTCATCGTGCTCGACCTCAGCATGCCCGACATGAACGGGCAGCAGTTCCTGCGCCGCCTCCGGGGGGACGAGGTCTGGAGCCGCCTGCCCGTCATCGTGGCCACGGGGCTCACCGCCGAGGAGATGCCGCCGATCGACGAGCGCGACGGCGACCTCCTGATGAAGCCGTTCACCGACGTGGCGCTCCTGTCGAGCGTCCGCCGGCTGATCGGTGACGCCTGATCATTCCGCCAGGGCCTCCAGCGCCGCGGTGAAGCAGCCGAGCGGAGCTCGGACCACGCCGGCGCCAACCTGGCCGACGCCGGCCTTCCGCCCCGCGATCCCGGTGTTGATCAGGGGGAGCGTGCCGGTCTCGACCACCCGGCGGACGTCGATGCCGACCGGGCTGCCGCGGTCGTCGAGCGTCGGAATCCGGAAGTGCGGATGCTCCCCGACGACGATGTCCCGCATCTCCTGGGTGATGACCAGCGCCGCTGCCATGCCGCCGGCGCCGACGAAGCGCGCCACCGATGGCGCGGCGGCCATGGCGAGGCCGCCGAGGCCGATCGTCTCGACGATGGCGCTGTCGCCCATGTCAGGATTCGCGTCCGCCGGGCCGAAGCCAGGGAAGTAGAGCCCGTCAGGCGTGTTGACCGGCGCCGTGAGCCAGCGGTCGCCGAGCGCTGAGACGCGGATGCCGAACTCGGAGCCGTTGCGCGCCATGGTGGTGACGAGCGTGGAGCCGGCGACGCCGGCCGCGGGATCCGCCATCGCCTTGCCGGCGGCCATCGCCACGTTGAGAAAGAACTGGTCGTTGCCGGCGATGAACTCCGTGAGCCGCGCCACGGCGTGATGGCGGCCACCCACTTTCGCCACACCCGGCATGAGCGCGCGCGCGAGCAGCGACGAGGCGGCGACGTTGCGCTGGTGCATCTCGTCGCCCATGCGCAGCGCCTGCGCCATCAGTGCGCGCAGGTCGATGCCCCCGGTGGCCCGGACGCCGGCGCCGAGGAGCGGGCCGGCCTCCGTCGCCATCCAGCGGAGTCGCGCGATCACCGATGCGTCGTTGGCGCCGAAGCGCAGGACCTTGCCGAGCCCTTCGTTGATGGTGGCGTGCGCCCGCGTGCCGAAGGCCCGGTTCTCGACCACGAACACGGGCATCGACGGCGTGATGATGCCCGTCATCGGCCCGACGGCCCGATGGTGATGACACGGCTCGAGCCGCACCGTGCCCGCGGCCACGAGGGCCGCGGCCGCATCGTCGTTGGCCGCCCACCCCTCGTAGCGGACGGCGCCCAGGACCGCTGCGCGCAACGGCTCGCACATCCGGCTCCAGGCGATCGGCGGCCCGGCATGGAGCACGGTGCGGTCGGCGAGCTCGAGAGCCTCCCGGGCCGGGCGGCAGTCGACGAGCGCGGGCAACCCGCCCGTGAGCCGCGCGAGCGTTTCCGCGTTCGCGCGCTCGATGGCGTCTCGGCGCGCCTCGAGGCGCGCGAGCAGCGCCAGCAGTCGAGGATCTCCGCCCGCCGGCGGCCGCCAGTCGACCTGCGCCACCGGAATGCCGCGGCGCGCGAGCTCGCGATGGAACAGCTCGAGCCCGACGTTGATCACGCGCGGCCCGCCGCCCGTCAGCATCGCAGCCTCAGCGCGTCGGCGCGCCGGCGCGCCGGGCGATGGCCGCCGCGAGCCGGACCGCCTGCGCGTTCGTGTCCATCACGAGCACGCCGGCCGCCCGCAGCGCCGCCGACTGCGCCGTGCGCGGCGGCGTATCGGCGTCGGTCCCGCACACGCTGGCGACGACGGCGACCTCGCGCGTGGCCCGGAGCGCGCGGATAGCGGGGAGCAGCTCGCCGGCGGGATCGGCCGCGGTGCCGGAGCCGAGGACGACGTCGAGCAGCAGGACCGCGGTGTCCTCCGCCCGGCCCTCGCGCGCGATCCACTCGCGGCGGACCCGGCCGTCGAGCATCGGGTGCGGCCGCCCGAGCGTGAACACATCCTCGCCCAGATCGGTCACGCGGTGGCCGGGGCCGCCCGCCGTCAGCGAGGGCGCCACGTCGCGCAGACGCGCGCCGAGCAGCGCCACTGCCTCGTGGGCGAGCGTGCCGCCCGCGTACACGCCGCGCACGTAGCGCTGCGCGGCGCCGAGCCCGTGCGACCCCTCCTCGATGAGCCTTGCCAGCTCCTCCGCCGGGCGGGTGAACTCCACGGCCTTCGGCGCCTCGCCGCGCGCCAGCGCCACGGCGGCGTGGCCCGCGTCCTCGAGCGTGGCGGCGGCGTAGGCGCCGCCCTCGCGGTGGATCGCGGCGCCTGGAAAGTGGACGACGCACGGCTTGCCGAGGCGGTCGACGGCCGCTGCGAGCCGGCGCGCCACCGCCGCGCCCGGTGGCTTGCCAAGCACGCAGACGACCGCCGTCCCGGGGTCGTCGGCCAGAAGATCCAGCGCGCGCAGCATCATTGGCGCGCCGACGCCGTCGGTGAGGTCACGCCCGCCGACGCCGAGGGCCTGCGAGACGCCCTCGCCCTCGCGCGCGATGAGCGAGGTGACCTCCTGCAGTCCGGTTCCCGAGGCGGCCGCCAGTCCGATGCGACCGCGCGGCACGGCATTGGCGAAGCCGAGGGGCACGCCGTCGAGAATGGCGGTGCCGCAGTCGGGGCCCATCATGAGCAGATCGCGCTCGAGGGCCACGCGCTTGAGCTCGATCTCCGTCTCCACGGCCACGTTGTCGCTGAAGAGCATCACGTGGAGACCGGCCCGCAGCGCCCGCATGGCCTCTGCCCCCGCGTAGAGGCCGGGCACCGAGATCAGCGCGAGGTTTGCGCCGGGCAGCGCGCGCAGCCCGGCCTCGAGCGTCCGCGGCGCGGCGAGCCCGTCGCCGGCGGCGCTCGGCGCGTGGGCCTCGAGGGCGCGGGCAACCGCCTCGTGAGCGGCGTCCGCGGACTCGACGCAGTCGGCGACGACGGCCACGATCAGATCCGCGGCGCCCGCCCCCTCACCCTCGCGGGCGAGGAGCCCGGCCTGGGCCAGCAGCGCGCGGTTCGCGGGCGTGGCCATCATGGCGGCCGCGGACGTGACGCCGGCCATCTGCTCGAGATCCCGCGACAGTCGCATGAGCGTCACCGAGTCGCGGTAGAACGACTTCCGTACGAAGTTGAAGGTCGGCATCGCGCGTGGGTGGTCGACGTTCGCGCCGCTACTTGGGCGGCGTGATGCCGTACGTCTTGATCTTCCGGTAGAGGTGGGAGCGCTCGATGCCGAGCCGCTCGGCGGTGCGGGTCATGTTCCAGTCGTGGGCACGGAGCTCGGCCAGGATGTAGGCGCGCTCGAAGCCGTCGCGCGCCTCCTTGAGTGAGCGGTGACCGTCGGCGCCGAGGGCGCCCGCGTCCTTCGGCCGGAGCGGCGCCGGCAGATCATCGGGACCGATCGTGTCGCCCGGCGTCATGATGACGAGCCGTTCCACCATGTTCCGCAGCTCGCGGATGTTGCCCGGCCAGTCGTAGGCGAGGAAGTAGGCGAGCGCCTCGCCCGACACCGCCTTCACGCGCTTGCCGTTCTCGACGCAGAAGAGCGTCACGAAATGGTCGACGAGCCGCGGGATGTCGTCCCGGCGAGCGCGCAGCGGCGGCACCTCGATCGGAATGACGGCCAGGCGATAGAAGAGATCGTCGCGGAACTGGCCCTGGGCGATGAGCGTCTCGAGGTTGCGGTTGGAGGCGGCGATGACGCGCACGTCGACCTTGAGCGGCTCGCGCCCACCGACGCGCTCCACCACCTGCTCTTCGAGCGCGCGGAGGACCTTGGCCTGCGTCTTCAGGCTCATGTCGCCGATCTCGTCGAGAAACAGCGTGCCGCCGTCCGCGGTCTCGAACTTGCCGCGCCGGCGGGCCACCGCCCCCGTGAAGGCGCCCTTCTCGTGGCCGAAAAGCTCGGACTCGATGAGCTCCTCGGGAATGGCCGCGCAGTTCACCTCGACGAACGGCTGCTCGCGCCGCGCCGACAGCGCGTGGATCGCGCGCGCGACGAGCTCCTTGCCGCTGCCGTTCTCGCCGTGAATGAGAACGCGGCCGCTGGTGGGCGCCGCCGTGGCGATCTGCTCGCGCAGCGTGCGCATGGCGTCGCTCTCGCCGATGATCTCGGTGCGCACATCGAGGCGCGCCTTCAGCGTCGCGTTCTCGCGCTCGAGGCGCGTGTGCTCGAGCGCGCGGGTCACCGTGACCAGCATCTTCTCGAGGGACAGCGGCTTCTCGATGAAGTCGTACGCGCCGAGCCGCGTCGCCTTGACCGCGGTCTCGATGGTGCCGTGCCCCGAGATCATGATCACGGGCGCCTCGGGCCGGGCACGCTTGAGGTCCGCCAGCGTGTCGAGGCCGTCTTTCTTCGGCATCCAGATGTCGAGAAAGACGACGTCCGGCGTGTCCTCCGTCACGAATTTGAGGGCGTCGGCCCCGCTGCCGACGGTGGTGACACGGTAGCCCTCGTCCTCGAGGACGCCACGCAAGGCCGTCTGGATCGCCGGCTCGTCGTCGACGACGAGGATGTGCTCGCCCGGCATCAGGCTTCCACGGGCGCCGGCGTGCGGGATACCGGCATCTCGACCACGAAGCGACTGCCGGCGGGCTGGTTGTCCTCGACCCGGATCACGCCGCCGTGCTCGTTCACGATCTCGCTCACGATCGGCAGCCCGAGGCCCATGCCGGCGACCTTGGTGGAGAAGTACGGCAGGAACAGCTTGTCCCGGTCCTCGCTCGGAATGCCGGGGCCGTTGTCGCTGACGGTGAGCCGGACACGCGCGCTCTCCGCGATGTACTCGGTCTCGATGGCCACCATCCCCGTCCCCGCCACCGCCTCCACGGCATTGTCGACGAGGTTCAGCACCGCGCGCTTGATGTGATCGGGATCGACCTCCAGCAGCGGCAGATCCTCCGCGTGCTGCGTCGCGATCGTGAGCGCCGGGTGGGACTCGCGGTAGAGCCCGGCCACGCTGTCGATCAGCGGGCGGAGGTCGGTCGGCTTCGGCACGAAGACCGGCATCCGCGCGAAGCGCGAGAACTCGTCGACGAGCCGCTTCAGGCCGTCGACCTCCTGGATGATCGTCTCTGTGCACTCGGCCACCAGCTGCGCGTCGTCGCCGCCCACGCGGGACAGCCGGCGGCGCAGCCGCTGCGCGGACAGCTGGATCGGCGTCAGCGGGTTCTTGATCTCGTGCGCGATCCGCTGCGCCACCTCGCGCCACGCGGCCAGGCGCTGCGCTTTCAGCAGCTCGGTCAGGTCGTCGAAGACGACGACGGCGCCCTCGTAGCTGTCGTCGGCGCCGCGCAGCGCCGTCGCCGAGGCGAGCAGCGAGACGGTGGCGCCTCGCCGCCGCAGGTGCAGCTCGATGGCGGCGGTGCCGGTCTTGGGCCGCCGCGTGCGATGCACGAGCGCGATCACCTCGCGCACGTCGGCGCCGGTGAAGAGCTCCTCCAGCAGGCGCCCCACGGCCGCCGTCTCGCGCAGTCCGAACATGCGGGCGGCGGCCCCGTTGATGGTGGTGAGACGGCCGAGCGCGTCGAAGGACGCCACGCCGGTGGTGATGGCCTCCAGCACGGTCTCGATGTACCGCCGACGGTCTTCGAGCTCGGTGTGCTTGTCCTGGAGGTCGAGGTACGCCTCCTCCAGCTGGCGCTTCGAGCGCGACAGGTCATCGGTCATGTGGTTGAAGGAGTCGACGAGCACGCCGATCTCGTCGTCGGCGGGCGCCTGAACCTTGTAGCCGAGGTTGCCAGCGGCCACCTCGCGCGTCGCCTCCGCCAGCTGCTCGATGGGCCCGGTGATGCCGCGCGCCAGGTAGAGACCGAACCAGGTGAAGGAGAACACCACGATCAGCGTCAT